>Ga0070698_100002587_pt1 | contig 19928 bp, 18 predicted proteins | sample KBSK1502metaG_FD_65477 | JGI IMG/M metagenome (GOLD analysis project Ga0070698, IMG submission 65477) | Corn, switchgrass and miscanthus rhizosphere microbial communities from Kellogg Biological Station, Michigan, USA - KBS K1-50-2 metaG | ecosystem: Host-associated > Plants > Roots >...
AAGAGCACGGGCGCCTGAACGCCCCTGGCCCGAACGGCCTGACAAAGATCGCGACCATCGGCATCGGGTAAGCCGATGTCGACGATGAGCAAGTCCGGCGGATTCGCGTCGATCCGTGCGAGCAGCTCGGCGCCGGTTGCGACCGCATCCGGGGCGAACCCCTCCTCAGTCAGGCCGTGCTTGAGCACGCGGCGCAATTCGGCGTCGTCCTCGGCGATCAGCACGCGTGGCTGGCTCATTCCTCACGCAGTATTGCCCCTAACGGCATCCGCCTGATCCCGGCGACAGCTATCACCGCCGCAATTGCTCCGCCCGCGAGCGCCGCTGCCGCGAGCCCGCCGAGGAACGTCCAGGACGCTGCGAGGTGGTCGGGCGGTGGATCGAACACGTGCTGCAGCATCGCGACGAGCATCTCCGCGAGCAGCCAGCCGAGCAACGCCGCCAGCGCCAGCGCTGCGCCGAGGACGAGCGCGGTCTCCGTCCAGAGAAAGGCGGCGATCTCACGCAGGCTGGCGCCGAGCGCGGCCATGGTGGCAAACTCTTGACGCCGCTCGGCGAGCGCGACGGCGACGAAGAGCGCCATTGCCGCGGCTGCGAGGGCGAGCGCGAAACCCTCCTCGATGCGGCTGATGCCGCCGAGATCGACGGTCGTGATCGAGCTGACGGTCTGCGCGGTCTGCTGGCGGATGTTTTTGACGAGGGTCCCTTCCGCACGCGTCTGCGCGGCGACTTGTCGAGAAGCTGCGACCGGGTCGCCACTCGCTTTCACGAAGAGGACGTTCGGGCCGGGATCGTGCGTCACGCGCGTCAGGTATCCGAGGTTGGCGACCATGAACGAGTCGCGGGGCGCCGCGGGGAATTCCTGCACCACGCCGACGACGTGGAAGGGCACCACCTTGAAGTGGCCGTTCGCCCGGTCGAGCGTACGCAGCTTGAGCAGATCGCCGAGCCGCAGCGAATAGTCGCTGATCGTCTCCTTCGAGACGAGCACGCCGTCCGGTGTCCTGCGCAGCCAGGCGAGAATCTGCGCCGCGCTGCCGCCGATGAAGTAGGAGTCGCGCACGCTCGTCCCACTGGTGAGCGTCCGGGCGTCGATCCCGAAGATGTCCTGCAGGTCGGGACCCACGTAGGCGTAGCTGTGATCGAGTGCGGTCGCGCCCGCGACGGTGGGCAGCTGCGCGACCCGCTGGTCGAGCGCGTGTCGCTGGATCGCTCCGGGCGGAGCAGTGGCGACGACGTCAGCGCCGAGCGTCAGCTGCGCATCGACCCGCGCCTGCTGGTCATAGGTCGCGGCGAACAGACCGAGATTGACGCCGAAGGCGAGCAGCAGCCCGGCTACGAGCAGGCCGCGGTTGATCGCCGCGCCACGACGGCCGGCGCTGACGAGCAGGAAGTTGCGCCGGGTGTGTGCGCGACCGCCGCCCGCCCGTCCGGCGAGCCAAGCGAGAAAGCGCCCCCGCAGCCGCACAAGCAGCAGCGCCGAGCCGAGCCAGAGCAGCGCGGGAGCGAAGAACATGTAGACGGAGAGCGAGAGCGTCGGGTTCGAATCCGGATTGACGACCGCCGAGAACCCCGTGCGCACGGTCAGCCAATACACAAGGCCGCTGCCGACGAGGAAAAGCAGGTCGAGGTAGAGCCGCTGCCACAGCGGTGGACCCTGCCGGCGGGCGCCGCGCCTGCCCTCGGTGACACTCTCGCGAAAGACGCTCACGCTGGCGGCTACCCGCGCCGCCGCGGCACCGGCAAAGCCGAGCGCAGCGCAGACCGCGAACGCCACGAGCACACGTGTCGTGCCGGCTGCTCCGCCCGAACCGACCAGCCGGACCGCGAGCACCGCCGCGCCGGTCCCGATCGCGCCCGCGAAGAGGCCGAGCGCGGCGCTCTCGACGCCGGCGAGGAAGAGCAGGCTGCGCCGAGACGCTCCACGCGCTCTCAGGAGGGCGAGGTCGCGTCGGTCGCGATCGGCTGTGCCGAGCGCCGCCAGGTACGCAAGCGCAAGCGCGACCAACGCGCCGGGCACCGCGAGCATGATGTACAGCGTCTCGGCGTAGAGGGCATCGCCGGCGGCGGAATTGAGACTGTCGGAGAGGTTGTCCACGAACACGACCTGCCCGGGCAGCGAGCGTTCTGCGGAGTTGCGGATCTGATCAGCGCGGTGAAGCGCGTGGGACGGGCTGCCGCTCAAGGCATGTGGGTCGACCTGGGCCTGCACCTGCCATTGGACTCCTCGCTGTGCGCCCGGGACCGCCGAAGTGCCAATGCTGCCGGCAGCGATCGTCGGCAGCCCCGGTGCAAGCGTGCGAGCAAAGGTCGCCAGCGGCATGATCGCGATGTCGGCCGGCGGCTGGGCGGGTGCCGGACCGAGCAGCGGGTTGAGTGGCTGAAAGAGAATGTCCGCCGCCGTCACGAGCGCGACACCGCTGACGCGGAAGCGATGTCGCGGCGCACCCGCTCGAGGCGTAAGCGCCACCGTGTCTCCGGGCTGGACCTGCAACGTGGCCGCGAGCTGCTGGTCGAAGACGATTTCGCCGGGACGGAGCGAGCCGCGCAGAAAACGGAAGGTGTGAATGTGGTCGAGATAGCCGGGCGGCACCGCCAGGACTGAGCCAGAGCCGGAGCGGATCGTGCCGACAGCCGCTTGGTGCACGATCGAGGCGAATGGGGCGGTCGCCACCGGCGATGCCTGCTGCACACCCGGCTGCCGCGTGACAGCGGCGGCGACCCGCACGGCCGCCGAGTGAGTGCCCACGGGACCCTGCCAGTCGAGCGACACGCTGCGCGTCGCACTTGCCGTCATCGTGCGGAGCGAGTGGCCGACGAACAGGATCATCGCCCCGATCAGCGCTACGGCCCCAGCCAGCGACAGGATTCGCACTGCGGTTCGCAGGGGCGCGCGCGCAAGCCCGACGAACGCCAGCCGGGCCAAACCGCTCACGCCACCACCTCTGCCGAAAGCACCCGGCCGTCATGTAGCTCGATCGCGCGGCTGAGCCGGGCGGCGACGTCTGCATCATGCGTCGCGACGACTACTGCGAAGCCGAACTCCTGTTGCAACGCTTGCAGCAACTCGAGCACGCGTTCGCCAGTGTCCGAGTCCAGGTGGCCGGTCGGCTCGTCGCACAAAAGCAACTGCGGCCGCTGCGCGAGCGCACGGGCGATCGAGACTCGTTGCGCCTCACCTCCCGACAGCTCAGCAGGAAGGTGATCGACCTTCGCTGCCAACCCGACCAGCTCCAGCAACGCGCGTGGCGCAAGGGCTGGGTCAGCGTCGCCACCAGAGACGCGTGCTGCAAAGGCGACGTTCTCGAAAGCGGTGAAATACGGCAGAAGGTTCCCGCCCTGGAACACATAGGCGATTCCGTGTGCTCGCACGGCGCCGCGGGCTGCGGCGTCGAGCGCCGCAAGAGGCCGCCCCTGCCACTCGACCGTGCCCGCGGTCGGCTCGACGAGGCCGCCGAGCACGTGCAGCAGCGTCGTCTTGCCCGAGCCGGAGCGGCCCAGAAGGGCGAGGCTGTCCTTCGAGTCGATCGTGAGATCAACTCCGTCCAATGCACGGACGGTCGCCTCGCCGGCGCCGTACCTGACCATGACAGCATGGCAGGCCGCGAGCATTTCCTTCATACCGCGCGCCCGTCGTGGAGCTCGATCACGCGGTCGACGGCGTCCGCAACTCGTGGCGAGTGGGTCACCACAACGACAGTGCTTTCGAATTCGCTGCGCAAACGCGCGAGCGCCTCGAGCACGATCCGCTCGTTGCGCTCGTCGAGCTCAGCGGTGGGTTCATCCGCGAGAACGAGCTCGGCCTCCCGCGCGGCCGCAGCGGCGATCGCCACCCGCTGCTGCTCGCCGCCCGACAGTATTCCGGCCCGGTTTCGCCCGCGCCCGCGCAGGTCGAACGCATCCAGGGCGCGATCGACAGCCTGCCCAACTCGTTTGCGGCCGGCAATGCGCAGTGCGAGAGCCACGTTCTCCCGTGCCGACAGTCCCGGCCACAGGTTGCCGTTCTGGAACACGAGCGCCGCTTTGCGCGCCCGGAAGGCTGCTAATTCTGTTTCGTCCAGCTGCGCGAGCGAACGGCCGAAGACGCGCACGTCCCCCGCAGACGGCGTGTCGAGCCCGGCCGCCAGATGGAGCATCGTGCTCTTGCCCGAGCCCGAAGGGCCGAAGACGGCCACGAACTCCCGCGGCTCGACCCGCAGCTCCAGGCCGCGGAGCGCAACCGTCTCAACTGGGCCCGAGCGGAAGATCTTGAACACATCGTGGAACTCGACCGCTCCAAACGACAGCTGCTCGCGCAGTTCGGGCTCGCGCCAGAGGCTTGCTACCGCCACCGGAAGCTCTGGATCATCAACCGGTAGGCGTCAACGTTGTCCACACCAACCGGCGTACCGAGATCAACGATCGCCTCCTTGCCTCCGTGCGAGAGGTAGTAGCGATCGACCCGAAGCGTGACCCGCTTACCGGTGACCGCGTTCGGCGCGCTCGCCGTCGCGTAGGCCACCTTGAACGCGCGCGCGCCGGCGATCGTCAGCGGCTGCGGCACGCCCTGCACTTGCGCTCCCGTTAGGCGACGAAGATCCGCCCGGACACTCGCCGCTGTTGGCGGTGACCCGGACCTGACGACGACGCGAACGATGTTGTTCTTGTCGCGGAAAGTCACGAGCACACCCGCCCCACGCTGCGCCCACCCCTCCGGGTACTTCATCGAGTACGACACAGACCGGAAACGAATGAACACCTGGTTGTCGGGGATGTCGCCCGTGGCGGCGGACGTCGCCTCAGCCTGCAGAGCCGACGGCGCCGCGCTCGTCGTCGTCTTGGCAGAGGTCGTCGCGGGGTTGGTCGTGGCGGGGGTCATACTCGGCGCGCCGCTCTTGCTCGAACCGCAGCCGGCGACCAGCAGCGCCGCAGCGAAGACGAAGGCAGGGACTCGAACGGGCATCCGCGACGATGGTCCCCTCGGCTGCCTGAACGGCGCCTGAACGCGTGCCTGCGACGCCCAACATCAGCCGAGCTCGTCGAAAGCGATGTCACGACAGCGGAGGCTGTTCGTCCCGCCTGGGCGGGGCGAACAGCCTCCTGTCGATCAGGTGCGTGTCGAGCGCTTCGCTGAGGTCGGGTCGCCGCCTTCTACGCCCGCCCTCGCGGCCGCGGCCGCGAGCTCGCGGTCGAGTCCAACTGAGCCGTCGCCGAGAAACTCGAGCAGCGCCTTGTTGACCTCTTCCGGGTGAGTCCAGCCGATGTTGTGTGGCCCGCCCTTGACCGAGACGAGCTTCAGCCCGGCCACCAGCCCGGGCAGTCGCTTCGCAGTCGACTCGAAGGGCAGGATCCGGTCCTCGGTCCCGTGCACCACGAGGACCGGGACGTCGATCTTCGTCAGGTCGGCACGGAAGTCGGTCAGCCAGGTGTCGACGCACGCGTAAGTCGCGTAGGGCGAAGCGCCCACAGCAACGTTGAAGCTTGCCTGCCATGCCTGGTCGCTGATCCGGGTGCCGCCGAGCTGGTCGACGTTGTAGAAGTTGTCGAGGAAGTCCTTGAAGTAGGCGTAGCGGTCGGCGACGATGGCCGTCTTGATCCCCTCGAACACCGAGCCGTCGACGCCCTCCGGGTTGTCGTCCGTCTTGAGCAGGAACGGCGGGATCGCGCCTAGCAGGGCGGCCTTGCGCACCCGGCCCGAGCCGTACTTGCCGAGGTAGCGGGTGACCTCGCCGGTGCCCATCGAGAAGCCGACCAAGTCGACCTCTTCGACCGCCAGGTGGTCAAGGAGGGCGTTCAGGTCGTCGGCGAAGGTGTCGTAGTCGTAGCCCGTCGTCGGCTGGCTCGAGAGCCCGAAGCCTCGTCGGTCGTAGTTGATCGCGCGGTAACCCGCCGCAAGCAATTCACGCTGCTGGCGCTCCCACGAGCGCCCATTCAGCGGGTAGCCGTGGATCAACACGACCGGGCTGCCGCTGCCGTGGTCTTCGTAGTAGATCTCGATGTCGGTGCCGTTCTCGACACCAACCTTGAAGTGGGCCATGAGGCACTCCTTTCTCGTCGTCTCTCCTATTCGAGTCGGCGGGAGCATATGCCCTTTGCCGCGGCCCCTGGCTCGTCGCAAGGATCCGCCGAACGACCCTTCCGAGAAGGACGCTTATACCCTCGGCAACCACGACTTAGAATGACCCCATGGCTGCGGGTCGGGACGCCGCAACACATGCTGGCACGCTCTATCGAAAGATGTTCGCCGTGTTGCGGATCCCCGTGCGAAAGATCGAAGCTGAAGCTGAGCATCTGCGAGAGGTCGAGCAGACGGGCGAAAGCGGAGAGACGCCGTTCATCGCGATCCTGGGGCTCATCCTCTTCCTCTTCCCAATCTTCCTGCTGATGGCCGGGCTCGCCTTCGCTGCGTACTACCTCGCACGCTAGAGCAGACGGCCCCTAGCGCTTGCGCCGCTAACGCCTGTGCATGCCCAAACCGCCATTGCGCTTGTGCTGGCGTTGGCGTCTACCACGCTGACGAACGTCGCGTATCTGCGCGAGCACGATGCCGCCGCCGCTCTGCCCGCTCTTTCGCTTCGTCGACCGCTTCACGCGGTGCGAGCGCTCCTAACGGATCGCAGCTGGCTGGTCGGTTTCGCGCTCGAGAGCGGCGGCTTCGCCCTCTACGTGGCTGCGCTTGCGCTCGCACCGCTCACGCTCGTCCAGAGCGTCTCGGCGGGCGGGATCGGCATCCTTGCCTTCGTCTCCGCTCGAATGAGGCGGCGGCGCCTCGGTCGCCACGAACTGACCGGCGTGCTCGTGTCGATGCTCGGGCTGCTCGCGCTGGCGGTGTCGCTCGCGGGCGGGAGCGGCGAGGGAACTGGGGGCTCGACCTTCGAGATCCTGCTCTGGCTCGCAGCCACGGCCGCCGCCGCGGTCGGTGCGCTCGCCCTCGGGCGCAGGTTCGGCGCGCTCGCGGTCGCCGAAGGCATCGCCGGAGGACTGTTCTTCTCGATCGGTGACATCTCGGTCAAGGTCGCGACCCAGGGAGGCGCCCGGGCGGCGTTCGCGATCGGTGTGATCGTCGGCTACTCGCTCGGCACCGGCTTCCTGCAGCTCGGCTATCAGAAGGGCGGCGCGCTGACGGTCGCCGGCTTGGCGACGCTGCTGACGAACGCGCTCCCGATCGCCGCCGGCACCGTCGTGCTCGGAGAGCCCGTGCCGTCGGGCGCGTTCGGCGGCGTGCGCGTCCTCGCCTTCGCAGCCGTCACGGTCGGCGCCATCCTGCTCGCCCGCCCCGACCGCAGCGCGACCCAAACTGAAACGACGTCCGCGAACGTCCAGACTTCCGGGGCCGTGCGACCGGAGCAGAGATGACGCACTTCTTCACCCACCATGGACTGCCGATCCTGTTCGCGGTCGTGATGATCGAGTCGTTCGGGATCCCGCTGCCGGGCGAGACCGCGCTGATCGCCTTCGGCGTGCTAGCAGCCAAGGGGCATTACTCGATCACGTGGGTGATTGCGATCGCGGCGGCCGGCGCAATCATCGGCGACAACCTCGGCTACTGGTTGATCGGCCGCCTTGGCGGTCGGGCGCTCTTCAGGCGCTGGCGCTGGCTGAACCAGTACAGCGAACGCGTGCTTCCACGCGCCGAGTCGATCATGGCGCGTCACGGCGGCAAGACGGTCTTCTTCGGCCGCTTCGTTTCGATTCTGCGCTACACGGTGGCCTGGGTGGCCGGCCTGTCGCGCATGTCTTGGTGGCGGTTCCTGTTTTGGAATGCCCTCGGGGGCATCGCCTGGGCGACGTCGGTCGGACTCACCGCCTACTACGGCGGGCGGGCGGCCGCCGACGCGATCCAGCGCTACGGGCTCTACGCGGCCGCCTTCATCGTCGTCGCGGTCATCGCCGGCGGGCTCGGCGTCCGCTACGCGCGCGGGCGAGCCGAGAGACGACTCTGACGGTTGACGGCGAAACTAGATGCGCATGGCCATCGGCTTCGGGCGCGTGACTTTTGGTCCCTTTCCCTTTCGGGACGGCGCGGCCTGGTCGGTCGGAAGTGTCGGTAGGAACTGCGGCTTGATCCGCGCCTTCGTCGCGGCTTCGAATCCGGACGTGAGCTTGATCAGCTTCGGCTCGCTGAAGGCGGTGCCGACGAAGCTCATGCCCACGGGCAGCCCGAAGATGTTCCCCTTTCTGGACAAGAGCAAGTGCTGTTGTGCCCCCCGAGGTCATCGCGGCCCGAAGCTGCGCGATGGTCGCTTCCTCGAGGTCCGGCGCGGGGCCGGCAGCCCGCGCGGTGCCGGCACGCGCGAGCGCGGGACACGGCCAGTTGAAAGCTGCTTCTGTTCGCTAAGCCCTCGGCGGCATGTGCCGATGAGATGCTCCATGCAGCGCCACCACGCACCGCCTATCGCGTCGCTGGCCCGCATAGTCGTGGTCCTCGTCGTCGCCCTGGCGGTGACGACCTCCTGCGGAGACGAGCCGGCTCAGCCCCGCGGCGGCCGGTTTCTTGTCTATAGCCGTCACCTCAATAGCAAGCGGCAGGCGGTATGGATCGCGCGGATCGACGGTACTCAGCCGCGACTGCTGGTGCGGCAAGGCATCTTCGGAGCTCTCTCGCCGGACGGCCGCTGGGTTGCGTACAACATGTGCCTCGCCTCCCAGGACCGGTGTCAGACGGGGAACGCGCCGGATGCGCTCTTCCTCATCGCCAGCTCGGGCGGGAAATCGCGATTGCTGGCCCGTTCGACGTCGTACCCGAGCTGGTCGCCGCGTTCCGACCGCATCGTCGCGCTCCGCAAGAACGCGCTCGTCACCGTTGACCTCGACGGCAATCTGCGAGTGCTCGAGCCGAATCCAGCCACCGCGGGCTGGAGCTTCTCCCCGGACGGGGACTGGGTCGTCTACGCGAAGGCACGACAGCACACGAAATGCGCCAGTGACTTGTTCGTCGTGCGCGCGACGGGCGGTGGCGTGCGCCGCCTCACACACGGACGGGACATGTTCCCAGTGTGGGGGCGGCACTGGATCGCGTTCTCGCGTTACCCAAAAACCTGCGCGTACGCCCGCCGAATTTGGCGGGTCCGCGCCGACGGCACCGATACGCAGGCAGTCACCGGCGCGCCGCCACCGGGCTATGCCCAAGGTGGCTACTACGGGTTCGATCCGCTCGAGTGGACCCCAGACGAGCGCGAGCTTCTTGCGGGCCTTGCCTCCGAATGGGGCGCCGAGGCGATCCGTGTCGACATTGCAACAGGCGCGTTCCGAAAGCTGAGCGGGTACGCGCTCGACTTGTCGCGCGACGGGCGAGTGGCTCTCGTCGATTCCGGCGGCAGTGAGGGCCCGCAGACAATCGCTGCGGTCGCGCTCGCGGACGGGAGCCGGCACGTCCTCGCGCACGGAGACGTTGCGTTCCCGAGCTGGAACCGGTGAGATGATCACGTATGCGCGGCGGTCCGGTTCGTTCCGGCGCCGCTCGGAGCCCGTTAGGACGTCATGCGAGTCGCGACGTTGTATTTCGTAACCGAGGTGCGCCGTCCAGGAGTCTCGCCGGCCGGCATCGCGTTCAGCACCTCGTCGCCACGCTTGTAGTCGTCCTCCGTTTCGAAGAACAGAATCACGAGTGACTTGTCCTCCTCGGGGTCGTGGAGCGCGACAATCTCGGTCGCCGGGAATCCCTCTGGCGGCTCGCCGTCACGCATCTCCCTGTCCATCTCGTCCATCCGGTCTTTGCTGACTCCTTCGAAGGTCACAACACGTGCGAACGGCATCCGAGCCTCCCTGTCGATTCAGGCAACCCTATTCCTTCCGCCTCCCATTCGTTGACCGGTCACCACCTCGTCACCGCCGACGACCTGCTGTACGTCGTCGAATCCTTGGCCACGCTAGGCTCGTCGGCGATGAGTGTCGCGGAGCAGTCGATCGCCGTGTGGGAGCGGCGCTTTCGGGCACCGATCTCGTTTCTTCCCGAGTGGTCTCCGTCCGCGCCGGGACGATGCGTCTACGCCTCCAACGAGGCCGGCGTATGGCAGTTGTTTGCCTGGGAGACGTCGAGCGGCGAGCGTCGTCAGGTGACCGAAAGCGTGGTCGGCGTGATCGACGGGACACCGACCTTCGACGGAGAGGGGGTCCTTTGGTTCGAGGACGAGACCGGCGACGAGTCGGGCCGCTGGCTTCGTCAGCAGTTCTCGGGAGGGGAGACGCGAGCGTTTCTCGACGGTGTCCGGCACGGCTGGAGCGGGGGCCTTGCCCAGGCCCCTGGAATCGTGGCGGCCGGGATCAGCGACGGCGACGGATTCGCCGTCTACGTCTCGCTCGACGGCGCTCCTGCAACAGAGGTTTGCCGATCGATGGAAGCCCTTCGGATCGGTAGCGTCGATCAGGGCGGATTCCTCCGCGGTGGGCTCTCTGCCGACGGCTCGTTGCTCTGCCTGGAGCACGCCGGGCACGGTGACCTGATCCACTCGGCGCTGCGCGTGATCGACCCCCGATCGGGTGCGACCGTCGGCGAGCAGCTCGACCCGGGCATGTCGCTGGTGGCCAAATGCTGGGCGCCTGCGCTGGGTGACCAGCGCTTGGCGTTCGACCACGAGCGCGGCGGCGAGGCTCGACCCGCGATCTGGGATCTCTCCACCGGAGACCGTCGAGACCTCCAACTCGACCTGGTCGGCGAGGTTCGCGTCGAAGACTGGTGGCCCGACGGTTCCGCTCTGCTGCTGAAGCACCTCGTCGAGGGACGTCACCAACTGTTGCGCTTCGGGCTCGCCACCGGTGACCTCCGAGCCGTCCCGATGGAGCCGGGCGTGATCTCGAAGGCGCGCGTGCGGCCGGATGGGCGAGTGTGGTGCCTGCACGAACAGGGCCACAGGCAGCGGCGGGTAGTCGATGACACGGGCGCGGAGGTACTGCGCCTGAGACGAGCACGGAGTGTTGCTGCGCGCGCGTACCAGAATTGGCACTTCGCGAACCCGCACGGGCACCGTGTGCACGGGTTCTTCGTCACTCCGGACGACTCAGGCGGGCCATTCCCCGTGATGATGTTCGTCCACGGAGGGCCGAGCTGGCTCGACACGGACAGGTGGCAGCCGGAGGTCCAGGCGTACGTCGACGCCGGATTCGTCGTCGGGCTGGTCAACTACCGAGGTTCGACCGGGTACGGCAACAAATGGCGCGACACCCTGATCGGGAACATCGGCGGCCCGGAGCTCGAGGACGTGAACGCCGGTCTTCGCGACCTGGTGGAGCGCGGCATCGCAGACCCGGAACGTGCAGTGATCGCGGGTTACTCGTGGGGCGGGTACGTGACGCTCCTCGAGCTCGGGAAACATCCCGAGCTGTGGGCCTGTGGCGTCGCGGGCGTTCCCATCGGCGACTACGAGGCCGGCTACGAAGACCTCTCGCCGCTCCTTCAGGCATACGATCGCGCGCTCCTTGGCAGCGCTCCGAGCGACGTGCCCGAACTGATGCGCGACCGCAACCCAATCAACTTCGCCGACGACGTACGCGCACCCGTGCTTTTCCTGATCGGCGAGAACGACAGCCGCTGTCCCTATCGCCAAGCCATGCTCTACGTCGAGAAGCTCGCCGGCCGCGGCCATCCCCACGAGGTATGCGTCTTCCCGACCGGGCACTCACCGTTCGACGTCGACGAGAGGGTCCGGCAGGTCCGGGACATTCTCGACTTCCTCAGCCGCCACGTCCCAGGAGTTCGTGCGGCTGCCTGAGCTCTGGTGGGCCGACGCGGCGCCCGAGCCACAGCCTGAGCGCCACCTCTTGGGACGCGACTACGTGGCGATCCTGCGCCGGGCGTTCAGGAAGTTCCGCGAGGATCACATGACGAACATCGCGGCCGCGCTCGCCTACTACGCCTTCCTGGCAATCCCCGCAGTGCTGCTGGTTGCGGTCGGCCTCTTCAGCGTGCTCGCGGGACCGCACGCCGTCACAACGCTGATCGGCAAGTTGCACGGGATCCTGCCGGCGCAGGCGAGCAGCCTGCTGGAGGACAGCCTCAAGAACCTGACACGGCAGAAAGGAACGGGAATCACCGTCCTCAGCGTCGGCGGCGTGCTCGCCTTCTGGTCGCTGACCGGCGCGATGCAGCATCTCATGTGGGCCCTCAATATCGCCTACGACCGTCAGGAGAGGCGCGGTTTCGTGCGTCGGCGGATCACGGCGCTGTGGATGGTCGCTTTTGCGCTGATCGGGTTCGCCCTTGCCTTTGGGGTGCTCGTGCTCGGCCCGCACCTGTCGACCTGGATCGGCAATGCGCTCGGCGCGAAATCCATCGTCAAGGCGATCTGGTACGTGGCCGAGTGGCCGCTGCTGGTCGGTGGTCTGCTGGTCGCTTTCGCCGGGCTGATGTATCTCGGCCCAGACGTGGAGCACCGTCGCTGGCGCTTTCTCAGTTTCGGCTCGCTGCTCGCGATCGTGATCTGGCTCGTCGCCTCCGGCGCTTTCGCCTTCTACGCGGCGAGGTTTAGCTCGTACAACAAGACGTGGGGCTCCCTCGCCGCCGTCGTCGTGATGCTGATCTGGCTGTGGCTGGGCGCCACCGCACTCCTCTTCGGGGCCGAGGTCGACGCCGAGGCCGACCGTCGAATCGACGACGATGGCGACGGCGTCCGCGTCACCCGGTAATCAGCCGCCATATTCGTCGTGGCGGCGCACCCAGTACTGGCCGCCGCCGTCCTCGTCCCGCCTTTGGGTACGAGGTCGACGGGGCTGGCCAGGTCGTCCGGCGCGCAAGACACGCCGTAGTCGAAGTTGAAGTCGGTGTCCGCGGACGAGAACCATTTGAAGCCCCACCCCATCTGTTGCCTGCCAGCGCCTGCTTACCATCCGGTCCCTCGAAGACGTACTCCTTCTCGACCGCTTCCCACGGCAGCTCGCGCCGCTCCCGGAATCCGCGCCGGCCCAGCATCGTTTTGCTCTTACGTGATGGTGCTTCTTCGTCGGCTGAGGCTCTTGGGCGACCGATCGAGTCGGGAGTCGGCGACCGAGCCGAGACAGTGGCGTCCGTCGTGGTGGGTGGTGCCGCTGTTTGGTCTTGGAGCGGTCGCGCTCGTGCCGTGGGTCGCCTTGCTCGTGGTTGTCTTGCCGTCCGATCACCGAGCGGCGCACTGGGATGTTGCCTGGGCCGGGTTCGACATCGCGCTCGCCCTCCTTCTGCTCACGGTCGCAGTCGCGGCGTGGAGGCAGTCGCCCTGGCTCGAGGGGGCGGCGACAGCAGCCGCGACGCTTCTCTTTGTCGATGCCTGGTTCGACGTTCTCACCTCGTCCTCCCAAGCTGAGCTCGTCGTCGCCCTCGTCGAAGCGTTCCTACTCGAGCTGCCGCTCGCCGTTCTTTGTCTGCTGGTGGCGCGTGATGCGGAGCGCTTCCTGAGCCCACGGGTCGCCCCGGCGGAGTCCACGGCGCCTCGCCTGCGGCTCGTACGCGATCACCGGGTCGCGGTTCAGCCGCCTCGCGACGATCGCCTCAGTGCCTGATGCTGGGTCGTCCGGTAACGTGGCCGGATGGATCCTGACCGGGCGCACGAACTGCTCGCAGCGGAGCGCAATCGGATCGAACGAGCGCTGGCACACCTCGGTCATCAGGACACAGAAGAGCCGGCGGACGAGTTCGACCCGGCCAATCGGGCATCCGATCTCTACCAGGACGAGCTCGATGAGGGGCTGTCGGACGATCTGCGCGAAGAGCTCGCTGCGGTCGAGCGGGCCGAGGCGCGACTGGCGGCCGGCAGCTACGGCATTTCGATCGAAAGTGGAAAGCCGATACCGGACGAGCGTCTCGAAGCCATCCCGACGGCCGAGCGCACGGCTGAAGAGGAAGCGCACTGACTTAATCCGATGAAGCAGGTCCTGGTCGTCTTTGAGCTTCACGAGGGATCCGAGCTGGAGGCAGCCCGGCTGGCAGCGGCCGACCTGCCTTTCGACCCTGCGGAAGCTGGGTTCACAAGGCTCGCCGTTTACCTCAGGCACCGTGAGGCGATCTTCGTGCTCGAGGGCGAGGAGCCGCAGTGGAGTGAGAACGACCTCGTAGACGACTTTCTCCGGCCGGCGCTCCGCGACAGGCTCGACGAATGGCGGGAGCTGGCCGACGTCGAGACTTGGCCAGCACAGCCAGTCTTCTACTGGGAAGCGTCAGCCGCCGACTGATGCAGCGGTGGTCCCCCGCTGACGCGCCTGGCTGCCGGGCTGGCACGGAGTACTGAGGAATGGCCACGGTGACGCGCCCGTCGCGCCGCCAGGTCGCCGGCCTGGAGCTGCCGGCCGAGCTCGATCGGCGTTTCGACGCGTTTGTCTTCGACTGGGACGGCACCGCCGTTCCGGACCGCCGCGCGGACGCCTCTGGCGTTCGTGCGGCGGTGGAGCGTTTGTGCGGGTTGGGCGCAGACGGGGCCGTGATCACCGGCACACACATCGGGAACGTCGACCCACAGCTGCGCGCACGACCCGCGGGCCCCGGCCGGCTGTTCCTGTGCCTGAACCGCGGCTCCGAGGTTTTCCGCGTCGACGCACAGGGGCCGCAGCTCGTCGAGCGGCGTCAGGCGACGGCGGCGGAGGACGCCGCCCTCGACGCTGCGGCGGCGGAGGTGGTCGCCCGCCTGGCCGAGAGGGGTCTACGCACGCAGATCGTCTCTCAGCGCCTGAACAGGCGGAAGATCGACCTCATCCCCGAGCCGGAGTGGGCCGACCCGCCGAAGGCGCGGATCGACGAGCTGCTGGCGGCCGTCGAGAAGCGGCTGGCGGCAGTGGGACTCGACCTGAGCAGCGCAGTGGAGCTTGCTCTCGAGGCCGGGCGTGATGCGGGGCTCTCCGACCCGAAGGTGACCAGCGACGCCAAGCACGTCGAGATCGGGCTGACCGACAAGGCCGACTCGGCACGATGGGTGTTCGCGGAGCTCTGGCGGCATGGCATCGGGCCTGGTCTCGTCCTCATCGGCGGCGACGAGTTCGGGCCGCTGGGCGGCCTGCCCGGCAGCGACTCGCTCTTGCTCGTCCCCGAGGCTCTGCGCGGGACGGCGGTCTCGGTCGGCCGCGAGCCGAATGGCGTCCCCGAGCGCGTGATACCGGTCGGCGGCGGGCCGGCGGCGTTCGTCACGCTCCTCCGCGATCAGATTCGCCGGCGCGAGCAAGGCGACGTGCCCCGGATCGACCAGGACACGGACTGGACCGTGATCAAGGCCGGCGTTGATCCCGAGCGCGAACGCGCCCACGAGGCGGTGCTGACGCTCGCCGACAGCCGCATCGGCTCGAACGGTCCGCCCCTCTGGACAGATCCGGCCGCCGAGCCGCGCGTACTCGTCGCCGGCGTCTACACGGGCACCGGCCCGGAGACGACGCTGCTCGAAGCTCCAGTGTGGCAGCAGGTCGAGGGTCGCGCGCTGCCGCCAGGGCAGCTCGAACGCACACTCGACCTTCACACCGGCGTGCTGCGCCAGGAGCTCGACGGCCTCGGCGGCGCAGAGGCGGCGCTCTTCTCGTCGCTCGCACGCCCGGGAACGGTGGCACTCCGGCTCGCGGCCCCCGACACGCTTGCGCCGGCGGAGACGGCGCGACCGACGGCGCTCGCCGTGGAGGGGACGCCCGGCGGCGTGGCGGCGGCCAGCGCGACGCGCCGGCGGGACGACGGCCTCGCCCGCGTCGAGCGACTCGGCGCCTACGTCACCGACGCGGAGCGCGTTCCGCGCGCCGAAGAGGCGCTCGCAGCGCTGGCCGACAGCGACGGCGCTGGGTTCGAGACGCTGCTTGCAGAGCACCGCGCTGCCTGGGCGGGTCGCTGGGAGGCCGCCGACGTCGTCGTGGACGGGGACGCAGAGCTGACCCGCGCGGTGCGCTTCGCACTCTTCTGCCTGATGGCCCGCGTCGGCGACGACGGCGAGGCGGCCGTCGGTGCGCGCGGGGTCTCCGGGCCCGGCTATCGAGGCCACGTCTTCTGGGACGCCGACGTCTTCGTGCTTCCTTTTCTCGCCGCGACCCACCCGCCCGCGGCCCGCGCGATGCTCGAATACCGCCTGCGACGGCTTCCGGCCGCGAAGGCCGCCGCCCGCGAGCTGAACCGCTCCGGAGCACGCTTTCCGTGGGAGTCGGCAGCGACGGGCGAGGACGTCACGCCGCGGCTCGCGCGATTGCCCGGAGGCCGCGTCGCCCCCATCCGCACCGGCGAGCTCGAGGAGCACATCACCGCCGACGTCGCCTGGGCGGCCGCCTGCTATCTCGATTGGACCGGCGATGCCTCGTTCGAGCCAAAGGCGCACGAGCTGTTACTCGAGACGGCGCGCTACTGGGCTTCCCGCATTCGAGTGGACGGCGAGGGCCGCGCGCACATCTACGGCGTGATCGGGCCGGATGAGTACCACGAGCCGGTCGACGACAACGCATTCACGAACGTGATGGCGCGCTGGAACCTGCGCCGGGCGGCGCCGCTGGCAACGGAGCCCGAGCGCGGGCGCTGGCTCCAGCTCGCCGACGCGCTGGTCGATGGCTACGACCCGAGGACAGGCGTGTACGAGGAGTTCGCGGGCTTCTTCAGACTCGAACCGCTCATCATCGCGGAGGTGGCGCCGCGCAGGCCGATCGTCGCCGACCTGCTGCTCGGTGCCGAGCGAGTGGCCGGCGCACAGGTGGTCAAGCAAGCAGACGTGCTGATGATGCACCACCTCGTCCCCGGCGAAGTGGTGGGCGGCTCGCTCGAGCCGAACCTCGACTTCTACGAGCCACGGACTGCGCACGGCAGCTCGCTCTCGCCCGCAGTTCACGCAGCCCTCTTCGCGCAGGCGGGACGTCCCGAGGACGCACTGGCGCCTTTGCAGCTGGCAGCTCGGCTCGATCTCGACGACCTGACGTCCACGACCGCGGGCGGGCTCCACCTTGCGACCATGGGCGGGGTCTGGCAGGCGCTGGCGATGGGCTTCGCGGGCGTGCGCCCGGACGGCGACGCGCTGGCCGTCGACCCGCGGCTACCGAAAGCCTGGAACGGACTTGACCTGCGCCTGCGCTTCCGCGGCGTGGCGCTGCGCGTCCGCGCGGAGCACGATCTCGTTGCCGTGGAAGCCGACGGAGCGATTGCGATCCGCGTCGGCGACGCTCCACCGATCAGAGGGGAACGGCTGCGCTGGGCAAGAGTCAACGACTCCTGGGAGGTCTCCTCATGAAGGTCCTGGCGGCGCTCGACCAGACCGCGGCCGCACGCGCGGTCCTCGCGGCCACCCACGAGATCGCCCGCATGTTCGCCGCGGACGTGTCGGCAGTGCACGTGCATCAGGACGGCGTCCAGCGCGTGCGAGAGGTCGCGGCGGACGACGGCGTGCCGCTGGCGGAGCTCGAGGGTGCGCCGCCCGGAGCTCGGCTCGCGCAGGCGCTCGAGGACGACGATGACGCAGTCGCGCTCGTCGTCGGCACACGGGCGCAACCGGACGGCGGGCGGGAGATCGGCTCGACGGCCCTCGAGGTGGTCACGACCGCGCACAAGCCGGTGTTCGCAATCCCTCCCGAGCTGCCGGCAGGCTTCGCCCTCCGCCGTATGCTCTTGCCGCTCGAGGGCTCGCTCTCGACCTCGTATGCGCCTTACGCCGCCCTGGACGTGCCGGGTGCGGAGCACGTCGACGTCGTGATCCTGCACGTGCTCGAGGAGGATGCGTTGCCGGCGTTCTGCGACCAGCCGCAGCACGAGTGGGAAGCGTTCGACAGCGAATTCCTCGCCCGCTACTCCCTCTGGCCGGTCGAGCACGTACGCCTGGAGACCCGGGTTGGCCGACCAGACCAGCACATCCTCGCCGTTGGGCGGGACACGGATTGCGACCTGATCGTGCTCGCGTGGGCCCAAGAGCTGGCACCGGGACGCGCGAAAATCGTGCGCGACACCCTTCGGCGGGGGACGATTCCCGTCCTGCTCGTGCCCGTGAAGGCGGCCGTAGGAGCTGGGATCTAGATCTACGTAGCTTCACTATTTGAAGCTAGTCTTTCTGTTAGAGCTACGACAGAAAGGTGATGAAGATCTTGAGCACGTTGCTGCTTGTCCCACTGGACGACACGGTCGTCTTCCCGAACATGAACGTCACGATCTCGGCCGACGTAGGCGACGAGGAGCGCGTGCTGCTCGTGCCGCGTCACGAGGGCGAGTACGCGACGGTCGGCACCGTCGCCGAGGTCGGCGAACGCGTGCGCCTGCCTGGGGCCGGGTCGGCCGTCACACTCGTAGGCCTTCACCGGGGAATCGCCGGCGCCGCCCACACCGATGCGCTGGGGAGGCTCCGCGTCGAAGTCCAGGAGCATCCGGACGAAGAGCCGCCGGGCGTGAAAACCCGCGACCTCGAGCGCGAATACCGCGCGGTCGTCGAGGAAATCCTGGATCTCCGCGGCGACGACGGACGCATCTCGGCCTTCGTGCGCTCGATTCGCGAGATCGGCACGCTTGCCGACACCGCCGCTTACGCGCCGGAGGCCACCTTTGAACAGCGGATCGAGCTGCTCGAGGCCGTCGACGTCGTCGAGCGCCTCGAGCTCGCCCTGCGGCTTCAGCGCGAGCGCCTGGCCGAGCTGCAGATCCGTCAGCGAATCCGTGAGGATGTCGAGGAAGGCGCTCAGCGCCAGCAGCGCGAATACATCCTGCGCCGCCAGCTGGAGTCGATCCGCAAGGAGCTGGGCGACGACGACGCCTCGATCTCGGAGGACTACCGCAGCAAGATCGCCGAGGCAGATCTGCCCGACGAGGTTCGCGAGCAGGCCGAGCGAGAGGTCGGCCGGCTCGAGCGCATGGGTGACCAGAGCGGAGAGTCCTCGATGATCCGCACATACCTCGACTGGCTGCTCGCCGTGCCGTGGGGGAAGCGCTCCGAGGAGCGGCTCGACCCGGTTCACGCGCGTGAGGTCTTGGACAGCGACCACGCCGGTCTCGAGGACGTGAAGGAACGGATCGTCGAATACTTGGCCGTGCGCAAGCTGCGCCAGGAGCGCGGTATCGCCGAGGACAAGCGCTCCGGCGCGATCCTGACGCTGATCGGGCCGCCCGGCACCGGCAAGACCTCCGTCGGAGAGTCGATCGCCCGCGCGCTGAACCGGGAGTTCGTGCGCATGTCGCTCGGCGGCGTGCGCGATGAGGCCGAGATCCGCGGCCACCGCCGCACCTATATCGGCGCCCTGCCGGGGCGGCTCGTGCGTGCCCTCCGAGACGCCGGGACGATGAACCCCGTGATCTTGCTGGATGAGGTCGACAAGGTCGGCGCGGACTGGCGCGGAGATCCCTCGGCCGCATTGCTCGAGGTGCTCGACCCTGCTCAGAACCATTCGTTCCGTGACCACTACCTCGATGTGGAGCTCGACCTTTCGGAGGTCGTCTTCATCGCGACGGCAAACGTTGCGGACACGATTCCCGGGCCGCTGCTCGACCGCATGGAGGTGATCCGCTTCGACGGCTACACGGTCGACGAGAAGGTCGCGATCGCCCGCGGCTACCTCTGGCCACGCCAGCGCGAGCGGGCAGGGCTGCACGACGAGGAGGTGTCGATCGACGACATCACGCTCGAGCTGATCGTCAGTCAGTACACGCGCGAGGCCGGCGTTCGTCAGCTCGAGCGCGAGCTCGGCAAGCTGCTGCGGAAGACCGCCACGACGGTGGCGTCCGGCACAGCTAAGCCGCCGATCTCGATCGGCGAGGCGGTTGTGCGGGACGCTCTCGGGCGACAGCGCTTCTTTCAGGAGTCTGCTGAGCGAACCGCAGTTCCGGGAGTGGCCACCGGTTTGGCGGTCACCGGGACGGGCGGCGACGTGCTCTTCGTCGAGGCGACCAAGATGCCTGGTAAGGACGGGCTCGTCCTCACCGGCCAGCTCGGCGACGTCATGAAGGAGTCGGCGCGGATCGCCCTCTCGTACGTGCGCTCGCACGCCGAGGAGCTCGGCCTCGACGAGCACGTGTTCGAAGACACGAGCTTTCACGTGCACGTGCCCGCGGGTGCGATCCCGAAGGA
>Ga0070698_100002588_pt1 | contig 19927 bp, 15 predicted proteins | sample KBSK1502metaG_FD_65477 | JGI IMG/M metagenome (GOLD analysis project Ga0070698, IMG submission 65477) | Corn, switchgrass and miscanthus rhizosphere microbial communities from Kellogg Biological Station, Michigan, USA - KBS K1-50-2 metaG | ecosystem: Host-associated > Plants > Roots >...
CGCGTCGGATGTTACTCAAAACAGAAAACCACGTCAATGCGTCGCTACAATGCTTTTTGCGTGAGCTTTTCCTAGACGCTGGCTCACCTCTAAACCGCCCTCGCGTCCTAGCTCGTAGGGTGGTGCGACCTCGACCAAGGAGTTTTTACGCGAGATCGCAAGTTGCTCCTAGGTTCCATCCTCAGCATCTCTGTTCTCGCGTCTGCGGATGCCGCTCCGCCACTGGAAAAAGCAGCGCCATCGGTGCAATCCAGCGCCGATCAAGGGACTTTCACAAATTCACATTCTCAGGGCGAAGCGTCCAGGCCGGTCATTCGCCAGAGCGAACCTCCGCCCGCAGGCAACCAGCCAACAAACCGCGACCACCAAGTCCGCCGTAGCGAACGCCCAAATTCCCAATCCGTTGCCGCGAATACGCCGGCCGCCGAGCAGTTTTTGGCTTGGCTCGCTGCTTTCAACAGCGGCGACCGTTCCAAACTCCAGGCCTTTCTTGAGAGGAATTTTCCGGCTCGCGCCCGCAACCTCGAACAGGAACTCCGCTTCCGGAATATGACCGGTGGGCTGGAGTTCCAGGAAACCGACGAATCCGGTGCCACCAACTTCTCCGGCATGCTCAAAGAGCGGAACTCGGATCAATTCGTGCATCTCGAGATGGAGGTGGAACCCGGCGAGCCTCACCGAATCATGCGAATGCTGCTACGGCCGATCCCGCGGCCCGCTGATTTCGCAGTTCCGCGCATGAGCGAAGCTGATGCTTTCGCAGCGCTAGGTGTGGAAATGGACAAGCAAGCCGCGGCGGACCAGTTTTCCGGAGCCGTGCTGGCGGCAAAAAATGGCAAGCCTGTTTTCTCGAGAGCTTACGGACTGGCCGACCGCGAGAGAAAGATCCCTAACACACTCGATACCCGCTTCCGCATCGGCTCGATGAACAAAATGTTCACTGCGGTGGCCGTGCTCCAAATGGTTCAGAGCGGCAAGATCAGCCTGACCGATACCGTCGGAAAGTATCTGACCGACTATCCGAACAAGGACGTCGCTTCCAAAGTGACCATTCATCATCTTTTGACGCACACGGGCGGCACAGGCGATTTCTTTGGACCGGAGTACAACGCACATCGTCTGGAACTTCGCACCCTGCAAGACTACGTCAAACTCTTCGGCCAGCGCGGCCCGCAGTTCGAGCCCGGCAGCCGCTGGGCTTACAGCAATTACGGTTTCCTCTTATTAGGTGTGATCATCGAGCGAGTAAGCGGCCAGACTTACTACGATTATGTTCGCGATCACGTCTACGCGCCGGCAGGAATGAAATCCACGAATTCGCTGCCCGAAGATCAAGCCGTGCCCCAGCGGTCGATTGGCTATACCAAGATGGGTGGCGGCGAAGGCTGGCGTCCCAACTCAGACACCTTGCCCTACCACGGTACATCGGCCGGAGGCGGCTACTCCACCGTGCGAGACCTCGTGCGGTTCGCCCAAGCGTTGGAAAGTCACAAGCTCCTGGACGCCCAGCACACGAATTTGCTCACCTCCGGAAAAGTCGATACCGGACATGGCGACAAATACGCGTACGGCTTCTCGGACCGAACCGAAAACGGAGTGCGCAGTTTCGGTCATGGCGGCGGTGCGCCGGGCATGAATGGCCAACTGACGATTTATCCGCAGAGCGGCTACGTCGTAGCCGTACTCGCCAATCTCGATCCTCTCGCCGCCGAGCACGCCGCTCGGTTCATGGGAGACCGCCTCCAGGAAAAATGATCTAGCGCCTGTCCTGTGCTCTCGAAATCCAATGAGCCTCTTCGACCACCAGAAGCTCGACTAAAGAGACCTGCGGGTAGTCGCTCATGTCTATTTGGAGTGCGGCGGCTAGGCGCCGCTTTTCCGCCGGGAGTGAAGCAGAGCGCACATGACAAAAACGGCCGCTGCATGCGCACGACTACGTGGTGGCGATCTGCTACTTTAGAATCACACGTCCCCTCAAAATGAATCAGTACTGCCTGCGGTAGGCCTTGCGCTCGCAATAGGCTGTGATAGACTCGCGCCGATTGAAGGTTCACTGCCGTAGTTCCGGGGAATTTTGCAGACTGCGGCGGGGAAGTAACCGAGAACGTAACTCGGGAGGTCTCGATTTATGGGCCTCGTTGTCCTCATCGTCATTTGGCTGATTACGTTCGTCAGCACTTATTTCTTCATCGCCAAGACATGGTGGTTACCCATGGGTGCATCCGCATCCGCCGCCGGCATCGACCACCATTTCACTACCACCTACATCCTGATGGGCATCGTTTTCGTGGCTGCGCAAGTCGCTCTCGGTCTTTTTGCCTGGAAATATCGTGAAGGAAATTCCTCCGCCCCGGCGCGCTACATCCACGGTAACAACACGCTGGAAATTGTCTGGACCGTGCTCACCGCGATCCTGTTTATCGGCTTGAACCTGATGAGCAGTTCGATTTGGGCGGCGGAACGCTTTCGGCCAGCGGAGGCAGGAGCGACGAAAGTTGAAGTCACAGGCATGCAGTTTGCCTGGTATTTCCGCTATCCCGGACCGGACGGCAAATTCGGCGCGACCAAGCCTGAGCTAATCGATGCATCTGCGGGCGGCGAGAGCGCGATCGGCCTGGATACCACCGATCCGGCGTCCAAAGACGATATCGTGAGCGGAACGATGTACGTGCCCGTGAACCGCGAAGTCGAGTTGATTTTGCGCTCTCATGATGTGATTCACAGCTTCTTCATTCCAAATATGCGCTTCAAGCAGGACGCCGTGCCGGGCCTGGCGATTCACATGCATTTCACGCCCATCGCCATCGGGGACTACCCGTTCACCTGCACGGAACTCTGCGGGCTGGGTCACTACAAAATGAACGGCACGCTAAAAGTCGTGAGCCAGGAGGAGTACGACAAATGGCTGGCGGCGCGGGAGGCGGAGAAACAATAACATGGCTACCCGGGAATTCGCGGCCCACGAAGCACACGTACACGCGGCACCTCAAGGCTTCATCCGAAAGTGGGTTTTCAGTCTCGATCACAAAGTCATTGGGCTTCAATATTATTTTTTGGCGCTGACGGCAGTATTCGTCGGGATGTTTTTGTCGCTGCTGATGCGCATCCACCTGATTTGGCCCACCGCGCATCTGCCGATGCTTGGCGATATCAAGCCCGAAATGTATGTCAGCTTGGTGACCATGCACGGCACGATCATGGTGTTCTTCGTTCTGACCACCGCGCCGCAAGGAGGTTTCGGGAATTATTTTTTGCCGATTCAAATTGGCGCTGCGGATATGGCTTTCCCGGTCATAAACATGCTCTCCTTCTGGGTCACGTTTCTGGCTTACCTCGTGATGCTGTCTGCGTTTTTCGTGACCGGAGGCGCGCCGCTACACGGCTGGACCGGCTATCCGCCGCTGAGCGCCGTGCCATCGGCGGGCCCGGGTGAAGGCCCCGGCGCCGATCTTTGGGTCATTAGCATTGCGCTCTTCTGCATCGGCGCATTGATGAGCGCGTTGAACTTCATCACCACCACGCTGGACATGCGCGCGAAAGGCATGACGCTGATGCGTATGCCGCTGACCTGCTGGGCGTGGTTCATTACCGCGATCCTGGGGCTGCTGGCGTTTGGCGTGCTGCTCTCGGCGGGCATTCTGCTCTTGTTGGACCGCAACGCGGGCACGAGTTTTTATGTGCCGCTGACAGTTTTCAGCGGACAAGTCGTCGGCCACCGCGGCGGCTCGCCGCTTTTGTGGCAGCACTTATTTTGGTTCTTCGGGCACCCGGAAGTGTACATCGCCATTTTGCCGGCCATGGGATTGTGCTCGCAATTAGTGTCCGTCTTTTCGCGGAAACCGATCTTCGGGTACAAGGCCATGGTATACGCCATGCTCTCCATCGGCCTGATGGGCTTTATGGTTTGGGGCCATCACATGTTCATGAGCGGCATGAACCCCTATTCCGCGTTCGCATTTTCGATCATGACCATGGCCATTGGCGTGCCCTCCGCGATCAAGACATTTAATTGGTTGGGCACGCTATGGGGCGGACGAATTCGCTTTGTATCGCCGATGCTATTCGCTATCGGCTTCGTTTCCCTGTTCGTGACTGGGGGAATCAGCGGGCCGTTCTTGGCGCAGCCGACTTTGGATATTCCGCTGCATGACACAGCTTTCGTGACCGCACACTTCCACCTGATCATGGGCGTTGCGTCTATCTTCGGGATTTTTGCGGCGACATACTATTGGTTCCCCAAAATGTTCGGTCGCATGATGAACGAAAGGCTCGCGAGGCTGCATTTCTGGTTCACGTTCGTGGGCACCTATTGCATCTTCATGCCCATGCACTACGCAGGTATGGCGGGCCAGCCACGCCGCTACTCGCAATTCACCGAGCTGCACTATCTGGAGAAGTTGATCCCGCTGAACACGTTCATCACCTTTGCGGCATTCGTCACCATCGCTGCGCAATTCATTTTCGTTTTCAACCTGTTCTGGAGCATGAAGGCCGGCAAAAAAGCCAGCGACAATCCCTGGGAAGCGACTACGCTGGAGTGGACAACTGCCACGCCTCCTCCCCATGACAATTTCGGAGGTCACACGCCCGTCGTGTATAACGGCCCGTACGAGTACAGCGTGCCGGGAGCGCCGCGCGACTACGTGATGCAAACCGATCCCGCAACGGTCGCGGCGCACTAAGTCATCATGGCCGCTCTTCCACCGACCGTTGTCATCGACGAGCCCCGAACCAATTTGGGTGCTAGCGGAGGCGCGCCTCCTCCCGCAAAGGGCGGTGGTGGCGACGACAGCGGTGACTTCAGCTCGCTCCCGTTCGCCGCGCGATTGCGACGCGCGCGGCTTGGCATGGCTGTGGCCGTCTCGGGAATCGTGATGATTTTTATCTCCTTCGCCAGCGCCTATCTTGTGCGCCAGGGTTTGCCGACGCTGGATGTTCGCACCGGCACGCTGATTCACGACTGGATATGGCTGCAGTTGCCCAATTTAGTGCTCATCAACACAGCCGTGTTGCTGATCAGCAGTCTGGCGATGGAGCTGGCCCGGCGGCAAGCCACACGCGAGCTGGCCGAAGCCGAAATATCCGTCAAGCACCAAGGCCAAATTTCGTGGCTTGCCCTAACCGTCGCGCTGGGCCTGAGTTTCCTTGCCGGACAACTGATCGTTTGGCGCGAACTTGCGGCGAGCGGCTTCTATTTGGGCACGAGTCCCAGCAGCTCCTTTGTTTACTTGCTGACCGGAATGCACGGCATCCATTTGCTCGGCGGCGTGTTGGCGCTGCTGGTTGCCGGCGCTGCTTCTCTGTTGCGACGTCCGGTGAGCTCACGGCTCGTCGTGCTGGATGTGACCGGCTGGTATTGGCACTTCATGGCCTTTTTGTGGGTTTGCATTTTGTGTTTGCTGGAGTTCGCGCGTTGATGCCGGAAGAACTCCGCGCACATTGGATAGTGACACCGAGGGGCGCATGAGCGAAGCGATACTACCGCACGACATACCCGCGGCATACGAGCCGTCGCTGTTTGGAACGTATTCCAAAAAGATCGGAATGTGGCTCTTCCTGCTTTCCGACTCGCTGACGTTCGGCGCGTTGCTGTACGCCTACAGCTACGGACGCATCTCAACCCCGAACTGGCCCACACCGTTTCATTCCGAAAGCATCGTGAACGCTACCGTGATGACCGCATTTCTGCTGACCAGTTCGCTAACGATGGTTCTGGCGGTGCGGGCCTCCGTGGACCAGAACGCGAAGGCGCAACGCCTATGGCTGCTGGCCACCATGGCTTGCGGCGCAGGTTTCGTGATCCTGCACGGGCGCGAGTGGAGCAAGCTGATTGCGGAAGGCCTCACTCTGCCGGTTTTTCCCAAGATGCCCGGAGATGAAGCCGCGACGGAGTTCGCGAATGTAGCCCAGACCGTGCCGCAGTTTCCCGCGACATTTTTTGGCTTGACGGGAATGCACATGCTGCACGTTACGCTCGGAGTGGTTTACCTCGGCGTGGTGGCCCTGCGGCGTTATTTCATTCCGATATTGCTGCTGCTGTGGCTGGCCGCCTGGCTGGGTACGCCTGTCTATAGCCCGTTTCACTATGGCGCGCACGTTCTGCTGGGCGCAGCGGTTGTTATCTCTATCGTTTTGTGGCTGAAGCCCAAAGTGTATGACTCATCCGATGTCGAGGTCGCGGGGCTCTATTGGCACTTCGTCGATTTGGTCTGGATGTTCATCTTCCCGCTAGTTTATTTGATGTCCGCCAAGATTCTCTAGGAGCGGAGACACATGGAAGCTTTCCAAGTAGCCATCGCGGAACGCGTCGCGGAGCAGCACCGGCACCACGGCAAGTCGCAGTTTTTCTGGGTGTGGGCCGCACTGCTGGTGATGACCGCCATCGAAGTCTATCTGACCTATCAGAATATGGTGCCCGTGCGGATGCTGACGATCTTAATGGGCTTGTCGCTCGTGAAGGCGGCGCTGATCATCGGCTACTTCATGCACATGAAATATGAAGTTTCGCGCATGAAGTGGCTCACCATGTGTTCGTTGGTCGCGTGCCTGGCGCTGATGCTGATTTTCTTTCCGGACGCCCGGCGCATCCTTACGCTGGGTGTAAGATAGAATGGGTGTAAGATAGAAGGCCTAAGCGTAAGGTCCAGGGCGTAAGATACGGCTTCACGAGACGGACTGGCCCCGCGTAAAGCCGTTGGGAGCGAAATGAAGATTCGGGCCGCTATTCTGGCTGCTTGCTTGTTTCTGTCGGGTGCGCGCGCCTTCAGCCAAGCCTGCTCGATGTGTTACAGCACCGCCAGAGCCACCTCCAAGGATGGCCAGAAGGCGATCAACCGAGGCGTCTTCGTGCTCCTGATCCCGACTCTGTGCTTCATGACGGGTGGCGGTTGGGTGGCGTTGCGATACAGCCGAAGACGGGACCTGGAGAACAATCAACCCACGAAGAATTGAATGAACGTTCATTCATTTCTCCCGCTGCTGCAAAACGCCTAATAGATTGAAACGAAAGGTACTTTTGCCTGTCTCGCCGTCAAACCAAGCCTGCTAAGTTGTTGATTCTAAATGGGTGCTAATCGCGTCGATACACTCCGTCTTCGTCAAAACGGGCAGTTCCCCCGGGGAATCAGCGTCAATCCGCCGCATCGCATCTGCCGGAATGCGCTGGACAGCGATGGCGCGTGCCTCGACGTTGCCTTCGTTTCGGACGATATGGACATGGTCACCACCGGGATCGACAAATCCCATTCCTTGTGTGTACACGTGAGGCGTGCAGGCAGGATCGTGTCCTTCATAGGCGGTCACCGCTCCCGCCGTGACGATGATGAGGCTATGACCCGGGTGGCTGTGCCAGCCCGTCGTAGCTACCTCTCCTGTTGTCGGGTCGACAGGCGGCCAGACGTTGTTCTGCACGTATAGATCTGACAATCCCTTCGTCCTCTGCAACGTCTTGTGCCTCTCGTGCTCCTCCTGCTCTTCAGGTGGAGTATTAGGCAGAATGAGGTGGTTGAGGACGTCGATTGCCCCGAACCGGCCTAGCGCGAGCGTTGTTCCCACGAACCCCGAAGCAGGTGTCGCCCGAACCGTCCGGGTGTAGAGGACTGTGGCCGTGATCGCGACCCTGAATAGTACAAACAGAATCAGTTTCTTTCGCATATCAACCTTCCTTTTCTAGTTGTTCTCGTTGGCGTTCTCCGGGGATGGGAGAAGCGCGGACACCATCGGACACCTTGGCGGGTAGCGTCAAACCGTAATGCGCGGAATTGCGGCCATACCGCTTTTTGCCGTCGAAATTCTGTGCTTTGCCGTCCTGCGCATCGGACGTTACAATCCGGGTCGCCCCCGACAACCACGGACTAGTCAGGAGAGCGCGATGGGCGACCCACTCCCCAGCACATCCCCATCTGTCGGATCTTCCGAAGACCGGCTCGATTCCTGGAAGGAAATCGCGGCATACCTCAACCGCGATGTCACCACCGTCCAGCGCTGGGAAAAACGGGAAGGGATGCCCGTTCACCGCCACCTGCATGACCGGATGGGCTCGATCCACGCGTTTCGGACGGAATTGGACGCCTGGGTGCTCAGTCGGAATCTCCCTGCATCGCGGGAGAGTGGGAACAATGCCGCCTCGCCCGATCTCGCTGTCCCGCCGTCTCGCTCGGATACAAGGACCTCCCTAACCAAGTGGCAACTCTTGTTGTGTTTGGCAGCGCTAGTGGCCGTGCTGACGATCGGCGGAACGCTGTGGCTTCAGCGGACCGAGTATTTTTGGCGAAATCCCATGGCGGGTGCCCGATTTCAGACCATTACGGATTTCGATAAAGCGGCGGGAGCGGCTGCGGTTTCACGCGATGGTCATTTCGTCGCGTTTCTGTCGGACCGGGATGGACAGATGGACGTCTGGGTTACCCCGGTTGGGTCGGGACAGTTCCACAATTTGACCCACGGCGCCGCGCAAGGGCTCGCCAACCCCTCGCTGCGCACGCTTGGGTTCTCGTCCGATGGCTCGATGGTTACATTTTGGGCTCGCAAGCAAGACGGCCCGAGCAGCGGTGACATCAGCGTATGGGCTGTGCCAATTCTAGGCGGACAGCCGAAGCCGTACCTGGAAGGCATGGCCGAGTTTGATTGGTCGCGCGATGGAACTCGGCTCACGTACCACACGCCCGGACCGGGCGACCCTCTATTCGTGTCCGACGGCACCCCCCGACCCCAGGGGCAGCCCATCTTCACTGCGCCGCCCGGCCTTCACTCCCACTTCCCTTTGTGGGCGCCCGACACCGCATTCATTTATTTCGTCCACGGCTCTCTCCCAGACAAACTCGACGTCTGGCGCATCCGTCCGGCCGGCGGCATTCCCGAACGTATCACTTCCTACAATGGGCGCGTAATCTATCCAGTCTTCTTGGATCCACGGACTTTGATGTACCTCGCTAGCGATCCGGATGGTTCGGGGCCGTGGCTCTATAGCATGGACGTCGAGCGTCGCATTCCCCATCGGCTGAGCTTTGGCTTTGACCGATATACGTCACTGGCAGCCAGCGCCGACGGTCGCCGCCTGGTTCTCACACTCTCCAGCCCGAAGACAACCCTGTGGCGCATGCCGATCGCGGATTCCCCTACACAAGTGTCAACGGCTACTCGGATCTCGCCGACGACCAGCTCAGGTTTCTCCCCACGGCTTGGTCCAAATTACCTCATGTATGTTTCTGCGACCAGCACAAGCGAGAGCATCTGGAAGCTTGCCAATGGAACGGCCACGGAATTGTGGAGCGGTCAGGGAGCGCGAGTCTTGGGCGGCCCGGCCATTTCCCCGGATGGAGGGCACATCGCATTCTCGGTCCGGCAAGGCAAGCAGTCGCTTTTGTACGTCATGCAGGCCGATGGCACGAGCGCGCGGATTCTGACCGATTCGCTGGACCTCCAAGGTGGTCCTGCCTGGGCCCCTGACGGCCAATCCCTCACTACCGCCGCGGAAGATCACGGCATCCCACACCTGTTCCGCGTGGCCGTCGACGGGCGCTCCTCGGCCGTTTTCGTGCCGGACTATTCGCTGGACCCTACCTGGGCGCCCGACGGCAGCTTCGTTATCTACTCTGGACCCGACATCGGCACCACGTTTTCGGTGAAAGCGGTGACCCCTCGAGCTGCGCCGCATCCGCTGCCGGCTTTAAACCTGACTCGTGGGGCTCGACACGTGGTTTTCCTGCCCGGAGGACGAACACTCGTCCTCCTGCGAGGACAGCTTCAACACAAGAATCTTTGGCTTATGGACCTGGAGACCGGCGCCGAGCGGCAGTTGACCAACATGCCGTCCGATTTCGACATTCGCGACTTCGACATCTCCCGAGACGGCCGTGAAGTTGTCCTCGAACGCGCGCAGGAGCGCTCAGATGTGGTGCTACTGGATCTCCCCCGCCCTTAGTAGCACAGGCAATCCGGCCTGTGCCTCTTACTGCGACAGTTAGTAGGACAGGCATTCCTGAGTGCCTGTCCTGTCAGTTAAAAGTAAGTCCGAGCATGCTGCGCGTCACCCGTCTACAGTGCCTGTCCTACCGTGCCTTCAGGGTTGGACTTGCACCTTGAATTGGAGCTTATCGTTGGCGCTGATTTGGACGGGCTCGCCAGCGGCCAGATACTTCTGCAAGAAGCCGGGACTCGACCAATCGGAATCCCAAGCGTTTTCGAGCGCGATCAAGGTGTACTTGCCCGGCAAAATCCCCGAGAGGTTGAACGACCCGTCGGAATCGCTTTGGTCGCGGCGAAACAGCTCGCGGTTGCGCTCCGGATCTTGCGGCACGAGAACGATCATCACGCCGTCCATGGGCTTCCCGTCCTTGAGCGCGAATCCCTTCACTTGACCGCTCCCCTCAGAAACAACAACGCTGACCCGAACGTTTTGCCCAGGACCAATTTCCACGCTGTGGCCGGAGACTTTTGCCCCATCCGCCGTTAGGCTCCGAATCGCGACGGCGCCCGCAACAGTGACCTCATATGTTCCCGGCATGGCGTTTTGTCCCTTGAGAGCGAACTCACCATTCAGGTCCACTTGCGCAACCAAAACGGTTCGCGTCGTGCTGCTGCGAAACTGCAGGTTTGTCGGACGGGAGAAGGGAGAGCCATCGTCTTTCTTAATGACTCCGCTGATCGAGGAGGAGGGCAGGGCTTCTGAGGCGTTGATTTCCGCGTCTTGGATGACCTGAAGAACCTGCGACCGAGTAGTCGATTCATTTCCCTTCGACGAATTCAAAGCCAAGGTGAAGCGTCCGGGAGGAAGGCCGGAGACTTCGATGACGCCCGGAGCAATTTCTTGCGACCGTGCCTGCACGTGTTCCTCAAGACCATCGCCGAGCGGCTGCGTAATGTTTGCCCAGAAGCGCTCCGATTGGTTGGGCTCACCAGGGGAAGGCGAGCGGATGATCAGATGGAGCGCTGGAATGGGTTGGAGCGTGATATCGACGGTCGCAGCGTCGCCAGGATGTAGCGTGATCGGAGAGGCGCCAGAGATGTCCCGAGCGTTGCTAAAAAATGTTACGGGATAGGTTACGTCGAAGGCAGGATCGACGGGATCGGGTCTGGTAACTCCTTCGGATACCGTTTGGTCAGGGCGAGTGTGCAGACGAGGGACTTGCTGAGCGTACCAAGGTTGCGCCGAGACCGCCACGAGGTAGTTTCCCGGCGCCAGGTAGCCGAAGTGATAGTGGCCCTCATCGTCGGTAGTGATCTGGCCTTGTCTCCACGTCGCAAGCCGACCAGAACGCAGGCCCTGGCGCAAGAGATTCACCTGGGCGTTGCGAACAGGATCGTTCATTTCATCGAAAATCTGACCAGATAGGGAAGCAGCGGGACGCAGCTCGAGGCGCAGGTTGTCAGTGTTGAGATCGGGACCCACAACGATTCCGGTCGAAAAAGACTCATGCTGCTTATAGGCCTGCTGGATGTAGCCCTTCCGACGCGCGGTGAGTTGATACGTGCCGGCGGGAAGATTTTCGAAAACGAAACGGCCGTCATCGGAGGCGGATACAGTTCGGGGAGAATCGGGGAGTTTGGGCGAACCAATCGAGACTTGAGCACGACTGATCGGCTGGCCGTTAACTGCGTTCACGACGATGCCGCTGATACGAAACTGTAATGCCGGTGCCGGCGCGGGCGGCTGTTGCGGAAGGCTGAACAGAAGAAGAACAAGGGACAGTGGTTGAAGGAACATGGCCGCTACTCTCCCAGCTGCACGAACTCCAGATCGACGCTGGCTTTCTGGTTCGGATACAGAGTCACGTCGCGCATTTTCGAAGAATATTTGCGCAGGACTTCCGAGTTCGCGTATTCAAATCCACCGATCCGGTCCAGAGCAAGAAGCTTGTACGAGCCCGGCGCGAGCTGCTGAAACATGTAAGCGCCGCCAGCGTTTTTCGTAAACAAGTGTCGGGCGCGCTGCGGTGCTTCTTCCGGTATAGCGAGCACGTAGGCCGAGTCCGCCTGCGCATTGTAGGAGACCTTTCCTTCCAGGCTGGCGAAATCGTTACGGAGGACGATTTGGATGGGCTGCACCGAGCCGCCCACAGCGACCGTGAGCGGCTCGCGCAACAGGTTGGTGAAGCCGGATCGCGCGGATGCTACATAGCCGGGTCCGGTGGGATTAATCTCAACGGTATAAGTCCCGTCCGGAACGTTTCGGATGACAAGCGAACCGCTCTCATCGTCTTTGACGGGCTGGGAGCCGTGACGGGTGCGAAAGAACGTAGCATCCTGCGGAATGAGCGTAATGTATGCGCGGACGGCGTTCGATCTCGAGTTCCCGTCTCCAAAGCCGGAGACGACAACGGAGGATGGAACACGCCCGCCGCCCGTCTCGCCGCGCGTCGATTCCACAAGGACATTTGCGGAAATGGTGGTATCCGGAGTAAGCGTCAAGTGCAGGCCGGAGGCGTCGGAAACCAGGTTCACGGGAGCGAACGCTGAAAACGACTGCTGGGTTTTGTTGTCAAAGGCAGACGCCCGGACGACATACGGACCGGGCGGGAGCCCTTGCGTTTGGAAGGTGCCGCTAACCGGATCCACCCGCGAGCCCCTGCTGATGTTCTGCCCCGTTGCGTTTAGAACCATTACGTTGACATTTTGCGCGATCGCTGGCTTGGTGATCGTGCCGGAGATGCGGAAAAAGGGCTGCAGCGGCAGAACCACATTTAATTCCTCATGCTTTCCGGGAGTGAGGTCAATGGGCGCCGCGGAAGTCAGATCGGGAGCGCTGGAGTAAAAACTCGAGCCATAGCCTTGCGCTCGTGGTCCGGAACCGCCGGCGGAAACCGATTCGCCGCCACTGGGACCAAAGAAGAGAAAGTACTTGCCAGGCAGAAGGTCGGCGAAACGGAATTCGCCGTCTTCGTTGGTCGACAGAGAACGCTGTTCGGATCGAACCTTGCGCCCAGATTCAATCCGCTCGGCGAGAAGATGAACCTGCAGAGACTCGAGCGGTTCGCCGTCGCCACTAATCCGACCGTGGATGACACCTTCGGGGACGAGCTTCAAGATGACCGGGGGCGTGTCTGGACCAATCGTAACCATCGGCTGAAACTCCGAATGGATGATCTGCTGAATGGGGAAATACCCCGGCTTTTGAAGACTAAAGCTAGTGTGACCAGCGGGGAGATTGTCGAACTGAAATCTGCCGTCGGGTCCGGTAAGGAGCGCCCTCTGGTGCCCTAAGTAGATTTGCACGAGTGCGCCGCGAATACCCTCGCCCGTAACGGAATTGACGACCGTGCCGCGGATGGAGTAGGTGCGCGTCTGTGCCGAGAGTTGCGCGGGCAAGGGCAGCGCCGCGGCGACATAGTCAAGCGGAGAACTCGAAGGAAGAGTAGCGACGAACAGCGGAGAGCATGTCAGCGCCAGAAGGAGCGCTAAGGTGGTCCGGAACATGAGGGCACCTGTTACCGGTAATGTCTAGTCCACAGCGAGTTAGTGAGTCTACACCGGCTGTGATGCGGAACGCAGGCAGAAATTTGCCCGGGGTAGGACAGACATTCCTGTCTGTCCTCTTTCGTTTCCTAATTGAACAATCGGCGCCAGCCGCCGCGAGGAGTTAAAGCTTGACATTGCGGCGCTAAGGAAGTATCCAGCAGCGGAACTTGAGGCTCGCCGGAGGATCATCTGTGACCTGGACACAAGTCTATGACCCGCTGGGCCATTGGTGGCTATCGACACTGGTGGCGGCGATTCCGGTGATTGTGCTGCTGGGAGCGCTGGCGGTGCTGCGGCTGAAGGCACATTTCGCGGCGCTGCTGGGGCTCGCGGCATCAATCCTGATCGCCGTGGGCGTGTTCGGGATGCCGGGAAAAATGGGAGTGCTGGCGGCCATTTACGGGGCTGGCTACGGCCTGTTTCCCATTGGCTGGATCATCCTCAATGTCATTTTCATGTACGACCTAAACTGCCAGGCTGGGCGGTTCAAGGTTCTACAGGAAAGCCTCATGGGAGTAACGCAGGACCGGCGATTGCAGTTGGTGTTGATCGCATTTTCGTTTGGCGCCTTTTTTGAAGGGGCCGCCGGATTCGGGACCCCGGTTGCAGTGACTGCGGCGATCTTAATTGGCTTGGGATTCAAGCCGCTGCAGGCTTCGGGCCTCTCACTGATTGCGAACACGGCGCCCGTGGCTTTTGGGGCGCTGGGCACACCGCTGATCGCATTGCAGGGAGTTACGGGGCTAAATTTGTTGCAGCTCAGCGGTATGGCCGGGCGAATCTTGCCGTTCTTCTCGGTGTTGGTGCCCTTTTGGCTGCTTTGGGCATTTGCAGGATACCAGGGAATGCTCGAGGTGTGGCCGGCGGTGCTGGTGGCCGGAGTGTTTTTTGCGATCCCACAATTTCTGGTCTCGAATTTTCACGGCCCGTGGCTCGTCGATGTGGTTTCCGCCGTTTGCTCGATGGCCGCCCTGGCGGTTTTGCTGCTCACTTGGCACCCCAAGAGAGTATGGGGACTGGAAGGGCATGAACCGGATCGCGCGGCACGCGGACAGCACGGCCACAAATCAAGCGAAGTCGTAAAGGCCTGGGTGCCATGGATCATCTTGAGCGTGCTGGTTTTCTTATGGGGGCTTCCCTCGGTTAAGGCTTTCCTGGACAAAATCTCCATCATCCGGATCCCCGTGAGTGGATTACACAATTTGATCCTGCGGGTGCCACCTGTAGTGGCGAAACCAACCGCGGAGGCCGCGATCTTTCAGTTCAATTGGATATCCGCATCGGGGACCGGCATTCTGATCGCGGCGATCATTTCCGGTTTTGTGATGGGCTTCGGTCCGTTGCAGCTTCTGCGGCAGTACGGCAAGACCTTGTACAAAGTGCGTTTTTCGCTGCTGACGATCGCAGCGATGATGGCCATTGGGTTCATGACGCGCTATTCCGGCCTGGACGCAACCATGGGTCTGGCGTTCGCGCGGACAAAAATATTTTATCCCTTCTTTGGCACGCTGCTGGGTTGGCTGGGAGTGGCATTGACGGGGTCGGACACTTCTTCCAACGTGCTATTTGGCAGCTTGCAAAAAATATCGGCGACGCAGGTGGGTGTGTCGCCGACGCTGATGGCCGCCGCGAATAGCTGTGGCGGAGTGATGGGAAAAATGATCGATGCACAAAGCATCGTGGTCGCTAGTACGGCGACGGAGTGGTATGGGCACGAGGGAGACATTCTGCGCTACGTCTTCTTTCACAGCATCGCGCTAGCTTCGCTCGTGGGAGTCTTGGTTTTTCTGCAGGCCTACGTCGTTCCGTTCTCGAAGATGGTCATTCATTGAGCCTGGATTGTAGTCCATCGGTTTGACCTCCGCCGATCTATGGGGCAAGCTTCTGGAAGGGAAGCTCGAGCAGATCCGCCCGATCTGGAAAGGCAAATCGTGGACGCCCGCATTTTTGACGAGCTGCGCGCGATTGTTGGAGAGCGCGGGCTGGTCACTTCACCCGAGGAACTTCGCACCTACGAGTGCGACGGGCTGACGAACTTCCGCGTTCTGCCGCGCGGTGTATTACTCCCCATCTCTACTGAACAAGTGCAAGCGATCGTGCGGGTGTGCCACCGCGAACGGATCCCGTTTGTAGCGCGCGGCTCGGGAACCGGGCTGAGCGGCGGCGCGTTGCCGGTAAAGAACGGCGTGGTCATCAGCTTGACGCGCATGAATCGCATCCTGGAAGTCGACGTGCCGAACGCGCGGGTGGTCGCGGAACCTGGAGTGATCAATCTGGACGTCACCGGAAGAGTGCAGGCGCAGGACTATTTCTATGCGCCGGACCCGTCGTCGCAATCAGTGTGCAGCATCGGTGGAAACGTGGCAGAGAATTCGGGCGGAGCGCATTGCCTGAAATACGGTTTCACGACGACGCATGTGCTCGGGCTGGAGGTAGTGCTGCCGGATGGGTCGCTGGCGCACTTCGGCCGCAAAACGCTGGACGCGCCGGGATACGATCTCTCCGGTGTGTTCGTGGGCTCGGAAGGCACGCTGGGCATCGCCACGAAGATTATCCTGCGAATCGTGAAGCGGCCGGAATGCCAGCAAACTCTGCTGGCGGCTTTTCATTCGACGAACGAAGCGGGCGGGGCGGTGAGCGGGATCATAGCGGCGGGAATGCTACCGGCGGCCATCGAAATGATGGACAATCTCGCCATTCAGGCAGCGGAAGCCGCGGTGCACGCGAATTACCCGAACTGTGGCGGATTGTTGCTGGTGGAGCTGGACGGGCCTGTTGCAGAAGTGCAGGCGCTGATGGCTCAGGTGGACGAAATTTGCCGGGAAAATGGCGCATGGGAGATTCGGCTGGCGCAATCGGATACTGAGCGTACGCTTATCTGGAAGGGCCGTAAGGCAGCATTTGCCGCGATGGGACGCATTTCTCCGAATTACATCGTGCAAGACGGAGTGATTCCGCGAACGGCGCTGCCGCGAGTGATGAGTGAGATCGAGCGGCTGAGCAAGGAAGCCGGCTTGCGCGTTGCTAACGTGTTTCACGCAGGCGACGGCAATCTCCATCCGCTGGTGCTGTACGACAAGAAAATTCCGGGGCAAGAGGAAACGGCAGGGGCGCTGTCATATCGCATTTTGGAATTGTGCATCGAGGCAGGCGGCTCTATTACTGGCGAGCATGGCGTCGGAGAAGACAAAAAGATGGCCATGTCTAAAATGTTTAGCGAGCCCGATCTGGAGACAATGCAACGCGTGCGCTGCGCGTTTGATCCATTGCAGCTCTCCAATCCCACGAAAGTTTTTCCGCGACCGCGCCTTTGCGGCGAGAAGCCCGGCGAATACGTGGCGCATGCACTGGAGACGGCTGGAATCGCGGAGCGCTTCTGACGATGGACCCGGCCGTTCCCGCCAAGACCGCAGTAGCCACCAGCACATTTGAGGAAGCCGCACGGACGATCATAGGACCTGAGCATGTGCGGGCGGCGAGCGCCGAAGATGCTGTTGCTGGCGTCCTGCCAAAATGGGTGATCGAGCCCGGGACTGAGCAAGAACTTGCGCAAGTCTTGCGCGCGGCAAACGAAGCCGGCCTGACGGTAACCCCGCGCGGCGGGCGAACGAAGCTGAGTTGGGGGAATCCGCCAAGGCGGGCGGATGTGGTGCTTTCGACCGCACGCCTCGACGGCGTGGTCGAGCATGCCTGGGCGGATCTGACGGCGACCGTGGAAGCAGGCTGTACGGTGCAGAAGTTGCAGGAGTTGCTTGCGCTGCACGGACAGAGGCTGGCGCTCGACACCGCGTGGCCTGAACGGGCCACAATCGGAGGGATCCTTTCCACAAACGACAGCGGAGCGCTGCGCGTGCGTTTCGGTTCGCTGCGCGATTTGATCATTGGCATGACGCTGGCGTTGCCCGACGGCACGCTGGCGAGCAGCGGTGGCAAGGTAGTCAAGAATGTAGCGGGATACGATTTACCGAAGCTGGCGACCGGAGCTTTGGGAACGCTGGGCGTGATTACGCGGGCGGTTTTTCGTTTGCATCCGGCGCCACGGAACTCGCGGACCGTGTCGATCGCCGCGCGGGACGCGGACGAGGCACACCGACTGATTCTTTCGATACAAGACTCGAAGCTTGCGCATGCGGCGTCGCAGGTGCGCGCTTCGGCGGATGCGGCGCCAGAGATCGATGTGTTATTTGAAGGGACAGAAGCTGGCCTCGCGGCGCAGCAAGCGCAGATCGCAAAAATTGCAGGGGCAGCAGCGGTCCGAGACGCGGCGAGGGACGTGTGGATGACTCGGCAGGAACTGATGAGCGTTTCGGAATCACGAGCCAGCGAGTCGCCCGCTGGGGCAACCGCTTTTGCGAAAATCAGCGTGCTGCCGACGGCAATCGCCAGAGCGATTCAGCGGGTCACACGGATTGCGGAAGCACAGCAGATTCGGTGGAGAGCGGTGATTCAGGCGACGGGCATCGGCTGCGTGCGGCTGGAGGGGAAGTTCGCATCATTGTACTTGGCTGTGCAAACCCTTCGCGGTGAGCTCGAGCGCGAGGGCGGATCCTTGGTGATGTTGGGGCAAACAGCGTTATCGGCGACGTTTGATGCATGGGGTGATGCCGGCGACGCCCTGCCAGTAATGCGCGCGGTAAAGCAACAATTCGATCCAAAGAACACACTCAATCCTGGGCGCTTCGTAGGGGGCATCTGATGGCGGACCAAGCCACGACATCGCCCCATCCGAGCGCATTCGATACGCATCATCCTCCTTCCAAACAGATCGTCGAGACCTGCGTGCATTGCGGCTTTTGTTTGCCGGCGTGTCCGACATACGTGCTCTGGAATGAGGAAATGGACTCGCCGCGTGGGCGAATCTATCTCATCAAGATGGCGAGTGAAGGCGCGGCCACGATCAGTCCGCAATGGGTGAGCCACTTTGACACCTGCCTGGGCTGCATGGCTTGCATGACCGCGTGCCCGTCCGGAGTGGACTACGGGAAGCTGATTGAGGCTACGCGTCCGCAGATCGAGCGAAACCATGAAAGGTCGCTAGGCGAGAAGTTGCACCGACGCTTCATTTTCAGCGTATTCACGAGACCCGACCGGCTGCGCATGATGAGGTTGCCTTTGCTAGTATACCAGAGGTCGGGCCTGCAGGGCCTGCTGCGCCGCACTGGGGCGATGAAGCTGCTCCCGAAAAAGCTGCAGACCATGGAGTCGCTGTTGCCAAAAGTGCCGCCGAGCGAATCGATAGCCACCGTGACGCCGGCACAGGGAACAAAGCGCCGGCGGGTGGGCTTGTTGCTGGGGTGCGTGCAGCGAGAATTTTTTCCCCAGGTGAACGCGGCCACGGTCCGAGTGCTGGCGGCCGAAGGCTGCGAAGTCGTGGCTCCGCCAGAACAGCCGTGCTGCGGCGCGCTGCTGGTGCATGCGGGAGAAGAGGACGCGGCTCTTGCGCTGGCGCGGCGCACGATCGACGCGTTTGAAAGCACAGGTATCGACACAATTATCACCAATGCTGCAGGTTGCGGGTCCAATGTGAAGGAGTACGGTCATCTTCTGCGCGACGATCCAAAATATGCGGAGCGGGCGAAGAAATTCGCGCTGAAGTGCCGGGATGTCTCCGAACTGCTGGCGGAACTGGAGCCGCGTGCCCAGCGAAACGCGATGCGGTTACGCGTGGCCTATCACGATTCATGCCACTTGCAGCACGCGCAAGGAGTTCGGCTGCAGCCAAGGTCGCTGTTGGCCGGCATTCCTGGTCTGGACTTAGTGGAGATTCCGGAGCCTCCGATCTGCTGTGGGTCCGCGGGAATTTACAATCTGATGCAGCCGAACGCCGCGAATGCGCTGGGTGATCGCAAAGCCGAGCTCATTGCACCGCTGAAGGCTGACGTTGTGGCGACCGGTAACCCTGGTTGCTTGTTGCAATTGCAGTCGGCATTGCAACGGCGGAAGCACCCGATCCCCGTCGTGCACACGATCCAGATTTTGGACGCGTCTCTTCGCGGCCAGCCGATGGAGTGGCTGGGGAAATAACCGCGAAGGATTGAGGCGTGGATTTTATGCGGACGATGCTTCGGCCGACCGGCCAGCTCTCTCGTTCGCGAACGCGACGCACTCGCGTATATAGGCCGTGATGACCGGGTGTGGGCGTTCCGCGGTGGACGCGAGCTGGGGTTGAAACAACGTGGCGATATAAAACCGCTGTCCGTCCAATTCCATCGCTCGAGTTTCCCCGTTTGCTCCGCGCGCACTCACCCGGAATCCCGCTTGCTCGAATCGCGCCGCATATTCTTCGTTGACTCCGTAATTGCAAAAGTAATCGGTCGAGAGCGTCTGATTACCTACCAACGCGCGCAGCCGTGTACCGGGGACAACTTCCACCGGATCGGTCCCGAACATCTTCGGGCTGCCCGGCGGACGGTTAGGCAAGGCGCATGCGATCGGAGTGACCACGGGATTATTCGTGTCGGTCATGTTCTCG
>Ga0070698_100002590_pt1 | contig 19918 bp, 16 predicted proteins | sample KBSK1502metaG_FD_65477 | JGI IMG/M metagenome (GOLD analysis project Ga0070698, IMG submission 65477) | Corn, switchgrass and miscanthus rhizosphere microbial communities from Kellogg Biological Station, Michigan, USA - KBS K1-50-2 metaG | ecosystem: Host-associated > Plants > Roots >...
CCGGGGAAATCGCGCAGTCCCGCAAACACGGTGAGCCCTGTTCCGGCCATTAAGGCCAGGAAAATCGTAATGTAGACCCTCAGTGAAACGATGTGTTCGCTCATCTCAGTTCCAATGGCAAATGAAAAATGTCAAATGACAAATGGAAAATCTGTTTTGCCTTCAACCAGCAAGTCACAAATCTACATATGCTCCAGATGCCGTCCCAACAAATAAAGCAACGGGAACAAGAAAATCCAAACGATATCTACGAAGTGCCAATAGAGACCCGAGATCTCTACCGGGTTGTGATACTCAGGACCGTAGCGGCCGCGCCACGAAAAAAAGAGAATTACCGACAGCAGGCCGACGCCGATAATCATGTGCAGCGCGTGCATGCCGGTCATCGCGAAATAGATCCAATAAAACATCTCGACATGCTTGACGGTCGCTCCCGGAAGCAGATGCAGTTTGTGCTTGTCGTAAGGGGTGCCATGCTCCTGCACCGCCGGCTTATACGGACGCCCCGGAATCAATCGGCCCGGTATTAAGCTGTCCACGTATTTGTCGTGATACTCAACCGCTTTAATACCCAAAAACGTAAGCCCCAACGTGATGGTAATTACCAGGCATAGAATTAGATTCCGGCGATTTCCGACTTGAGAGCTATAGACTGCCAGCGCCATCGTCAGACTACTCAAAATAAGCACGACTGTATTCACTGCCCCCAGCGTAAGGTCGAGATGGTTGCTGGCAGAGGCGAAGTCGGCGGGAAACTTGGTTCGATAAAGCGTGTAGGCAAGAAACATCCCGCCGAAAAACATGAGTTCGGTGACCAGGAACACCCACATGCCGAGGGCTCCAGCCTCTCGCTGCTGCTCCATGTTCTCAAAGTGGTGCTGCAGCGCCGGATGGCTTGCCTCATGATGTACTGATAAGCCTTCTGCCAATTCGTCTCCAGTTTCCGGACTAACCAATTAATATCAACCGCCAAGGCGCCAAGTGCGCCAAGTAAATTAACAACTTCTAGTTACTGCCTGCATTTCTTTCGTTCTATCGCTGCCTCGAGTTCTAAATCTTGTTTCGCTTTTTGGCGTTCTTGGCGCCTTGGCGGTTTATCACTTGCCGCCGGCTACGACACTGGCGCTTCCACTTTCTCATCTCTCATCCTACCGACGACCTGCGTCTCTTCCGGTGGTGCAAACTCATACGCTTCCCAGGTAACCACCGGAGTGGTCAGGAAGTTCTCAGTTGGCGGTGGCGAGGCCGTACGCCACTCGAGACCCGGCAAGTGCCATGGGTTCGCCTCAGCGTGCTTGCCGTAACGCATCGACCAGACGAGATATATCGCCGGTATCAAAAGACCAAACCCGAGAATCGATGCACCTGCCGACGACAATACATTGAAGACCTGAAACTCAGGCGGATATGCGTGATAACGCCGCGGCATCCCCAGGTAGCCGGCTACAAACTGCGGCAGGAAAGTCAGGTTGAACCCAACAAAGATCACCAGCGCCGAGAATCTGCCCCAGCCTTCGGGATACATCCGGCCACTGATCTTGGGCCACCAATAATGCAAGCCGCCGAGATAGCCAAAGAGTGCCCCGCCAACCATGATGTAATGGAAATGGGCCACGATGAAATAAGTGTCACTAACATGCACATCGATTGCGAGTGATGCGAGAAACAGCCCGGTCATGCCGCCGACGGTGAAGAGTCCAATGAAACCAAGCGCGTAAAGCATCGGCGTGTCGTAGGAGATAGAACCCTTGTAAAGCGTGGCAGTCCAATTGAAAACTTTAATGGCCGATGGAATAGCTACCGCAAAACTCAGGAACGAGAAAATCATTCCCGCATAGACTGACTGGCTGGCGACGAACAGGTGGTGGCCCCAAACCAGGAAGCCAAACACTGCGATCGCCAGGCTCGAGAACGCGACAAACCGGTAGCCAAAAATATTCTTGCGCGAGAAGTTGGCGATCAGTTCGCTGACTACGCCCATGCTGGGCAAGACCATGATGTAAACCGCCGGGTGAGAATAAAACCAGAACAGATGCTGGAAGAGCACCGGATCGCCGTCATTGGCCGGATCGAAAATTCCCACCCCCGTCAAACGCTCAAAAGCCAGCAGCAGAATGGTAATCGCGACGACCGGTGTTCCCAGAATCATCACCAGCGACGTGGCATAGTGGGCCCAGATAAAAAGCGGCAGCCGAAACCAGGTCATGCCCGGCGCGCGCATGGTGTGGATAGTGACGATGAAGTTTAGTCCGGTCAGAATCGATGAAAAACCGCTGACGAAAATCCCCAGGCCCGCCGCAATCACATAGGAGTTGGAAAAGGTTGTGCTGTATGGGACGTAAAAAGTCCAACCCGTATCGACGCCGCCCGCCAATAAGGCATAAATCGTAATGATCCCGCCGAGCAGATAGATATACCAACTAAGCAGGTTGATGCGCGGGAAGGCGAGATCCTTGGCGCCAATCATCATCGGCACCAGGAAGTTGCCCAGGGTTGCCGGGATAGACGGGATCAGGAAGAAGAAGATCATGATGATCCCGTGTTGGGTAAATACTTTGTTATAAGTCGCCGACGAAAGCAGATCGCCCTGAGGCGTCAACAGCTCAAGGCGAATGAGCATCGCGTAAACGCCACCGACCATGAAAAAGAAGCTGATCGAACCGAGATACAACAAGGCGATGCGCTTGTGGTCTTTCGTCAGCAGCCACGACTTGAGACCATACTGCGCGTTGATGTAATTAACGCGGGCGGCCGCTGGTGTCTCGAATGTTTCGAATGCTTTCATGATTCCCTGGGAAAAACTACTTACGATTAAGTTGCGGCGTCGCCGTAGCCGCTGCCGGAGTCGCTTCAGCTTTTGACGCGGGTGCGGCTGACGCCGGCGTTCCCGTCGCCTGCAGCGATTTGATGTATGACATGATTTGAATTAACTGCTCCGGTGTGACCTGCCCCTGAAATGTCGGCATAATCGGACTGAACCCGGTGACTACCTTTGCAGACGGATTTTCAATGGACTCGCGAATGTAGGCTTCATCAGCAGTCAACGTTTGGTTATTTGTCAGGAAGACCTTGCTGCCGAAGAGTCCCACCAAACCCGGACCACGCCCGCCTTCACCGTTGGCGCCGTGACAAGAAACGCACCCCAGCGATTGGAAAAGTTGCTGGCCCGCTACAGCCGGTGACTGCTGGCTGGCGTTGCCGCTCAGCCAGTTATCAAAATCGGCCGGTTGCATCACGATCACCGAGCCGATCATTCCGGAATGATTCATGCCGCAATACTCGGCGCAGAAGAAGTGATAGGTGCCCGGCTTGGTGGCTTCAAACCACTGCGTTGTGTACTTGCCGGGCAACACGTCGGCCTTGATGCGGAACGCCGGAATAAAAAAGTCGTGAATCGTGTCTTCGGAAGTCATGATCAATTTGATCTTCCGGCCGACAGGTACATGCAGTTCGTTTATCTCGCGCTGTCCGGTTGAGTGCTGAATCTTCCACATCCACTGCTTGCCCACCACGTAAACTTCGTTTGCATTTTTGGGCGGGCGCGAATTCTCAAAATAGATTTGCGCGCCCCAGGCAAACATACTCATCGCGATGATGAAAGGAATAACTGACCAGACCGTTTCCAGTTTGTGCGAGCCGGCGATTGGCCGGGGAATCTCAAAGGCCGTGCGGCGGCGATACTTAATAACGAAAAAAATCAGGACGCCGGAAATGAGCAGCGTAAAGAATACTGTCACACCCGACAGGTAAAAATAGAGCGCATCAACCTTCCCTGAAACAGTGGAAGCGCTTTCCGGAATAAATGGAATCCACGAAGTCTGCATAATTCGTTTTCGCCAGGGCTTGTCTTCTAGCGTAACGCAAACTGTTAGTTTGCGATTGGCCCGTCGCCACTCAATTGTGCCTGGCACACGTCACGCAAACTAACAGTTTGCGTTACCTAAGAAACAGCTGAAGCTTGTACTCTAAACTACCGGCCTCTCCCGCAAATCACCCTGCGCAATACTGCGCCTACGCAATGTAAATAGTAGTGCGACTATCCCGAATAACGTCACTACACCGCCAACTTGCATCACGCGCATTATCCTGGCGCCGTATTTTCCAGTCGCCGGATCGTAGTGGTAGCAATAAAGCAGCAACTGATCGACCGGCGAACCAATCTTGTTGTCCGCGGCTTCAATCAAACCCAGACGCAGATCGCGCGGCGCGTATTCAACCCCATACATATAGCGCGCGAGTTTTCCCTCCGGCGTCGCCACGTAAATCGCGCTTGCATGCGCAAACTGGTTCGTCGCCTCATCCCAGTGATAGCGAAAACCAACGGCCTCAGTCAGACGCTTGATGCTGGCTTCGTCGCCGGTTAGAAAATGCCAACCACTGGCAGCACCCGCGCGCCGGTCCGCGGGCAGGTAGTTCACATAAGTATTCTTCTTGGCGGCAGCCAGGGCTGCAGTCTCGCGCGGATCGAAACTTACGGTCACCACGTCAAACTCCTGCCCGGCTTTGAAGTTCATGACCTTGAACGCGGTCACCATGCCGTTGAGCACCTGATTACAAAGCATCGGGCATTGGTAATAGACCAGCGACAACACGACCGGCTTCTTTCCGAAGTAGTCACCCAGTTTTACGTCCGCACCATTCTCGTCTTTGAACACGAGGTCGAGCGGAAGTTGTTGGTTGAGTTTTTGATCGATGCCAACGTCCTTAAAAACCTTGGGCAGGCCACTCGGCGCGCGCGCCTCATAAGGTCGCGAGCTGTAAAGCGGCGAATTTCCCTGCGTTTGACTGAACTGGGCGAAGGCAGTGGGCAGCGAGCAGTGGGCGGTGAGCAGCAGGATGAAAACTTTCGCAAGCGAAACTGCAGCTTTGCTGCCGCACAGTGCGGAAAGCCTATGGCTTTCCGGAAGACAAAGTAATTTTGTTCTGGAGGCTTCGCCTCCAACGCAAGGGCAAGGCGCAGCCTTGCCAAATTCACGGGCTGTCGGAAAGGCGAAGCCTTTCCGCACTGGGCGGCGGCAAAGCCGCAAAGCAGCGGCTGCTGCTGTTTGGTCTCTGCCCACTGCCCACTGCTCACTGCCCACTTCTTTCATCGTTCTGCCTTCCCACTGACGCGCCCTGAACTCCATGCGGTTGGTGGCGCTACATCCTTCGGCGCTCCGGAATTGTTAGCCGAGGTCCGCACAGGCAAACCATCGCCTTCAAGTAGTTTTTTCATGGCCTCCTGGATAGGAACACATTTTGGGGTTAGACTTTGAGATTCCTCTTCCTCTACTCTGCTACAATTCAAGCGCTCTTCCCACTGCTCGCGCAGCACTCGGTATTCAGCTTCTGGTTCCTTTTTCTCAAGATCCACCCACTCACCATTTTCCAGCTTGACTCCAAATCCTCGCGCTGTCTGAAGCCTCGGTGGAGGAGGCAGTCGTTCCTCCTCAGTCATCGCCATTGGCCCCGCCGGTGGTTCTTTTTCAGTCTCCTGCGCATTCAGCAAACGGAACATGCCCCACATCAACACAAATACCGCCGCACCTAAAACTGTCAGGCCCATGACAAACTTCAAGATACCTGAGATGTCGACGTCGCTGGCTTCGTGAGTCACATCCACATTCTTGATGTGCGACACGTCCGGCGTCTCCGTCGCATGGCCCGCGTCGTGACCATTCCCTTTATGTCTACCTGCCATAATCTAATCCTCGACTCTTACGACTCCACCTCTCCCTTTGACCCCTTGCCCTTTTCCCCTCTTCCCCTTTTTTTAATGCCCCGCATGCGCATGCTTCTGCTCAAGCACGGTTTCATAAAGCGGATCATTAATCGGTATCAGCGGGCGCTGCGTTAACGCGCGCGCAAAAATCCCGAGCCACAAACTGCCCATGGCGATGGGGGCAACCAGATCCATCCAGCTAAAGTGAAACGTCGCTCCCGTAAAGTTTGGCGCGATCATCCAAAACAGATCGATCAAGCGCATCACCAGAATCAAGACTGCCACAATGACGAGCTTCCCCGCGTGCCGCTTGAGCGAGCGCGACAGCAGAAACAGAAACGGAAAAGCAAAATGCAGCACGATTACGGCCAGCGCAATCGCGCCCCAGGCGCCATGGATTCTTGGCAGATACCAGCGAATCTCCTCGGGCAAGTTCCCGGACCAGATGATTAGAAACTGTGAAAACGCAAAGTAACTCCAAAGCATCACCAAAGCCAGCAGCAGCTTGCCGAGATCGTGAAAATGTAGCTGCGCTACGACGTTGTTCATCGGCTCGTGTTTCGAGAGCGCAGCCATCACCGCAATGGTGAACGCCAGCGCGCTTAAAGACCAGGCCGCAACAAAAATGAACCCGTAGATAGTGGACGACCATTCCCAGTCGAGCGACATGAACCAGTCAATGGACGCAAAGGACACAGTGAAAACAAAAAGCACCATTCCCGGTCCGCTCAGCACGCGCATGTTCTTGGTGTATTTCCTGTCAGCGGTTTGGTCTTGCAATAGCGACCAGCGGTTCAGGAAATAAGCGAGGGCCAGCCAGATGGCAAAATAGATCGCCGCGCGCACGGTGAAAAACGGCAGGTTCAAATACCTCGACTTCTCCGTCAGCACCGGATGTTCCGCCACTTCGTGCGCGTCAGTCCACTTATAAATCCGGTGCGCGCCGAGCACGATTGGGACAAACAGAACCAGAACCAGAAGCAAAGTTCGCGTAGCCGCTTCCAGCACTCGCCGAATCACAAGGCCCCAGCCACCGCCGGTAAGGTGTTGCAACATCAGCAACGCCAGCGAGCCGATAGAAATTCCGGCCCAGAAACTAAAGGCAAACAAATACGACCGGAAAAACTGATTGCGATCCACGAAAAACTCGATGGCGAAGATTATGGTGAACACTGCCCCGACAATCAGCGCGCCTTGCTGAACGCGGCTCACATTCGGAGGTGCGTTGTAAGGACCTCGGGTCACTGGTGCCCTCCGCTGTTCGCCAGCGCGGCTGCTGCTGCGGGCGCCGGCCCCTTTTGCTCAGTCTGCTGGCTCAATTGCAACGCACGAATGTAAGCAGTGATCGCCCAGCGATCTTCGGTTGGAATCTGTGGCGCGTAACTCGGCATCGCGCCCCAGCCGTTTGTGATCGCGTCAAAGAAGTGGCCCACCGGCGCTTGTCTCAGCCGGTCGTCATTAAAGGAAGCCGCCCGGCGGAAGCCGCGTCTTACAATCATGCCGTCGCCATTTCCGGTCAGACCGTGACAGGCGGAACAAAAAATCTCGTAACGCTCTTTGCCGCGCGTAACGACCTCTTTCGTTACCGCGATCGGAAAGACCTCAACGTCGTCAGGATAAGCGGCCGGGCCTTGTAGCGCCGGACCAGCGCTCGTTCCAGATGGCTGTGGACCTGCCGGAACTGGGGCGGGAGCAGAAGCGTTCGCAGAAGTCTTGCCGGCCTTCTTGCCGGTAAAAAACTCTGTGTCTTCATTCAAAAAACCCCGAGCCACAGTTCCCTCAATCGGTTGACGCGTTGACAACCAGTCTCTGAAAACAGTTGACGAGCGAAAGGGCTTCATCTTGGGTTGATCCTGCATGTCGCGGCGGCACGAGGTAGCAAACAGCAGACAGCAAACAGCAAACAGCAGGACGAAAGAAGTGGGCAGTGGGCAGTGGGCAGTGGGCAGTAAGCGACGGATCCGGAAAGACGCACGGCCCAGACTTCCGGCTGTTTGCTGTTTGCTGTTTGCTGTTTGCTCGCCCTCAGACCTCAACGTCATTGACCTCCATCGCGCCCAGCGTGTTCATAAACTGCGTCGTCTCATCATGTCGAAACTTCGGATCGTTTGCCTCAATCACCAGGAAAAACTTATCGCGTGTCGCCAGCGCAAAATTCGGCGCATTGAATACCGGATGATATGGCTGCGGTAGCTTATTCAGGACCAGCATGCCTAATACAGCCGCGAACGAGGCCACCAGGACGGTGCATTCAAACGTAATCGGAATGAAGGCCGGCCAACTGTTGAAAGGCTTGCCGCCAACATTCAACGGATAATCGATCACTTCCATCCAGTACTGCATGAAAAAGCCGCCCACCCCGCCGAGTATCCCGCCCACCAGGACAATCAGCGGCAAGGTGGTGCGTGTAAAGCCTATCGCTTCCGTAAGCTCCTCGATCGGATAAGGTGAATAGCCATTGACACGCCGGTAACCTGCTTCATGAGTTTGCCGCGCTGCCGCCACCAGGTCCGACGGGTTATCAAACTCAGCCATGATGCCGTAGAGCGCGCGTGCTCCGCCCTGCCGGCTATGAGCAGAATCTGAGGCTTCATGATGAAAAGGCTCCGGGTCCTCTAAATCATGTTCCCATGGCTCGTCTTTGATTTCGTCGTCAGCCATTCTTTTCAGTGGCCAGTGGTCAGTGACCAGTGGTCAGCAAGAAATTCAAAGTTCCTGTTCACGCATTTACTTTGTTCCCCACGCCAGAAAAGGAACTAAATCCAACTTCCGTTATCAATTCGCTGATCACTGACCACTGGCCACTGATCACTACTCTTCGACTTCCGCTTCCGGCAGAATCGTACGCATCTCGAAGATCGAGATCATCGGCAGGAAGCGGATGAACAAGAACAACAGCGTAAAGAAAAATCCCAGCGTGCCGATAAACATTGTCCAGTCCCACATCGACGGTTGATACATGCCCCACGACGAAGGCAGGAAGTCGCGATGCAAACTGGTGACTACTATTACGAATCGCTCCAGCCACATGCCGATGCTTACCACAATCGAGATCAGCCAAAGCACCAGCAGGTTGGATCGAATCTTTTTAATCCAGAGAAACTGCGGCGTGATGATGTTGCAAAGAATCAGCGCCCAGTAGTAGTAAGCGAAAGGCCCGTGCATCCGGTTCCAAATCATGTAACGCTCGAAGCGATTGCCGCTGTACCAACCGAAGAAGGCTTCCATCACGTAGCCATAGCCGACTATCAAACCGGTCGCGAGCATCACCTTCGCCATGTTGTGCATGTGACGCATCGTAATGAAACCTTCCAGCCCGAATACTTTCCTAAGGGGGATGGTCAACAGCAAAACCATCGCGAAGCCCGCATAGATAGCGCCGGCTACGAAGTACGGCGGAAAAATCGTGGCGTGCCAGCCTGGAATCACACCGACGGCGAAATCGAAACTAACAATTGTGTGTACTGAAAGGACCAGAGGCGTCGCCAGACCGGCCAGAAGCAAATAGGCCATCTCATAACGATGCCAGTGTCGCGCTGAACCGCGCCAACCCATCGCCAGCATTCCGTAGATAATCTGGAAGGGCTTACTGCGCGAGCGATCGCGCAGGGTGGCGAAGTCTGGAATGAGACCGACAAACCAGAACATCGCGGAAACGGTAGCGTAGGTGGAAACCGCAAACACGTCCCACATCAAAGGGCTGCGAAACTGCGGCCAGATGCCCATCGTGTTGGGATAAGGAAACAGCCAGTAAGCCAGCCAGGGACGGCCGAGGTGCATGATCGGATACATGCCGGCCTGGGCGACGGCAAATAAAGTCATCGCTTCGGCGAAGCGGTTGATGGAGGTGCGCCACTGCTGGCGCAGCAGCAAGAGGATGGCTGATATCAGCGTGCCGGCGTGGCCGATGCCGATCCACCAAACAAAATTCAGGATGTCCATTCCCCAGGCAACGGGAATGTTGACGCCCCAGAGTCCAATGCCGACGAAGAGCAGTTGCGTAATCGTCAACAGCATCAACTGGAACAGGACAAACGAGATCGCAAAACCAACGAACCACCAGATCGGCGTACTTCGCTTCAGAACGATCGAACTGATCTTGTCCGTTACGGAAGCAAAAGTCAGCCCCGGAGCGACTACCGGCGCCGTCGTATGGTGAATCGGATTCTGTCTGTTTGGTTCTTCCGGCATTCACTTACTAATGTTTGCCGACGGTGTCGCCGGTTGTTTCGCTCGCCGTCGTGACGCGGCTTTGCCGCCGCACAGTGCGGTGAGGCTCTGCCTCACCGCAGCACAAGGCTTTTTCCTTGAGGCTATGCCTCTTCTTCTTGAGGCGTAGCCTCAAAGAAAAGAAATCATCTATCGGAAAGGCACAGCCTTTCCGCACTGTGCGGCGGCAAAGCCGCAAACAATCAACCCTTCTCGGTAATCTCTGGGTTCGGGTTTCTCAACGCCGACAAATAAGTCGTGCGCGGCTTAGTATTCAAATCACTCAGCAGCGAATAGTTCCGCTTGTCAGCTTTTAGTTTTGAAACGCGGCTCTCGGGATCGTTCACGTCACCAAAAACAATCGCCTCCGTGGGACAGACGGCCTGACACGCGGTCACGATCTCTCCGTCACGCACCTTTCTTCCTTCCAGCTCCGATTGGATCTTGGCGCCCTGAATTCGCTGCACACAGTAGGTGCACTTCTCCATCACGCCGCGGCTGCGCACCGACACCTCCGGATTCCGCATCAATTGATAAGTGGGCTTTTCCCAATCCTGATACAAAAAGAAGTTGAAGCGGCGAACTTTGTAAGGACAGTTGTTTGAACAATACTTCGTGCCTACACAGCGGTTGTAGACCATATCGTTCAGGCCTTCCGCGCTGTGAACGGTGGCATGCACCGGGCAGACCGGCTCACACGGCGCATTCTCGCAATGCATGCAGGGCACGGGCATGAAGTTGGTCGCTTCCGGTCTGTTTGTGTCCTCGCCCTTGAAGTAAGTGTCGACGCGAATCCAGTGCATCTCGCGACTGCGAACTACTTCGTCCTTGCCAACAATGGGGATGTTGTTTTCTGACTGGCAGGCGATGGTGCAGGCGTTACAGCCGACGCAGTTGTTCAGGTCGATGGCCATGCCCCAGGCGTAGTTCAGACCGTTGCCCTGATTTTTGTAGTCGAAAAGTTCGGGATGGTAGAGCGTGTCATCGGGCTTGGGATCATGCGACTCACCCGCCGGCGTTCCTTTCAAGTACTCATCAAGTGTTTGCGAACGCAGAACGTCGCGATCTTCTTTGCTGAAGTCGCGATCCTCGAGCATGAAGTGAAGCTGCGTTACGGCAACGAGGGCCTGACCAGCGCCTTTTTCAACCTGCACGCCGGTTGCCGACCATGGCAAATCGGACGTGCGAATCTGGTAGGCGTTAAAACCGCGAGGTTTGCCGCCGAGGCCGTTGCCGACCCGCCCGGCGTGGGTGCGCCCGTAGCCAAGATGAATCGTGATTACGCCATCCGGCTGACCCGGCGTGATCCACGTCGGAACCATCTCGGTAAACGTTCGGCCTTGATGCGTAATCTTCAGCGTGTCGACATAAATGTCGCCGCCCTTCCTGCCGATAGTCTTTGTGATCCCAAGTTGCTTCGCAGTGTTTGGACTAATCAGCGCGGCGTTGTCCCAGGTGAGTTTCGAAAGCGGCTTCGGCAACTCCTGCAACCAGCCATTGTTGGCAAAGCGACCGTCGTAGATTGTCGGGTCAGTGCGGAAGACGAGTTCATAAGTTGATGCGCTTGACGGCCCAGGCTCCGACATCCCTGATTCGGACATGTTATAGCCGGCGAATTTTTGTGGGAATGCCTTCGTGGGTAGCGCCGTGTTCGAAACAAACCCATCGTGAACGCTCTTACGCCACCAACTTTCGAAGTCACCCGTCGATTGCTGATTGCTGATTGCTGATTGCTGACTGCTTTGCGCTGCTGGCTGTTTGCTGTTTGCTGTTTGCTGTTTACTCGCCCCACGCCAGTAATCCCGAATCACGTCATAAGGCTTCTTGTCATACTGCGGCGTGAACACCTGGAGCAGCTCATGCGCGCTCTTGCTTTGGTAGAGCGGCTCGATCAGCGGCTGAACGATCGAGACCGTGCCGTCATAGGAGCGCGTATCGCTCCAGGCTTCAAGATAGTGCGACTCCGGGATGTGCCAGTGACAGAGGTTGGAGGTTTCATCTCTGTACTGGCTGAGATGAACCCGCAGCCCTTTCGTCTTGAACATTCGATTCTGATCGAGCTTCAGATCGGCAGGCGTGTTGTAAACCGGATTACCGCCAACAATGACGAGCAAATCCACGTGGCCATCATCGATGTCCTTGAGTAACTCCTGAAGCGACTGCCTTTGATCAACTGAGTTCGCTTCGACCACATCAGTGTAAAAGACGGTCTTGCCGACGTTGCCGAGGGCGCTGTTCATCGCATGAGCCAGCGCGTGAACTAGCGGCGGCGCTTCCCTACCCGCGATGACGATGCTCGAGCCTTTGTGCTGCTGAAGATCGCGCGCAACAGCGTCAAGACCGCTGAGCGTTGTGGTGCCGTGAGATCCCCATTCGGCTCCGACGCCGATTGCGAGGGTATTCACCGCATCGAACAACTCACTCGGCTTCACCGACCAATGATGATCCGCAGCAGCGCCAGTTGTCGTCGGCGTTGTCTCGATCACGTAAAGACGGTTCATCAGCGCGGATTCATCCAGGATTTGATCGTAGATGGCCATCAACTGCCGCCGACGCGCCGCGAAATCGCGCGCATACTTCAGCATTCCCGGTTGCGCCGAAAGAAAATCAGCGTCAAGCGAAAGAATCCGATCCGCCTTACTGAAGTCATAAATCGTGTTGACCGGCTGCCCGAAACCCATCACCGCGCCGGCGCGCGCGTTGTCGTTGTTTACCGGCTCATACTGGTGCCACTTCGCCTGCGGAAACTCCGTCAGAATTCCTTTCAACTGCGCCGCCAGCGTTGGCGATGTAATCGTCTCCGTTAGGAAACGTATACCCGCGCCTTGCTTCGGTCGCTGCTCATCGAGCGCGGTGCGAATCTCGCCAACGAAAGTCGACCAGGTGCGCGATTCTTCGCGGAACAGAGGAACATTTGACCGGTCGGGATCATAGAGACTTAAGACTGAGGCTTGCGAAAAAATGTCGGTGGCGCTGGAGCCGCGATCATTTGGGTCGGCATTGCGACTGTTTGGATGATCGGGATTTCCCTCCAACTTCGTTGGGCGGCCTTCGTTGCTTCGGGCCAGCAGCGGCGTCGCGATGCCGCCAAGCGAAGAAGCGGTGGCGAAAAAAAGCGCCTTGCCGGGCACACTGTTTTCGGACTCTTTGACGTTGGGAACAACCTTCTCGGCCGGCTGAAACGCACAACTGCTCAAGCCGGCCAGCGCCAGCGAAGCGCCCATCAATTTCAGAAACGTACGGCGCTCGACCGGATCGTTCCACTCTTCAGCATGCTGCGGATACTCACGTTCGACGAACTCGCGAAACTCCGGCGAGTCTGCAAGCTCCTCGAGACTGCGCCAGTAGCTCTTGCCGGGCGTACGGACATCCTGACCGACTTGCTCCGCGAGTACCCGCTCACGCATCAGTTTGAAATTTATGTGTCGGTCTTCAGACATTGTGTCGCGGCTTTGCCGCTATCCGTGCGGAAAGGCTCTGCCTTTCCGTCATTCGCTTCTAACTCTCGCGAGGCTACGCCTCGCGTTGCGGGCGGGACGCCCGCGGTCCCAGAAAAACGCTCGCCTAGCGATGACAGGTTGAGCAACTCGTCAACACTTTCGGCGGTTGAATCTTGAAGTCACGAACCCGTTTTCGGCCTTCGTCGATTTCGTCCTTCGTTTTGTTCTCCGGCGGCCAGGCCATGTTGAAAATCTCTTTCTGCGGTCGCACAAACTTCTCCGGGTTTCGATGACAACCAAGGCACCATTCCATCTGCAGCGTTGATGCCTGATAGGCAATCGGCATCTGATCAACGCGGCCGTGACAGGTCGAACAGCCAACGCCCTTGTTTACATGAATGCTGTGATTGAAATAGGCGTAGTCAGGAAGGTCGTGCACCCGGATCCACTCAATCGGCTTGCCGTCGCGAAAACTCGCGCGCACCGGCTCCAGATAAGGGCTGTCTGCCCAAATCTGCTTATGACAATTCATGCAGGTGCTGGTTGGGGGTAGTCCGGCCGAGGCGGCAACTTCGACTGACGTATGGCAGTAGCGGCAATCCAAACCATCGTCGCCAACGTGATGCTTATGACTAAACTGGACAGGCTGTTGCCGCTCGACCCACTGACCGGTATTCCACGAGGAGCGATTCAATTCCGCCGTAACCCAAAGCGCAGCCACCATGATAAACACCGCGCCATAGATCGTCAGTTTCGCAAGGGCGTTGGTGCTGTGATGAAAAATCTGAGGCATCGCCGCAGCTTTGCTAATCCTTCATGACAGATCGAATAAGAGAACTTGAACTTAATTGAAACGGGCCCACTGCGCCCTGCCCGAGAATCACACTTCGCCTATGCGGTCACAAAACCCGCTACGCCTTAAACTATTTTCTTGCAGAGTGCTAATTACTTTATCAGATGCCTTAATTTTTTCAAATTCTGACTAGCGCGGAGATGGTTCTCGACGCGTAGCGTCGGCATGACTTTAGCCCGGCCTCTAAGGCCGGGACCGAAAAAGTGTTTCTGGCTCTGCGTCGCGTTAGCGACGATTGACCATTCAACCGTCGCTGACGCGACGAGAATATTGTCTCGGTATAACGATCCCAGCCTCAAGAGGCTGGGCTAAATTCAATCGTCGCCCTGCGACGAACGCACGGTGGAAAAGTGATTGCTAAGATTTTGAGGTTTGAGATCTGTGGTTCGAGATTGTGGTTAGCTGGTCTCAGCATCACGGGCCAGCATCGCCGCGCCGATGGTAGCGGCATCTTCGCCCAGAACTGCGACCACAATCTGAGTTGCTTCGAAGCAAGGCAGGAACGCGCGTCGTTTCGCTTCCTGAATAATCGGGTTGAGTATTAAGTCGCCTGCCTGCATCACTCCGCCGCCGAGCACGATGCGTTCGATGTTCAGCAGATTAATGACGCTGGCCACGCCCGTCCCGATGTATTTTCCGGTGCGCTCAATCATCATCAGGGAAAAATCGTCGCCTTCTTTTGCCTCGCGCGCCATATCGTCGGCCGTAAAATCTTTGTTCATCGCCAGCTTTGAAAGCGATGAAGTATTGTCCCGGTTGAGCCGTTCATTGGCACGCCGCACAATATTCGGCGCTGAGGCCACAGTTTCCAGGCAGCCGGTGTTGCCGCATTCGCATTCTGCGCCTTCCGTGTCGATCGTGATATGACCTACTTCACCTGCCAGACCGGAGGCGCCAGTCCACAGTTTTCCGTCCAAAATGATCGCCCCACCGATTCCCTGCCCGATGGTTATATAAAAAAGGTCGCGGCTGCCTCGACCGGCCCCAATCTTGAATTCACCATAGGCCGCGGCGTTGGCGTCGTTTTCCAGTTCAAAGCGCAAGCCAGTTTCTTTGATGAGTTCGGCGTGAAGATCATCGCGGACTATGCCCGGCAAGTCTCGTGAAGCCACGACGCGATCAGTTTGACGGTTAACCAAACCCGGTATAGCGATTCCGACCGCCGCGATGTCGCTGGCGGTCTGACTTAAGTCCCTGACTACCTGGACCACTTGCCCCACCAGGCCGTCTCGGTGCAAATCTGCCTCGTGGCGTTCTGCCACGACGCCGTCGCTGCTCACCGTCGCCGCTCGGATTTTCGACTCGGAAAGCTCAATACCAATGAAACTTGACTCGGATTTAGGGGGCATTGCGGTTGAAAAACCTTCCTGTGACAAGTTCGCAACTGAGGAAACAAGCGGAAGCATAATCGAGGGTACTAGGGCTGTCAAACATGCCTTTCTGCGTGTAGAATAACCCCCCGCGCCTGACGCTCTTCTCGGGATTCGCCTTTTTGAACTTTGTACTTTGGGCTTTGATTTTAGCGTGATCGCGAATCAGAGCCCACAATTCAAAGCTCAAAGTTCGGTTCAGGCTAATGCAAGTACGAACGATTCTATTGCCGACTGATTTCAGTGAATGCGGCAACTATGCCTTGTCTTATGCAACCTCGCTGGCGCGGAAGTTCGGGGCTTCGATAATCTGTGTTCACGTTATCGAGCCGATCGTCCCCACCGTAGGTTATTCCGGAATGACCGAGCCTCTCCCGATTGCGGACATCTCAGACCAAATCGAAGACTCGGCGGAGCGTGAACTACCAAAATTCGCCGAATGTGAAGAGTGCGCCGGCCTGGAAGTTGAGGAACTAATAGTGCACGGCGACGCAGCTTCCGAGATTGTGCGCGTTGCCCGAGAGCGCCAGATTGATTTAATTGTTATTTCGTCGCACGGTCGCACTGGATGGGGACGAATACTCTTTGGTTCAACTGCGGAAGCGGTTGTACGCCACGCGTCCTGTCCAGTTCTGGTAGTGAAACCGCCGAACGAACGCTCGTAGTGAGCAGTGGCAGCCTGGTGAGCAGTGGGCAGTGAACGTAGTGAGCAGTGGGCGGTGGGCAGTGAGCAGTAAGAAACCAAGGATTGAACTAACTGCACACCGCTCACTGCACATTGCTCACTTTTGTTAATCATGCATCTCGATTTTCTTTACGACTTCATCCTTCGCTATGGTGTCTATGCGGTTTTTCTTCTCGTGATGCTTGAGGGTGACATCACGCTGTTGCTGGCCGGCGTACTCGCCCAGCGGCGCTTCCTGGGCGAGAATAGTTTTGCCTGGGTCCTGCTCGCCGGAACGCTGGGTGGCGCGGTCAGCGACAACATTGCCTATCTCACCGGTCGAACGTTTCGCAAAGGCGTTCGCGACATCCGCTTCTATCGGGCCGCCCAACCTCGAATTGAACGACTGACCTACAAATTCGGCGGGCTCTCGATATTTCTTTCCAAATATATTTACGGACTGCGTTGGGCAGCGTGCATATTTCATGGCGTCGGACGCATGCCCTACCTGCGTTTTGTGCTAGTGTCCTTGACTAGTTGTTTTGCCTGGGTGTTTTTAGTCAGTGGCGCCGGCTATTTTTTCAGTGGGGCGATCATCGGACTCATCGGTGACTTTCAGCGGCTGGGCAAAGTACTCCTGGTCATTGTTGTTGTTGGTATCACCTGCTTTTATCTGGCGGAACGTTTTTGGCTTTCGCCGAAAGTTGAAGAGGCCGACCCGGAACGCTTGCAGGAATTTGAACACGCTGCGCAAGAGAGGCTGCAGGGTTTAAGGCAGGAGTTTCAGGAGCATATTCCGTTTAAGCATTCACGGCAGAAAGAAGACAGGAAGCGAATCCGCGCTAAGCGACGTAAGGGCAAGAGACACTAAAGATTTGTCATTTGACATTTTTCATTTGCCATTAAACTCCATTCGGTCTTGCTTAAACGAAAGAGTCAAAATGCAGCGTCGAATGAGAACCGCGAGAACTGAAATGACAAATGACAAATGAAAAATTTCGTTCAATATTCACCTTGCAAAAGGACGATGTGAAAGGACTGTAAATCAACTCATTGTTAATCGAAGCTTCAGCCCCAACACGCGTCGATCTAGCCGGCGGCACGATCGACATCTGGCCGCTTTACCTGTTTCATCCTGGCGCTGTCACGGTAAATTTCGCCACCTCGCTGCGTGCTTCCTGCCAGATCAAGACGCGCGATGACGGCCGTATCGTGCTCGAGTCGCGCGATCGTAAGGTTGCTTTTGAAACAGAGCTCGCTGCCATCGAAGATCTGGTGCGCGAGGAGCGTCTCGAGTTGATCTCGAAACTGGTTCACTTCTTCAAGCCAACCACCGGTTTCCATTTGATAGCTAACAGCCTGGCGCCGGCCGGCGCCGGCCTCGGCGGATCGTCAGCTCTGGCCATAGCCTGCATCGGCGCCCTTAACCGGCTGGTCGGTAATCGCTACGAAGAGCGAAAGTTCATCACTCTCGCCGCGAATATCGAAACCACGGTAATTCGGGTGCCCGCTGGTTTTCAGGATTATTATCCACCTCAATATGGCGCCACCTCCTGCCTCCACTTTCGCCCTGATGGAATTAAGCGTGAAGCACTTGAGATAGATGGAACGCAGCTCGAAAAACGAATCGTCATCTGTTACACCGGCGAGCCGCGTCTTTCCGGTACGAACAATTGGGACATTTTCAAGCGCCACATCGATGGCGATTCGGAACTCTTCGAACTTTTCGACAGCATACGTGATTCCGCGTTGCGTATGCGCGCCGCGCTGCTGGCTGCGGATTGGAACGAAGTGGGCGAAACGATGCGCGCCGGTTATCCCAATCGCAAGCGTCTGGCTCCCGGCGTGACCACGCCGCAAATGGAGAAGCTGGTGCAAAAGGCATTGGCTAACGGCGCTGAGGCGGCGAAAGTTTGCGGCGCTGGGGGCGGCGGGTGCATAGCCTTTCTGTGTGCTGAAGGACGAAAAGCCGAGGTCGAGCGGGCCCTGAATGAGGAAGCCGGAGCTGAAGTTCTCGATTGGAAGTTTGCGCAAGAGGGACTGATCGTCACCGAGTCCTAAACCCAAGAACGGGGAAGGGGTAAAGGGTAAGGGAGACATCTTCCGCCTTCCCCTTTTCCCTTACCCCTATTACCCCTTTACCCCTTCCCCTTTACCCCTTCCCCTTTTTCCCTATTACCCCTTTCCCCCTTTTAAATCATCCACTGCCGCCGGTTGTCATAGTAAGACGGCGAACGATCCGGATAGCGTTTCTTGTATTCCTTGTAACGGGCATGCAGCTTTTCATAGCGCTTGTCTGAAGAACAGATCCGCTTGTGTGGCAGCGCACGAAGATGGTCTTCAATCTTCGACATTTTTCGCGACGAAAAACGCCAGTCGTAGTTTCCCAGGTCATACAGGTTCGTGAGGCCGTAACCCTGGATGCGGCCAGACATGTCCACATAAGGATCGAAATAACTCCAGGTCAAATCCCGCAAGGACCGAAACAACGGTTTTCGCCCGTGTAGTCCAATATCACGCGAACGCGCAATCGAGCCCCACAAGCCCCGATGCTGAAACACGAAAATCACGTGATCCAGCAAGTCCCACGACTCGATATCGAGTAGCAACGGCGGGTAGCCGTGTTGCTCAAGGATTACTGCAGCGCCAACCGCCGCCTCCAGGCAATGGGCTTCGTTTCGCTTTACCACTTGGCGAAAAGAGCGCAAGGTGCCCCCCTCACGCTCCCAGTTGTACGGCATGTTGCTGAAATAGCGTTGCACCTGCGCGGGCTCGCGCAACGATTGGATTATTTGCCACTCGCGTGCTGTAAATGATTCTTTGCCAGGCCTTGCGCTCATCTGGCAAGAGCTTTAGCAGATGTCCGATGGAAAGGTAAAGAGGTACACCGCGAGAACTTTAGCCAGAACAAGCCGACAGATCTCGCTCAACACACGTTGCTGGAGAACAAAGCTAAGAGCGGTTCGTAACCGACTCGCGCCGCAGGACGGCGCCGCGGCGAGCCCTTTCAGTGTGCTGCCGGCGCAACTCCGCGCGAATTTGTTCTGCTCTTCGTTTCTTTTTTTCCCGATCCGGCTTAATTCCCCATTGGTAGGTTACGCCGACACCTAACGTCATCAGAATTAAGCCAAAAAGGCTGGCAAATAAATCCATAACAAACAACTTTAAAGGAAGATTTCGGCTGCAAGCAGATGAACAAAAGGTTCTATCTCAGGAGGATTTTATTCATGATGAGACACGAGCTGCTTTGCGTTCAGGGGCCCTGGGTCAATGATACCATGGACTGAATTTGTTGCAATCGTATGGCAGTATTGAGTGGATTCTGTTGTTAGGATTAGGATTGAGTAGTCTCCTGAAAATCGTCACTCCCTATCCGGGAGGCCAGTTCATTGGGCGTCCGCCCAATACATGCACATGAAGATGAAAAACTGACTGGCCGGCGCCGGCACCGTTATTAATTACCGTGCGGTATCCCCCTTCCACGAGGCCGGCGGCGTTGGCGACCCGCGCGGCCACACGAAGTAGGTAACCCAACAAACCCTCATCATTCTGTGAAGCATCGTTGAGCGATTCAATGTGTTCTTGCGGGATCACCAACAAATGTGTCGGGGCCTGAGGATTAATATCGCGAATAACAACCGACCGGTTGTCACGATGGATGAAGTCAGCGGGAATTTCCCC
>Ga0070698_100002592_pt1 | contig 19910 bp, 16 predicted proteins | sample KBSK1502metaG_FD_65477 | JGI IMG/M metagenome (GOLD analysis project Ga0070698, IMG submission 65477) | Corn, switchgrass and miscanthus rhizosphere microbial communities from Kellogg Biological Station, Michigan, USA - KBS K1-50-2 metaG | ecosystem: Host-associated > Plants > Roots >...
TGGATCCGTTTCAATATGAAAATGCATTCTTGTAATAACCAATGGTTGCTGGTTGGGCAATACCTTATTTATCAATTTGAACTCTCCATCATCAAATTGAAATCGTTTTACTTCAAGAAATTTCAGCGCATCCATGATTGAGTTATAGACCTTTCCCATTTCATGTGGAATGGAAATATCTTTTTGTCCTGCTGTATCCAATGGCTTCAAACGTGTTACTTCTATTTTTGGAGAAACAAGAAATAAGGAATCGATCCTTAATTCTCTTCTTGTAAAAATTGGAATTAAAGCTTTCACCCTTATTTTTATTTTATCTACCTGGAAATGATAAGAAGTAGCAAGATCAAGGGAATCATTGGAGAAAAATGTAACATCATCCAGCTCCACCTTTTTACTGAAGTAATTAAATTTTATGCTTTTTACTTTCAGTTTTAATTTTCCTTTTGATTCAGAGGTAACAATGTCTTCGATCAGTTTTTCGGCATTATTAACAACATAAATATGAAGTGCAGTAACAAGAATAATGATGATCCCCAGGATGATCCCAAGTGTTTTAAGGATTTTTTTCTCAAGCCAAACGATCCACATTCAATAGCTGGGGATTAATAAGTTATCAAATTACTCAAATTTTGCCGTAAAGAAAAAGCCATCTGCCGTGGCGGATGGCTTCATTAGTTTAGCTTACTGAAGAACCGGGGCTAACTGCTTCTTCGGGTTTCAATAAACGAAGTTTTCCGTCCTTATCTTCTGCTGTTAAGATCATTCCCTGGCTTTCAATTCCTTTCATTTTTCTTGGTGCAAGGTTAATAACTACTACAACTTGCCTGCCAACCATTTCTTCAGCCTTATAATGAAGTGCAATACCGCTAACAATTGTTCTTGTTTCATTCCCCAAATCAATTGTTAATTTTAAAAGCTTGTCAGCCTTCTCAACTTTTTCACATGCAGTCACTGTAGCCACACGAAGATCAAGCTTTGCAAAATCATCATAGACAATTTCAGATTTCGGATTTGCGATTTCGGATTTATTTGTGTCCATTTTAGAGTTTGGAATTTGGTTTTTGGAATTTTCTCTAAGTTTCTCAATCTGTAAACGAATCTCATCGTCTTCAATTTTTCTGAATAAAAGTTCAGGGGCTCTTAACGAATAGCCCACACTCAACAATTTTACTTTACCCGCATTTTCCCAATCCAGCATTTTATCCACCACTTTCATCATGTATAGCATTTTCTTTGCAGTAGTTGGCAAAAATGGGTTGATAAGAATAGCAAGATTGGCCGTTAGTTGCAAACAAAGATGTAAGCAATTATCAATCTCCTTTTGAGCTGCTGTAGACTGTGGTCCGTTGTCCGTCGTCTTCTTTGCTTTTATCCACGGCTCCTTTTTTTGCATGTATTGATTGCCCTTGCGGGACAGATCGATCACTTCATACAAGGCATCACGAAACTTATACTCTTCGATCAAATTTTCAACCTTCAACTTTGAGCTTTCAACTTCTTTGATGATCCAACGGTCTTCATTATCTAAAATATCTTCATGCAGCTTCGGTACTTTACTATTGCAAAGTTTATGCATCAATACCCATGTGCGATTCACAAAATTTCCGAAGATAGAAGCCAGTTCGCTGTTATTTCTGTCTTGGAAATCCTTCCAGGTAAAATCATTGTCTTTTGTTTCCGGTGCATTAGCACATAATACATAACGAAGAACATCTTCGCAATCCGGAAAATCTTTTACATACTCATGCACCCACACTGCCCAGTTACGACTGGTACTTACTTTATCACCTTCTATATTTAAAAATTCATTAGCAGGAACATTGTCAGGCAATACAAAATTTCCATGTGCCTTTAGCATCGCAGGAAAAATGATACAATGAAAAACAATATTATCCTTACCAATAAAATGAACCAGTTTTGTATCTTCTTTGCACCAGTAATCAGCCCACTTATCCGTTAATTCTTTTGTAGCAGAAATGTATCCTATTGGCGCATCAAACCATACATACAATACTTTTCCTTCAGCGTCGGGCAGAGGAACTTTTATTCCCCAATTACTGTCTCTTGTCATAGCTCTTGACTGCAGGCCTTTATCCAACCAGCTTTTGCACTGACCATATACGTTATTCTTCCATTCTTTATGTCCTTCAATGATCCATTCTTTTAACCATGGCTCATAATTCTGTAATGGAAAATACCAATGCTTTGTTTTCTTTTTTACCGGCACTCCATCACTCAATACGCTGCGTGGATTAATTAATTGTTCCGGGCTTAAAGACGAACCACATTTTTCACACTGATCGCCATACGCATTAGGATTGCCACAAACAGGACAGGTGCCAATAATATAACGGTCAGCTAAAAATGTTTTTGTTTTTTCATCGTAATACTGCTCCGTTTCTTTTTCTTCAAACAAACCATCATCGTAGAGTTTTTTAAAGAATGCTGAAGCAGTTTCATGATGCACTTTATTGGAAGTACGGGAATAGATGTCGAATGAAATACCCATCTGCTCAAAACTTTCTTTAATCATTGCATGGTATTTATCAACTATCTGTTGCGGACTCACTCCTTCTTTCATTGCACGAATAGTTATTGGTACACCGTGTTCATCACTTCCGCCAATAAATTTTATATCTCTTTTTTGTGCCCGCTGATACCGCACATAAATGTCTGCAGGAATATAACATCCCGCAAGGTGACCAATATGTACAGGCCCATTGGCATAAGGCAAAGCCGCAGTTACTAATATTCTTTTGAAATCCGTCATCAGTTCTTTATTCGGTAAATTTTTATGTTATCAACTTTCTGTTCCTTGTTCATCTTTCGTTGCGTCGCACTCTTGTGCTGCATCAATTGCTTCGGCATTTTTTGCAGTATCCCGATGTATATCGGATAGGCATCAATTCTATTCAGCAAACAGTGGAAACAACCAAGGTCTGCAAAAATACCGGATTAAAGACCATTGCCCAAACAGATAAGATAACCACAGAGACACTTAGAACACAGAGATACACGGAGATCACTTGGTGTTTCTTTGTGCCGCTGTGACTCTGTGTTTCAAAAAAGCATTTCGATTACCAGAATTTATTTACATTGAGAAAAATTAAACACTGCTTATGTCAAATAAAACCATAGAAGAAAAATTAAAGGAGCTTGGTTACGAATTACCAACACTTCCGGCTTCCAAAGGCATTTATAAACGTTGTCTTGTAGATGGCAACCATCTTTACGTTTCGGGCCATATTTCGGTAAACACTGATGGAAGCTCAATCACAGGAAAATTGGGAAAAGATCTTAATGAAGAACAAGGCAAAGCAGCTGCAAGGCAATGCGGCTTGGCTATTCTTAGTTCCATCAAAGATCATTTTGGAACTCTTGACAAAGTAAAAAGAGTGATGAAGCTATTAGGAATGGTGAACGCTACGACTGATTATGAAAAACATCCGATCGTCATCAATGGGTGCAGCGAATTATTTGTTGCATTGTGGGGTGAGGACAATGGAAAAGGAGTTCGCAGTGCTGTAGGCATGGGTTCATTACCAAATAATGTTGCAGTTGAAATTGAAGCAATGTTTGAGATACAATAATGAATTGATCACCCTGACTTGCCCCGCCCTTCACGGCGGGGATCAAAAAATAAATTTCTTTATTCTCTGGCCTAAAGGCCAGAGCAATTCATAAAAAATGAAAATGTCAGAAAGTTGGTTTGAAATAAAAAATATCAATGAGCTGGATTCCCCGGCTCTTGTTGTATTTCCAGAAAGAGTAGAACACAATATTCAATTGGCCATTGATATGATCGGTGATGCAAATCGTTTGCGGCCTCATATTAAAACAAACAAATCACCAGATGTTGCTAAGCTGATGTTGAAAGCAGGTATCACAAAATTCAAATGCGCTACAATTGCGGAGGCAGAAATGCTGGCACAATGCAACGCACTGGATGTTTTGATGGCATATCAACCGCTTGGTCCGAAGCTGAATCGTTTTATTTCTTTGATCAAAAAATATCCGGCAACAAAATTTTCTTGTTTAACAGATAATCTTGCAGCGGCTAATGAACAAGCAACTGCATTTAATTCCCACAATCTCTCAGTTCCCATTTTTATTGATCTGAATGTTGGAATGAACCGAACTGGCATTTCTCCCGATGAAAAAGCGATTAAATTAGCAAAGCATTGTGCGACATTAAAGGGATTTACTCTTGTGGGCCTTCATGCTTATGATGGTCATATTCGTGATTCGGATTTTGAAACAAAGAAAAGAAATTGTGACGCGGCTTTTGCAGCTGTACAAAAACTGAATGAGACTTTGAAATTGCCAGTTATCATTATGGGTGGATCACCAGCTTTTTCAGTTCATTGCAAAAGAAAAAACATTGAATGCAGCCCCGGTACATTTGTTTATTGGGATAAAGGATACAGTGATCTTTGTCCGGAGCAGAAGTTTTTACCTGCCATAGTGTTGGTAACAAGAATCATCTCCCTGCCTTCAGCAAACAAAATTTGTACAGATCTCGGCCATAAATCTGTGGCTGCTGAAAATGAAATTACTAAAAGAGTTTTCTTTTTAAATGCAGAAGGATTAAAACCAGTTGGTCAAAGCGAAGAACATCTTGTGCTGGAAACAAACGAGGATCATGCTTATAAAGTTGGCGACATTTTTTATGGTTTGCCATATCATGTTTGTCCAACTGTTGCTTTATATGAAAGAGTATTTACAATTGAGAACGGAAGAGTAACAGGAGAATGGAAAAATATTTCGAGAGACAGAAAGATAACTGTTTGAAGTTTGAAGTTTGAGGTTCGAAGTCAACTTCAAACTTCAAACCTCGAACCTTAAACAAATAATCATGTTTATAGTTGATGCCCATCTTGACTTAGCGATGAATGCCATGGAATGGAACCGTGACCTGCAACAATCCATTCAGCAAATTCGTGAGAGAGAAAAAGGAATGACTGATAATCCAGATCGCGGCAATTCAACAGTTTGTTTACCGGAATTAAGAAAAGGAAATATTGGTTTAGTGGTGGCTACGCAAATTGCGAGATATGTTGATCACGAAAATCCCTTTATTATAGAAGGACGGGTCTTGCCCGGGTGGCATTCACCTGAACAAGCATGGGCACAGACGCAGGCACAACTTGCATGGTATAAAACAATGGAAGAACAAGGAGAGATGACACAAATAAAAGATCTGCGTTCTTTAGATATTCATCTTGACGTTTGGAATGATGATGGTTCGAATGAACATAAACCTATCGGATATATTTTAAGTTTAGAGGGAGCAGATTCATTAATCACTCTTCAACATCTCGAAACAGCTTATGAATATGGATTACGAGCAGTCGGTCCTGCGCATTATGGCCCGGGCCGATATGCGAATGGCACCGATGCAACAGGCAAAATGAATACTGATGGCTTGGCATTACTAAAGAAGATGGAAGAGCTGAATATTATTTTGGATGCTACTCATCTTTGTGATGATGCATTCTGGCAAGCAATGGATAATTTTTATGGGCATGTGTGGGCCAGTCATAATAATTGCCGGGCATTGGTAGATCATAATCGCCAATTCAGTGATGAGATGATAAAAGTTTTGATTGAACGAGGGGCAGTCATCGGCGCTGCTTTCGATGCATGGATGATCGTTCCGGGATGGGTAAGGAGAAAATCAATGCCGAAAGAAATGAAATGCAACATAGAAAAGGTGATCGATCATATTGATCATATCTGCCAAATTGCTGGTAATACATTGCATGTCGGAATCGGCTCCGACCTTGACGGTGGATATGGCAAAGAACAATGTCCATATGATTTGGAAACAATTGCTGATTTACAAAATATTCCATCATTACTTAGCAAACGTGGATATTCAAATGGTGACATTGAAAATATGATGTACAAAAACTGGATCAATTTTTTGAGAAGAGCCTGGAATAAATAATATTTTAATAAGGCGAAGGGCTCACTGATGTCCACCCCCCATCAATTATTAAGCTTTGTCCTGTTATATGTCTTGAATCAGGTGAGACAAGAAACAAAGCTGCATTAGCAATATCATTTGTAGTAGCAGGCTTACCTAAAGGAGTTATCCTGCTCCATGTTTTTTCATAATCCGCATCATCTAAAGTTCTTTCTGTTAGAGTTGCACCCGGGGCAATAGCATTTACATTAATATTATAAGGAGATAATTCAATCACTAAATTTTTTGCCAGCATTTCTAATCCTGCTTTGGTAATGGCATAAGCAGCTAAGTTTTTATGTGCCTGGTGACCAACTACTGATGACATAAATAAAATACTTCCTCCTGCTCCTTGTTGCTTCATTTGTTTTGCTGCAGCTTGTGCAAGAAAAAAACTGCCGGCAAGATTTAATTGCATCACTTTATTAAAAGAATCGGGGGTGTAATCAAAAAAATCTGCAAACAGGGTGATACCTGCATTGGCTATAGCAATTGTTAGCTTGCCAAAATTATTTACTGCTTCTCCGACCATTTTATTTATAAAATCAATATCCGACGCATCGCCGGATAAGCCTATACAATTAGCTCCTTCAGCTTTTATTTTTTCAACTGCATTATTAGTGAGTGTTTCATCAATGTCATTTAATAAAACTGCTGCTCCCTGCAAAGCAAGTTGTCTGCAAATTTCGTAGCCTATTCCCTGGCCGGCTCCGGTTACAATAGCGACATGATCATAAAAAGATTTCTGAGACATAATTTTTTATTGGGCAGAGCTTGAAGTTAATACCTTTTCTCTTTGCTTTTTGCTTTACTGCCCCGGCAATGAATAGTTTTTTGAAGCATCATCTATTATCAAAATCCAATCTTCTTTTTGCGAGGGTACCGGCGATGCTATCGGTAATGGCGGAATAAAAGTGAGTTGTTTGTTATTTGAGAAACTGCCAATGATTTTACTTTTACCAGTTCGCGGATCATACCAGTAAGCATTTAGCTTTGTTCCCGAAATTTTTCCTGGCCTTATGATAATTGGACGTCCATAAGCACTATAAATAAATGCATAATCTTTTCCTCTCGTTGCCTGTATTCGTTCCGATACTCCATTTCCTTCATTCATCAGCATGGTTTGATCAGGAATGCGATCCAGCATCGGTCTTGCCTCTATCAATGCTCTTAAATATTTCATTTCATTGGCACCGGCAAAATCAAGTGATTCCTTCCAACCATGAAGGTTAGCAAAAAAATTACTTCCTTTTTCTCCAAAGAAAATCACGGGGCCACAACCATAAGTATGGCCACATGCACCGGCGAATACACTCAGGTATGCCGCTTTACGTGTATCATAAGCATTGGCATAGCCTAATTCTTTTGCATTAAAACAAACCGGCATCTCTTCATAAATACTTTCACCATTTAACACCGGCTTAGCCGGGCTGCGTTTATAATCATTACTCACAGTTTCCCATACTTCTGTATCACGGCAATGACCTGTTTGCAGCATATTCATATCAAGCCATTCGTCATTATGAAACCATTGAGATGATGAACCCGTGGCTTTTGGCTGTGTATGAAAAGTAAATAATGCATTGTCAGCATTTCCAACTCCTTCAATTACACCTTTCGCCATGTTTCGCCAAACTTCAACATCTTGTGAATTTTCTCTTGGATCTCTGTCGCCACCAATGATCCAAATAATATTGGTTTTATTTTTAAAACGATCGCCGATCCATTTTCCATAAGCAAAGGCATTTGATGGATTAAATATTTCAGGACCTTTTCCCCATGAATCTTTAAAAACTTTATCACCCCATGTCGGCAATAAGGCTATGTAAATATGAAAGCTTACAGCTATATCAATCAAACTATCTATGTATTGAAAATATTTTTCATTGGGTTTTGTAAGGTCATCATTAATAAAAGGAAGGTTGCCATAGGCATTCGGCGAATGCAGACCATCCAATTCGGCAAGCGCCACAGCTTGTATTACATTAAATCCCTGTTCTGCTCTTTTTTTGAAATACGCGGTGGCATCTTCTTTATTTAATTTATGAAAGAGTTCCCAACCAGTATCGCCAAGCCAGAAAAATGGTTTGCCATCTGCAGTAACGAGATGGCGTTTATTAGTACTGACTTTCAGTTGCTGTAGCTGTGCAAAAGAAATAATACTTACAAATAAAAAAGAAACAGCAAATGAAATTTGTTTATGCATTTTGATCTTTCTATTTCATTTTTAGTTGAGTAGAATTACTGCTGTACAAGAGTGCCCTTCGCTTTGCTTTGGGTAAACTGTGCAAGTAAAGCTAAATATTTATTCAAAAGCTGGTAACATAAAAATCATATCAAGCACTCAACATTTTACTTAAATAAGTATAACTAGACTTAATACTTGCCATCGCATCTTTTGGCATATCATGCTCAACAAAAAAATGTTTCATGCCGGCTGTTGATGCAGCATCAAAAATTCTTTTATAATCAATTGTTCCTTCGCCAACCGGAAGAATTGTTTCTCTTTTTGCGTCCAGGTCTTTTACATGCCATAAAGGAAAACGGCCGGGATGTTGTTTGAATAACGCCACCGGGTCTTTTTCACCTTTGGTTGCCCATGCAAGATCTAGCTCCATTTGCATTTTTGTTTGTGATAAAAATAGTTCATAAGGGATTTGTCCTTCCACTGAACGGAATTCCGCATCATGATTATGATAGGCAAAACCAATTTTTGCTTTTTTACATGCCTCATCTGTTTTATTCAACACTTCAATGGAAGATTTTATTTCATCCAACGTTGTAAGAGGAGTGTTGGCACAAACTAAGTAGTCAACTTCACCTTCAGCAACTTCATCAATTAACTCCTGCATGTTATCACGAAGGTTTCTCATTGGCGGAATGGTGATCGGTTTTCCATCTGCGCCTGTTGGCATTTTTGCACCGGGAGGCATTTTGAATGGGGCACCTAATACATGATGAGATTTCCAACTCATGCCAATATCTTTTAGAAATTTGGCAAACTCTTTTGGCTTCATTCCATAATAGCCGCCTTTTTTACTGAACGCCGATTCTATTTTTTTATAACCAACCCCGGCGATCTTTTTTAATGTGCCTTCAACATCTTCATCTATCACATTGAAAAAAGTAAATAGCTGTAATCCCATCGCTTGTTCTTTAGGCAACGTTCCAAACAGGTCAGCTTTATTACGCAATAACATTGTTCCTAAAAATGCAGCGCCTGATGTTTGAATAAATTGTTTTCTTTTCATAGTAAATTATTTTTTTATAGATAAGGTTCAAGCCGCTTACAGCGTCCCGACCCTTATTTTTTCTTGTGCTTTAACATCCAGCTTAAATACTCGGATTCAGCAAAAGCATTATTCCAGCTATCATGATTAACACCAGGATATTCGGAATATTTTACTTCTGCTTTTAAAGATTTAAGTTTTTCTACCATCTCCTGCGAGAGTTTTACATTCACTACAGCATCCGCTGCACCATGAAAAACCCAGAATGCAGTTTTACCAACTCGGTTGTCGTAATGATTTACATCACCACCACCACAGATTGGTAATGCAGCAGCATACATATCAGGATAACGATATACAGATTCAAATGTTCCCATTCCACCCATTGAAAGGCCGGATATATACATTCTTGATCTATCAACTCCTTCATCAGCTGATAATTTTTTTACCAATGCATTGGCAGCGGCTAATGGCCAGTTAGGTTCGGCAGTGTAATCAAATTCAATTTTAAATGGCTGAACATTGCGGTCAATTTTTGTTACAGCCCAGAAAGATTCTTCTGGACATTGAGGAAACACAATGATCGCAGGAAAATTTTTCCTGTTCTCTTCTGTTATAAAAAGTTTGGAACCATGACCAAGTTGTTTCTCATTGTCTTTTCCTCTTTCACCAGCACCATGCAAAAACAACAGCAAAGGATATTTTTTATTCTTATCATAATTGATGGGATAAAGAATACGATAGGGTAATACTTTTCCTTCAGCAAAAACAAATTCTTTTTTCTCAAAAATATCCAATGCATGATCCACAACTTTTTTAGTCAATAAACCCTGAACACCTAGCCAATCATAAAAGCGTTCGATCCAATTATCAGTAGGAAGATTTTGTTTGCGCATACCAAAACCATGATCACCTCTTGCATACATGTGGAGTTCTGCATCATGTTTTGTTGAGATCCATTTGTTGTACAGATCGATACTGTGAGGTGCAAGGCCAAGCCCGTCATTACTTGCTGTCACAATAAAAATCGGTGGCGCATCATTCGAAATTGTTCCATGCATTTCGGATGGAAAGTAAGGATAAATGGGTGCAGCAAAATCGGGCCTGTTTTCTTTTGTATAATTAAATAATGTTGATGATGTAACTGTACCGCCGGCAGAAAATCCCATAATGCCGATCCTGTTTGGGTCAAGTTTATATTCAGCGGCATGTTTACGAACATAAGCAACGGCTGCTCTGCCATCAGCAATTTCTAAAGGAATAACGGCATTATTATCATCTTCAAATTCTTTCTTACCCCATTTCGCCATTACTTCTGCAACAGGGTCTGTTGTTACACTATGCGCTAAACGATATTTAAGTACAAAACAGGTTATTCCTTTTTCTACCAGCCATTTGGCTACATCAAAGCCTTCACTATTGATAGATAAAGCATGAAAAGCTCCACCGGGTGCGATAATAACTGCTATCCCATTTGCTTTATCGGCAGCAGGCTGAAAAACAGTAAGTGTTGGTTTTGAAACATTGTACACCACTTTTGTTTGCCAGCTATTATTATCATTCTCTGCTTCATTCCAATTCCAATTTTCAGAACCAGGGGCAGGCCCATCGTATAACTGAATTACTTTTTGCTGAGCAGTTACAGCTGCGAATAAAAAGATGATAAGGCTAAAAAGAAAAAATCTTTTTTTCATTTGGCAAATTTTGTGAGTGAATATTTATTTGTAGCTCAGTCCGAAACCAAATTTATACAACGGATCTTTTGAATCGTAAGGAAGATCTTCTTTTTGATTTCGTACTGCTTCCATTGATGAAGGTAACTCAAAAGGCAGCTTGCCGCCGGGTTTTGCTTTGCCAAAAATAACATCAAGCACTGCCGCATCGCTGGCGCCAAAATCTGCCAGTAATCCCTTAGCGGCTGCATTTATTTCCGGTATCACTGCTGGACGATCAAGATTGATATCGACAATGGTAGGAACTGCATTCAGTAATTGAAGTATACTATCTTTTTGTGTTCCTTTAAAATCCAGATCCCCATGATGAAACATTCTTGCCATCATGATTGGTGATTCAACCGGATAAAAAGGAGTATTCAACCTTATAATAGCAATATCTGCTTCTTCAGGTTTTGATACCACAGTTCCATATTGCGCTGCAACTTTAGCATCAATATTTTTTACATAAATCTTCAAACTATTTTGTTTTAATGGCAATACATTCTTTTCATTTTTCAGTAATGTCATTGATCTGCGTTGAGACTGATCTGCCAGTTTTTTAAATTCAGCGTTGTTAAATGTCTTTTCAACATTTGCCAGATCAACAAATGGATTATCAAACAAACCAAGTTGAAATTTTTGTCTCAATAATCTTTTTACTGATTCATTGACCCTTGCTTCGGTCAGCTTTCCGTCTTTTACCAATTTGATCACATGCTCAACACAGTTCTCACCGCCAAACTGATCAACACCTGCATCAATTACTTTTTTTACTCTCTCTTCTTCACTCAGATTTTCTACACCCCAGGCACGGGCCGGCCAAACAACGGGACCCATCTTTGCATCTGTGATCAATCCCCAGTCAGTACAAACAACTCCGTCAAACTTGTATTTATTTCTTAGCAAACCTGTAATGATATCTTTATTGAAGGACATTGCGACATTTTCACTTGTTTGCCCAACTGGTATTCCATAATAAGGCATGATAGCAGCAGTATGTACTTCAAATGCCGCTTCAAAAGGGATCATGTGATAATTAAAATTATTACCGGGGTAGACCTGACCTTTCTGAAATGGAAAATGCGGATCCAATCCTTCTTTTTGCGGACCACCGCCACTAAAATGTTTTGTCATCGTCGCTACACTGTTTGGCCCAAGCTTTTCACCCTGGTAACCGAGGATATAAGCTTTAGCCATCTTCGCAGAAAGTTGTGCATCTTCTCCAAATGTTCCTGATATGCGTGGCCAGCGAGGTTCTGTTGCCAGGTCAATTTGCGGATGCAATGATTCGCGGATACCCACTGCTGTATATTCTTGTCTTGAAATATCAGCAAACTGTCTTGTGAATTTTTCATCGCCGATCGCAGCAAAACCAAGCGGCTCACACCATTGTGTGAAACTAACTGCAGTCATGGCGAAAATTTGATTGCTGAAATGATTCCGTGGATCGCTGGCAATAGTAAGAGGAATACCAAGCCTTGTTGAATCCTCAACATATTTCTGCATGGCATAATACCATTTAGCCAGGTTGTTAGGCGAAGGAGCTGCCCAAAGATTAAAATGATTCATCTTTTTTGCCTTGATAATCTTTAATGCATTTGGAACAAAAGCAAACATGCCGGAGCCCGGTTTATCTTCTATTGAGCCATCATCATTCACTTTTGCTCCGTTGATAAACATCATACCTGCTTTTTCTTCCAGCGTCATTTGTTTCAGCAGATCATCAATTCTTTTCTCGATGGGTTGTGATTTGTCTTCGTACACATCCATCTTACCATTTTTATTCAGGTCGCGGTAGGCAGGAGGAGTTGTTTTGTAATTAAACGAAATGAATAAAATAAATAGCACAGTTGCTAAACCGAAAGGCATCAATCGTTTCATGATAAAGAATTTTATTTAAAGAAAATTATGCCGGGAGAACCAAGGTTGTTTACCGGGTGCAGATTTTTCGGATGCCAAAGGTCAGTAGAAAAAACCGGAGGGGAGTTGATAAATATCAAATATTATTTCTGCGATCTGATCCTGCTCAATGTTTCCAATGTGATACCTAAGAAAGAGGCGATGTAAGTAAGCGGTACCCGCTGCACAATTTGGGGCGTTGTTTGTAATAGTTTTTCATAGCGTTGTTGCGCTGATTCAAATTGAATTGAATCCATCCTGATTTGTGAAAATATCAATGAGCCGGTTACCATTTTGCGTAGTAACCTTTCTACATCATGGTATTTATCTGCTAACCTCATAAAATCATCATGATGGATACCGAACACTACTGAAGGTTCAATAGTTTGAATGATAAGATGACTTGGGCTGCGCTGAAAAAAACTGGTGATAGAGAGAAAAAATTGACCATCTAATGCGATCCATTCTGTTATCTCCTTACCATTTTTATAATAATAAATTCTTGCTACACCTTTTTCAATAAAATAGATATAATCGGAGACCGTGTTTTCTTTTAACAGGTAGAAGTCTTTAGTAGTTGACCAATGTTTCCATACCATCAAGAAGGCATTCATGCTTTCTTCAGAAAGAGGAGAGAAGGCCGTGATAGTTTTCTGTAATGAATTCACTGGTTAAATTTCGGTAAGATCACGATACAAAACAAAAACGGATGCCCATAGAGACATCCGCTTTAAGAGTTTATTTTGTCAATTATTTCGGTATATCAAAAATCTTTGGGTCGATCTCTTTGTTCACTTCTACCTTCTCTACTTTTTGTGCTAATTGGAACATACCCATATCTACGTTTTTGGCATAAGGCAACATAATTCCAAAATCAGTTTTTTTGTAATCAGAGTAAGTTGTAGTAACATCGACAGCCTGGCCCATTATCTCACTTTTAATAATGCTTTTGGTAAGTAAATAGCTATTGGCATCAATAAAATAATAAGTTTCATTACCATCTCCGGTTACTTTTATTTTAAAGCTTCCGCCATCTTTACCCATCAATTCGGCTTTGTATCCTTTTGCGGCATAACCAACCAAAGCACCGCCCAAATATATTTGTGGTTTACCTGATTTATAAAGGGCATCAGGAATTGCCTGTGCGTCAGTACCACCCATCATCGGATTAATTGTCCAACCATTTTTATCAGTATAGCATTGAACAATGCTTGTACCATTAAAATCTAATTCACTTTTAAACCCCTTTCCTTCGATAAGGTATTCCTTTTGTGGCGCAGAGTTACCCATTACATCCACTGAATTTTCAGTATACAACGATTTTACCTGGCTGAGTTTTTCTTTTCCGCCAAGTGCTTCAACATGTTTGCTAATGATCTCATCAACTGTTTGCGCATACAGCGATGATGTTGCTATTGCTGCTAAAGCAAGCAGGAAAAATTTTATGCTTTTCATTTCAGAATATTTTTTTGTGAGCTTCCCATAATCGGGGTGGTGAATTTACAGCTTCTTTTAAAATAAACTGAGATGAATTTTAAAGGGTAGGGGTTGCAATTTGAAACGAAAAATTAAATTTTCCGCCAGTCGATGGCTTAATTATGGAAATGACTCTTTTCCGATAACTTTAAACCATGAAGCGTAAGAATTTTATTCAATCTTCGATCGGGGCACTAACTGCTTCTTATTTGCCGGCTTTGCCAAAATTTTCAACTGATGAGGATGAAACCTTATTTGTTTCTCCTGCTTTTTTAAAAACAGGGGATATTATTGGCATAACCGCACCGGCGGGTTATATTACTACTATGGAAATTCAATCTGCTGTACAAAAAATGGAAAGCTGGGGATATAAAATAAAGATCGGCGATACGATCGATAAAAGAGATTTCACATTCGGGGGAACGGATGACGAAAGAACAAAGGATCTTCAGCAAATGCTGGATGATCCCAGGATAAAAGCCATTATGTGTGCAAGAGGCGGCTATGGCGCTGTTCGTATCATTGATAAATTAAATTGGGAAAAATTTAAAGCAAAACCTAAATGGATCATCGGCTTTAGCGACGTTACTGTTTTTCATTCTCATCTCAATAAAAATTTTGGCATTGCTTCTATTCATTCAAAAATGTGTAACAGTTTTCCGGATGATTGGAGTCTCGCCGAACCAATACAAATTGAAACCATTGATTCTATCCAATTGGCATTAAGTGGAAAGAAAATGCAATATACAGTTGTGCCAAACCTGCAAAACAAATTGGGCGTTGCGGACGGAGTTTTAATTGGTGGCAATTTAAAAATGCTGGAAACGCTGGCCGGTACAAAATCAGATATAAATACAGCAGGAAAAATCTTATTTGTAGAAGATACAGGTGAATACATGTATAATGTTGACCGTATGTTTTGGAATCTGAAGCGAACCGGTAAATTATCACAGTTAAAAGGATTGATCATTGGCGGATTTAAAATTAAAGTAGATGAGGATTCGGATGATTTTGGCCGAACATTGCAGGATGTGGTTTTAGAAAAAATAAAAGCCTATCATTACCCTGTTTGCTTTGATTTTCCTGTTGGGCACCAGAAAAATAATTATGCACTAAAGTGCGGGGTAAAACATAAACTTGAAGTAAAACCAGATAGTGTTAGTTTAAAAGAAATTTAAAGTAAGATTGAACATGATTAAAATTCCTCCCTACTTACAAAAAGGCGATACGATCGGATTGGTTTGCCCTGCAGGATCTATGCCTGTAGAAAGAATTTCAGAATGTATCCGTGTATTGAATGAAGATTGGGGCTTTACTACGAAAGTGGGAACAACTATTGGTCAGCAATATCATTATTTTTCAGGAACTGATGAAGAAAGAATAGAAGATTTTCAGCACATGCTTGACGATGGTAATGTAAAAGCAATTTTATGTGCCAGGGGAGGTTATGGTCTCAGCCGGATCATTGATAAAATTGATTTTACAAATTTCAAAGAGAACCCAAAATGGATCATTGGTTTTAGCGATGTGACAATTCTTCATTCACATATTTACCGTAATTATAATATCTCAACATTACATGCACCAATGGCAAATGCTTTTAATGAAGATGGGTTTAAAAATGAATATGTGCATTCGCTGCGACATGCATTGGAAGGAAAGAAAATAAAACATCAATGCAAGCAGCATGAGTTCAATAAAAAAGGAGAGGGGATTGGTGAATTGGTTGGAGGTAACCTTTCATTGCTCGCTCATTTGGTTGGTACCGATTCTGATCTAAAAACAAAAGGAAGAATTCTTTTTATTGAAGATATTGGTGAGTACTTGTATAATATTGACAGGATGATGTATCAACTAAAACGCAGCGACAAGCTTGATAAATTAGCGGGATTAATTGTTGGCGGGTTTACGGATATGAAAGATACCGAAAGCCCATTTGGTCAAACCGTGTATGAGATCATTCATGATGCTGTGGCTGAATATGATTATCCCGTTTGTTTTGATTTTCCCGTAAGTCATGGAAAAGAAAATTATGCACTGAAAATAGGAGTGGGGTATAAGTTGAAGGTGGGGAAGAATAAGGTGACGCTGGAAGAATAATGTCAATTACTTTTATACTTTGGATATGATACAAAAACTCCATAGTCATTAATGTGATACTCCATTGAGAAATTGAATGTTTTCGTTTCCTGGTTCACAAATGGTGAAATAATAAAATTCGTTGGCTTGGATTCAGCTTCAGTATACTGGACCATTTTGAGATCTTTAAATACCCAGGAACTAATTTTTCTTATGGAAGTTTTTCGAAAATAATTTATCGTTTCATTGTTCATAGCACAAAGGAAGTTGTTTTTATAATTACCTTCTTTATCAAGCAACACAAAGAATAATTCTTTAATAATTGAACGTTTGATGGGTGCCGCCCATTCATTTGAGTATTGAAACTTAATTGAATGTTCAGCGCATATTAGTAAAATATTAAAATCCTTATGTGAAGTGATCTTTCCGGCAACAAAATATTCTGTTTCTTGAAGTGGCTGTTTTTCATTCCGGTAAATTATTTTAAAAAACTTTCACCGATGGTTTTGTCTATGACCGTCTTTTCCAGAGAGAAGTAATTAATCAAAATGCTATCGGTAATAACAATTTCTTTCGCTGTTTTTAAAACTTCTTTAAATTTCAATGCTTTTTGAGCAGAGATAGATAATGCTGCAAGCAAAAGGAATATTGTAAAGAAGAGTTTCATTTTCATATTAAAGTTAAAAGAAATGATGCTTGGGAAATACCATTTTCGGGTTATTCTTTCAATAGCGAATCCAACTTCTCAATCGTTTCTTTGAATTTAAAAAGATCATTATGCTCTCCGTTCTTGATAGTAATAAATTCATCACCCGGCTTTAAAAATGGTTTAAGTCTTTCAGCATTACGGTAAGGGATTACATCATCATCTGTTCCGTGAAAAATAGTAATAGGAGCAGTTACATGTTGAATATAGCTATAAGTAGGAATTTTATAATGTATCATCCATTCAACCGGGTAAATAGGAATATGATGTTTGATTATGGAAGGATAATCATAATAAGGAGTTTCAAGAATTAGTTTTTTGCAAGGTTGTATTGATGCAAGATGAGCAGCAATACCGGTGCCCATGCTTTTCCCATAAATAATAATACTATCAGCGCCGAATCTTGTGCGTGCAAAATTGTACATATAATTTGACCAATCATATAAGGTTTGCTCTGTTAATTTGCCTGTACTTTTTCCAAATCCGGGATAATCGATTATCCAAACTTCATATCCATGCCTTGTAAAGTAGGGTGGATATTTTGCATACCAGGAAATATTTTTTTTGTTTCCATGAAAATATAAAACCACAGCCTTTGTAACTGTGTCAGTAGATAAAAATTGAACAATGTTCAAATTTGATCCTTCAGTAATAGGGATATTGATGTCCTTATGCTTTTCAGAAAAATCATAGTTATGATCTTTCTTCAACGATACAGGGTGAAAAAGAACATAATCCTGCAAAAAATAAAGGGCAACGCCTCCAAGCACATATATAAGAGCAATGATCTTAAACCATTTCCAGACTTTTTTATATCTGATCTTCATTATGGCAAAGATGAAAACAAAAAAGGACATGAACGAATCATGTCCTTACAGTAAACCTATATTGAACCCTATAAGCGACTAAAGTAATTTCTTAACCTGCCTGACATATTGCTATTGATCTCATTCATAATGCAACGAATGATCTCGTCTTCCCCCGGAGGATAATCCTGTCTGCGATTAACAAGTTGTTTATCGCTTTCATTCAAAGCTCTTTCATCACCTGTGTAAGTTGAAAATTCTGTACACCAGTTATGATTACCACGAACATCATCACTCCACAACCAACGGCCACGAGCATCACGAACATTTATCTGCAGGTTGCCTTCAGAAAGCATCGTTCTTCTTGTAGTTGTAATTTTTGCAAACACTTTTTTATATTCTTTTACAATCGAATCAGGACGATAAACTGTTTCTTTTATAACGATATCTTTCGAAACCTCTCTTGTGCTTCTTTCATCTCTTGTTCTGCCAAGATCAAAAGTGCTAAAACGAAGATCAACAAACTGGTCAACTTGAATATTACGACTGTTTGCATCCCATGAACTATAGAATTTTACAAATTGGTTACCGGTATTATATTGCAACTGGCGCAACAGATCATTTTCGAAATTTCTCATTTCATGATCGTTGTATGAGCTATACCTGTAACGATTATTTTCCATTGACATCACCACTATATTGATCACTGCATTTTCATACGCTTCGTTTTTTCTTTCAATAAAAGTAAGATCACCAGGTCTATATTGCAATGCTGCTTCGAATTCATTATAGGCATTTCTAAAACTTAGTTTATCATTTCTATCCATCCACATCATTCCACGCTGAAATCTTGTATCTGCTGCTTTATCAGCATAAGTGTTCAGATAAGATGAATAATCCGTAGGATTTACAGTTGACATAGCCTCAGGGGAACGATGAATCGCTTCATATAATCTCTGCAATGATGCATATTCAGCGTAGATCCATTCCCATTTCAGGTCGTTTGTATTATCGCTGAGCTGATGAATACGGGTTTCATGATCATTCACGGCATAGTGATAAGCATTTTGCAACAATGCTCTCATTTCATTATCCGGTTTTTTTTGCAGCTTTTTTACTGCAAGTTGAACGGCTTCATCATAGTTTCCTTTGTCATAAAGTTTCGAAGCGGTTTTACAGCCGCCAATTAATAAAACAAATGCGATAAGACTAACTAATGTGTAAATTTTTCTCATACTACCTCCATTTATACATATGACGTTCAAACGACAAACCATTGAAATCTAAAAGCTGTTAATTAAAACTTTCTTAACAACTAGAGTTTGCGACGAAAGCCCCTTTAGGGGTTTGGGGTTTAGTATTTTAAAATATCCCTGATAAAGTTGTGGTACTCGTCAAATGAAGGAAGATCATTATGATGCCCGCCATGAATGCGGATCAAGGTTATTAATCTTGGATTGATCTTTTGCAGTTTTTCACTGTGAGAAATGGGTATCAACAGATCTTTTGTGCCATGTATAATATAGGTATGGCATTTTACCTGTTGAATCCATTTATCAGTTCTTAGATGGAATCGCAGCACTAATCTTACCGGGAGAATCGGTAAAAATCTTTCCACCACTTTTCTAAAACTATAATACGGTGCATCAAGAATTAAATAGCGGGGATTATTATCGGCTGCTAATTTGCTGGCAAAGCCACTTCCCATACTTCTGCCGTAAATTATCAAATGATCTTGCTTGTATTGTTCTTTTAATTTTTCATAGATAAACTGCATGTCGCTAAGCATTTCTTTTTCACTTCGTTTGCCGGTACTTTTTCCAAAGCCGCGATAATCCAGCAGCAGCACATCATAATCATAGCGATAAAAATCTCTTGCATATTTTGCCCAACCTTTTATACTTCTTGTGTTGCCATGAAAATAAAATATCAGTCCTTTTGGGTTTTCACGAAAGAAATGAAGCCCATTTATTCTTACGCCAGGTTCAATATCAAAGAAATATTCTCTGAAAGGCGCATCGTATTTAAATT
>Ga0070698_100002593_pt1 | contig 19909 bp, 20 predicted proteins | sample KBSK1502metaG_FD_65477 | JGI IMG/M metagenome (GOLD analysis project Ga0070698, IMG submission 65477) | Corn, switchgrass and miscanthus rhizosphere microbial communities from Kellogg Biological Station, Michigan, USA - KBS K1-50-2 metaG | ecosystem: Host-associated > Plants > Roots >...
GTCGCACAGCTGCTCGGCGAGCGAGATGTCGATCGCGACGTCCTCGGTTCCGTGGATGACCACGGCCGGAACGCGAATCTCCGCCAGCCGCTCGGTGATGTCGTCGCGATCCATGAGCGTGCGGTAGATGGGCGTCAGCCGCGCGGGGTCCAGCGCCTTCCACTTGGCGATCCACTGCGCGGACTCCGGCCGCCTGTTGCCGACGATGATGGCGGCGACCATCTCGAGCAGCTGGTCGCTTGCGCCAGAACCGGTCCAGACATCATGCATGAGGTCGTACTGCTGCGCCTTCTCGAGGTCCTCAGGGCCGGATTGCGTGTCGATCAGCACCAGGCCGGCGGTCCGCTGTGGGTGGGCGAGCGCGAACCGTAGCGAGATGAACCCACCCTGGCTCATGCCGCCGATCACCGCCCTGTTGACGTGCAGGTGATCGAGCAGGCCCGCCAGGTCCTCGGCGGAATCCCAGTACGTGAACGGCTCCGGGGTCGACACGGTGCGGCCGTGGCCGCGCTGGTCCCAGGTGATGACGCGATGCCGGTTGCGCAGGAAGCGAACCTGGGCGTCGAACATCTCGGAGTCCTCGAGAAACCCGTGGCTCAGGACCAGGGCCAGGCCTCCGCCCCCGGTGTCCTGGTAGAAGAGCCGCTGGCCGTTCACGCCGGCAGTGGGCATGGCGTGGAGCCTACGCTCAGACCGGCTCGGGCGTGGTCGCGGCTGCGGCTCGCGCTATCTCGGTCCGGGCCCGCTCGAGCAGCTGGCAGCGCGGATCGGCGGCCGCGGCATCCTGAAGGCGACTCGCCGCGGCTTCGGGCTCCCCCAGGCGGGCCCGGCAGATCGCGAGGAGGCAGAGGTCCAGGGCGCGGTCACGCGGCCGTGGGTGCGCCGGCGCGACGAGCTCGAGGATGGCCGCAGCCTCGGCCGGCGATCCGGTCTCCATGAGGGCGAATGCGTAAGTGCCCTTGTAGGCGAGCCGCTCGGGATCGACTTCGACCGCCGCCCGGGAGTGCTCGAGCGCCTCGGCCCGGAGCGAGGGATTGCCGGACATCAGTGCGGCCCAAGCGATGTTGTTGCGCTCCATGGCGCGAACGGCATCGGAGGGCGCGCTCTGTTCGAGGACCATGAAGTCGGCCCGGGCGTCCTGGTAGCGGCCGGCGCCCAAACGTGCGCGGGCGCGGAGCTCCCACAGCACACGCGAGGTGGCAGTACAGCCGACCGCGTCGCCTGGTTCACGAGGCGTCAGTCGCAGCGCCTTCTCCAGCGCCGGAGTTCTGACGCCGCCGCTGGCCAGCAGCATCGCGCCCAGGCCGCCACCCTGGTCGGCGATGCCGAGGCAGAGCTGTCCGGTGCCGGTCGGATACGAGGGCCCGGTCCTACCCAGCGCTGCCACGAGCGCCGCCGTGGCTTGAGGCGACAGGGTGGGCGACGCCGCGGGAACCTCGCGCTTGAGCACCGCCCGGTCGTCGCGCACCAGCGTGAATCCCAGCCGGTCGAGCGCCAGCGCCGCCCGGGTGGTCCGCTCGGACAGCAGCGCCGCCAGGATGTGCTCGGTGCCGACCTGCGATCCGCGATCGGCCGCCGCGATCTTGTAGGCGAGTGAAAGCACTCGATCGGCCGCCGAGCCCCAGCGCTCGACTGGAAGGTCGGGCAGGACAGCTGTCGCTTCCAACGCTGAGGGTTCGTCTGGGCGGCTCGTCGCCAGGGCGCGCAGCCCCGCGTCGGAGACGCCGGCCTCTTTCAAGAGCCGTCCGGCCGGACAGTCAACCTCCATCAGTCCGAGGCAGAGGCAGGGCGCGTTCGGTTTGACGCGGCCGAGGTCTCGCGCGACGCGGAACGTCGCCTTCTCGACAAGGTCGGTGACTGGGGCCCAGGTGACCTTGAGGTCCTCGCTCGTCGGCGGACCCGAGCTCCGCATCAGTGGGCGCAGATCGACTGTGGCGAGCAGGACGCGAATGTCTCGGTCTCGCGCCAGGCCGACCAGCAGCTGGCGGTCGGTCACCTCGGTTGCGCCCGCGTCGCGAGTTTCCTCGAGGGCATAGATCAGGACCCTGTTGGCGTCGGGCATCATCTCGCCGCCCTCGAAGTACAGCGTCTTTCGCGACGTGCCAAGGATTTGCCGGAGGATGTGCAATCCGTCGTTGGCCGTCTCGCGTCCGTCCAGCGAGACCCTGGTCGGAATCAGGTTCTGGACCCCCAGGAGCAGGTTGGCCACGGCGAACGGCCCGAGCCAGTCGGCGCCGAAGTGCATCGTCCCGACCGCGTACAGGGCGGCCAGTAGGTTTGCACCGGGCCCGGCCGCCGAGGTGATGATCTTCACATCGGTCGAAGCGTCGTCCAGCCCTGAGAAGGAGACGGCTCCGCCGCCGAGCGGATTCTCGCAGACCTGGATCCGCAACCCGCGAGGGCGAAAGGTGAAGAGCGTCCTGCCCCCACCGACCCTGATCTTGCGCGTGGGCCGCCCGAAGGCGAGCCCGATCGCGAGGTGAGCAGCCTCGTGGATGAATACCCCAATCGCCAGCGAGGCGATGAACCCAAGCAGCACCAGGAGCGGGATGGAGCCCGGACGAAGCGACAGGACCTCCGTGAAGATGAACCACCACAGCAATACGCTCGTGATCGTCGGCCCGATGAGGTTCACGGCCATCTGTCCTGGTGACGGCCGGTGCTTGGCGGAGTAGATCAATGCGCGTGATTATGTTGGTGGCGCCTGCACTCTCAGCCGTCTTACCGGACGGGGGCGCTCGCGTGGATGATGCACGCGTGGAAAGCGAGGAAGAGCGCCTGCAGGCTGCCTTGGCGCTGAGCGACCGGCTGGCCGCCTGGCAGGCCGCAGGCATCATCGACGCGCCCACCGCTTCCCGCATCGAGGCATTCGAAGCCCAGCGTCCGGTCGCCGACCGGCCGCCCGGGATCTCGGTCAGCGAGGTGATCGCGTACATCGGCACGGTCGTATTGCTCGTCGGGGTCGGATTCCTCTACGGCACGCAGTACCAGAACCTCGGCTCGGCGGGCCGCCTGACCGTGATCGGGCTGGTGGTCGCAGCCGGGCTGGCTGCGGGCGAGCTGGTCCGCCGGATCGGCGCTACGGGTGCCGCGCGGCGCGCCCGCGCGGCCGGCTGGACCGTGGCCGCGATCGCCGCTGCGACCTGGTTCGCACAGGCGTTCGTCGATGCGCACATCCTGACCCAGGCGCCGCAGTATGCGGGCGAGTCTCCGGACAACAGCGGCGCGATCATGCTCGGCGCGGGGATCGGGTTCGTGGTGGCCGCCGTGCTGCTGTGGCTGGGGGGAGCCGGCTTCATCGCCTTCGCGGCGGCGGTGCTGGCGGTGACAACGGTGGGCGCCTTTGACGCGTACCAGCGGACGCTCCCGCCCAACAACCTGGAGTTCGGCTGGGTGTTCGGCGGCGTGGTCCTGGCCGCGCTGGCCGAGTCGGTCACGCGGGGCCACGACCGCCGCTGGGCCAGGGAGGTGCTTCGCTTCGCTGCGATCCTGCCGCCGGCCATCGCGGCACTGGTGCTGTCCTTCAACAGCGGCGGCGAGGACCTCGAGACGTTCGGGGCGGTGCTCGCGCTCGGAGCTTTCGGGCTGGCCTTGGTTCGCGGCAGCGCCGGCTTTGCCATTGCCGGGGGCGTCGCCCTCTTCATCGTCGTCAACGAGGTCGGCTTCCGTCACTTCGCGCAGTCGCTTGGCTTCCCGGTGGTGCTGATCGTGTCGGGGATCACCCTGTTCGCGGTCGCGGGCGGCCTTGTCCGGCTGCTGCCGCGGCTGCGGCGACCTGGCTAAGAGGCCTGCCGGTGGCAGAACGGCTCGACGTCGCGGTGCTTGGACCGGGAGGAGTGGGCGGTTTGCTGGCCGCGCTACTGGCGCGCGAGGGCAGCTCGGTCCTGGTCCTGGCGGGAGACGACACCGCTCGCACACTCGAGCGGGGCGGGCTGCGCCTGGAGAGCCAGAGGTTCGGCAACTTCCAGGTCTCGGTGCGGACCGCGGCGCGGCTCTCGGAGGAGGTTGACGCCTGCCTCATCACCGTCAAGGCGACGCAGCTCGAGGCTGCGCTCGACCGCGTTCCAGCGAGCGCACTCGGCCGGGCCCTGGTCATCCCGTTTCTGAACGGCCTCGATCACGTCGATCTCCTCCGGTCGGTCTATCCGAGTTCGAGCGTCGCGGCCGCCACCATCCGGATCGAGACGGCGCGGTCGGAACCGGGCTTGATCCGCCACACCAGCCCCTTCGCGGCGATTGAGATCGCCGCTTCCGCGGACAACCGGGAGCGCGTCGAGATGATTGCCTCACACCTTCGAGGAGCCGGCCTCGACGTTCGGGTACGCGACGATGAGCTCGCCATGCTGTGGGACAAGTTCGCGCTGCTGGCGCCGATCGCGCTGCTTACGACGGACGAGCGCGCCAACGTGGGCGCCATCCGCACACGGCGCCGCGGCGACGCCGTCGCGTTGGTCTCGGAGATCGCCTCGGTGGCGCGGGCGGACGGCGTTGCCGTTGATCGGGAGGCTGTGCTCCACCTGATCGACTCGGTTCCCGAGTCGATGGAGTCGTCGATGCAGCGCGACCAGGCCGCGGGCAAACCGCTCGAGCTCGACGCGCTGGGCGGCGCGATCATTCGGCGCGCGGCTCGCGCGGGAATCGCCGTCCCAGTCACCCAGCGATTGGTGAGCGACCTCGAAACCAGAACCCGGCGTTAGTGGGTTGGGCCGCTAAACGTGACTGTGGCGAGCATCGCCAAGAAGAATGCGTGGTCGACCGCCCCCTCTATGGTGAAGCTGTATCCGCGTCCGCCTGCGACAACCGCAAGGTCGTAGATGCGTCCGGGCACATCGAAGCTGTCGCACCCGTTGAGGTCGATTACACCGATCTCGCCGGCGATTGCCACTCGTTCCAGATCGCCGCAGAGATGCGATGAGGCGCTGACGAGGTATTTGTCCATCCACCCTCCTGCCGACTCCCCTGGCGCGAGCGCCTGAGATGTGGCATGTAATCCGACGAACTGGCCATCGAGCTGGTCGACGTCGGAGCCCCTCCAGGTCCACCACTCTCCACGCCAGACCTCGGTCGCTGGAGTGACTTTCCAGCCGGCCGGATACTTCACCGAGTAGCCCATCATCGGCGACGCGAATGTCTGCGACAGGGGTGGGATGGGTACCGGGCCGGAGGCGAGTGCTGGCGCTTCGACGAACAGGATCGGTTTCGGCTTTGCGGTCCAGGTCGGGGACAAGAAGGCGAAGCCCGCTGCGCCGATCAAGGTCACGGCGAGCGCGATCAAGCCAAGCGCCCGCGGGCGTCGCGAAGAATTGGGTGCCTGCTGGTCTTCGTCCCCACCCTCGATGGGCGGCGTCACTCGTCCTAAATCGACAGCCATAGGACGGTTTACGTCCACGTCGAGCTCGGGTCTGGCGGGTCGGTACATAAAGCGGAGGTCTATCCGATGTCGGCAGCGTCCGACGCGACTCGGTTGATCGCCTGGCCGAGGGCGTTGTGGCCCGCCTGGAGCGCGACCTGATCGCGGGCCGACAGCGCGGACTCCATCGCATCCAGCGCGAGATCAGCGGCGACGAGGTCCGCCTGCAAGCGCCCATCTTCGGCCGCCAGCGAGTCAGGTGCGAAGAGGTTGACCAGGTCGCCCTGGAATGTCTCCACCTGGAGCCTGACGGCGGCGATCTCGTCGGCGCATGCCGGCGTCAGGCTCCCTTGACAGCTCACCTGGCTGTCGCCCAACAGCGGTTGACACAGGTAGCACCCGAGCAGGTACGCCGCGTCCATCCGCACCTCTGCCCTGTAGGTGACGATCGTCCCCGGGCTTGAGGTGATGATGTCCTGGGCCTGGCTGTCGACCGTATCCAACTCCTTTGATCCGGCGCCAAAGGCCGTGTTGACGCCCAACTGGTCCCTCGCCCGATAAGCGGCCATCGCGGCGTTCTGGTCCGAGATGGCAATCGCAAGGTGTCGGCGCATCAAGGAATCCAGTACGGCAAACCTCGCGGGTGGCTGAGAGCGATCGAGGTCGTCGAGCCACCGCTGCATCGCGGCGGTGTTGAGCGCCGCCACGGCCGGGCATCCGGTGTCGGTGATCGCGCAGTAGCCCCCCGGCTGGCTGTCCAGCATCTGCTGGTCGGCGCGAACCAGCGCCTGGTACTGCTTGATCGCAAGACCGTCGGGCACCGCAGGGCGGGTGTTCATGAACCACGCGTGAAGGCCAAGGACCAGCGAGGCCATGATCAGCACGACCAGGAGGGCCGCCACGAGCGAGACTGTCCGTCCGACGCCCGCTAGCCAAGGATTCTGGGTTCGGCCAAGGGCGACGCGCGGATGCCGCTCATGGGCGGCGTGGTCGAGTCGAGCTGCGATCCGAGTCGATAGGTAGGCCGGATATCTCGCTTCGCCGATCGCCCTGCGCAGACGCTCACCAACCTGGGCTTCATTCATGAGGAGAGGACCTCCGGACTCAATCGCAAACGCTCCATCGCCCGATGGGCGCGCGATTTGGCTGCCTTGGGCGAAATGCGAAGTGTCTCAGCGACCTGTTCGTACGACATGTCGAGGTAGAAGCGAAGGACCAGCACCAAACGCTGGTCATGAGGCAAGCGATAGAGGGCCTGCCGCAGATCCACGCTCGAGGGGTCGATCGGAGCCGTCGCATCGACCAGGTCGTCAGGAGCTTCGGATCTCCTGATCACAGACCACCATCGGCTTCTCCGTTGACTCCTGCATTCGTTGGCGACGATGGTAAACAGCCATGGCTTGAGGTCCGATCCACGGCGGAACCGCCCGAACGCGCGCCAGGCTTTGAGCGCGGCCTCCTGGACCGCGTCCTCCGCATCTGATTCCGACCGGAGCATTCCAAAGGCGAGGCGGTAGGCGCCGGGGAGAAGTGGCTCGATCAAGATCACGAAGGCCTGCTGGTCGCCTGCCAAGGCCTCCTGGAAGAGCGGAGCGGCGAGAATCATCGCACTCCTACTATTCGCCAGCCCGGCTGAAGGTTCCGGCATGGTTCAGGAATCAGCGTGCTTGAGCTGTCGTGACCGCCGACACTCAGCGTGAAGGAGGGTTCCGCTCCGCGCCCACTTCGTCTAGGAGCGAGGTTAGCCACCCGCCACGGTCGTGATGATCCCGTCAGACAGCCGGAGCGCGCGAACGTGTCCGGCGGTCGTGGGATCCATGCAAGCGCAGCCATCGGAGATGTAAAGCAAACCACCCGAGGTGATTCCCATCCCAGTTGGGTAGGCCAGCAGGGCCTTGGTTGCTGTGCCACCGTCGCCGCTGAAGCCGGCGACGCCCGTCCCGGCCACGGTGGTGATGATCCCGTTCTTGTCGATACGGCGAATGCGATGGTTGTCCGAATCCGCGAAATACAGGTTCCCGGCCGCATCGAAAACGATGCCCTTGGGATTGTTCAGATCGGCGGACGTGGCCGCGCCGCCATCGCCGGAGAAGCCGCAAACACCTGTCCCGGCGACCACCGTGATTCCCCAAACTGTCGCAGCCTGGGTGTGCTTCTGGCTCGGGGTCATGCGGACGATGCGACAACCACCGGCGGGGTTTGGGTACGGGCCGGTTGCAACCGGTGCCTGGTCCGCGACGTAGAGATCGCCCGCCGAATCAAATGCCATATAGCCCAGCTGTGGCGCCGGGGCCGGCAATGCCGACAGGTCGAGGCTGGTGGATCCGCCGCGCTGGTCAATGCTCCTGAGTTCACCGTAGGAGGTGGCCACGTACAGCACGCCGGCGCTGTCGAACGCGAGCCCTTGTGATCCGTATCCGGTGGTCACCGTGGAGATGATCCCCTGACGATCGACGCGCCGGACCGTTCCACCAAGGTTGTCGACGAGATAGAGCTTGCCTTGACTGTCTACCGCGAGTGCCCCCGGGTGAGCGAGGTACGCCTGGGTCGCGGGTCCATCTTTGCCCACTCCTCCGCCGGCGATACTCACCAGAGCGCCGCCCGGCAGCAGTCGAAACACCCGGTCGCTCACGAAGTCGGACACGTACACCGTGCCATCCGGCACGACTGCAATTCCTTCGGGAGAGATCAGCCTTGGCGGTACGGCGGTGTGCGATCCGACGCCCTGGTTCGGCGAACCGACAGCGTGGCGAGAGTAAACAAGGCCCGCGATCACCGCAACCGCCAGCAGCGCCGCGACAAGCCCACTGGCAAACTGGCCGGCCCTCTGAAACCGTTGCGGCCGCGGCCACCGCTCGGTTCGGTCCTGCATTGGGACCGATCCGATCACGCGTGCGCGGAGGCCCGGTCGCGGTGGCTCCGCGTCGAGCGCTTCGTGCATCCGGTCCCGAATCAGCTCGTCCACTAGGTGAAAGCCTCCATCGGTCTAAAAAAGGGGCGCATCGCCGCAATGCCCCGGTTGATGCGCGATTTGACCGTGCCGATCGGAACTCCCGCGATGGCAGCGATCTCGTTGAGCGGCAGGTCGAGGTAGTAGTGCAGCACGAGGACTTCGCGATGCTCGGGCGCAAGCCTGCGGAGAGCAGCGCGGAGGTCTGCTCCCATCACGATTTGCTCTTCAAAGCCGGCTACCGACAGCGCCGGCGGCTCAATTCGGAGCACGGACCACCAGCGGCCGCGCGCGGTCGTCCGGCACTGGTTTGCGACGATCGCCAGAAACCACGGCCGCATCTCGCTGCCTGGCCTCACGTTGGCGAGCTTTCGCCACGAGCGCACCGCCGCTTCCTGCACTGCGTCTTCCGCCGCTTCGCGGTCATGAAGCATCCCGTACGCAAGCCGAAAGCCCTGGTCCACCAGGGGCCCGATCAACTGGTCGAAGGCCGATCGATCCCCGTTCTTCGCTCTGGTGACGAGTTCGGCATCGGCCGTTGATGTCATCCGTTTGTCGTTTCTACGCTGACAAGCACTGGAAAAGTTCCCAACTGATTGCTGGAACTCAGTCCGGCAGTCGACAGGTATTCACGGCGAAAAGTATCCACGCCAGTTGGATACCGCGATCTAGGAGGACCAAATGCAGACAGGTGTGACCCTGCGCAGAGCGCGATTCCCGGAAACACCGTGGTTGTTGGCAGTGTTTCTTCTCGTGTTTGCCCTCGGAGGCGCTAGCGGTTTTGTGGTCAGAGCGGTAAGTGTGCCTACCGCTGCCTCAACCCAGCGTGTCGCGCTGGTGCACGTAACCGAGCCGTGCCCATCCGGCAGCCACGCAGTCGTCTGGTACACAGCGAAGGCCTGGGGTTGTATGAGCGACCAGGACGCGGTGCAGCGAAGATGACCGAAATGGCGATTGCTGCTCTAGGTCCCAACTTCCTCCGCGGCGGCGTGCGGGGCCATCAACAAGAAGGACTGAGCTACGGCGGCCCCGGCGCCGAGGTAGGGTGCTCAGATCAAGTCGGGCGCCTTTCCCTCACCACCGGCTTCAGATCGCCCTTGAGCGCATCCTCATACGCGGCCCACAGCACCCCATACGCCGCCAGTAGGCCTTCGGGGCGGGGCTGGCTCAGAGCCACCTCGAAGCGCTTTGTGTACGCATGGTCGCCAAGCTCATCTCGCAGCAAGGCCTGAGTCTGCGCCTCCCATTTCGAGGCCGACGCGAGGTCTTTGCGCTTCTCGATCATCAGCCGGCCCCGGCTCATCATCTCCTCCAGGCGCGCGATGAATCCGTGCCGGTCGAATCCCTTCGGCGCGCGGGGCGGGCCCTCGCGGCTTACCGTCTTCCATTGGACGGGGCGGCCGTATGACGGGGCCGACGCGGAGGGGCGCCAGCCGGCGGCTGCCCGCTGTCGGTCGTATGCCGCGCGCTTGGTGCTGTTGGTCAGAACGTCGTGCGCCAGGTTGATCAACTTCGCGTGCTCGAGCGCGTCCGGATGGTTGCCGCGGTCAGGGTGCCAGTACTTGAGCTGCCGACGCCAGGCGGCGCGCAACTCCGTCTCCGTTGCGTCAGGCGGGACGCCGAGCACGAAGTAGTAGTCGACTAATGGACGGCGGTCGTCAGGCGAGGCCGCACCTCCTTCGTCTCACCCGCAAACGGACTGTGGAAGCGCAGTCTCGCACGGCGGGCAGGGCTTGTGGCCAGTCCCCTCGCCAGTGGGATGATGGTTGTGGAGATAGCCGTTTTCGCAACGCTTTGCGCGGCTTTGGCCACAGTCCTTGCCGCCGGCGTCGCAACGTATCAGACCTCTCGGTGCTGCAGACCTATGGCCGCGTTGGTATCTGCTGCACAGCCCACGTATTTCCGTCAGGGTCGCTGAAATAGACGAACGAGCCCCAAGGATGTACCTGGACCTCGCCTGTCTTCACGCCGCGACCCGAGAGGTCTCGGCGCACCGCTTCAACGTCGTCTACGACAACCTGAAGGCCTTTCTGGGATCCAGGAGCCATCTCGGTGACGCCGATGCCCATCACTATTGAGCATGCCGATCCAGGCGGGGTGAGCTGCACGAAGCGCAGTTGATCGTTGACCTGGTGATCGTGGTCCAGACGGAAGCCAACCTTGTCGACGTAGAACGATTTGGCGCGGTCGACATCGCTCACGGGCACTGCAACGAGTTCGAGCTTCATGTCCATGCGCCAAATCTAGTTGCTTGAGGCAGGCAGCCGTATAGGTGACGTAGTCAGCTCGTTGAGCTTTCGCATCGTGTTCGCGCTGCGGATAGTGATCTTCTTGTACAGGGGCGTGCCGACGATTCTGTTCATCTGGCTCCTGCCCACGTTCTCGCGATCGACGCGCCAAACGACAGCCCCAGGCGTGTACCTGAGCTCGTCAATGCCGGGCTTGCTCGGGAGACGCTCGAGGATCCCGCGATCGTCGAGCTCCTTCCACAGCAACAGGACATAGGTCCGCATCGTTTTGTCGTCGACCCAGTTACGCGGAATTGCGTCGACCATCTTCTTCAGGGTCTTGTGGTCCATGACGAGCACCTTGATCGCCATGCCCGTGTGCTCCTCGAGCGCCTTTTCGATCCGGGCCGTGAGCTGCTGAACGGCCGATGCTCGGGTCGAGAAGATGACGTTGCCCGAGTTGATGTAGGTCCGTACATCTGACAGACCGCGGGCGACGAGGGCCCCTTTGATGGCCGCCATCGAGACGATGCCCTTGCCTCCGACGTTCACGCCCCGCAGAAAAGCGACGTAGGCCATCGGCGCATAGCTGAACCGTAGCGCAGGCTTGGCTTTAGTCTGATCGTCGTGGATCGCTCCTTTGTGGCGGCGAACGGGCGCGAGCTCGCGCGGATGCGGGCGCTCGTTTCGCGTTTGAGCGACCAGCAACTCGGCGCGATGGTCAACGAGTACTGGAGCGCGGCCGGAGTGCTGGGCCACATCGCGTTCTGGGACGGCTGCGCCCTCTATTTCGCCGGCAAGCTCCAGCGCCGCGAGCCGTTCACGGCGTCCGAGAACGAGCCCGGGGACGTGGACTGGATCAACGACTCCTCGCGTCCGTTGATTCACGCGATTGCTCCACGCGCTCTGGCCGACCTGGCGGTGAGGATTGCGGAAGAGACCGACGAACTCGTGGCCTCGCTGCCGGACGAGCTTCTTGCGGGCCTTGATGAGAACAGCCCGCTCAACCCGAGGCGCGCCGACCACCGGAGCGAGCATCTGGACGAGATCGAAGCAGCCATTCGGGTGTGACCATCCTCGATGAAGTCTCCAAGCTGGCGTGCGACCTGGTCGCGATCGAGTCCGTCAATCCGGACCTCGTAGCGAGGGGTAGCGGCGAGGCAGTGATCGCGGCGTTTGTCGGATCGTGGCTGCGCGACCACGACCTGGTGGTTGAGAGCGTCGAGCCGGTGCCCGGCCGGCCGAGTGTCGTCGGCGTACTTCGAGGAAAGGGCGGTGGGCGGAGCTTGATGCTCAACGCGCACATGGACACGGTCGGAGAGGGAGGCATGCGCGATGCGTTCAAGCCTCGCGTCGAAACTGGGCGGATCTACGGTCGCGGCGCCTATGACATGAAGGGCAGCCTGGCCGCCATCATGGTCGCGGCCGCCGAGGCAAGGCGCCTCGACCTGGCCGGCGACCTCATCGTCACGGCGGTTGCGGATGAGGAGGTGGCCAGCCTCGGCACGAGCGCGGTCCTCGAGCGCTTCACGGCGGATGCCGGGATCGTCACCGAGCCCACCGAGCTGCGGCTGTGCGTGGCGCACAAGGGGTTCGTGTGGCTCGAGCTGGAGGCGCGGGGCGTGGCGGCCCACGGTTCGAGGCCGGACCTCGGCGTCGATGCGATCGCGGCGGTCGGCCCCATCCTCTCGCTCGTCGCCGAGCTTGACGGTGCGCTCCGCAGCGGGCCTCGCCACCCGCTCCTCGGGACCGGTTCGATACACGCCTCGCTGATCGAAGGCGGCCAGGAGATGAGCACGTATCCCTCCAGATGCCTTTTGCAGCTCGAGCGGCGAACGGTCCCTGGCGAGGATGGCCGTTCGGTTCTGGCTGAGCTGCAGCAGGTCGTCGCCGCCGCGCGCCGGCGCGACCCACGCCTCGAGGCGTCGGTCCGGGTGACACTCGAGCGCAACCCTTCTGAGGTTCGTCCAGACAGCGACGTCGGGCGCGCCGTCGGCACCTCGGTGGCAGACGCGCTCGGGACAGAGGCGGAAGTGGCCGGCGTCCCTTACTGGATGGACATGGCCCTCCTCAACGAGGCGGGCATCCCAACGGTGGCGTTCGGGCCGTCCGGGCAGGGAGAGCACGCCGACGTCGAGTGGGTGGACTGCGCATCGCTGAAGCTATGCGTGAACGCCTACCTCAACGCCGCCGTCCGTCTTTGCGGTCGCGTCCCGCGACCATAAGCTGTCACGCGAGCCGCTAACGGTTGGCGGCGGGATGCGGGGCTCAAACTCGGTCGCCAGCGCGGGCGGCCTCAACGTGCGCGAGCTGCTGGTGCGTAGCGGCCCAGCCCGCGAGGCGGCGCATCCCGTCGTCGGAGCTGGTGCCGGGCTCGGGGCTATAGATATACAGCGACAATCTGGTGTCGGCGGCCAATTCCATAGCCTCAAACAGCAGGTGGAGCTCTCCGACGATCGGATGGCGGAAGTGCTTGACCCCGCTGTTGTGCTGGCGCACGTTGTGCGTCGCCCACCGCTTCCGGAACTCGTCGCTGCGGGTGGACAGCTCCCCGACCAGGTCCGTCAGCGCGCGGTCGTACGGGTCACGACCGGCGCCGGTGTGCAGGATCGCAACCGTTTCGTCGGCCGCCGATTCCCAGTTGAGATAAAAGGAGCGGGAGCGCTCGTCGAAGAAGATGAATCGGGCGTGGTTGGCGGGACGCGCCGAATGGTCGTACAGGTCGCAATACAAGGCGTAGCCGAGCTGATTGGCGGCGAGGATGTCCAGGCGGCGATTGCCGACGAATGCCGGGGCGCCGGTGATCGCGTCGAGCGCCAGCTGAACGCCGAGGCGGATGCGCTGTTTTGGCGCAGTCTGGCGGCGCGGTCGGTTACTCCTGGCGGCGGCGCGGGCGAGATCGAACAGATGGGCCCGCTCGGCGTCGTCTAGCTGCAGCGCACGGGACAGCCCCTCAAGAACGTCCTCGGACACCCCCTCAAGATTGCCCCGCTCCAGTCGGGTGTAGTACTCGATGCTGACCGCGGCCAGCTCCGCGACCTCCCCGCGGCGAAGCCCCGGCACCCGCCGGCTACCGTGAGACGGCAGTCCTCTCTGTTCCGGGGCGATCCTGGCCCGGCGCGAGGCCAGGAACTCACGGATCTCGGTCCGGTTGTCCATGCCCTCAATACCCTAGAACGTCGGCAGTCCGTGGAGAGAGTCCCTGCCAGTACCCCTCACAGCAGAGACTTCCCCACTGTTCCGAAGCCTGGTTCGATTGGCGACAGGCCATGCCGGGCACTGACCGCAGGCTCATCGCCACAACGGAGGATTTGAGGAACATGACGGAAAAGAAGGTTTGGTTCATCACCGGGGCCGGCCGCGGCATGGGCGTCGAGATCGCGAAGGCGGCGCTCGCCGCCGGCGATGCGGTCGTGGCAACTGGCCGCGATACAGATCGGGTGGCGAAGGCCATCGGGGAGGAAGGCGATGTGCTGGTGGTGAAGGTCGACATCACGAACCGCGACGACGCCGAGGCGGCGGTGAAGGCCGCCGTCGACCGCTTCGGGCGCATCGATGTGCTGGTCAACAATGCCGGCAACTTCTATGCGGGCTACTTCGAGGAGCTGACGCCCGAGCAAGTCGAGCGGCAGTTGACGACGAGCCTACTCGGCCCCATGAACATTACACGCGCCGTCCTGCCGGTGATGCGCCGGCAGCGTTCCGGCCACGTCATCTCGATCTCATCGGGTGCTGGCCTGCTCGGCTTCGAATTCTGCTCCGCCTACGCAGCCTCAAAGTTCGGGCTTGAGGGATGGATGGATTCGCTCCAGCCGGAGGTGGCGCCATTCGGGATCCACACCACGATCGTCAATCCCGGCTTCTTCCGCACCGAGCTCCTGACGAAGGAGTCAATGACCTATGCCGAGCCGTCGATCGACGACTACGCCGAGCGAAGGGCGCAGCAACTTGAATGGTGGAAGGCGCAGAGCGGGCAGCAGCCAGGTGACCCAGCCAAGCTCGCTACGGCGCTGATGACAATAGCCAGTGTGGAGGAGCCGCCGCACCGCTTCATCGCCGGCGCCGATGCGATCGCTCTCGCAGAGCAAAAGATCGCCGCTCTCCAGGCGCAGATCGCCGCCTATCGTGATCAGTCGACGTCTCTCGCCCTCGACCTCGACACGCGGGAGGAGGTAACTACGACCAACGAAAGGCAAGATAGGCGAAGGGAGGCGCACAGATGACTGCTTGGAAAAATGATGAGCTCACCAAGTTTGGAGCGGCAGAAGAAATGCAGATCTCACCACTCCGGCGGGATGGCACGCTCGGAAAACTGGTGACCGTATGGGTCGTCCGTCACGGCGACGACCTATACGTTCGATCCGTCAGGGGTCGCAGTGGTCAGTGGTTCCGTGGCATCCAGGAGAGGCACGAGGGTCGGATACGAGCCGGGCGTGTTCAGCATGACGTCAAATTCGTCGACGCTGATCACCATTTGGATGAGGAAGTCGACGCTGCCTACCGGGCCAAGTACCGCCGATACGCCGGAAGCATCCTCAACAGCGTGCTGACTCCAGAGGCGCGATCTACGACGATCAAGCTAGTGCCGCGCCCTACTCGCTCCTAGTTCAGAAATCTAACATCGGCGATTTGACGCGTTGTGACGCGTCTTGGACTGTGAAAAGCACCTTCTTGGGTACGCGACTCACGTGCATTTGATGACAGCGGTTCGCATCAAATGGCACGTCCTGTCGCGTAGGGGCATCTCCTGGCACACAAATGGTGCTCGCGCAGGGAGTCGAACCCTGAACCTTGGGATTAAAGGAGATTGACCGGTCTTGCCGGAGCGCGCCAGGACTGGTCAGGAAATGCCTCCCGCACCCAGTGGTCTGGCGCTCTCGTGCCACAGGCTGTCTCAGCTAGACATAGGAAGTCCTGGGTAAGCTGTCACATAAGCTGTCAAGAAACCTACGGCGCGTCTCCAACCTGGCCACCTGGCCCGCCGACTCGTGACACATCGCTTATGCAGGCCCAGGTCTGTCCGATATACGAGACAACAACGTGACTGCCGGGCGGACACGGTCCCATTGATCGGTTGGTTGCAAGCTGTTGGGTTGCGGCTGGGATCGGCCGGGTCACAGCTCTGACGACATAGCCGCTAGCGCCACCGAGTACAAACGCCAACAGCAGGGCGGCGAAGGCCGCCACCATGCTCGTCGAGATCCTCAGTCCGTCGGACGTTGTCCTAGCGGCCATCGTTAGTAACCTCCTGTGCTTCAGCCGGTATACCCGGGCGGTGGAGCCCATCGGGCACCCTAGGACTGCTCGCGCGTGGGTTCACCCGGACAACTACGGGGGTCGGCTACTGGTAGTTAGGCGTCTAGACTGGCCTCGGGTTGTCGCATGAGCAGAAAGCTCGAGCTGGGACTTACGCCCCGCGAGTTGCAGGTCGCTCGCCTGGTAAGGGATGGGCTGACTGATCGCGAAATTGGGACGAGGCTCTTCATCACCCGCCGGACCGCGGAATGGCATCTCAAACAGATCTTCAACAAACTCGGTGTGAACTCGCGCTCGCGGGTGGCTGCGTGGGTCGAGCACGATCAGGTAGTCGGTTCAACGGCGGAGCCGTCTAAGGAACGCCGACAGAACCTCCCGCCACAGGCAACGACATTTGTCGGTCGGCGAAATCAGCTGGCCGAGATCGAGCTCCTTCTCTCAACAAAACGTCTCGTGACCTTGACCGCAGTTGGTGGGGCTGGCAAGACTCGCCTTGCGCTCGAAGTGGCTGGCCGAGTGCTGGCTGCATATCCAGATGGGACGTGGTTCGTGGACCTGACCCCCGTCAAAGATCGGCATCTCGTTCCCCGCGTGTTTGGTTCGGCGCTGGGGGTTCATGAGAGACCGCGTCAACCGATGGCAGAAACACTGATACAGCACCTAAGCGGCCGTCACCTCTTATTGGTAATCGACAACTGTGAGCACGTGATCGAGGCTTGTGCCGACCTCGTCGACGCGATCCGCGGTTCGTGTCCAGGCATCACGATCCTTGCCACCAGCCGGGAGCCCCTGCGCATCAGCGGCGAGACGGTCTGGCGCGTGCCGTTACTGGCGGTCCCAGATCCGGCTGCTCCCGCCGATCTCCGTGAACTTCAAGAATCCGAGGCTGTCGGCTTGTTTCTGGATCGTGCCCAGCTGGCTGCGCCCAACTTTCAAATGAGTGAGCAGAACGCTCCTGCCATTGCGGAGCTCTGTCGCCGATTGGAAGGGATCCCGCTGGCGATAGAGCTAGCTGCGGCGCGGGCCAGCTTGATGTCGCCCGACCAGATGCTAGAGCGACTGCAAGATCGATTCGGGCTCCTCACTGGCGGCAGCCGAACAGGTCCCGCCAGGCATCGGACCCTCCAATCCGCGCTCGACTGGAGCTATGACTTGCTAGGGGACAGTGAGCGGACGCTGTTCCGACGGCTGTCGGTATTTGCCGGCACCTTCAGCCTCGAGGCAATTGAAGCGGTCTGCTCCAGCGACGATTTGGGAATCCGCATGATCACCGGCTTGTTGGGCAGCCTGGTCGATAAGTCGCTTGTGATCGCAGGCAACGAGCGCTCGGCGTCCATCCGATTCCGAATGCTTGAGACGGTGCAGCAATTTGCGCACGCGCGACTTGCCGAAAGCGGCGACGAACTGCGACTCAATTCGCGCCATCTCGAGTTCTTCCTGTCACTCGCAGAACAGGCATCACCGCATCTTGAAACACGGGAACAGCAGGCCTGGTACCTGCGGCTCGCACAAGACATCGACAACCTCCGGCTGGCGCTCGAGTCAAGCAGTGGTCGTGAAACCGATGCCAACTTGCGTTTGAGTGCTGCCCTGACAGTCTTCTGGTACATCCACGGCCTGGTACAGGAAGGAGATGGCCGGATGACACGTGCGCTTGCCGGCTATGCAGTCCGCAACAAGACCAGAGCGCGAGCGCTTGAACAGGCCGGGCAGATGTCGTATTGGCGGGACGACATCGAGAATGCCTCAGGGCGCTGGCATGAGTGCTTGGACATCTATCGCGAGCTTGGTGACCGAAACGGAATCGGCTGGGGGCTGCGCTGGGTCGGCGAAGTAACTGAGTGGCAAGAGGATTTGGAAAGCGCGCACAAGTTCTATGCCGACAGCCTCGCAATTGCTATCGAGACCGAGGATGCGAGGTTGATCGGCGGCATCCTCAGGCACCTAGGGCGTCTGGCAATGAAGGAAGGCGACCACGATGCGGCTCGCAGTTACTTGGAGAAGAGCATTTCGCATTTCGAGCGGATTGGTGATCAGCGCCCGATAAACTTCGCGCACGGCTATCTGGGCCTGAACGCGATCGAGAGCGGAGACTTCGCTGCGGCTCGCGTGCATCTCGAAAAAGCGCTGAACATCGCCCTGGCTCTCGACCTCACAATCGGTGTCGCCACCCCCATCATGTACTTCGCGGCCCTCGCGGCTGCACAGTCGCATCCAACTCGAGCCCTGCACCTTGCTGGCGCGTCTGAGGCTCTCGCCGCGTCGGCCGGCGCTGCTCCTACTCGGTTAACGAGGCCAGTGGTTGAACGGTGGCTGGAACGGAGCCGCCGGGCGCTGGGTCCAAAGCGGTCGGCAGCCTGCTGGGCAGAAGGCCGCACAATAAGCCGAGAACGCGCCATCGAATACGCACTGGCGAGGTCGAGCACTCGACGAGGGCGATGGCGGATGGAGAGGAAATATGACGCTGCGTGTTGACGATCAGGCAGGGGATTATTGGTTCGCTGCGATGGGCCTCAACTCCGACTAGATGCTCGCGACCGAGTTCAAACCGGTGCGCATTTTCACACGACTGGGCGGATTCTGCCGACCACCAGGTGGCACGTCAGGTACACCAGAGGCACATCCTGACGCTGTGGGACACAACATGATGGTGCTCGCGCAGGGAGTCGAACCCTGAACCTTGGGATTAAGAGGAGATTGACCTTCCTTATTTGTCTGGCAATCGCCGGCCGTGACGATATCGGTGCTGATCTCAAGGCACCTCTACTGGGTGATGAAGGCTCGGCTACTGGAGCTATTCGCTGCTCACTGGGGTTGGCAGAGGCGTCCCAGTCGCGGTGTAAACGGCTCTGGACCCAAGCTCCGATCTGACGTTACGCCGCGGTTGTGACGTGTGAATCTGAACTTTGATTGACTCTTCGGACCCACCCAATTTCAGCCACAAATGCCGAAGATCGCGAGCGAATCCGCTGAGGCTCTCGATGTCAGGGGGTAAACAGCTTCCAATGCCCCTCGGAGACGACTTCGACGGAACCATCGGTCACTTTGATGGCGGTCTGATCGTCAATCGCGTACCCCGGCACCGGCACGCCGGCGGCCCATTTTTCTGCGTTGGCCATGGAATTGTCCGGCATGTCCTTGTGATCGACATGCGGAAAAATCGCAAAATCAACCACGCCCAGCGCTGCATCGCCACCGGTGGGCGGCCTCCACAGGACCACGTCCTCCCCGATGTGGGGGGTCATCACCATACTCCCGCCGCTAACTCCCACGTAGACCGCGCGCAGCGACGGCAAGAGGTCCGCCAGTCCGGACTGGCGCATCCAGTGGCACAGATACAAGGCATCGCCGCCTCCCACGAGCAGAGCGTCAGTCTCCTGGACCATCGGGACCCATTGCTCTTCTTGGATGCTGGGCAGCGCGGTGAGCTCCAGAACTCCCAAGGACTTCCAACCCAACTCGCACATGGGGGTGGAGGCTCGTCCGGTTATGAACCGCCATGCCGCGCCAGGACCGCCCATGGGGTGCCCGTACGCCGCGGTGGGAATGCAGAGGGCGTTGGACTCGGCAATCGGTTTACCCAGCAGGGCGAGCAGTGTGTCGTGGATGCTCGCGTTCTTGATGCCAGCGGAAGTGAGGAGAAGCTTCATAGTGCCTTTCCTTAGTTATATCGTCGACCTGCTCAATGAGCCAATCGTGCGCCTTCTCATCTCACCGAAGGTCTTTACTTCGAGCAGCATCTACGACGCCTCTTACGTCGTCACCGAGGCCCGCGTCCATTTCCTTGGTCAAAGCCTGATGACGAGAAGTTGCCGACAGCCTTGGATTCCGCGTCCTCCCAGCTCAGAAATCGCAACTCGGTTGATTCGGCGCCGTGGCTGTCCACACGTGCGAGTTGTTCAAGTAGCCAGCAAGACTGACCCGCTCGCTTGCGGATAGCTCGCTGCTACGACACACGCTGCGTGCGTCAGATTTCCTTCAGCAGGGGATTCTGCATACCCAGCATTCATAAGCTGTCCGATAAGCTGTCAAATCGCGCGCGATTCTCGAGCGGTCCCCGCCCGGAGCCTGATTCGCGTGCTTCTGCGGCGAAAGTGGGGCTCGACAAAGCATTTCTGGTGCTCG
>Ga0070698_100002595_pt1 | contig 19907 bp, 18 predicted proteins | sample KBSK1502metaG_FD_65477 | JGI IMG/M metagenome (GOLD analysis project Ga0070698, IMG submission 65477) | Corn, switchgrass and miscanthus rhizosphere microbial communities from Kellogg Biological Station, Michigan, USA - KBS K1-50-2 metaG | ecosystem: Host-associated > Plants > Roots >...
ACTGCGAGCGATATACCCTGAAGACCCGAGCTGCCTGGAATTTTCCAAACTCGCTCCGGATCCTTCTGCCGGTCCTCAGCGGCCGCCGCTACTGCTCTAAGGCAACTTTCCTGGAACCAACCCCAACGCCCGAGCGCATACAAGCGTTCGGTCAGGCGTTCGCCCAGTTCCACAAGGTAAAGCGTATCGTTAATCGCATACTCGATCATCGGTTGCGTGAGCGGGCGCTTCGCCCAGTTCGCCTTCTGAGAGGATTTGGGAAGGTCAATCCCGAAAAACTCTTTCACCAGCGATGCAAGACCTACCTCCTTCAGACCAACCAATCGAGCCGCAATATACGTATCGAAAACTTCGCCAGGGACGAAATTTATGCCCCGCCGCAGCATGCGCAGGTCATAGTCGCACCCGTGGAGTATGATTTCACGCTGCGAAAGGACAGCATTGAATTTCGAAAAATCCAGCGGTTCAAGGGGGTCGATTAAGACATTCTGAAAGCCTGAGGTGATCTGAATCAAACAAAGCTTTTCGAAATAGCAGTGCAGACTGTCGCCTTCCGTATCTACGGCAATCGCATCTTCACTTTCCAAGGCCGCGCACCATTGATCGAGAACTGGATCGGTAGTGATGATCAATACGTCGGAACTACTCATGGCGCGCCACAATCATCCTCCTTCTGCGGGCATCAACCAAGCCCGCCAGGTTGCTCAGATTTCTCAACCCTGAAAAAAGCTCATCCATGTACGGTCTCTTTCAGCATCAACGAAGCGCAGTCAAAAGCAGCTCCGCGTTAGTTCGCGTCGCCTTCAAGGTATTCAGAAGTACTTCCATCGCCTCGATCGCCGGCAGTTGAGCCAACTTCTTTCGTAGAAGAGTTACGCGTTGGAATTCATCCGGGTGATACAAAAGATCGTCGCGACGCGTTCCGGATTTGAGGATGTGAATTGCGGGATAGACCCGCTTCTCCACCAGAGTCCGGTCGAGGTGCAACTCCATATTCCCGGTTCCTTTGAACTCCTCGAAAATCACCTCGTCCATGCGGCTCTCTGTCTCGACCAGGGCCGTAGCCAGGATCGTGAGACTGCCTCCTTCCTCGCAGTTGCGTGCCGCGCCGAAAAAACGCTTTGGTTTCAGGAGGGCCTTGGCTTCCACGCCCCCGGACATGATGCGTCCCTTCCCGGGCTGAAGCGCGTTATAACCCCTCGCCAACCGGGTGATGCTGTCCAGAAGGATAACTACATCCTTTTTGAGCTCTACCAATCGCTTCGCTCTTTCACTTACGAGTTCGGCTACCTGAACATGTCGTGTCGGGCTCTCGTCAAAAGTCGAGCTGAATATCTCGCAATCCAGACATTGCCTTAGGTCTGTGACTTCTTCCGGCCGTTCATCGACGAGGAGCAGAATCAGATGAACGTCGGGGGAATTTGCACGAATCGCGAGCGCAATATCCTTGAGCAGGATCGTCTTTCCCGTTCTCGGAGCGGCGACAATCAATCCCCGCTGCCCACGTCCCAAAGGAGCAATCAAATCGACCGCTCGAGGGCTTACGCTGCGCGTTTTGGGATTCTCAAGCAGGATGCGTTTGTCCGGGAAAAGCGCCGTAAGCTGATCGAAATGCTTCGGTTCATTCCACGTCTCCAAAGGGATTCCTTCCACACTTATCACCTGTTCGAGCGCCACAAATTTCTCTTTTTCCTTCGGTCCACGGATGTAGCCCCTGACTTTGTTTCCGGGCCGAATTCCGTGCTTCTTCAGGATTGCGGCCGATACATACACATCTTCGGGACAGGGCGTAAAATTGTAGCGTTCCCACCGAAGAAATCCGTAGCTCTCATTCGTGAGTTCCAGCATCCCCTCGCCGACCAAAAGCAAACCCCGGTTCGAGTAGGCTTTGAGAAGGTCAAAAATCAGCTGGTGCCGGGTGCGCTCATGAGAAACGCGGAGGTTAAACTGCCTGGCAAGTTCAAGCAAGACCGGGTGAGTAAGCCGATGCAGGCTGCCCAGTTCAAGCAGCGTACGGTTCTCAGTGAAAAATTCTGAACCGGGCAATACAGTCGGTTCAGCGGCTGGCTCCTCCATAGCGTTCAATAACCTGTTGAAATATCAGTTCTATCTGTTGCCCTGTGATCTCAGCGGGACAATCCGTCCACACAACCCAATCTGCGCGACGGATCTTTTCTTCGAGATCCATCTGCGATTGGATAATGTTTTCCGCTAGCTCGCGCGACAGATGCCGTCCGGACATGATTCTCTCGACTTGTGAGCCGCGGCCGCAACCAGTGACAATTATTCGGTCAAAATAGGATTCGGCACCGGTCTCGTAAAGCAGCGGTATCTCCGCAAGAAGCAGCCCATCTCCTTTCGTCCGGCTAATCCACGCCTCTCGAATCCTGGGATGGAGAATGGATTCCAAAATCTTGCGCGCAGCGGCATCGTGGAACACCAAGTCTCGTATCCGGTCTCGGGCGAGATTACCTTCGGAATCGCATACTTGAACGCCGAAAGCCGATTTAATCTCCTCTTGTACAACGAAATCGCTGTCCGTCAATCTTCTGGCTTCGAAATCTGAACTGAATAGCTCGACAGCTAACCTGGTCTTAAGCCGCTGGAATAATTGCCTAGATACCGTGGATTTGCCTGTCGCAACACCTCCTGTGATTCCAATCGCAGCCATTTCAAGAGCACCGTGAAATCCATGTTATTTCGGGACAAGACACTAGCGAGGCCGCCTCGCCCAGCCGGTGCGGCTCCCAGCGCGATCTTGATACACTTACATCTCGCTGGCGTGAAGCACGGCCTCGCTAGGGCTTCAATTTTTTGCGAAAATAATCGATCGTCGTCCGAATACCGCTATCAAAATCAATTTTCGGCTCCCAGCCGAACAACTTCCGTGCCCGCGTTATATCAGGTTGTCGCACCTTAGGGTCGTCGACGGGGAGTTCCTTAAATGTGATGCCACAAGTCGAACCAGTAATGGAGAGAATTTTTTCCGCGAACTGTCTGATCGTCATTTCCACGGGGTTCCCGATGTTGACGGGCCCATGCTGATCGCTCATGGCCAAGCGAAAAATTCCCTCAATCAAATCTGAGACATAGCAGAAGCTCCGCGTCTGGGTTCCATCCCCAAATATAGTGAGCGGCTCGTTGTTCAAGGCCTGGCTGATGAATGCGGGAACTACGCGCCCGTCCCGAAGACGCATTCTCGGCCCGTACGTGTTGAAGATTCGAACAATCTTGGTGTCCATCCCATGAAAACGGTGGTAGGCCATCGTCATCGCCTCGGCAAATCGCTTGGCTTCGTCGTAGACGCCCCGCGGTCCGATCGGATTGACATTGCCCCAATAATCCTCGTTCTGAGGGTGCACAAGCGGGTCGCCGTAACATTCCGAAGTGGATGCGAGAAGAAACTTTGCACCCTTATCCTTCGCCAGTCCGAGCGAATTGTGAGTCCCCAATGCGCCGACTTTCAACGTCGGAATTGGATGTTCCAGATAGTCGATCGGACTCGCCGGGGACGCAAAATGGAATACAAAGTCCACGGCGCCGGGAACAAATATGAACTCCGAAACGTTGCGCCTCATCAATCGAAAATTCGGATCGCCGGCAAGATGTTCGACGTTGTCCGAAGAACCGGTGATGAAATTGTCAATTGCGATGACTCGAAATCCCTCCGCCAGGAGACGATCACACAGGTGCGAACCCAAAAACCCCGTCCCCCCGGTAACCACAGCAGTCTTATTCGACAACTTCGATTTCAACATGGCTAGCGAGGCCGCGCATCAGATCGGCGAGATCTAAGGGTGTTAAGGTCGCGCTGGGAGCAGCGCCGGTTGGGCAAAGCGGCCTCGCTACTGCGGGACCGAAATTTTGTTAAAGGTCCGGGGGCCAAATCCCCCGCGCGCGATGAGCATACTTCGTCTCGGTTTTTCATTCGTGCGTCCATCTACCAGTGGTGTGAGAATCCGCTACCTCCGGGTTCCGCGGTCCCGCTCCCATGTCCCTCAGCTCTAGATGGCAAGGCTCAGAAGTCCAGATAAATTTGAATCGGATCCGTCGTAAGACGGCAAAAATTCACTCACGTTTGGTCCTGGACCGAGGCAGGTTCGGCTGTGGGTACCTCCAATCCTTGAAAAGCAAAACCGGTTGCACCAGTTATTCTTCTTTCACCGCACCGAACGTATGCCGAATATCTTCGGCTTGCGCTTGCCAAAAAGCATCTTCGGCGATGTTCGTCGCGTGATCACCGATGCGCTCCAGAGCGCGCGCGATAAAGACAATATCAAGGTAGGAAGGCACTTGCTCCGGATTTAGCCCCATTCGTTCGGTAAGCCTGTCATTCAACTCGGCGTTCAGATGGTCAAGCTCCCGATCTCTGGGCTTCAGCCGTAGAGCCAACTCTGTATCTCCATCGATAAACGCGCGAAGACTATCGCGAAAAATGCCAAGCGCCATCCTGTATAGAGGCTCGACGAGAAATACTTCCTGGACCGCCGGTCTCCGATTCAGCTTTCTCGCACGCCGCGCAATAACAACCGACTGATCCGCAATTCGCTCGAGGTTAGCGCTCAGCTTCATCGTCGAGATGACTTCGCGCATATCGCACGCGACGGGATGAAATCGAATCATGATTTCGATTCCCTCCTTGTCGATCTGCTTTTCGAGCACATCGACTTCTTCATCATCGGCAATGGTGAGATTACAAAGATCGCCATCCCGTTTGAGGAGGCCCCGGATCGCGTTATCAAGTAGGCGCTCGGTCAGACTCGACATCATCAGCGCATCATTCTTCAGACTATTAAGCGCCAAGTCGAAATTACTTCTTATGTGTTTACCGCGATCCGCCATACATTAATAATTAACTCGATTTCTCCTTAAATACTAGTGTACCGTCCCCGAAATAACATGCCTTTCGCTGCGATCAGAATTGGCCGTGGCAAGGCGGTCCGAGCCGGACTGGCATTTGGGCGATTAAGTCCAGGATTGCTTGGATTAAGTCACACACAAGGATTCTAACTACATCTTTTCCGGTACTTGAATTCCGAGTAGCCCCAATCCGGTCTGCAAAAGCCGCGCGAAGACGTCGCATAGCAGCAGCCGCGTCTCGCGCGTCTCGCCTTCGGCCGTCAAAACTGGACACGATTCGTAAAACCCGTGAAATTGCGCAGCCAGCTCGTACAGGTAGGTGGCAAGGATATTCGGTTTGAACCCGTCCAGAATGGCCGGCACCACCTCGGGGAACAGCAGTATTTTCTTTGCCAGCGCGATCTCCATATCATCGCGGAGTCCAATCGATGGCGGCGTGCCAAAAGGGACTTCAAGTTTCCGAAAAATGGCTCGGCTGCGAACGAAGGCATTCTGCAAATAGGGCGCCGTGTTCCCCTGAAGCGACAGCAATTTATCCCACGAGAATATGTAGTCAGACATCCTGTACTGCGAAAGTTCCGCATATCTAATTGCGCCCAGGCCGACAATCCGTCCGATTGTAGCGCGCTCAATTTCGTCCAGATGAGGGTTCTTTTCCGCGACGATTTTCTCGGCGCGGCTCGCCGCCTCGCGCAACAGATCGCGAAGCGGAATGGATTCTCCCGAGCGGGTCCTCATCAGCTTTCGATCTTCTCCGAGGATGCTGCCAAACGCGATATGCTCAAGCTCTACACTGTATCCGAGCCGTCGAGAGAGACTGAATAGTTGTTGAAAGTGCAGATGCTGAGGAGCTCCGACGACATACCAGACAGCGTCAGGGTGCCAATGCTGCATCCGATATTCAAGTGTCGCCGCGTCGGTCGCCGCATACCCAAATCCCCCATCTGATTTCTGAATAATAAACGGATCTTGAGAAAGACTCCGATCCCAATAAACGATTGCTCCTTCGCTGAGCTCTACCACACCACGATCGAGCAACTTGCGAACCACGCCGGGCAACTCCGCGTTGTAAAAGCTTTCACCCAACTGGTAGTCGAACCGAATTTCCAAAAGATCGTAAATCTTCCCAAATTCGTTGCGCGAAAGATCAACGCACCGCTGCCAAATGCTTTGATCCTCCCGATCCCCCTGCTGAAGTTTGACTAGTTCAGCCCTGCACTCTTCCAACACTTCAGCATCTTCTTTGGCAAGTCTGTCGGCTTCCCTGTAAATCCGAACCAACTCGGCGACCGGATCAATCTCGAGCTCCTCTGGTCTCAGAAGATGCTTCCAACCGTAAATGACTTTCCCAAACTGGGTACCCCAGTCGCCCAGATGATTGTCAGTAATGACATGATGCCCTAGATAACGTGCTACCCTCGCCAAGACATCTCCCAGGATTGTCGAACGTATGTGTCCAACGTGCATTGGCTTCGCGATGTTTGGCGAACTGAAATCGATCACTATCGTTCGCTTGCGCTTTGCCCGCTCGACACCCAAACGCTCGTCAAGAGCCAAACGAAGGAGATGTTCCGAAAGAAATTCGGCGGTAATTCTAAAATTGATAAAGCCGGGGCCGGCGGTTTCCGCTAAAAATTCCGAACGATGAACGGACAGTGCTTCTACAATGCGAATTGCAAGCTTTCGCGGGTTCTCGCCTAGTTTTTTCCCAAGGACCATCGCGGCGTTAGACTGATAGTCGCCAAATCGCGCATCCGCTGTAGGAGTCAATTGGGGAACTTCCTCGGAGAAAATCCCTACCCTTTGCAGGGCTTTTTGCAGTCGCTCCTGCAGAATCTCGGAGACAGTTGCCATCCCTCAACTGGCTTGAGCACGCGGCGATTTATTGTCGAATATGGCAAGAATCTCGTCGGACGACCCTGCTTTCGCGAGTTGTTCGCGAACACTCTTGTCGTTCAGAAATTTCGCTATAGCAGCCAGTGTTCTGAGGTGAACCTGGAATTGATCTTTGGGCACAACAAAAAGCACAATGAATCTGACCGGTGAGTTGTCCAACGAATCAAATTCGATGCCGGTGGAAGATCTTCCAAAAGCAGCTACCACCTCGCTAACGCAATTCGAGGACGCATGCGGAATGGCAATGCCAAAGCCAATTCCGGTGCTCATCGTTTCCTCGCGCTGGCGAAGGGCAGCAAGAATCGAATCTCTGTCAGAGACCCGTACCCGGCCTTTTTTCACGAGGAGGTCGATCAGTTCCACGATCGCCGCCCACCGTTCGGTGGCTATCATCTCGGGGATGATTTGATCTACAGATAAAAGCGAGCCCAATGTCATAGCTCTCGATCGAGATGCGGAACCTTAGCAACTCACCGCCCTTTGACAAGAGTCTTTCACTTCAAAGACGCAAACGCTATTTTCGGGGCGGAACACCAATGCTGCCGTTCGATTTACATTTTAAAAAATCGGTCGTTAATCAACAATCCTCTAAACCAGTGAGTCTATTGCATGAAGATTTTAATGGCAACCAGTGAGTTCTCTCCTCTCGCTTCCACCGGCAATCTGGGAGATCAAGTCGGCGTTCTTGCCGCCGAACTGAAGCGTTTCGGTCATGACGTCAAAGTAGTCATGCCATTGTATCGGACCGTACGCGAAAGCAAACAGGATATTCGGCCGACCGGCATCGAGATCCAGGTGAATCTCGGGGGCAAACGCACCATTGCCGAAATCCTGCAAACAACCAACTCGGACGGGGTAGAAGTATTCATGGTCCGCCGCGACGAATACTTTGATCGCAGCGGCATCTACGGCAGCGATGGTAGAGCATATGACGATAATGCTGAACGGTTCATCTTCTTGTCAAAAGTCGTCGTTGAACTCGCGCAGAGACTCGCTCCATCCCCTGAGATCATCCATTGCCACGATTGGCCAGTTGCTCTGGTCCCGGTGTTTGTGCGTGACCGGCAATTACCGTTCCGTACCACCCTCACGATTCACAACCTGGAACATCAAGGCTCATTCTGGAGTTTTGATTTTGCACTGACCAATTTGCCCGGCTCCTACTTCGGCCCGAATGGAGTCGAGTTTTATGGGCGGCTTAACTTTCTCAAAGGTGGTATCTTGCACGCGGACGCAGTAACGTTGCCGGGAGAGACGGCTCTTTTCGAAGCATTCACTCTTCAACACAGTTTTGGTCTCGATGCGGTTCTACGTGAAAATCACTATAAGACGTTTGGAATTCCGCACGGGGTTGACTACGCTGAGACGAATCCTCCACTCGAAGCGCTGATTGGAAAGCACTGGAAATCTGACGATGGGAAGCCGAGCTGTAGAGAGGCGGTTCTCGAAGAACTTGGCCTCGATAAGAAGGTGAATGGCGCTGTGTATGCTCTGCCGATCGAGCCACAGGACGATGCGGCATTTGCCGCCGTTAAAGCCTTCATTGATTTGATTCTTACCGCTAACGCCCGCCTTATCGTCCCCGGAAAAGCTCCTGAAGCTGATCTCGCGGACGTGATTGTGGCAGAACGAAAATATCCGACCCGCTTTTCCTACCTGCCGGACGCTGACGCGAGAATCCGGAAACTTGTACTGGCTGGGGCGGATGCAGTGCTGCTCCCCTCATCGCTTGGGTTTCGTGCGATCACAGCCCTCACGGCCATGCGATATGCAACCTTGCCTGTCGTGAAATTCCGCGGAGGGGTTAACCAGGTTGTTTCCGATTACGATCCAGCTACCGATTCAGGCAATGGATTCATCTACTCCGAGCATTCTCCCAGGGCGTTGCCAGATTCCATACGCCGGGCGAACGAGCTTTATCAGCGGCCCGAACTTTGGTCACAACTCGCGGCACGCGCGGAGAGAATTGACATGTCTTGGCATGAATCGTCGGCCGCATTCACGAAACTCTACGCTAATTTGTTGCGCCACCGAACCCCTGGTTCGGCATGAATCCAAACGAAGGGAAATTGCTCTCAGAGCCTGCGCCTTGTTTCTCGATCTTTGGCCATCGGTTGAGGGTTAAGAGGACGCGAGGCGCCGGTATCGTTGTTCCACGATGTTGCCGCAAATCATCACAGCGATCCCTGGGCAGCGTTCGCTCGCACTCGCCGCAACGCTATCCAGGTACGAAAATCGGAATGTAACCTTCCTTGCTCCCGATTTCCCAATTTTCTGGGAGCGGGCGTCAGGAATCAACGTCTGGGATGTGGACGACAACCGCTTTCTCGATCTCACGGCCGGCTTTGCGGTTGCCTCTCACGGTCACACCCACCCTGCCGTACAATCGGCGATCGCCCTCCAGTCGGCCAGACTGATGCACGCGATGGGAGACGTTCATCCCGCCGCGAGCAAGGTCCTCGTATGCCAGAAACTGAGTGAGATAACGTTCGAGAGATGGGGACTTGGCATGGGAAAAACAACACTGTGTAATTCGGGGTTTGAGGCCGTTGAGGTTGCGATCAAAACCTCGCTCTTGCATAGCGGGAAACCAGGGGTAATCGCGTTCACCGGAGGCTATCATGGGCTGGGCTACGGCACTCTCGAATTGATGGGAATTCCATGGTTCCGCGAGCCGTTTCAGCAGCATCTTCGCGACTTTACGAGCTGGATACCTTACCCCTACTGTTTTCGGTGCCCGTTCGGAAGAACCGAGGGGCACCGTCTGCATGGCTCTCGTTTCCCGAACTGCGCGAGTTCATGCCTTGAGTCGATTGAAGATCAAATCGTACAATTGATCCGCCAGCGGCCGATCGGATGCATGGTCGTGGAACCATGCCAGGGACGCGGCGGCGAAGTTATTCCTCCGCTCGATTTTCTTCGCATGCTCCGCAAGCTGTGCGACACGTACAAAATCCTCCTGGTGTTCGACGAAATCTACACGGGGTTCAATCGTACCGGCACCTTATTTGCAAGCGACCAGTTCACCGTCTTTCCCGATATCATCTGCCTGGGCAAAGGACTCACGAACGGGTACCCGCTGTCTGCATGCGTCGGCCGAGTGGAAGTGATGGATTCGTGGCCCAAATCCCGAGGTGAAGCTTTGCACACCACAACTTTTTTAGGCAATCCAATCGGGTGCGCCGCAGCACTCGCATCAATCGATCTCCACCTTGACCCGGCAATCGGTCCGCGTGTCCGTTTCCTGGGAGATCGGTTGCGCAAGGGCCTTCAGGAAGAAATCCCTTCTTTCAAAGGGAATGTGCGTGGTCTCGGGCTCATGACCGGATTGGAAATCGTTGATGAAGACGGCGCGCCAAATACACAACTCGCCGCAAAAATGGTACGGCTTGCGTTAAAAGATGGAATTATTCTGCTGGGTGGAGGCCCTCATGGCAACGTTTTGACATTCACTCCCCCATTCTGCATCGAACCGGAAGAGATTGATTTCGCCTGCAAAAAGATTCAGGGATATCTTCGTTTGGGATCGGTTTCGTAATCCAGGACCAGTGATTGCTGCGTGTTCGGCTTGATCGTCTCCTCGACAAATTTAATGTAGACGGGATCATCTTTGAACATGGCCATACGTTCTTTGGAATCGAATTCAACTGCTAAAAAAAGCGGCCATTCATTATCTTTGTCGATCCGCCTCCCGCATCGCACGTTCATCGCAACCGAAATCTTTAGAAGCTGCATTCGCGTTTGGATCAAGATTTGCTCGATCTGCTCCGCAGTGAGCTCCGGTCTAAGCTTGTACAGTACGATGTGATGAATCATGTACGCGTCCTCTTCTAAAAAGTCGTCATTCAGTACGCAAGGATTATCGATAAGATGCTCGTCTGGCGAAAATTGAGCAGCGAAAAATGGGCCGATTCGTGGCAGGAAAGATTAGCGTTTCTCGGTCCCGAAAGAGTGGTGGTTACCCAAATATCGAAGACGCGCCGGATTCGATTGGAAATTTTTGATATCACACCTGACGAATCCCTAATCCTTCAGAAGTGTCTGGGCGGTGAGGTTCTAGACCTCAACTACTCAAGCGCGGATTGGGTCCGGCACTTCATCCTCAGAAAATCAATATCGATTCGTGGTCGTTTGCACATTGTAAATCTGGAACCCAATTCCGGCGCCCCGGAACCACACACGATCTATATTCCGGCGAATCTAGCTTTCGGCACAGGGGAACACCCCACTACGGCCGGATGCTTAAGATTGCTGGTCGACATCGCGCCCAAATCCGGCGATTGGACTTTTCTCGATGCCGGCACCGGAACAGGGATTCTAGCGATAGCCGCCTGCAAGCTTGGAGCATCCGAGGTTCTGGCGTTCGACGTCGATCCTACGGCTGTCCGCATCGCCAGGGACAACTCATCCATAAACCGCGTAAACGGCCTTCGCGTGGTTCGAGCCGATGTTCTCAAGCATCGTACCGAAGAGCCTTTTGACATTGTCGCCGCGAACCTGTACGGCGAACTATTCTGCTCAGCCGCAGCTAACCTCTGGCAGGCGATCAAACCGGCCGGCAGCATCATCGTATCAGGTGTGATGCGGGATCAGGTTGAACGGGTTATCGACGTGATTGGGCAAATGAGGGGGCAAATTAAGTGCATGCGCATTCGGGGAAAATGGGTAACGCTCCTCGCAAGGAAGGCGGAAAAACTTCTTTGAAAATCCTTGGTTGAAAAGACAGGAAGGGCCATGTAGTCCTGAAAAAGGTCTTTTATGCAACTTTCCTCTAGAGCTACCAGCCTAACTCCGTCCCTCACCCTTTCGATCGACAGCAAGGCCAAAGCGATGAAATCCGAAGGGATCGATGTTTGCAGCTTCGGAGCAGGTGAGCCGGACTTTGATACTCCCGAACACATTAAGGCCGCCGCAATCGCATCTCTTGAAGCGGGCTTTACCAAGTACACGCCTAGTTCCGGTATCCCCGAACTGCGCCAGGCCATTGCTGAGAAATTTTTGGCTGACAATGGAATGGACTATAAACCTTCGCAAATCATCGTAAGCGACGGGGCAAAGCATTCCTGTTACAACGCGATTCTTGCAACTTGCCAGCCCGGCGATGAAGTCATCATTCCGGCTCCTTATTGGCTGAGCTATCCAGAAATGGTTCGGCTAGCCGGCGCCGACCCGGTGTTTGTTCAAACGAGCGAGGAAAGCGGCTGGAAACTAACGGCGGAACAATTCGAAAACGCAATGACGCCGCGCACCAAGATGATCATCCTCAACAGTCCGGGTAATCCGACCGGAGCCGTTTACTCGAAAAAGGAACTTCAGGCACTCGCAGAGGTCGCTGCGGAAGAGGAGATATTGATCCTATCAGATGAGATCTACGAAAAGCTCGTGTACGATGGCGCAGAACATTTCAGCGTCGCGTCGCTGGGCCGGGAGTACTACGACCTGAGCATTACGGTGAACGGATTCAGCAAATCGTACGCGATGACAGGTTGGCGCCTTGGTTATCTGGCCGCTCCCGAGTCGATTGCCAAGGCAATCGACTCGATCCAGAGTCATAGCACCTCAAACGCATGTTCCTTCGCACAGAAGGGGGCGGTTGCCGCTCTAAAAGGGGACCAACAACCTGTGATCGATATGAGAGATGAATTTAATCTCCGCCGCGAGTATATGCTGGATCGCTTCGCCAAGATGGAACATGTCAGCGTCGTCCGCCCGCAGGGTGCGTTTTATGTTCTCGTCAACGTCAGTAAGCTCGGACTGACATCTCAGAATTTCGCGGACCGGCTCTTGAGCAAGGCGAATGTAGCGGTCGTTCCCGGCATCGCGTTTGGCGATGATCGAACTGTTCGTTTCAGCTACGCCACTAGTCTGGATGTGATCAAGAAAGGGATGGATCGCTTCGAGGAATTTTGTCGCACGATTTGAGTGGAGGAATTTCACCGCAGAGGCACAGAGTACTCGAAGAGTTTAAATACTTGGGTTTCGACTGGCTGCTCTGCGCCCTGGAGCGACTTGATACATTTTCCCAGGCAACCATTTTGGGGTAGAAGCGCCGGACGGATTCATGAGCCTGGAGCAATGGGCCCAACGCCCTTCTGGCATCTGGTGATTCTTCGTGCTCTCTGCGTCTCTGTGGTAATATGTTCGTATCCGTGTCGTCTCTCTCCGTCTCCGTGTCCTCTCCCACATGGCTGCGATCCAAAAATATCTCTCAGTTTACGCGGTTCTGTTCCGCAACTCGCTCATTCGGGAGATGAGTTTCAAGCTGAATTTTCTTCTGTGGATGGTCGTCGAATCTCTTTGGTTCGTCGGTCAACTCGTTTTTATAGAAGTGATATTCAGCAAGGTGGAGAGGATCGGCGATTGGACGAAATGGCAAATGGTGCTGCTTGTTGGGACGCACCAAATAGTCAGTCAATTTTTCCAGGCTTTTTTTTACACCAATCTCGTGAACCTGCCCGAACTCGTCCGAACCGGTAAATTTGACTTTGTCTTGCTGCAACCTCTGGACGGCCAATTCATCACTTCGCTGCGTCAATTCGGGTTGGACAGCATCGTGAACGCGCTGATTGGAATCGCTATTGTGAGCTACTCGCTTTATCGGCTGCACGTTATGCCCGGTATCGGCCAAGTCCTGCTTTATCTCGTTACAATACTGCTTGGTGTTACGATCCACTACGCCATAATGTTCGGCCTGGCCGTAATGAGCTTTTGGATTGTCCGGGCGCAAGGGCTGATTTGGGGCTACTACAGCGTCATGAATCTCGCCCGGTATCCCGACGCGGTTTTTAAGGGAACCGTTAAATTCGTATTCAGCTGGCTAATTCCCGTCATCGTCGTGACAAACGTTCCGGCGCGGGTTTTGATGAATGCTTCGAGCACTCCATGGCTGCTGATTGGCCACCTTATGCTCGCTTCGGCGTTGATGTTACTTTGCTCCAGAATCCTCTGGAGAATCGCTCTGAACCGGTACTCCAGCGCAAGTTCCTGATGGACCTATCTTTCCTCTTGCGTAGCAAAACAATTGCCAGTATACATTCGCCTCCTTGTTGGGGGCGATTGGTGAGCAACCAGCGTTCTCTGTTGAACCTATGGCGAAATCAAAAGCACAAAAGAAGGACATGACGTCCGATAATGGGCAAGTGGAACCTGACGAAGTAGAGCAAGAACAGGTAGACTCCAGCCTTGAAGAGGGCGACGAGAGTCTTCCGCTTTTCCTGCGTAAACAGAAAAGCAAGCTGTTGCAGCTCCGCGATAGCCTTCTCGATTCGATGATGGGCGTGTCGCGGGACACGCTCCGTTCGCGAGCCGAGGGGAGCGAGGCGTCCGCTTTTGGCATGCATCAGGCCGACGCCGGAAGCGATGCCTACGATCGGGATTTCGCTCTTAACCTGCTTTCGCAGGAGCAAGATGCGCTCTACGAGATCGAGGAAGCGCTCAAACGTGTCGACGCCGGTACCTACGGAATCTGCGAAATGTCTGGCAAACAGATCCCACACGCCCGGTTGGAGGCGATCCCTTTCGCTCGCTTTACCGTCGAATGCCAGACTCAGATCGAGAAGCAGAAGAAGGCCACGCGCATCAGGCAGCCAGTAACCTCCTTATTCGGTCTGACTGAGGATGAGGGTGGCGAAACCGAAGAAGAAGACACGATCACCGATTCGAAAGACTAGTTGTTATGCCAAGGGACATCATCATTCTGGAGTGCACTGAAGCAAAAGCCGAGGGCAAACCGGTTTCGCGTTATGTCAGTACACGGAACAAGAAGAGCCCGAATACACCTGGACGCTTGGAAAAAAAGAAATACAACCCTTTCCTGCGTCGCCACACTTTGCACCGAGAAGTGAAGTAGTCCCCATGGAACCGAAAAACGCCAAACGCAGGTCCAATTTTCGCCGCGCAAATCGAATCATGCCACGTCGCAGGATTGATATCGCGACCGAAGCAATCGATTATAAGAATCCGGACCTTCTGAAAAAATTTGTTACGGAGAGCGGCAAGATTCTTCCACGGCGGGTGACTGGGATGCCTGCTCACCTTCATCGCAAAATTACCCGCCAGATCAAACGAGCGCGCTCCGTCCTCTTGATGAAATAGGGTTGTCCGCGACGCATCTCGACCTCAAAAGTCGACTCTATCCTTGCGAAGGCCGATTTTCCGGCTAGATTCCACCTCCCGCTGGTGCGAAGGCGACAAGTGGCGCCGGGCCGGTCAGACTTAACCTGAGGCAACCGTGGTTTGTTGATGTTTGTGAATGATATGACAGAGATGCAGGAGCTAATCGCGAAGTCCCTGCGCGATTTCAAAGAAGGCAGCATCGTTAAGGGCCGAATTTTAGAGATCCGGCCCCGAGAAGTTCTGGTGGATATCGGCTATAAATCCGAAGGCGTGATTCCCGCCTCCGAATTCGATGACATGAACGAAGTCGAGGTCGGCGACGAGGTCGAAGTGTTGCTTGAAAAGCTCGAAAACGAGGATGGGATGATTGTTCTTTCCAAGGAAAAGGCCGCTCACAAGCAGAATTGGGACAAAATTGTAAAGGTCTTTGAGGGCGATGGTCTCATCAAAGGCAAAGTCAAAGCCGTCGTGAAGGGTGGCTTGACGGTGAATATCGGTGTTGAGGCTTTTCTGCCGGGTTCTCAGATCGACATCGTTCCCCCGAAGGATCTACAGCAGTTCGTAGGCAATACGTACGATTTCAAGATCGTAAAAATCAACGACGAGCGGAAAAACGTTGTATTGAGCCGACGCGAAATTATTGAGCAGGAGCGCGCGGAAAAGCGGTCGAGATTTCTTGAGACAGTCAAAGTTGGGGACACTGTCAAGGGCGTCGTAAAGAACCTCACTGACTTCGGAGCGTTCATCGATTTGGATGGAATGGACGGTTTGCTTCATATCACTGATATGACCTGGGGCCGCCTTACTCATCCGAGCGAATTGCTGAAAATTGGCCAGGAGATTGATGTCGCTGTTCTGGACATTAACAAGGAAAAGGAGCGCGTATCGCTTGGGCTAAAGCAGACACAACGCAACCCTTGGGACAAAATCGAGGAGCGATTCCCGGTCGGGGCGACCGTGCGCGGCAAGGTTACAAACCTTGTTCCATACGGAGCTTTTGTTGAAATCGAAGAGGGGGTTGAAGGACTAATTCATGTTTCGGAGCTTTCGTGGACCAAAAGAATAACGCGCCCCTCGGACGTTTTAACTCAAGGCCAGGAGATTGAGGCGGTTGTCCTTGGCGTTAACAAAGAGGAGCAGAAGATTTCATTGGGCGTTCGCCAGCTCGAGCCCAACCCATGGGATGCGATTGAACACAAGTATGCCATTGGTTCGCGAGTCACCGGAAAGATTCGGAATATGACCGCGTACGGCGCATTCGTTGAGCTGGAAGAAGGTATCGACGGAATGATCCACGTTTCGGATTTGAGCTGGACGCGCAAAATCAATCATCCAAGCGAGGTGTTGAAGAAAAACGACGAGGTTGAAGCCATCGTACTCGATATCGATAAGGTCAATCAGCGAATCAGCCTCGGAGTGAAACAAATCGATTCCGATCCGTGGAAGGAAATCGATCAGAAATACAAGATCGGCGACCTCGTGCACGGAAAAGTGACGAAACTGGCAAGCTTTGGCGCTTTTGTTCAGCTGCAGGATGACATTGACGGATTGGTTCACATTTCGCAGCTAAGCGAAGAACACGTGGCGAAGGTCAAGGATGTGTTGAAGGTGGGTCAGGAAGTGGAGGCCCGCGTCATTAAGGTCGATAAAGCAGAGCGCCGCATCGGTCTCTCGATCAAGGCAGCTCATTACTCCGACGAAGAGCTTCGCCGCGAAACGGAGGCCTTTGACAGCTTGCGCCCTGGGGAGGACATGGTGGGCCTTGAACAAGCTTTCCAGGCGGCCGAGGAAGAGTATCGCCCGGGCGACCGGCGCCGATAGTGCTGATAAGAATTCTAAGCGGCGCTCCGGCTACGCCGAACGCCCTTTTTTTGTTTGCAACAATCAGTTTACGTATAATCGTTCAACTTAAACATTATGGATAAACCGCAAATTGTCGCCTATCTAAAAACCTCTTGCGGATGGAGCAACGGGGTCCGGGCAGTTCTGAAAAAATATAATCTGCCGTACGAAGAAAAGGACATCATCAAGAATCCGGCCTTTCGTTGGGAAATGGAGCAAAAGAGTGGTCAACCACTTTCTCCCTGCATCGAAATCAACGGAACGATGCTACCGGATATCAGCGGCGAGGAAGTCGAGCACTATCTTGTCACCAATCATCTGGTGCAGGCTGACGCTTCTGCGTCGGACGTTCCGCTCAATGCTCCATGCCCACCTGAACAGCACGAAGCCAATCTCTTTTTCCGACGATAAGGAGTGCGCTCAGGCATTTCTGGAGTCTGGAGGAGTTGCTTGCAACTCCCGCGGTTTCATTCCTTCGCCGTACCTCGGGCGTTGCAAGCAACGCCCCTCCAGCTCCTTTGAGCTTCCACCACCAGTTCTTGGAGCAGACCGGGCTACTCGACAAACTCGAGTTCAACGTTTTGCGGTATAAAACCGTTCCGGACGGCACTCGCCAGAAACTCTCGGATTGCGTTTCTGCCCACCGGTCCGTAGTCGAGGGTGAAGTCGTTCACGTACATTCCGATAAAGCGATCAGCCTGGTCGCGATCCAGACCCCGAGCCAACGGCATCGAGTGTTCCACTCCGGCCCTTCGGTGACTCAGGCCGTAATCGATACTCTGTTTCATAATCTCTGAAACTTCCTTCTGAATGGGACGCGGTATATCCTTGCGAATGACATTTCCGCCCAACGGAAGCGGCAATCCGGTCGCAGATTTCCACCAGTTACCCAGGTCGAGCGCGAGTTGAAACCCCTCCCCGGCGTAAGTAATCTGTCCCTCGTGAATGATAAGACCGACATCCGCCTTGCCCCGTTTCACAGTGGAAAATATTTCGTCAAAGGGAACCGTTAGGGTCGGCACCTTGCCGGCAAAGAGACGCAACGCTAAATAGGCACTCGTCTTTTCACCGGGAACTGCAATCCGTTTGGATTGAAGCCATGCTTTGATACACTCCGGATCGGCTGGAGGTTCCTCGAGCGTGACTAGCATCGGCCCATACCCATCTCCCATGCTCGCGCCACATGGCAGCAGCGCATACTTATCGGCCAGATAAGCGTAAGCATGAATCGAAACAGCGGAGATGTGCAACTCTCCACGCAGGGCACGTTGATTCAACGTTTCGATATCCTGAAGAATATGTTCAAATCGATGCCCATGCGTGTCGATCTTATGCTGGGCCAGGGCATAGAACATGAACGCGTCATCGGGGTCAGGCGAATGGCCTAGAAGAAACTGCATCCAAGAACAAAGCGAAAGCCAGCCCAAGTGCAAGCAGCCAGCCGGTTTTTCAGTGAGGTCGTAAGCTCAGGGCGACCACTGCTGACGGTCCGCTCGGAGATCGGACCCTACCGCCGCCCCATCACAACGCCAAAAAAATGTCTCGCAGCAGTCCGGTTCAATCCCACCCAAGGCGCTCATCCAGTGCATTTCCTATTCCGGATAGCCATGCGCGCGCCGCACTTCATCCTGCATTTGGCTCCAGCGGGAATGTTGCTTGGGAGCGTAAAACAGATAGGTAATTCCACCGGCTATCCCAAAGAGAACGAAGTAAGCGAATCCAAGAAGGGAGACGAGAACGCCTATTTCGGTTGGCACTTTGCACAAGTCGCGCAAAAGGATTTCCAGAAGAGATTCTCGGAATCCGATACCACTCGGCGTCACCGGCAGCGAGATAATGGATGTGACGATCGGCATGATCGAAAACATGTCGAGAAGCGAAACACTAGTGCCGAGCGCTTTCGACGTGCAGTAGAAGGCTCCGTAAAACGAGAAAAGCACCGGAAACGAGAGAAGGAATGCATAGAGAAGCGACCTTTTTTCCTTGGCAAACAAATGGTACGCTTCCGAAGCTTCCAGTAAGCGCTCCCGAAACGGAAAGTGTTCGGGCAGTCGATTCAGCAGCCCGGACCCTGCGATCAAGAACGAACCAGCGGTAGCAATTACGAACCCGATCAGCATAGCTATCAACACCCATAGAAGAACGGTCGCATGAGGAGTCCTTTGAAGCCACTGCCACCTTAGAACCGTTGTAAACAGCGCAGTCACGAAAAGGGCAGCGACGCCGATCAAACGGTCCATGACGACGGTCAGGATCGCCTCTTTCTTTTTCTCTGGAAATTCCCGCATCAAATAGTACAGGCGCGCAAAATCTCCGCCTGTATATCCGGGCATAAAAAGATTAAAAAACAAGCCGACGAAGAACAGCATAGTCGCCCGGCGCCAACTCATACGCATTCCCTGGACACGCATCAGGATCTGCCAACGCATGATGTTGGCAACTTCGCCGACGAGAGCGACAGGCAGACCAATCAGCAACCACGTGCTGTTTGCTTTTCCGATGGCGCTGGCCATCTGCACACGCTTCTCAGGGCTGTGAAATAGCCATATCAGAATGCCAATGGTAAAGATTGCCTGGAACGTGCGGATGATCGCTTTGTTCATCGGGAAGGGTCGACTCAGGTGAAAAAGCATTTCGGGCTCGCACCCAAGGAAAAGCAGAATCAACATATTGCTGCTGGTCAGCCTGTAGCAAGAGAAAGAGAGATTGGTTAAGTTCCACGCGGATCGGAAAGTTCGGCGTTTATCGATCAACGTAGCCGTCTTCATTTCCGGGGGGATTCCTCCCTTCCCCCGACCCGGACTCGAGGCGCAGCCTCGCCAGATATCGGGCCATGCTTGCGGACTTTTCACATGCGGTGCAAAGTGCGGCGCGCATGAAAATCTTTGATCTCCGTGCAGATCAGTCTGCTCAATCGGAAGCCATATTGAGCCGCCGCTATCTTCCTGATTCCAATATTATCAACCGGGTAGCGGCAATCCTCGCGGAGGTTCGCCAGCGTCGAGACGACGCATTAATCGAGTTTGCGGCGCGATTTGATAAGGCTACTTTGCAAGCCGGAGAACTGGCTGTAACTGAGGAGGAGATTGAGCGTGCAAACGCTCAGGTCGATCCGGCGTTCGCTGAGGCGCTTCTTGCAGCACATACGAACATCTCGGATTTTGCATCGGTCGGGAAGCGTATCGACTGGAGAG
>Ga0070698_100002598_pt1 | contig 19902 bp, 20 predicted proteins | sample KBSK1502metaG_FD_65477 | JGI IMG/M metagenome (GOLD analysis project Ga0070698, IMG submission 65477) | Corn, switchgrass and miscanthus rhizosphere microbial communities from Kellogg Biological Station, Michigan, USA - KBS K1-50-2 metaG | ecosystem: Host-associated > Plants > Roots >...
TGAAGAAGACCGTCGTCCACGGCAGCATCTTCCGCTTCGACGGCCAGGTCAGTGTCTTCAAGCCATTCGTCGGGCCCTGCTACCGCTGTGTCTTCCCCGAGCCGCCGCCGCCGGAGCTGGCGCCGAGTTGCGATGAGGCCGGCACGCTTGGGATCCTGCCCGGCATCGTCGGTTTGTTCGAAGCCAATGAGGCCGTCAAGCTGCTGCTCGGCATCGGCGAGCCGCTGATCGGCCGCTTGCTGATGATCGAAGCGCTGACCGACGAGTTTCGGACGCTACGCCTCAAGCGCAACCCGAAGTGTCCGGTCTGCGGCGAGGGCGCCCACTTCAAGGATTTCGTCGACTACGAAGTCTCGACGGCGATCCCGACACCGGCCTGATGCCGCCGTCCCCGAACGGCCTGGTTCGCGTGCTTGTCGTCATGGCGCATCCGGACGATGCGGAATTTGGCGCCGCAGGGACGGTGGCGCGATGGGCGAAGGAGGGTCGACAGGTCACCTACCTGATCCTGACCGATGGCAACCGTGGCAGCAGCGACCCGGCGATGACGGCCGAGCGCCTGGCCCAGATCCGCCACGCCGAGCAGCGGGCGGCGGCCTTGAAGTTGGGCGTGAAGGACGTCTTCTTTCTCGGCTACGACGACGGCTCCCTGATGCCGACGCTCGATTTGCGCCGCCAGATCACGCGCTGGATCCGACGGACCAAGCCGGACGTCGTCATGGCTCCCGATCCCACGCGCCGCTGGACCGGGCAGCGCTACATTAACCACCCGGATCATCGTGCCGCCGGCGATGCCACCCTGGACGCGATCATCCCGGGATCCGATACGCGGCTCGTCTTTCCGGAATTGCTCGACGAAGGGCTGGAGCCGCACCAGGTGAAAGAGATCTACCTGACCGGGTCGAACGAGCCCGACGCCTGGGTCGATATCAGCGACACGATCGACCTCAAGATCGAGGCGCTGCGCGAGCACAAGAGCCAGGTGGGCGACTGGTCGGAGCTCGAGCAGACGATCCGCGAGCGGGCCACCGAGATGGCGAAGGGCCAGAGTTTTCCGGTCGCGGAAGGCTTCAAGTACTTCAAGCTGCACGAATGAAGGAGCGAAAGCTGTCTTCGCCCGCCTGTTCGCCATCAGCTTGACGATCGGACTCCTGATCCGCCCCCGAGACGGCTCGAACGAGCGTTCTGTCCGGCCGGCGTAAAGTCGAAGGCACTGCCCGGCTACCCCGGGAGATTCGCTCGATTTGAGGAGGTGCCAACATGTACGGACGCGTGCTTCGCATGAAGGGCGATCCCGCCAAAACGGATGAGGGCATCAAGGTATGGACTCAGCAAATTCTTCCGCTGATCAAGAAGCAGAACGGCTTTGCCGGCGTCTCGCTCATGGGAAGCCGCAAGACCGGTGACGCGATGAGTGTCACCTACTGGGAGACGGAGCAGGCCATGAAGGAGGCTCGTGCGCGGGTGCGTCCCGAGGCCGATAAAGTCATGCCCGCGACCGTTGGCACCATCGTCGAGGAGAACGAGTGCGAGGTCGCCGTCCAGGAACGCTTCAAGCCGGCGAAATCGGGGACCTGGGTACGCGTTACCACGATCGAAGGCGATCCGGCCAGGATCAATGACGGCATATCCGATTACAAGTCCAGGGTGACCCCCACCGTCCAGAAGCAACCCGGCGCACGCGCGGCCATCCTCCTGGTCGACCGCAAAGCCGGCAAGAGCTTCTCGGGCACGATCTGGGAGACCGAGCAGGACCTGCAGAAAAGCGAGGCGGCGCTTGGCCCGATCCGCCAGGAGATCGCGAAGAAGGTGGGCGGAAAAAGCGCAACGGTCGACATCTTCGAGGTCTACTACACGGAGATCCTGGCGCCCGTCGGCAGCCGATAACACTAACCGGGATCGGGAGTGGCCGGCTACCCGGCCGCTCCCTGATCTGAGCGCGGCCGGGGGCTTGCGCCGCGAACATATGTTCGCTAAGATGCTCAGGCATGTCGGTCGAGATGGCGCTGGATCGACTTCTTGTTCAGGATGAGTTCCGCCGCCATCTGACGCTCGACCACACCCTGCCAGCCCGGCAGGCTCGCTATGCCGGGTTGCCCGACTCGCTCGATGTCCGTCTTGGGCATGCACTGGCCGCCCGCGGAATCAGCCGTCTCTACACGCATCAGGCGGAGGCGACCAGCCTGGCCTTGGCCGGCAAAGACCTGGTTGTCGTGACACCGACCGCTTCCGGCAAGACGGCTTGCTACAACCTGCCGGTCTTACAGGCCATGCTCAAGGACCCCGAAACTCGGGCCCTGTACCTGTTTCCGACCAAGGCGCTGGCGCAGGACCAGCTGGCCGAGCTCCACGGCCTCGTCGGTGAGCTGAAGGTCGATCTCAAGAGCTACACCTATGACGGCGACACACCGGTGAGTGCCCGCCAGGCGATCCGTCAGGCCGGCCACATCGTGGTCACCAACCCCGACATGCTGCACACCGGCGTGCTGCCGCACCACACCCGCTGGGTGAAACTGTTCGCCAACCTTCGCTACGTCGTGATCGATGAGCTGCATGCTTACCGCGGCGTCTTTGGCAGTCACCTGGCCAACGTGCTGCGCCGCCTGTGGCGCGTGTGCGCCTTCTACGACAGCCACCCGGTGGTGATCTGTTGCTCGGCGACGATCGCCAACCCCAAAGAGCTGGCCGAGCGGCTGACGGGCCGTGCGATGACGCTGGTCGACGACAACGGCGCACCGAGCGGACCGAAGCGACTGCTCTTTTACAACCCGCCGGTCGTCAATCGCGAGCTCGGCATCCGGCGCTCTTCCACCCTGGAAAGCCAGCGGATCGCGGAGGCGTTTCTGCGCGGCGGGGTGCAAACCATTGTCTTCGGCCGCACCCGTCTGCAGGTCGAGATCCTGCTCAGCTACCTGCAGCAATCGCTCGCCAACCGGCTCGGAAAAACCGGAGCCGTCCGCGGATACCGGGGTGGGTATCTCCCGTTGCAGCGGCGCGAGATCGAGCACGGCTTGCGCGACGGATCGGTCCGCGGCGTGGTCAGCACCAACGCGCTCGAGCTAGGCATCGACATCGGGCACCTGGATGCCGCCGTTCTCTGCGGCTATCCCGGGACGATCGCCAGCGCCTGGCAGCAGATCGGGCGTGCGGGGAGGCGCCGTGGTGCCGCCGCCGCCGTCTACGTGGCCTCGAGCAGCCCGCTGGATCAGTACCTCGTCAACCATCCCGAATATTTCCTTGGGAGAGACCCGGAACAGGGGCTGATCGACCCCGACAACCTGCTGATCCTCAGCGCCCATCTGCAGGCGGCGACCTTCGAACTGCCGCTGACGAACGGGGAACCGTTCGGTCAGGCGCCGGTGGCGGAGCTGCTCCGCATCCTCGAAGAGGACGGCGCCGTCCACCAGGCAGGCGATGCCTGGCACTGGAGTGCGGACGCGTTTCCCGCCGAAGGCGTGAGCCTGCGCAGTGCGAACGCGGACAACGTCGTCATCGTCGATGTCACGCGAGGGGCCAGTGTCGTCGGCGAGATGGATCAATTCTCGGCCCCGGTCTTCCTGCACGAGGAAGCGATCTACCTGCACGAGGGCCGGCAGTACCACGTCGACCGGCTCGACTGGGAGGAGAAGAAGGCCTACGTGCGGCCGGTCAAGGTCGACTACTACACCGACGCCAACCTCGCGGTCAGCATCAAAGTGCTCGAGACGTTTCAGAGCCGGCCGGCAGAGCCGCTTGCGGTCCACCACGGTGAGGTTCGGGTGACGGCGCTGCCCACCATCTTCAAGAAGATCCGGTTCCACACCCACGAGAACATCGGCTCGGGCCCCATCAGTCTGCCCGAACAGCAGTTGCACACCACCGCCTTCTGGCTCGAGATTCCCGCGGACGTCGCCCGCCAGTTTCCCCGCGCGGCGATGCAGGGCGGGCTGCAGGGCCTGGCCAATGTCATCACTCAGGTGGCCTGCCTCTTCTTGATGTGCGATGCCCGGGACCTGGGCGCGTACGCGGAGACGCGCGCGCCGCACACCGGCACGCCGGCGGTGTTCGTCTACGAGCGCTATCCCGGCGGCGTGGGGATGAGCGCGCGGCTCTTCGAAACGGCGGGTGCGGTGATGGCGGCGGCGCACGACCTGGTGTCAGAGTGCGGGTGCGAAAGCGGCTGCCCGTCTTGCGTTGGCCCGGCGCTGGAGGTGGGGGAGGAAGGCAAGGCGGTCGCATTGCGCCTCCTCGAACTTGCCGCGCTGGTTCCCGCGCCGGTGCGGTGACCGCCGACCTCGTTGCGCTGCGCGAGCGGATCGCGGCCATCGCGGCGCGCCCTCGGAGCTCCCTAACATCACCCTCCACCTCTGGGGGAGGGCAGGGCCAAGGTTTTTCCTCCCCCTCTGGGCGAGGGCGGGGTGGGGGCGGACGCCTTCCCGCCAATTGCAGCGAAGAGGCGACACCGTTCGGGCCGGTTGTCGCGCGCCGGGAATGGTTCCCGGATGACGGCGACCACGATGTCGAGGCGCTCTCCACCTGTCTCGGGCTGGCGCCCGGCGACCTGCGACGGCCGCTGTTTCTCGACACGGAAACGACGGGGCTATCCGGCGGCACCGGCACCGTCGCATTTCTCGTCGGCCTCGCATGGCGCGAGGCGGACGGTCTGACCCTCGCCCAGTACTTTCTCCGCGACTTCAACCAGGAGAACGCGCTGCTCTGGGCGGTCGGACGGTGCGTGAGCGAGGCCGGCGTGTTGGTCAGCTACAACGGCCGCTGCTTCGACTGGCCGCTGTTGCAGACACGGCTCGTGATGCGGCGCGCCGCGTGGCCTTCACCGCCCCACCTTGACCTCCTCACGCTGGCCCGCCGCATTTTCCGGCCGCGCTTGCCGGACTGCGCCCTGCAGACCATTGAGCAGGCGGTGCTCGACCTGCATCGCGCCGATGACCTGCCCGGGAGTTTGATCCCGAGCCGGTACTTCGCCTGGCTGCGCGACGGTGATCCCCACGTCCTCGATCCGGTCTTTACCCATAACCGCCAGGACGTGTTGTCGATGGCGCTGTTGCTGGCGCGCTTCGAGGGGGTGCTTCGAGGTGCCGACGACCTTCATCCGCTCGATCGCTTCGGGCGGGCTCGCTTTTTGGAGCTGCGTGGCTTTCACGACGACGCGATCCAGGAGTATCGGCAGCTCTGGCGGTATCGCCCGAAAGGCGCGCAACCGGTGTTGGGCGGAGCGCTCGGCTTACGACTCGCCCGCCTGCTGCGCCGGCAGGGACGATGGGAGGAGGCCCGCTCGGTCCTGGAGGAGTGCTGGCGCACGCAGTCGTATCCCTATCCGGTCGCCATCGAGCTGGCCAAGCTGCTCGAGCATCAGGCCCGCGACCTCAACGCGGCTCGGCGCATCGTGGGCGATGCGCTGCGCCTGCTGGCGATGGCTGTGGTGCCCAACGTCCAGTGGCAGGAAGACCTCGAGCGGCGACAGCGGCGACTCGACCGACGATTGGGACCCGACGACGCTCGTACCTTCGCGCTTACTGGCTGAAGGTGTTGGGACCGTTCGGCGGCAAGTAGGGGAGGGGATTGGTCGGCTGCCCGCCGTAGCGGTACTCGAAGTGGACGTGCGGACCGGTGGAGTTGCCGGTCGATCCCTCGTAGCCGATCAGCTGGCCCTGGTGCACGCTGTCGCCGGCTTTGACCTGGAAGCCCAGCAGGTGGCCGTAGAGCGAGAAGAAGTTGTTGCGGTGGGCGACGATGATGTAGTTGCCGTAGCCAACCAGCTGGCCGTTGAGGAGGCTCGAGCCCGCCGCCACCACGACGCCGTCGTCGGCCGCCAGGATCGGGGTGCCCTGGTTGTACGCGACGTCGACCCCAGTATGGAAGTGGGGATAGCCAAACCCGGGCGGCTCGAACGACTGAGTGCAGGGGCCGAAGACAAGCGTGATGCTGCCCTGCTGCAGCGGCCAAATCAGCGGGTATTTCGTAGAGTGGTTCGCGCCCGCACTGGGCAGCGTGAAGAGGTTGTGCTGCATCCAGAATTGTGCCTGCTGCCATGCGGCTTGCTCGGCCTCGGCGATCAGCTGGTCCTGGCGGGCGATTTCCATGTCGGCAATCTTTTGCGCGAGCGCGGCGGACTGGCCGTTGATAGCAACCAGCTCCCACTTCACTGCGGCGATGCTCTGGCGCAACTTGTTCTCGAGGTCCTGTTGGTGCGCCTGCTGGGTGATCAGCGCGGCCTTCTGGTCGACAAGGTCTGCCCGGTCCTTGTCGGCTTCTTTCTTCTTGCCCTTCACCCCATCCTGCTGGTTGTGCAGCACGCGGTCGACCTGATGGATGTGGTCGATCAGCCGGTTGCCTAGGTACGTGAGGTGCTCGATGGCGACGGCCCGGTTGAGGAAGCCCTGGAAATCGGGAGCCGCCAGCAGCAGTGCGAGGGGGTCGCCGTCACTCTTGTAGGCGCTGCGGACGAAGCGTGCATATTCGTCCTTGGTCTTGCGCAGCTCTTGCTGCCCGTCGGCGATCTGGGCGTCGAGCGCCGCAATCTGGCGCTCTAACTCGGCGATCTGTAGCTCGGTGGCAGCGATCTTGTCGATCGTTTGGCCGATCGTGTCGCGGGTCTCCTGGAGTTGCTGCTGCAGAGCAATCTCCTGGGCCTCGGCTTTCTGCAGGTTGTCCTTGAGGGTCCCCTTCAGTTTGTTGATGGTCTGCAGTCGGGCCTGGGCGTCGGTGACGTCATCGGCGGCCGTCGGCAGGGCGGTCGCGAACAAAAGACTGACTCCCACGCCCCCCGCCACGAGCAAGCGGAAGGCGGTCCCCCTCAGACCCATCGTGCAAGTGATAGCGCCGGAGTCTTACGGCCTTCCCTGCGGCTCTGTGACGGAGCCGCGACGCGCTGGTAACGCCGAGTTCGGCCGGACTCCGGATCGGGCCGATCGCGAGATCAACGCTGGCTATAATGCGTGACGCAACGCGGGAGTAGCTCAGTTGGTAGAGCGCAACGTTGCCAACGTTGAGGTCGCGAGTTCGAGACTCGTCTCCCGCTCCATGCGCAAAATCTAGCCAAGTTGAAGAGAGGCTTCACCGCCGTCGCCGCCCTTGCGGCTGTACTTGCGGCGAGCAGCTGCGGAAGCCTCGTAACGGTTCCTCCCGCGAGCTCGGCTGTTGGATCTCCCACCAACCTGGTTCCTTGGGTAGCCACACAGGCGGCAATCAGCGCCCAACCATTCACGCTCCCAGGCATTACGGCCTGTCTTGCTTCGCACCTGGCTATCCGGGTCTCCTCGCTGTACGTCGGCGGCGGGATGCGTGATTCGAGCTGGCAGATCAACGTCCGAATACAGGCGAGGCTCCGTGTTTCGTCGGCTCGACCCTCGGCGTGGACTTCATCGCTTCGCATGGAAAGTTGAACCTCTCGTCGCTTCCAACCCGCGGCGACATCGTTTACCTGGCGGGAACCACCGGACCGGCGTCACCGCGACTTTCAGGCGCGGCGGTAGGGGAGATCGATAGCTTTTGCGTGCTGCCGACTATTACCGAAATGGACATCAGTCCAGCGCCGAGTCTGGGAGTCGTTCGAGTCGACCCCGGTCCCGCCGGAGGCTGGGGTACCGGTTGCACTGGCAAGCATGACACGTACCTGGCTGAACTGTTCAGCGACCAATGCTGCGCCACCGGCTATGCCGCCTCAACTCAGACCGCGGTCAAGGCTCCGCTGACGGTTCGTTCTGGCGAGCACGTCCGCTTCCTCGTCACGGTAACCGATCGACCAGGTCCGCACAGAGAGATCGCGGGCACGATCAACCCGACACCAACGCCGCTGACACTCAGCCCATGTCCGGCGTACTACGAAGAGCTCGAAGGGATTGCGGGTGCCTTTTATGCGTATCAACTGAATTGCGTTGCTGCCAGCCCAATTGAGCCGAACGGCAGTGAGACTTTCGAAATGTTCATCGACGTTCCTCACAGCGCCCCTGCTGGCCCGGCCGTGCTCCTGTGGAGCATCGATGGGAGCCCCACGGTCTGGCAGAGCATCCGAACCAACATCGATATCAGCTCTTAAACGATCCGCACACCGTTCGCCAAGTTTCACGGGTGGCGGCTCGAATCAGCCGGCGGCTGAGGTGTTTAGCTCGAGTGATGATGCCTGGCCTTACCCTTTGATCTGTGGCCTGAGTTGACCCGGCGGACGACAGCATAAGGCGCCTTATCGTCCGTCACTACCGCTACGACCCGGCGCGGCGGGAGCGGCGGCATGTAGTGGTGGCCGCGTTCGACAACGAGCCAGAGTTTCTTGCGTGCGTGCAGCGCATCGAGGCCGAGATCAGACAGTGCCGAGAGCGTGGAGAGCGTGTCGATCCTCGGGAGCATGCGTCCGGAGTTGTGCACGAGCCGGGTTATTTCCGTCGCGCGGCGAACGGCCACCTGCTGTCGCGGGCGGCCAAACATGGGGTGGCCGGGTTGCGGTTCGAGGAGCTGGAGTTGCCTTCCAACATGTCTCTCTTCCGGGCTACGCGCCCGCCGACCTGAGCCGGGTAGGCCGTCGGACACGGCTTTAGACCGATCTTCCCCACGTCCCCTAGCCGTTTCGTGCCCGAATGGGTTGCTGACTTGGACGGAAGAGACGAGGGATGGAAGGTGTTGTCGTGGGGGAGTCTGGGGGTCGAGTCCGAAGGAGAAATGAAGCTTGAGCACGGCTGTTGGGCCGGCCGCTCGGCGCGTCCGCAGCCGCTGCCGCAGTCGGGCAGGCGCTGAGTCGTTGCCACGGTTGTCGGGAAACGCTCAGCCCTGAGGTTGAGCGTTCGTGAATGTGGCCAGCACGACTGTCCCGCCTATGCCATGTCGGCAAACCGGTAACTGATTCGGACTCGATGGTGGGCTGGACCAGGTCGGTCAGCCGGTGTGACCATGGTCGCAGGGTCTGGGGTTCGTTCGAAAGCTCCTTCACCCGTGCCAGCCGGCCTCGAGCTCTTTGACAGTGTGACGTTCTCTCCAGTTGGTCGGCTTTGAAACGTCAGCGCGCTGGCGGCAACGTGGTCCGGCGGCGCGGGACCGCTGGCGCGGAAGGCGGCGGTACGACGGGTCCGATATCCCCGTCCGGCGCTTCGTCCAGGTCGACGATCACAGGCGCGTGGTCGCTGGGCCCACTCCCCTTCCTGGCCTGGCGGTCTACCCAGGCTGCCCTCACGCGGGCCGCTACCGGGGCGGTGGCGAGGACGAGGTCGATGCGCATCCCCATGTCCTGGTGGAACATGCCGGCTCTGTAGTCCCAGTACGTGAAGACGCGGGCCTCCGGCCACCGTTTTCGGACCACGTCGTGCAGCAGGTCGCCCATCAGCGCGGCCAGCGCCGCACGCTCGGCGGGCGTTACGTGCGTCTGGCCGATGTACGCGTCGGGATCGAACACGTCGGCGTCGGTGGGCGCGATGTTCATGTCGCCACAGACCAGGGTCGAGTCCGGGCCACCCCGAAGGGCGTTCCCAAGCGCCGCCAGCCACGCCAGCTTGTAGCGGAAGTGTTCCGAGTCCGGCACCCGTCCGTTGGGCACGTACACCGAGTGCACGCGAACCCCACCGCAAGTGGCCGCGATCGCCCGCGCCTCCTGGTGAGGGAACCCCGGCGCCCCGGGGAAACCCGCAACGACATCCTCGAGGCCAACTCGTGAGAGGATCGCCACGCCGTTCCACTGCGGCTCGCCGTGATGGGCCATCGCATAACCGCGCCCGGCCAGTTCATTGCCTACCAACTCAGCGAAAGCCGCGTCAGACAGCTTCGTCTCCTGGAGACAGACAATGTCCGGGCGGCGCTCGTCCAGCCAGGGCAGCAGGCGGGGGATCCGCTGCGTGACCGAGTTCACGTTCCAGGTCACGACCCTCACGGCCCTAAAGGTAGCGACATGCTCTCCCGCAGAGAACCACAGGCGGGCAGCCGATCGCCACCTGCCTTACGATGGGTGGCCTTTATAAGGCGAACTCCACGGAGAGTTCGAGACTCGTCTCCCGCTCCAACGCAACGCCCGAAGCAGCTCGTCGGAATGGGGCCTCAATCGGCTCGCGCCCTCGGCCTCGCTGTCGGGGTGACATGTTGCCAGTAGGCGATGCAGCTCGCCATGGTTTGGAACTCAAGGAGTGAAACGCGGGCTGAAACCTGGGAGAATTATCGAGAGAAGAGGCGCGAACAGAACGGTCCGTCATTGCGCCCTCGACGGTTCCCGGACTCACGCCAGCGATATAAGGCGTCATGGATCGCGCCGGCCGCACCAAGCTGTGTGTAAGCGGCAAGGAGGAGAAGCAACAATGACCGACCACAAGACCGGAACAATGACCGACCACAAGACCGGAACACGTGAAGAGTGGCTTGCTGCCCGGCTGAAACTGCTTGAGCAAGAGAAGGCGCTCACCCGGCGCAGCGACGAGCTGGCGCGGTTGCGGCAGGAGCTGCCCTGGGTTCGAATCGACAAGGAGTACCGCTTCGAAACCGACGAGGGCGCGGCGTCGCTGGCCGATCTTTTCAGAGGACGCTCGCAACTCCTCGTCTATCACTTCATGTTCGGCCCCGAGTACACGGCAGGGTGCCCGGTATGCTCGTCGATCGCGGACGCCTTTGACGGCTTCGTCGTCCACCTCGCGAATCACGATGTCACGCTCGGCGCCGTATCGCGGGCTCCGCTGGCGAAAATCCAGGCGTACAAGCGCCGGATGGGCTGGCATTTCCCATGGGCGTCTTCGTTCGGCAGCGACTTCAACTACGACTTCCAGGCATCGAACACCAAGGAACAGCAGCAGTCGGGAACCATCGAGTACAACTTCCGCACGTGGGACAAGCGGCAGGAGCTGAAGGAAGCTGAGGAAGGTCACTGGGTAGATGGCATGGGCGTCGGGGTGGACTGGGCAACGTATGCGCGAGAGCAGCCCGGCATGAGCGCGTTCGCGCTCGACAGCGGCGTCGTCTACCACACCTACTCGGCGTACGCGCGCGGGATCGACGCCCTCTGGGGCATGTACCAGTGGCTCGACCGTGCGCCACTCGGTCGCAACGAGACCGGAGCCTGGTTCCGCCGGCACGACGAATACGATGGCCGCTGAAACCGCCATCGAGACCGCGGAGCCAAGCGGTGAACGTTGCCGGTCCGTTGGTCTGCCTCATGCTGCAGGCGGCAGGATCAGCTTTCCGCTCCAGCTTGCGTCCTTCGCGAGTCCGAGACTCGTCTCCCGCTGATTTTCCGCTTGAGATAGGTTGGCTACCACCTGTTCGAAGACACTGGGCCAGCGGACCCTGCCATCAAGCAGCACCTCGCCGACCTCGCCAGGTGGCGGCCGAATCCGACCCGGATCCGGAGGAAACCGATCGTGGAGTCTGCTCGTACCACCTGAGCACGCGCATGGCCCGGAGGGTGTTCCACCGACTCGGTCTCCCGTCGCCCTCGTCCATCGCGAAGTGCAGTCGGCCGGGATGGGGATTCTCGAGGGGCCACCGGCCGTCCGCATCGCGCTTGGACTCGACCAGGTCGATCGCCTCAGCCACCCTCTCGTCGGGAATGGCGCCGGCCGCGCGAAGGTGGTCGAGACCCCGGAGCACGTCGTAGTACGAATAGCTCGGGAAGGAGAACTGCGTCCACGCCGGGTCGATCACCTCACCGTTCGACCGTCGGCGGAGCATCCGACGTTCGAGGAGGTACTCCTGGCCGCGGAGGCGGGCAGCGGTCACGTCCGGGACGCTTCCCACCGCTCGCTCGTACTCCAGCAGACCCTCCAGCACGTCGATCGTCGTGTGGAACGACCCCCGCGTTGATCCGTTCTCCTGCTCGCAGTTCCACCCGCCATCGCTCATCTGCTCGCCGAGGAGCCGGGCGACGATGGGCTCAACGCCCTCGCCGAAGTACGCCCCGATCGCCACGGTCCGGCCGTTGATGCACGGCTCCACCTCGCCCGCGAAGAAGGGCTCGCCGTCGTGCTCCCATCTGCAGTGCTCGCGGACCAGGCGGACGGCGCGGCGCGCTGCGGCGCTGGCAGGATCAAGACCGAATGCCCGCAACAGCGTCAGGCTCCAGGTCGTGGAGGTCCATTCGGGGAATAGGGTGCCTTGCCTCTCGGGTGGCAGTGATTGCCACCAGTTCGCCGCGGCAGTGGAGGTAAACGTGGGGATGCCTCCATCCCACTGGCCATCCTGACGCTGGAGGGCGAGCAACCGTGGGCCCCAGCCCTCGGTGGCGACGCGGGCACGCTCGACCGCGACGTGCCCCTCGGGCGCGTCAGTGAGATCACGCATCACCTGCCAGCGGATCGCCGGGTCGGAGTCCAACAGCCACTCGACGACGTCCATTCGGCTCTACCTCCACCGGGAAGAATAGCCTTAGCCGTGGCTTAGGCTTGGTTCCAGCCCCGCTCCCGCTCTCTTGACCAGTGGGATGCGAGCAGTTTCACGAAGTAGGGGATCCTGGCCGGCCTCGGCCAGAGGACGCTGATCTCGCCCCCTGCCCCTTGACAGGGGAACGAGCTGAGCCTACTATTCAAGCAATCAATTGAAGAGTTGAGCTCGCTTTTAGGAGGAGGTCTGGCCATGGCCGAGATTCACAAGAGCACGATCGTCGCGGCACCAGTCGACAAAGTGTTCGAGATCGTGGACGACCCCGCAAACTTCCCGAAGTACGTGCCCAACGTCCAGGGCGTGGAGGACGTCCGCCGCAGCGACGGTCGGATCGGGGACTCGTTTCGGGTGATCTACAAGGTGCTCGGCGTTACGTTCGACGAGAAGTTCACGGTGACCGAGAACGAGCGCCCCCACCGGATCAAGTCGAAGTTCTCCGGCGGCATGACGGGGACATTCGCCTGGACCTTCGAGCCGCAGGGAGACGGGAGCAAGATCAACGTCGACATCGACTACCAGCTGGCCGGTGGGCCGCTGGGCAAGGCGGTAGACAGCATGATGCTGCAGCGCGTCAACGAGAAGACAATCGAAGACACGCTGCAAAACCTGAGCCGGGTAGCTACAGAAGAAAGGTCAGCCGTTTCGTGAACGCGAAACGGAGGCAGGCCGCGACCAGGGCCGCCGCCCCCGCCCTGCCTCCAGGGCTGGGGCAAAGGTCGGTGAACCTGCAGCAGCGGGAAGGGCGGTCCCAAGACCGCGATGGCCACAAAGCCAAGACGGCCCTCTTCGATCAGTTTGCCCGTCTGGCCCACGCGCTGGCAAACGGCAGGCGATTGGAGATCGTCGATGTTCTCGCCAATGGCGAACGCACCGTCGAGGGGCTGGCATCCGAGACGAGGCTTTCGGTTGCCAACGCCAGTCAGCACCTCCAGGTACTCCGTGAGGTCGGGTTGGTCCGCCGTCGGCGGGACGGCAACCGGATCTATTACGAGCTGCGCGACCCAGAGGTGTTCGACCTCTGGCGCAACCTACGCACCGTGGCGGCCCAGCACCGTGCCGAGGTCGGCCAGCTGGCTGATGCCTACCTCGGCGCGCGGGACAGTCTTGAACCGGTCACGCGAGCCCAGTTGCTTCGGCGGTTGAAGCGGGGTGAAGACCTCATCGTGCTGGACGTCCGGCCAGCGGAGGAGTTTGCGGCAGGCCACCTGCCGCCCGCGATCTCGATCCCGCTTGCGGAACTCCGTCGAAGACTCCGCGAACTGCCCCGGGACAAAGAGGTCGTGGCGTACTGCCGCGGCCCTTACTGTGCGTTCGCTCATAAGGCCGTCCGCGTCCTGCAACAGGCCGGCTTTCGTGCCGGACGGCTTGAAGACGGGTTGCCGGAGTGGAGGGCGGCAGGTCTTCCCGTGGTCGGCAGCTGAGAAGGAGGTCAATCACATGGCAGCGACGCTGACTCGTCCCGAACTCGACGTCAAGGCGTTGGACCCGTACGCATTTTTGGCCGTGCTCGGCAAGCGCGTGATTCATCCTGGTGGCCGTCGCTCGACGGAGGAGCTATTCAACCTCGCTCACCTGCGGGCTGGACAGAAGGCGCTCGATGTCGGGTGCGGAGTCGCAACGACCGCCATTCAGATGGCGCGTCGCTTCAGGGTCGCCGTCACGGCGGTCGACATCTCGCCGATCATGCTCGAGCGAGCCCGCAGCAATGTTCGACGCGCCAACCTTGAGCGCGACATCGAGGTCGAGCAAGGAGACATCCTCGCGCTGCGATTCCCGGACGGAACGTTCGACCGGGTGATCGCCGAGGCGGTCACGATGTTCGTCGACCGCCAGCGTGCCGCAAGCGAATTAGTTCGGGTGTGCCGGTCGGGCGGGATGGTGTTTGCCACCGAGTTCTTCTGGCGCCGGCCGCCGACTGAAGAAGCCCGCGAGATTTTCCTCGGACAGGTGTGTCCGGGTATGCAGCTTGACCAGCTCGATGGCTGGGTGAGGATCTATCAGAATGCCGGGCTTTCCGCCATCGACGTGAGATCGGGACCCTTCGAGATGATGACGCCTCGCGGTTTCATTCAGGACGAAGGATTCGTCAACGCCTTAGCTTGCATGGTCCGTGGTCTGTCGCGGGCGGCCTACCTGCGCAAGATGGCCTGGCTGATGCCGCGCCTCAGCAGGGCGGTCCCATATCTCGGATACATCCTGGTAGGGGGCCTCAAGCCAGCAACTTGATGAGCTGGCTTGAGGCCGACGCGGACGGCCGCGCGGAGATCGTCCCGCTTGTCGACGACGGGCTCGGAAACTCCTCATACCTGGTGCCGCTCGGTGATGGTCGGGCGCTCGTTGTCGATCCGCGACGGGATCCGACGCCCTATCTGGAGCTCGGGGAACGTCTCAACCTCAGGATCGCGTTCGCGGCAGAGACCCACCTCCACGCCGATTTCATCTCCGGCAGTGGCGAACTGGCCGCCTTCGGAGCCGCCATCCTCGCACCGCTCGCATCGCATCTCGCCGCCGCGCACCGCGGACTTGCAGATGGTGAAGAGGTCGACCTTGGCGGATTGACACTTCGAGCTCTGGCGACCCCCGGGCACACGCCGGAACACCTCAGCTATCTCCTGCTTGACGGTTCAAAGCCACTGGCCCTGTTCAGCGGGGGAGCCGTCCTTCCCGGCGGGGCCGCCCGCCCCGACTTGATCGGGCCGGAACAGACTGAACCGCTGGCCCACGATCTCTATCGGTCTGCCCATCAGCGTCTCGGCGACCTTCCTGACGACCTGCCCGTCTACCCAACCCATGGAGCCGGCTCGTTCTGTTCGGCGGGCGCCGGTGGGCAGCGGACGACGTCCCTCGGGCGGGAGCGGCACGAGAGTCCGCTCTTCACTGCGGCCGGCGAGGACGAGTTCGTCCGGAGCTTGCTTGACGGCCTCGGCAGCTATCCCCCCTACTTTCTCCGGCTGAGGAGTGTGAACCAGCGGGGCGCGCGTCTGTATGGGGTGATACCGCCGGCGCTCACGCCGCTCTCGGTTGACGAGCTTCGGCGTCACCAAGCCGTGCGCGCGACCCTGGTCGACGTCCGCCCGTTTGTCGATTTTGCCAGGGGCCACATTCCCGGCGCGCTCTCCATCACGCTACGTCCTGCCTTCGCGTCCTGGCTGGGCTGGATCGCGCAAGCGGAGCGGCCACTCGTCTTCGTGCGAGCGCCCGACCAGGACCAGCGGGATCTCGTCGAGCAATGCTTGAAGATCGGGTACGAGAACCTGGTGGGCGAACTGGAGGGCGGCATGGACGCGTGGCGAGCTGCGGCCTTGCCGGAGTCGGTGATCGCCCTTCGGCAGGTTAACGAAGACTTGCAAGGCGCGCCCCTCGATGTCCGTCAGGCGAGCGAGTGGGCGGGCGGACACATTCCTGGTGCCCGCCACGTGGAACTCGGCAGCGTGGCGAGCTCGGCCGACGCCATTCCACGCGGGCCCTTGACCATCTACTGCGGTCACGGCGAGCGAGCGATGACCGCCGCCAGCCTGCTGGAAGCGGAGGGTCGAGAGACGCTGGCGGTGCTGAACGGCGGCTTCGATGCCTGGCGTGATGCCAGTCAACCGCTGGCCATCGGATAATGGCTGCCGCTCCGCGCTTGCGAGCTGTGACGCTCGGACTGCGGGCGAACCTGGCCCAATTCAGCCTTCTCGTCGGCGTCAACGCGCTCGTCGGCGGCATGCTCGGGCAGGAGCGAACGGTTCTCCCGCTGCTCGCCACGCACATCTTCGGACTCACCGCGGTGACGGCGGCCCTAACGTTCATCGCAGCCTTCGGGGTGACGAAGGCGATAGCCAACTTCGCGGCCGGGACCCTCTCGGATCGCTTCGGCCGAAAGCCGGTGCTGGTCGCCGGTTGGATGGCAGGCTTGCCGGTACCGCTGCTGCTCATCTGGGCTCCGGTCTGGGGTTGGGTGATCGTGGCCAACGTTCTGCTCGGCATTAATCAGGGCCTCGCGTGGTCAATGACGGTGAACATGAAGATCGATCTGGTTGGTCCGGTGCGGCGCGGACTGGCGATGGGGCTCAACGAAGCCGCCGGCTATGGTGCGCTGGCCGTGACGGCCTACCTGACGGGGTTCGTCGCGCAGCATTACGGACTTCGTCCGCAACCCTTCTTCTTCGGCCTAGCCTGCGCGGGTCTCGGATTGGGTCTCTCAGCTTTGTTCGTGCGCGAAACGCGCAGTCACGCCTCCTTCGAAGGTGCTGCGAGCGGCCATGCGGGTCAGCCGGCGGTTGGGACCCGCCACGTCTTCATCGAAACGAGTTTCCGTGAGCGAGCCCTATCCGCGAGTTGCGCAGCCGGATTGACGAACAACCTCAACGATGGGATGGCGTGGGGATTGTTCCCCCTTCTTTTCGCTCGCCATGGACTCTCCCTATCTGCGATCGGTGCGCTGGTCGCTCTTTATCCCCTCGTCTGGGGTGTGGGCCAACTGGCCACGGGCGCGCTCTCTGATCACGTTGGGCGCAAGCGGCTGATCGCCGGAGGGTTGGCGGTCCAGGCGGCGTCCCTGGCTGTCATCGCGATGGGGGACGCCTTTGCCATCTGGGCCATCGGGGCCATCGGCCTGGGTGTCGGGACCGCGATGGCGTATCCCACCCTGCTTGCAGCCATCGGAGACGTGGCCCATCCGGCCTGGCGAGCGTCAGCCGTCGGCGTCTACCGCTTGTGGCGCGACGCCGGATTCGTGGTAGGCGCTCTCCTGTCGGGCGTCGTCGCCGATCTCTACGGGTTGGTCGCAGCGATCTGGGTGGTGGCCTGCACCACGGCGCTGGGGGCAGCCATCGTCGCGGTCCGCATGTACGAGACGCATCCCACTCCGGGGTCGGTGCAGGCCGCTACAGTCGGTGCCTTCGGAGAACCAATGAGAGGGAGGATCGTAAGGCATGACAGACATCCTTGATCTCGTCGATGTTCAGGAACTTCGTAGCGAGGTTCAGAAGAAGTACCGTGACGTGGCGGAGAAACCCGAGGGCAACTACCACTTCCATACCGGCCGTCAGCATGCGATCCGGCTCGGTTACAACCGGGCCATCCTCGATCAGCTCGCTGAAGAGGCCTGTGACGCGTTCGCCGGCATGGCCAATCCGTTTCATTGGGAGACGCCGAGGTCGGGGGAGCGAGTGGTGGATCTGGGTTCGGGCGGCGGAATGGATTCCTTCTTCGCGGCCCTGTGTGTCGGTGACGAGGGTAGAGTCGTCGGCGTCGATATGACGCCCCAGATGGTCGAGCGCAGTCGCCGCCTGGCCAGGAAGTTTGGGTTTAACAACGTCGAGTTTCGTGAGGGCTATATCGAGAGGTCACCGGTCGAAGATGGCTGGGCCGACGTTGTGATCAGCAATGGCGTGTTCAACCTCTGCCCGGACAAACTCGGAGTCTGTCGCGAGGTAGCCCGTATCCTGCGGCCGGGTGGCCGGATGATGATCGCCGACATGTGTATCGAGAAGCCGATTCCGGAGAGCGCTCTCCGTGACATTGACCTTTGGACCGGTTGAATTGCCGGTGCCCTGCCGTGTGCAGGATGGGACACGGTGATCCGAGGCGCGGGGCTCGTTGCCGTGGAGCTTGGTCCTCGCATCGACTCCTTCGCCGGTGCCAGTGGAGCGGATAAGGCCCGGCAATTCGGGACATACGGCTATCCGATCCGAGCTCGCAAGCCAATGTAGAAGCACGACCCGGGTCGAGGCCGGACTCCGAATGATGACCCGCTCTTTTGATCTGGACTTCTGACGGGATGCGCGACGCCAGTGTCCTTGACAGCCTCCGAACCGAGGTCTAAAACTGTGTCGACGCTGGCCGCTCGTGGTTGGAGGGATTGCGATGTCCGAAGAGAATAAAGCTCTCGTTCGCCGGGCTACAGACGCCGGAAATGACGAAGGACCGGCTGCGGTGGATCAGTTCTACGCCGCGGACTGGATCGGTTGGGACAGCCGGGATGGCTCGAAGAGTAATCGCGAGGACATGAAGAAAGAGTTTGAGGTCGTTCTATCGGGATTCCCTGATGCGCGCGTCGACATCGAGGACCTCGTTGCCGAGGGGGACAAAGTTGCCACGCGCCTCACCCTCAGCGGCACTCACACGAAGGATTCCGCGACCTACGGTGCACCGACCGGCAGACGGATCAGGCTCCAGATGATGGAAATCGATCGGATCGCGAACGGAAAAATCGTCGAGAGCTGGTCGGAGAGTAGCGGGCTCGGCTTCTATTACCAGTTAACCGGCAAACCGGCGGCCTCATTGAAACAACCGGTGTCCAAGTAGGCAACAGCGAACGAGCTTGCGCCCGGCGCCCTGAGCGCCGGGCGCGGCTGCTCCAACATGCATGCAGACCTCCTCGATTGCGTGGCTCTGATTCTGCGAGTAAGCAGCCTAATTGTTGTGCGCCAGTCGGCGTAACACGCGGCTGGTTACGGCGTCGAGCTGACCGCTGGGCTCGCCTGCTGGCGTAGCCATGGCGGACTCGGATGGTTTCCTGTGTGATTCTGACCGGCCGCCCCGTTAGCCCCGTTGGCCCCATGCTGGGTCTGCATCTGTTGCCCCTGTCGCCGGGCAAAAGCGCTCACACAGGCGCCGATCCCATGCAGTCCTGGCTGGAGGTCCGTCTTGCACTGTTCCACGGCACTGCTCACCTGCTGGCCCCACACTTGCGGATTCAAGCTCCCGGAGGCTGCGGCCAATACGGCGCTGGCCCCCAGCGCCATCGTCGCCGCTGCCAGGCTAACGACGGCCTTCCTGCCGATCGATAGCCGGTGGGTGCGGGTGAGCTGATAGCGGGCCAGGCCTGGCCGCGCCGGCTGGCTGACGATCGGGGTCAACGTGCGGCCCAGTTCGTCCTCGAGCCAGTGGTCGAATTTTGCTGTCATTGCATGTCACCCGGTAGCTTCATGTCCTTCATCAATGACAACGTCCGAGGGCCCGCCAGTACCCAATTGCGGTCCCGGCACGGCGGAGGCGCCTGCCGGATCCACCCCTAGCTCCCGCTGGAGGCGCCGTTTGGCGGCGGCGATTCGGGAGGCGACAGTGCGCTCGGGCGTCCCCAGGGCGACCGCGATCTCGCGGTTGCTGTAGCCGTGATAGTGGCGCAACACGATGGCGGCCGCCTGGGGCGCCGGGAGACGGCGAAGTGCCTTGACCAGGTCGTCCCGACTTACCAGGTCCGCGGGGTCGGATCCCGGTTCGGGCTGGCCCAGCCTGCGCACGAGCTCCCCCACCTCCCGCAGCCGCGCCCAGCGGCGGTAGGAGATCGCGAGATTGAGCGCGATTCGGTGCAGCCAGGCCTCGGCCGGCGCATCCGGCTTCCACGACTTCCACGAGCGAAAGGCATGGACGAAGGTTTCCTGCGCGCAATCTTCGGCCGCGGCACGGTCGCCCAGGACTCCGATCAGCGTGCCCAGGATTCTCGGGTAGCTCGTGCGGTAGAGGCGATCGAAATCGTCAGGCGATCCGGGCCGGTAATCCGGAGTGGGTCTGCTCAGCCCCGTCGACTCGGTCGTCACCGAGCCCTATCCGACCGGCGGCGCGCTGACGCTAACG
>Ga0070698_100002599_pt1 | contig 19891 bp, 13 predicted proteins | sample KBSK1502metaG_FD_65477 | JGI IMG/M metagenome (GOLD analysis project Ga0070698, IMG submission 65477) | Corn, switchgrass and miscanthus rhizosphere microbial communities from Kellogg Biological Station, Michigan, USA - KBS K1-50-2 metaG | ecosystem: Host-associated > Plants > Roots >...
GAGACAGCATTGCCGCCCTGATGTTTCGAAAGGTACATCGAGGCGTCGGCGACCTGGATGAGCTCCTGCGGCGATGAGCCGTGCAGCGGATAGCAGGCAATGCCGAAGCTCGCGCTGATATTTTTCTCGCGCAGCAGCGGATCGGCGGAGACCCAGCCGCGAAGCTTGGTGGCGAGCTGGCGCGCGTGCTCCATATTGGTTTCAGGCATGAGAATCACGAATTCGTCCCCGCCATAGCGAGACACGACATCGGAACGCCTGCAATTCGTCTCAAGAATTTGTCCGACACGCTGCAGAACCAGATCGCCTTCTAAGTGCCCGTAGAAGTCATTCACGAATTTGAAGCGGTCCAGGTCCATCAGTACAAGGGCGAAGGCGCGCCCTGCGCGTGTCGAGCGCTTCCATTCGGCCGATAGAGCTTCCATGAAGAAGCGATGCGTCTTCACACCGGTGAGACCGTCCGTGATTGCCTGCTCTTGCGCCTTCTGGAAGGACAGCGAGTTGTGCAACGCGCCGGCGATCAGATCCGCAAGCGTCCGCAGCAGCAAAACCTCTTCTTCAGAAAAATCCAAAGCCTGTGACGACTCCACATAAAGAATGCCGTGTAATTGTTCGGCGTAGAACACCGGCAGAGCAATAGCCGCAAGCGAATCAGGCAATAGCGGCTTGAGCGCGGCGTCCGCCGGTGTGTTTGCGCTGAAAGCCGCAACCTGACCATTGCGTGCGACGTGTCCGATCAGTCCGGCCCCGAGAGGAACGCGTTGGCCCAGCGCCCCGCGGCGTGTTCCGGCCTCTGCCTGAATGACGAGCTCGCGCAAAGTGTAATCCAGTATCCCGATGCCGATGTGGTCGTAAGTCAGCCCTGACTCGAGTTGCTCCGTGATTTTGGCTAGCATTTCGTCTGGATTTAGCGTAGCGATTGCATTGCGCGAAATAGTATTGAGCAGAGAAAGGTGCCGCGCCTTCGTGCGTTCTTCCTGAAAAAGACGAGCATTTTCGATGGCGATGCTCGCTTCACTGGCCAGGACGCGCATAAGCTCGAGGTGGCCTTCATCAAAGGCATGGTCCTGGTCGGAAAAAACCGCCATCGCTCCGATTACGTGGTCATAAGCCACCAGCGGTACGCAGCAGAAGCATCCACGTGAACGAATGGGCTCGACCCCCAGTTTCTTGACCTCAGCGGCGTAATTATCGCGGATCAGCATCGGTTGCCGAGTTCGAATCACGTATTCTGTAAGATGATTGCCTGCTGGACGGCTGCGTTTCGGCATCCGCATGCCATCGATTAATTCCAAATCGAAATGCAATTCGTCCCGCAGCGGATCTAACTCCGCGATGTAAAAGTTCTCAACGTCAAAGAGCCGGCGCAGCTCTTCCCAAATCTTGCGAAGAAGGTCTTCTTTGTTCAGCGTGGAGCTGAGCGCGCGGCCGATTTCATTGAGTACATGAAGCTCTTCGGAACGACGCGACGTCTGCTGCGCCAGATAGCTATTCTCCACCGCCATACCGATCTGGTGCCCTAGCGCGAGAAGGAGCCGCAGCTCGGCGGGAGTGAAACGCCGGTTGTCCGGAGTGCCCAGCAGCAGAACTCCGAACGCTTGTTCCTTCGCCTGCAGGCTGATGGCTACAACGCTGCGGAGTCCCTGGTCGAGAGCGAGTTGGCGGAATCGTCGAATGGATTCTTCTTTTTCCAGTGCCGCCAAAGAAGCATCCCGCAAGTCTCGGAAGCCCAGCAGTCCGCCGAGACGCGATACCAAGCCCACGAGATAGTCATCCAGACCTTCCTCTTGCGCCACACGGCAGAAGTCATCGTTCAGTCCGACCGCCACGACCGATGTTGGTCCTTGCGGATTGCCGTGATGCAGGAACAGCGCGCCGGCAGGAAGGCGCACGACACCAAGGACTCGATCCAATGCTTGCGACAACATGCGTTGGATCTCGCCACCTACAAAGCTGGAGGTCGCCAGATTGAGATTCGAGAGCGCCAGCATGTTGCGCTCCACTCGACGCTTCTCCTCCTCATAAAGGGCCATTACCATTAGCATCGCGACGAATGCCGAGGGCAACAGAGACACTGGTCGGAGTGCCGCGTCCGCCTCTTCTGGAGTGTTGCGAAGAATCAGGTAGAGCCCGACTCGTAGAATCGCCCATACCGCAAACGATATCGCCAGCAATTTATCCGCAAGCGTTTCTTGCCGGCGGCTCTCCTGCCAAAAGATCCAGGCGACACCAACGAGCAGCACCGCCGAAGGAATGATCACCGGCACGATAGTCAACCGATGAATCGTATTGGCGATTGACCAAACACCAAGAATCCCACCCGTCACCGCTGCGGGCAGAATCCACGGTTTGCGTTGCGCGTAGATTTGTGCGCCGAGAAAGAAGAACAAAACAGCAAGCGCGTAAAGCCAGCGATTCAGTGCTTCTTGAACCGAATTGCCGGGAATCCACTGATTGAGCGCCGGACTCAGAAAATTGAGCGAATAGAGCGTCCATCCGGCCGTCCAAAACAGTAGGTATGGTTGACGCTTGAGGCTGTATATGTAAGTAAAGAAGCCGGCCACCAGCGAAGTAGTGGCCAGCAAAGCTAGCGCGATGAAACCCTCGTACGTCAAGGCCGGGACCGACTCTCTGAGCGCCTTCTGCAAGCGCTCTTTCTCAAATGACACAGGAAATTACGCGGGCCCCTCCGACCAGGGCCCCTTAGCCCGCTGCAGCCACGTACTTCAACGGTAACGCCGCGGCAGCCACCGCGTCGCGTCACCTCACAAAACAAAGTACTTAAATTATGGAGCACGACTTTTTGGTGAAGCAAGGGTACTAGGGTACCGGTGGCTAAAGAGATAGCACAGGAGCCCTAATCCCACCGCGAGCCATGATCACAAACCTCGAAGCTCGCGCAGGGGGTCAGTTCGAATTTTTCTGATCGTGACAATAGCGCGTCAAAATTCAAACTAACCCACTACCCGCAGACGAGCAGATTGGACGGCGTTGGACGCTTCCATTACACTGAATCTTTTTAGCTTTGCGTCGTGATCGGACAATGAGCGAGACGAAACCCTCAGTGCGCGTGCGATTTGCGCCGTCGCCCACGGGCTATTTGCACGTCGGCGGAGCCCGTACGGCGTTGTTCAATTGGCTGTTTGCGCGCCGGCAACGCGGCGTCCTGATTCTCCGTATTGAAGATACAGATGCGGAGCGCAATAAACCCGAGCTTGTGCAAGGAATTATCGATGGTTTGCGCTGGTTGGGTGTGGATTGGGACGAGGGCCCGGTCTATCAGTCTCAGCGGCTGGAGTTGTATCGCGAGGCCGCTCAAAAGTGTTTGGCAAATGGAAGCGCCTTCTTGTGTTACTGCCCCGCCGAGCGGTATGCAGGAGGCGACCACGCGATGGAGGGGAGTGAAGTCGCCACGGCACGCAGAGTGGTCCGCTGTTCTTGCCGTGACGCCAAGCCATCATCGACTGACACTAGGCCGGCCATACGCTTCAGGGTGCCCCCAGGCAAAACCATCTTCTTCGACGCCGTCTTTGGCGAGCGCGAGTTTTCAAACGACGAGATCGAGGACTTTGTACTTCTGCGTTCCGCTCGTGGAGAGGAGACGAGTGGCCTGCCGACGTATCAGCTCAGTGCTGTCGTCGACGACATCGAAATGCAAATCACGCATGTGATCCGAGGCGCGGATCATCTCTCGAATACGCCGAAACAGGTGTTGCTCTATCGCGCGTTGGGCGCCGACCCGCCCGTTTTTGCGCACGTGCCGCTGATTTTAGGAAAAGACAAATCCAGGCTCTCGAAGCGGCACGGCGCCACGGACGTCAATATGTATCGCGCCGAGGGCTTTCTGCCGGAGGCGTTCCGGAATTTTCTGGCGCTGCTAGGCTGGTCCCCGGGCGGGGACGAAGAGTTCTTGCGAACGCGTGACTTGATGGAAAAGTTCTCGCTTGAAGGTGTAAGCCGGACAAACGGGGTATTCGATCGCGCGAAACTCGAGTGGTTCAACACTCAGTATCTTCAGAAGCTGCCCATTGAAGACTTGCTGCCCGAAGTGGAAGCCGAGCTAAGACGCAGTGGCTTGTGGAAAGAGGACTGGTCCCACGGAGCGGGTCGAGAATGGTTCGCAAAAACGATCGATTTGTTACGACCAAGAGTCCGGCTTTTGCCCGATTTCTCCACTTGGTCGCGCGCGTTCTTCAGCGATGACTTTGCCATCGATCCCGCGGCGAAGGAAAAATTCTGGAAGGATCCAAAGGTGCCGGAGCTTTTGGCCAAGCTCGCCGATGCGCTTGCCGCCCTGCCCGAGTGGCACCACGACGCCTGCGACCACGCCTTGCGGTCGCTGGCGGAAGCTTCGGGTGTTAAGGCTGGGCTGCTGATTAATGCCGCGCGTGTGGCCATCGTAGGACAAGCGGTAGCGCCGCCACTTTTTGACACTATGGTAGTGCTGGGTCGAAAGCGCGTTATCGAACGGCTGCGCAACTCCATACCGCTGCTTGCAAGCAGCATCAAGTAGCGGCATCAACATCGATAAAATCTGTGTGCGCATAATTCCGTCTGGATCTGGGCCGAACCCTATTTCGGTGAGCTGTTCTGTCCACCCAAATTCTTCTTCATGGTCTTGTGAAAAACACTCACTCCAATTGTGGGGTTAGCGCGCGTCCCGGAAACCCTGATAGGCAACTGCGTTCCGGCGCCCTTCTTTGCGAAAAAGGGATCGATAGCTTTCAAGAAGAACGACTTCTTACCAGTCACTGTCTTGGAGAGCTTCGCCTGCATGCGCAAGTCCCCGCGAAAATCGAGCTGTTCGCTTGGCAAAGTGTATGTCCCCTGGAGCCGCACCTCTGCGCCCGGAACGCTGAACGTCAAATTCTTGAAAGTGAGGATGCTCTTATCCAGAGTAAAAATGCCGCCGAGATCGGAAACTGAGCTCCCCTCGGCTTCGTTCGTTGCCTGGCCTTCCGCGTGCCTGCTGAGCGACTCCAATTTCTCGCGAACCTCAGCACTCGCCCACTGCCCCTCGGTCACGGCGAAGTTGCCGTCGAGTTTGAGCCTGTCCAGCACCTTCGCTGGTCCGGGCGGCAAGACGAACTTTGTGTTCAGGTTCAAGCCGCCGGTCATGAAAGGCCTCTCGCTTTTGCTGGCCAGCAGCAGAATATCTTCCAATCGTGCTTTGTCTGTAGTGACGCTCAGGGTGATCAGGTGACCTCCCTTCGTGGGCGCTCGGATCACACTCCCGTTCGCTACGATCAGGGATTGCAGCAGAGTGGCTCGGACAGGATGCAAATAAGTATCGCCATCCGTTCCGTTCACGGTTGCGGAAAATTCCGTGTGCAACGGTAGCGCGCGTCCGATGGGATCGAGTGAAAAGTTCGGCGTGTCGGTTTCACCTGCCACTTCGATTTCGTTTAGTTGCCCGCGATAGTTCCCGTTCGAAGACAGCAAACCACCGATCCCCGGCAGTGGGCCGAGGTTTGCATTCGTAAATTTATAAATGCCCGAAACGTGGGTGTCACCAGGCTCATCGGCATCCCAAGGACCGAATTGTCCGTTCGTGGCGATCTCCCCTTTTGGCTTTGCATTCGTCAAGTTGCCGCGGAATTTGAACGGCTTGCCTCCACCAACGGAAGTGAGCACAAGGTCATGGATGTCGAAATCCAGTGGTTCCTTGCCTTCTTTCTTGGGCACGATCACCAAGTCCGTGTTGTTGCACACGATCTCGTCCACCATGAGCGACGGCACCCGCTCCTGAAGGTTGATTCTTCTCCTCTCGCCTCGTGGCGGCACGGTGATGGTCATGTTCTCCACGTAGACGCCCTTGATGCGCCGCGGCGCGCGCAAGAGCCCCATCCATCCGAGATGGAAGGAGAATTTCTCGACGTGAAACATCGGTGGCAAGTCAGTTCTGTTGTGGTACCGCAGCGACAAGCCTTCGCCACTTACCGTCATGCGTGGGAAGACTCCTACCGATAGGCTTTCCAACTCAACTTCGCTGTTGAAACGGCTGCGGAGTTCGCGCACGACCCACTGTCGCGTACGCTCGTTGACGTCGCGCGCGCGAAAGACAATCACGAGAACGAGCCCGGTGAGCAAACCAATCGCAATGCCCGCAATGTAGGGCCATTTGGGACGCGGACGCGAATCCGAAGCCAATTGGACTTCTCCTGGACAGGCGCAAGTTAGATGAGTTAGCGCTGTGCCGGGAACAACTCCGGATGCGCGGGGCGGGAAGCGTTCGCAGTTGCCGTCACATTGAGGGTTGCATCCACATCTTGGGTGACCGGCGGCAAACAGACTTCATGGCTGCACGCTTGATAGCGCAGCTTCAACGGGATGTGTTGAGCGCCCAGCGGGGCATTTGCCAGCGCGCTCAGCTCCCAGCGGAGAATTACTTGATCCTCGTAGACATTTAGCGGCTTCTTGGAAAATGAAAATATTCGCAGCTCGCCCTTCGGATACGAAACATCGCCGGCCTTGAATCCTGCGGGCACTTCCGCTCGAAGGTCAGCGGCAATCAGGTAATCCGCAGACTTCTCCCTGGCATTCACGTGGAAACCGTTGCGGATCTTCATGACCACGGCGACCTGAAACGAGCTGCCGCGCGCAACAGGATCAGATGAAACGTACGCCGCAGCAGAAACAACTTCGCGACCGGAGGGGATCTGCGGGCGCGATGGCATTGCCGCGACAACAATCAGCAGCAACCCTCCAGCCACCACCGCCGCAGCCAATCTCACAATTCACCTGCCATCGATTGTCTCGCCTGGATCGCCATCGGCATTACAGTTGCGACTCGATGGTCTTCGAGATCTCTTCGTAGCTGATCAGACCTGTAATGCGCTTGATCTGCTTGCCGTCCCGGCTGATGAGCACGCTGGTAGGATACCCAAGCAGCCCGCCGAACTTGTCTGCGATCGCATCATTGCCGAGCACAATCGGATAGTTCATCGGAGACTTCGAGCCATTCACGTCGAAACGCTCTTTCTGAATGAATGGCGCCACAACGCTTTTACCTTCATCGTCCATGGCCACCCCCAAGACCGTGAATCCCTTCGCGCCATACTTTTGCTGCATTTCGATCAGCCAGGGAATCTCGACGCGGCAAGGATCGCACCAAGTGGCCCAGAAATTCACGAGTACAACTTTGCCCTTGTACTGCCCAAGGTTGACGTCTTTCCCGTCCAAATCCTTCAATGTAACGTCAGGCGCCGGCTTGCCAGCGCCATTCGGGTTATCCGCTCTTGTCGATGCCCCCTTGGGCGATAAGCGCGTCGCCTTGTCGGCATAATGCGCGGCGACGACGATTACTGCCAATACCGCGATCACAATCAATACGGTCTTCTTCATCGAATCCCCAACTCTGACGTTCTTATAAGAGCCTATGTCAATTGCCTTCCGACTGCAAAATCAGCCTTCACTTTGCTCCCGTCAAAGACCTTTCCAGCCACAAAACCGCACTGTTCAAAAAGCTCAGCTTCCCCGCCAGCCACGTCAGCCTGTTGATGAAAACAAGCCCTCCCACAAACAGCAGCAATGCGCCGCTGAATAGTTCGACGGCATGCAGGTGCTTTCGGAAGCGTTGATAGAACCGCAAGAACTGGCTGATGCCCAGCGCAGTCAGCAGAAAAGGAACAGCCAGCCCTGCGGAATATACAGCCAGGAGCAGGACCCCGCGCACGATCGTGTCACTCGCGGCGGCCAAAGCCAGGACTGTCGCCAGAATCGGACCAATGCACGGCGTCCACCCAAACGCGAACGCAAATCCCAACAGAAATCCGCTCCATATCCCCGGTTGAGTGCTGGTGCTGCGCAGATGAACGTCGCGATTGAGCCATCGCGCCATGGCCGGCCCGAAAAATCCAACCATCGAAAGCGACAGAAAATGTACCGCGCCGAATCCGCCGAAAAGCGGTCCGCCTCGGAGCAAGGCAACAATCCCGAGCAGCGCAAGAACCGCCCCAATGATCAATCCCGACCGTACCGTAAGTTTTATCAGCAGCCCGAGAAGGTGTAGGCCAAACAAAAGGATCAGCGCGCCCGCGATCGGAGCCAGCAACGCGCGGTGCTCCCGAAGAAACGCGCCGACCGCGCTGGCAGAAGCTCCAAAGGAAATGAACACGGCCGAAAACCCGGCCACAAAAGCCAGCGAAGATGCAAACAGTCCCGCGCGAGGTGGCTGGCCTTGCCGCAACTGCTCCATTCCAATGCCGGAGAGCATGGAAATATATCCCGGCACGAGTGGAAGAACGCAGGGCGAAAGGAACGAAACGAGCCCAGCGAGAAAGGCGGCGGCTAGAGAAACGTCGTTGTTCATTCGCTTTCCATCCTCATTTCCAACTGGCTCTCCGCCGCATGTGCGATGCGCACGCCGAAGCTCCTTCTAGCGCAATTCCATTGTTTCACAAAACGCCCCTTATCCACTTCTCGTCCAGTTCTTGTCCAGTCCTCGCCTTGTGACCTGGTGGGGCGCGACCTTATTCCGCCCGCCCGCCACTCTATTCCGCCGAGCGGCCATCTTCTTAGACGCGGCTCGGCTCAGAATCCTGTACGTAAGGCGAGCGGCGACAGATGAATGCTTTGGCTTGCGCATCAAAGGCTCTGTGCTTTGTGGCAACCGCGTAAGCTACTGATACCAGACCACCTAGATGACATCGATATGGGCCAATTCCTGCCCTTGATGCGCGGCAGGAGCGCTGCCGGTCCATGCGTTGGACACCCAACAAAGTAACTGTGCTGAGGGTCGTCGTAGGTTTTGCCGCGGTAGGCCTTTTCGGCCGCGGTGCCTGGCCGAACTTCGCCGCCGTGGTTCTCACCGTCTCCGCAATCGCGCTGGATGCATGGGACGGCCATCTCGCTCGTCGTAAAAACCTCGCCACCCCGGTAGGTGCGCAGATCGACGTTCTCGGCGACCGTATGATCGAAAACGTGTACTTCACCTATTTCGCGGTTGCCGGAATGGTCTCGCTGTGGCTCCCAGTGTTTTTCTTTGCGCGCGGCGCCACCACGGATTTTCTCCGCAGTCTCGCTGCGCGCGCCGGCCACTCAGGTTGGGGTGCTGCTGCGATGCTGCAGACCTGGTGGGGCCGCACGCTCGTCGCATCGCGCTGGAGCCGCGGCTTGTACGCAACCATGAAGTGTCTGTGCTTTTGTTATTTAGGGCTCGAGCTCGCGCTGTCTCGTGGCCCCGTTGCGCTGGTGGGAGAACTGGCCGCCGATGCACACGCCTTGATTCGCGCCGGTGCGCATCTGCTCACTTGGGCCACCGCCGGATTTTGCCTCGTGCGCGGTCTGCCAGTGCTGATCGAAGGATCGCGATATGTCTTGCGAATCGCCGCGCCTAAAAATGCTGGGAATACCACATCTCAGGAGCCCGCATGACGTCCCTGGTCAAGCAGCGGCCCACGGTTGCGGCGTTCTTCGATTTGGACGGCACGATTATTCCCGGACCATCCCTTGAGCGGCGCCTCTTTCGCATGCTGCGAAACCAAGGCGCGATTTCCTCCACGAGCTACCTTCTGTGGTTGGCTCAAGCGGCGCGGCTCGCTCCCCACGGCCTTTCCGTCATTGCCCATACGAACAAGATGTATTTGCGCGGCGTACCGGTGAATGCAATCCAAACCTGCCTCCCTTCGATCTTCCCCGACGCCCTTGACCGCGTCGCGTGGCACGTGACGCAAGGACATACCGTCGTGCTGGTCAGCGGCACACTCGCACCGCTCGCACGAGCGGCCGCCTTGACATTGACCTTGCGGCTCGTCTCGCGCGGCTTCACCGCATCGATTGGTGTCTGCGCCACGCAAGTGGAAGAAGCTCGCGGCCGCCTCACCGGGCGCATCGCAGGCGAACCCGTGTTCGCGCAAGGCAAAGCCCGTGCAATATGCCGGCTGGCTCGGCAATCCGGATTCGACCTAACACGCTGCTACGCCTATGGAGATTCCGCCACTGACCGCTGGATGTTAGGTGCCGTAGGCAGGCCCGTCGCGGTTAATCCCTCTCGCGAGCTTCACCGCATCGCGCGCCTTCTGGACTGGCCCGTGTTGCATTGGAGCCTATTTGGGCAGGAGGACCACGATACTCACGCAGGAATGGCACTTGGCAAACCAAAACCGGAGACTCTCGGATGAATCCTTCTCACCAGCGCAACTACACCGATCGCGGCCTCGCGATTCCCTGGACTCCAACTCGCGCTACCCGCGAACCTCGGCCGCCCGCATTGCTTCTCGAAGCGAACGCATTTCAGATCCCAGAAAATTTTGGAGACGAACTGGCCGCGATCTCGGCAGCTTACGGTCCCTTCGAATGTGTGGCTCTCGGATATATGGCATTCACCAGCGTGCTGATCGTGATCTTTGCGGAGAATCTCGTGCACCCTGTCCGTCTGCTGTCTATCCACGGTTTTGTGGCGGGGCTGATTCTGCTCCTATGCCGCCGGACTGACATTTTGCTCTCCACGCCTTCTCAAACACGCACCTTCACCCAAAAATTCTGGCACTTCTGGCGCCACTGGTATCCGCATCTCTTCTTCTTATTCTGCTTTGAGGAGCTGGCCTATCTCGTTCACTTAGTCGGGCCTAGCTGGCAGGATGCAAGGCTCATCGACTTCGATTTCTGGCTGACCGGCGTACATCCCGCAATTTGGCTCGAGCAATTTGCTACTCCGGCTCGCAACGAGTTCATGCAGTTCGCCTACATCACCTATTTCACATACCTGCTCGTGCTAGGCGGGATTCTTTACCACCGCAAGGATTGGCGCGGCTATTGGTCAGTGATGACTTATTCCGGGGTCGCATATGCGATCGGTTACACGATCGCCATCTTCTTCCCCATTGAGAGTCCCTGGTTTGCCATGGCTGGTTTCTGGCACGACGAGCTTCGCGGTGGACCCTTCACCGCCCTTATCAACTTCATCGAGCATTTCGGCCGCGTCCGCGGCGCCGCTTTCCCTTCCGAGCACGTCGCGGGGTCGTTTGCCGCATTGTGGGGCGCGTGGCGCCACCGCCGATGGCTGTTTTGGATCCTGCTGCCGCTCGCCTTATGCATGTGCGTCTCTACCGTGTACGGCAGGTATCACTACGTCGCCGACATCTTCGGCGGAATCATTACCGGCACCCTCGGCTATCTCATCGGTGAGTGGATTATGAAGCGAAGCGCGCTACGGGCTGAGCGCTAAAAGATTCTGTCGCGATGCCGTAAATTCCCGAACGTGCCGATATTCGCGACGATAAACGCCACGCGATACTGGTTGTCCGTGCGCACCTGTCCCAGCGCAATGCGCCGGTATTCCACCCCTAGACCACAGCAGCTCCCGTTGTAGCTGAGTTGCACCAATTGGTTCTGCAGCGCGCTGTTGGTGATGTCATAGCTGATGCCGGTGGTGACGTTGAATCCCTTGCGCGTTTCCGATCCATAGCCCATCAATACGCGCACTTGATGGGAGAGCGGCTGGAGAATCGGGTCGGCCTGCAAGCGGAAGTGCGCAATGGTCGCGTAAAACTCCCTGTACGGCTTGACCTTCAGCAAACTCCCGATAACGGTGATTTTGTGCAACTGCGGATCGTATTCCAGGATTTGTTCCGTGTCGTACCGCCCCGCCGGCGTGATCTTGAAATCGCTCACGATCGGTGAAGAATTTCGCGGGCTTAACGCAAACGCGAAGGGCGTGACCGAATCCAGTGGTTCCAACACATTTCGCTGTCCGTTGACAATGGCTCCGCCAAACGTCGGATCGAAATAGTGCTTCTGCATCAACCGCCAAGAAGCCAGCTCCTGTGGCTGATCTTCACCTTCTTTCACCCACAGCCGTTGCGTTATCCCGTACTGGATCTCGTTCGTGTTTGCCAGCGTTGCATCGGCGTCGAAGCGGATAAATTGAGAGAAGTGATCGATCCCTGTTACGTAGCGATACCTGAGCTCCGGCTCGATGGTGTGCTTGTATTTTCTTCGCGGCTTGCTGCTGTCTTTGGACTGCCGAACGAAGAAACGCTCTAGCGCCGGAAACCGAAAATCCACCGCAAATTCGCCGTCGTTGCGCGTGACGGTCCGATTGGCTAGCGTCCCCGGTGATGCGAGCGAATCTCCGTAATAGGTGGTGCGGAACGCCGCTGTGCCGGTCGCGTTGAGCCAGGGGCCAAAATGCAGCGGCACGGTCAAGCGTGGCGCGAACTCCGTGCGCCCTACCGCGGACGGCGTGTCGATGATCCCGTCGCCACGATGCAGCGCTCCCGCCGATGCGTCAAAGCCAAAATAAACCGGCAGGTTCCTCCAGGGCGCCTGTTCCACCGAGCTGAATCTGCCCTCTGGCGCATTGCGGAGAGAGACGCTGGTCTGTATCGGGCTAACCGTCAGAAAGCTCTTGTCATTCAACCCCGCAAAGTTAAGGCTGAAGCCGCCAAAATTGTGGGTCACAAAAATCGAGCTTCGTACTTCGGAGTTGATGGCGTCCCCGAACGTATCCGCAAAGGCCAAGCGGAAAGTTAGCGACGACAGTTCACTCACGTCCGCCACAAACCGCCAATTCTTCGCCAGCTCCGATTGGATCTCCAGTTGCTGTTCGTGCCCGCCTTGATTGAGGCGGTCCACGACACCGAAGTAGCTGTACTTGATGCTCGTGTTCTCCCAGGGTTTCGCGCGAAATTGTCCACGTTCGGCCGATCCCCGACGGCTCAGCAGCTCCGCTCCCACGGTTGCATCCATCGACGGCGAAGGGGCCCAGTAAAACGCGTCTCCGAACACAAAACCCTTGCTGGAACTATTTCCGATGTTCGGGAGCAAAAAGCCAGATTGGCGAATCTTTGGCCCCGCTGGGGCGGTGGCATAGGGCAGCCAGACAAGGGGCACTTCGAAGAGCCGAAAATTGGTATTGACCAGCGCCATCGTTTTGTCGACGCGGATTCGCGCGTGCGTCGCATAGAACTGCCATTTCGGGCGGCGCGGATCGCAAACGGTGATCCACGCGTCGCGCACGATGTAAAAATCGTTTCCGAACTTCTCGACTTCTCGCGCTTGGAAGTACAGCGGATTTTCCGTCACCAGCACCGTTGGATTTGGCCGCCGCTCGACCTTGATCGTGCCACGAACTTTCAGAAACGTTCCGCGCCCAGTCCCGATGTTGTAGTGGGCTTCGTCCCCTTCCAGATGCTCGTTCTCGTAATCGTATTGCACGTGCCCTTTGGCGATGGCCTCATTGGTTTGATCGTTGTATTCCACGTGATCCGCGCGGAGCCGTTGGTTCGCGTAATGAATGTCCACGTCTCCATCCGCCGTAGTCAGCGCGCCCTGCCGCTTCTGTGGACCGCTGGACGAGAGCTCAGCGATGCCACCCTTCGCAGTGGGCCTGCGCGGCTGCTGCGCTTCCGTCGTTTGTGTGTCGCTTCCGATCGCCAATGCAACAATTGCGATGAGGAGAATCCGGTTTCGTAGCGCGGAGGCATTCCGCGTATGCGGGCGGCTAAGATTCACGCGAACGTGGCAGTCACTGAAAGCAGTGCGATAGCCTAGCATGTGCGTTCGGGCTTGTGTAGTACGGACGCTTTCAGCCAAAACGCAACCTTGTCACCAACGTAACCCGCTCTTCTCAACGAAACCCCCGCGCAGCTCTGGCCGTCTATTTTCAACGTTAGGTCGTTCGTCTTTCCGGAAACAAATGATGCGCGTCCTCCGCCTCAGGAGTATCATTCCGGGCCGCGCCTTCAGGGGGAACATTTGCATGTTGCGAGCGCCATTTGCTCTTGCTTTGAGGAGTATTTTGCTTGCCGGGTTGTTTTCCGTTGGCTGCCCCGCAGGAATATTCGCTTTTCCCGCCGATCAGCCCAATCCCATGGACAAGTTCAAGAAACTGGAATTCCGCGAGCTCGGCCCCGCGGTGATGGGCGGGCGCATCGACGACTTTGCTGTCGTCGAGAGGCACCCCAACATTGTTTTTGTTGGCGTCGCATCCGGTGGAGTCTGGAAGACCACGAACAATGGCACCACCTGGCAGCCGGTGTTCGACAAAGAAGGCGTCTCGACGATCGGCGACATCGCCCTCGCGCCTTCCGATCCTTCCATCGTTTGGGTGGGAACCGGTGAGCCGAACAACCGGCAGAGCTCCTCGTGGGGCGACGGTGCCTACAAATCTCTCGATGGCGGAAAGACCTGGCAGAAGGTGGGGCTTGCCGCCACCCATCACATCGGCCGCATTGCCATTCATCCGCGAAATCCTGATGTCGTCTATGTTGCGGCGCTCGGCCACCTGTGGGGACCCAACCCGGAACGCGGCGTATACAAAACCGTCGACGGTGGAAAAACTTGGACACAATCGTTGAAGATCAACGATGACACCGGAGTCAGCGACCTCGCCATGGATCCGGACAGCCCGGACACTCTTTACGCCGCCGCCTACCAACGCCGCCGCACGCCCTTCGGTTTCAATGGCGGCGGTCCGCACAGCGCGATCTACAAAACCACGGATGGAGGTGCAACCTGGAAGAAGCTGACCAAAGGCCTGCCCTACGAAAACGGTGGCGACACCGGCCGCATTGGTCTAGACATCTATCGCAAAGATCCCCACATCGTCTACGCCATCGTGCAGCATGAAAAGGGCGGAACCTTCCGCAGCGACGACAAGGGCGAAACCTGGCGGAAAATGGGCGACACCAATCCCCGCCCCTCTTATTACAGCCAGGTTCGCATCGATCCGAACAATGATTTGCGCATTTGGGAGCTCGGCGCGGAGATGTTTTACTCCGAAGACGGCGGCAAGAAGTTTGTAACCGATCGCGTCAAGAGCATCCATGGCGATTTTCATGCTATGTGGATCGATCCCGCCGACTCCAACCACATCATCACCGGCAGTGACGGCGGAATTCATTGGAGCTACGACAACGGGCGCACCTGGGACTTCGTCAACACCATTGCTATCGGCCAGTTTTACGAAATTGGTCTCGACAACGAAAATCCGTATCACATTTGCGGCGGATTGCAGGACAACGGCAGTTGGTGTGGTCCCAGCCAGGTGCTCACGCGCGACGGAATTTCCAACGAGGACTGGTCTGTGATTCACGGCGGGGATGGCTTCTATGCGCAGATCGATACGGTCGAACCGTGGATCGTATACACCGAATCACAGGACGGCCATGTGGTGCGGCGCGATCTCCGCACCGAAACGGCACGTTCGATCATGCCGCAAGCCAAAGCCGGCGAACCTCATTACCGTTTCCAATGGAATTCGCCCGTCGCCGTTTCGATCCACGATCACAACACCATCTACTACGGTGGAAATTATCTGTTCAAGTCCACCGATCGCGGCGACACCTGGACGCGGCTCGGCGGTGATTTGACCACCGGCGTGGACCGCAACAAGCTGCAGATCTTCGGCAAGACTCCGGACAAGTCCACGTTGTCGCGTCACGACGGAGTGCAGGAATATCCCACGATAACGACCTTCAGCGAATCGCCGCTCACTTCCAATGTTTTGTGGGCCGGAACCGATGACGGAAATCTACAGGTCACTCGCGACGCCGGCAAAACTTGGAAAAACGCAGCCGGCCGGGTGCCTGGCTTGCCCAAGGGAACGTATGTCAGCCGCGTGATTGCGTCAAAGTACGCCGAAGGAACAGCCTATGCCACCTTCGACGGACACCGCTCCGACGACTATGGCGTCTATATTTTTGCCACCACCGATTACGGCGAGAACTGGAAGGCCATTCGCAACGGAATTCCCGATGCTGCGGGCACCGCCCACGTCATCCGCGAGCATCACCGGGATCAGAACCTTTTGTTTGTGGGTACAGAATTCGGCCTCTGGATTTCCTGGGATCGCGGCGCGAACTGGACCGTCTTCAAAAATAATTTTCCTACTGTGCCCGTCGATGACATCGCCATTCAGGCGCACGAAAACGATCTGGTGCTCGCCACACACGGCCGTTCCATTTGGATTTTCGACGACCTCACCCCACTGGAAAAGACCGACGCCAGCGTGCTCGCCACCGACCTCACGTTTTTCTCTCCGCGCTCGGCGACCGCATGGCATTTGCGGCAACGCCGCTGGAGCGCCGGACAGAAGATGTTTACCGCGCAAAATCCACCGTATGGCGCGATCCTGAATTATTACCTGAAGGAAGCCCTTCCACCCGAGCCACCGAAATCAGAGAAGAAAGAAGATAAGTCCGCACCCGCAGCCACGGTAAAGACCGACGTGGAAGAAAAGCCCAAGACTGCTGGCCAGGTAGCCAAGACTCCCGAAGAAAAAGCTAAACCCGCCGAAGAAAAACCCAGCACGCCTGCGGAACCAAAGAAGGAAGGATTGGTCAAAATTACCATCACGGACAAGGACGGCAAAGTCGTGCGCCAATTTGACGGGCCCGGCTCGGCCGGTATCAATCGCGCCGTCTGGGACTTGCGTTTCGACGCCACCGCGGAGCCCACGCAAGAACAAAGGCAGGCGATGGCCGCGGGTTACGGTGTCGGCCCGCGCGGCCCGTTGGTCGATCCCGGCGAATACACCATCAAGATCAAAGCCGGCGCGAAGGAAGCAACCCAGAAAGTTGTTGTTGCGGAGGATTTGCGCGTTCGCATTTCTCCCGAAGACCGGACGGCGCGCCGCGCCGCAATGGATCAGCTCTACGCCCTGGCCAAGACCGCAGCCAAAGATCGCAAGACCATGCAAGGCCTAAAAACCACGTTGAAAACCACTCGGGACAAATGGAAAGCCGATGCGGATAAGCCCGACCTTCCGAAAATTCCCGACGACATACAGAAGTCCGCGGAGGAGCTGCAAAAAAAGGTTGACCCCCTCACGGAGAAATTCGTTCGCGAACGCGAAGGGTTGGGGAACGCGGGGCCGCCGTTCGAGTGGAAGCCCGATCCTTTGCCGGATCAGGCTCAGGAACTGCTCCAGGATCTGGACGGATTTGTCGCCGCACCCGGCGGACAGCAAAAGGCCAAGCTCGCGGAGCTGGCCACCCTGATTCCGGAGGCCTCGGCACAAGTGAAGAAAATCATGGAGGAAGACTTCGCGGCGTTGAATAAAAAAATGAACGACGCCGGGATTCCGCACATCGTCCCGGTAGTCCCTGAGCAGCCGCGCGAGGGCGCCGGCAACGAAGAAGAGCCGGAAGAGTAACGCGCGTCGAACTCGCGCAGAGTAGGTGTGTCCCTGCGCCTATTTTGCGGAGGCGGGGGCTTTGGTTTGCGTGGTGCGATACCACTCGAAAGTGCGGCGCAGACCTTCTTCAAAGCTGACCGGCGGATCGTAGCCCAGCAGCTCTTGCGCTAACGTGATATCCGCCTGAGAGTCGCGAATGTCGCCATCACGCGGCGGGTCGTGTTTGGCTTCGAGGCGCGTGCCGGAAATCCGCGATAGAAGTTCTACGGTGTAATTCAGCGAATAACGCCCGCCAACGCCGATGTTGAAAACCTTGCCGGAAACATTGGGGGCCTCGAAAGCCAGCAAGTTGGCCTGAACGGCGTTGTCCACATAGGTGAAGTCGCGGGTCTGTTCGCCATCGCCAAAAATCACGGGCTGCGTTTCTTCCAAGAAGGCGGTGCAGAATTTTGCCAGGACGCCGGAATACGGCGACGAGGGATCCTGGCGGGGACCGAACACATTGAAATAACGGAGCGAAACATTTTCCAGGCCGTAGCAGCGGCCAAAAGTCTGCAGGTAAAGCTCGCCGACAAACTTGGTGACGCCATAGGGAGATATGGGCGCGGGTTGCATAGACTCGACCTTCGGCAGCTTGGGCGTTTCTCCGTACGCGGACGAGGACGCAGCAAAGACGATGCGTTTGACTTTGGCATCGCGCGCCGCGACCAGGACATTCAGCGTGCCGTCGATGTTGATGCGGTTCGAATCGATGGGGTCCTTCACCGAACGCGGCACGGACGTGCGCGCCGCCAAGTGAAGCACATAGTCTGCCTCCAGCATGGCTTTGCGAACAACTTCGATGTCCGTGATGCTGCCCTTGATGAACGTGATCTTGTTGCGGACCTCGGTGAGGTTTTCTTCTTTCCCGCCAGAGAGATCGTCGAGCACCACCACGCTGTCACCGCGCCGAACGAGCTCATCAACTGTGTTCGAGCCGATAAAACCAGCGCCGCCTGTGACCAAGTAACGCATGCGGAGAATCCTCCTTGCTAAATAAGGCCGTCGAGCAACGTGCGCTCATGGGGCGCGAACGGGGCCGCCCATCGGATCCGCGCCGGCGCGTGTTACTACCACGGTGTAATGGCGCGGACTTCCATAAGACTACCGGCGGGCAGTCTTGGTACGCTCACATACCGGTGCCCGTTCAAGGCATGCGCCCAGAATACGCGCCCGAAATTGTATTGTACGATGGAAGGCGGCGAGGCAACGGTTTGTTTCGCGCTGCGTTCACAAAACCAGTATGAGTTGCCTGGTGAAAACAGCTTTTATGGTGGTAGCGGTCTTACTGTTGGCGGCCGGAGCGTTGTACTGGCTTCGCAGAGACAGCGCTGCGCCGCCGACGATGGCGTCGGCCCCAAAGTCGGCGACCGTGCCGGCAGTTGAAGCGAAATCGAGTGAAGGTGGGGATAGGACAGTTAAGACCGAGGCACCGCCGCGGACGGAAGGCAAGAAATCGCCGCCTGGCGCGGAGGGCAAAAAGGCGTCGCCCACGATGGATTCGGGTATCAGTTTGCCCATCGGCGAGGTGCTCGAGTACACCGCGGCTGTCGCAAAGGTTTCCAATGTGGCCAATCTCCGGCTCCAAGTCGCGGAGCGGCGCAATTTCCTAGGGAAAAGCGCCTGGCATCTGCAAGCTTTTGCGCACACGCAAAATCCTTTGCGGATGGTTTTTGAGCTGGACGATCAGTTTGACTCTTATAGCGACGCCGCATCCATGGCCAGCTTGCAATATGAAATGCATCTCAGCGAACGCGGCCAAAAGGTAGATTCGGTGCAGCGCATGACGGTGACGGGAAAAGAGCCTGCGCCCGCGAATGCCTCGGAAACCCGTGTCCTGCCCGGGACGCGGGATCCGATAGGCATGCTGCAGTACCTGCGCAATATTGATTGGTCGCAGACGCGCGACGTGCGTGGGCCCGTTTACGACGGCCGCAAACTCTACGACGTGCAGGCTACGTTGGCCGGGGCTGCCGAAAGTGTGACCGTACCTGCAGGGAGCTACCCGGCTACAAAGGTGGACATACGCGTCTTCGACGGGGGCACGGAGATGAAGGACGCCCATTTTTCGGTGTATTTTGCGCAAAATGAGAGGCGCACACCAGTGTTGCTGGAGGCGGTAATGCCGTGGAGTACGGCCCGTGTCGAGCTGAAGAGTAGCAAATGAGCCATGGTCGTGGCGTTCGCGACATTCGTAAGCTGTTCATTCTAAATGGGAACCGCGCACCGTCCCTGACGCCCGCCTTGCTGCCAGTTTACCCCGCGACGAGCTGCTCGATCAGCGAACAGGCGATGTGCCCGATGGAAATGTGCGCTTCCTGAATGCGCTGTGGGTCGCGGGAAGGAACGTTCAACAGAAGGTCGGCCTTGGCCGCGAGTGCGCCCCCGGTCTCGCCGGTCAGCGCGACAACGTACGCGCTTCGCTTACGCCCTGCCTCCACTCCGCAGACGATGTTGGCGCTGTTTCCGCTAGTGGACAAAGCAACCAGCACGTCGGTCTGTGTTACCAGCGATTCAATCTGACGCGCGAAGACCTGCTCGAAACCGTAGTCATTCGCCGCGGCGGTCAACACGGACGGATTGGTGGTTAACGCCAGGGCGGCGAGGCCCGGCCTCTCGGCGCGTAACTTCACCGTAAGTTCAGCCGCTAAGTGCAAAGCGTCCGCGGCGCTGCCGCCATTTCCAAAGAAGACGATTTTGCCACCCGCCCGAAGGGCCGTTGCGGATTTTTGCGCAAATTGGGCGATGCCCTCGACGAGCTGATCGGAAAAT
>Ga0070698_100002600_pt1 | contig 19888 bp, 15 predicted proteins | sample KBSK1502metaG_FD_65477 | JGI IMG/M metagenome (GOLD analysis project Ga0070698, IMG submission 65477) | Corn, switchgrass and miscanthus rhizosphere microbial communities from Kellogg Biological Station, Michigan, USA - KBS K1-50-2 metaG | ecosystem: Host-associated > Plants > Roots >...
CGCGCGCATTCGCGAGACGATGGCGGCGCACGCGACCTCCACCGTCGACTTCGTCGGAGGTGTTCGTGCGCTCGCGAAGAGTGGCGCGAAGATCTTCGTCCAAGCCGCAGCGGGCACGACGCTGCTGTCGATGGCGCGCGCGACGCTGCGCGGAGATGGCGCGCCGATGCTCGCATCCACGACGCTCGCCGGCACCACCGATGATGACGGTACGCCGTTTGTCGAGGCGCTCGTCGAGCTCGCCGTGCTCGGTGTGCCCGTCGCGCTTCGCGCGGTGCACGAGGACGCAGCGGTCGTCTCGCTTCCAGCGACGCCGCTGCCGACGGAGAAGTACTGGTGCGTGACGAAGAACGGCGCACCGAAGCCCGCATTGCAAATGTCGACGGCTGCGCCATCCGTCGCCGGCGCGGCGAGCGATGGCCTCGTCGCGCTGTTCAAGCAGCAGATGGATGTGCTGCAGACGCACGCGGAGATCATTCGGCAGCAAGCGGCGGCACTCGGCGGCGGTCATGTAGCGCTTCCTCAGATCAGTCCACCTGTCGTGCCGCTCGCCACACAAGCAGCACCGCCGCAAGCGACGGTATCGGTCGCGCAACCCGTGGCAGCAGTGCCGACCCCGACGCCGGTGGCGACCGCTGCGAGCGACGATGATGTCGCAGCAAAGCTCTTCGATATCGTCGCGACCGTTAGCGCGTTCCCGCGCGCCGAGCTCAAGCCAACGCAACGGCTCGTCACGGATCTCGGGTTCGATTCGCTGATGATCGTCGAGCTCGCGGGTAAGGCGACCGATACGTTCCCGGGCCTCAAAGGCCTGCCGAAGACGCTGTTCGCGGGCGAGACGACGATCGGCGATGTCATCGATCACGTACGTGGCGTCGTGTCGAAGGGCGCGCGTCGCTCGGGCGACGCAGCTGCGGCGCAGGTCGACGCGAACGCTCCGCGCGGGCAGAGCGATGCGGCGGCCGAGGCAGCGCCGGTCATCCGCTATGTGCCGACCGTCGTCGAACGGCCGGTCGCGACGATGCCGCACGACGCGATCGCGCCGTTCGATGGTCGCATCTCGATCGTGCCGGGGAACGGATCCGGCCTCAGCCGCGGCGTCGCGGTCGAGCTGCAGCAGCGTCTGCAGTCGGTCGGCGTGCAGGCGACGATCGATATTCCGCAGGGCACGAATGGCGCGGCATTCAAGGGCGCGGCGGGGATCATCGATCTGCGTCCGCTCGATGTGCGGGCCGGTGCGCCGCTCGATCGCGATGTCGCCGAGCTGCGGGCATCGCTAACGGCCGCGCTGCCGCTCGCGCAGATGCTCGCGAAGTCCGGCCGCGCGTCGCTATTTGCGATCGCGTACAGCGGCGAGCACGACGAAGCACTCGCCGGATTCGCGAAGGCGCTCTCGCGCGAATGGCCCGACGCTCGCGTCAAGGCGATGCGCGTCGCGACAAGCGAAACTGCCGACGAGCTAGCGGATGCGCTGTTCGCCGAGCTGATGAGTCCCGATGCGACGGTCGAGGTCAAGCTCGACGACGCGAACCGCGAGGTCAGTGGCCTCGAAGCGCGACCGATCCACGATCGCGCGTCGCTGCGCGACGGCGTCGTCGCCGCGATCACCGGTGGAGCGCGTGGCCTCGGCGCGAAGATCGCCATCGAGCTCGCGACGCGCTACCGCGCGAAGCTCGTGTTGCTCGGCCGATCCTCGCGCGCGAGCGCCGTCGATGAGCTCATCGCGACGATCACAAACGCCGGTGGCGAAGCGCTATATGTCGCGTGCGACGTGCGCGATCCGGTTGCCGTCGCGAAGGCACTCGACGACGGTCGCAAACAATTCGGGCCGATCGAAGTCATCGTGCATTCGGCTGGCGTCATCGCGGACGGCTCTGTCGCGAACAAGGATCTCGAGAAGGTCAACGCGGTCTTCGATACGAAGGTCGGCGGCTGGCTCGCACTCGAGCGCGCGACGCGAAACGATCCGGTGCGCGTCGCGGTCGCGCTGACCTCGTGGTCGGGGCGCTTTGGCAATGCCGAGCAGACGGACTACTCGGCGGCAAATCATCTGGTCGCGAGCCTCGCGCAAGCGTGGCGGCACGCGCGCCCGAGTACTCGCGTCGTCGCGCTCGATCTGCCGCCGTGGGACGGCAGCAATATGGCGTCGACGATTCCGGCCGGTATGCGCGCCGTGATGCGTGCGCGCGGCATGCGCTTCCTCGACGATGCGAGCGGTCTTGCAGCCGTGATTGCCGAGCTCGAAGCGAACGATCGTGCGACCGAGGTGCTACTCGGCGGCGACATCGCGGTCGAGCACGAAGACCACGTGCGCGTGCGCATTGGCCTCGATACGCATCCGTACCTCGCCGACCACATGATCAATGGCGTGCCGGTGCTGCCGCTCGCCGCCGCGACAGATTATGTCGTCGCCGCGGGTGCACGGCTCGTCGACGGGCCTATCGCCGTCAGCGAGCTCGAGCTGATTGATGGCGTGCGCCTCGTCGACGGTCCCATCGATCTCGATATTCGAACGAAGGGCAGCGGCCCATTCGAAGTCGAGCTCGCCCCGGCGAACGCGCCGGCCAAGCTCGCGTATCGCGCGCGCTTCGAGGCGTCCACGGCTGCGCTGGCCGAGCTGCCGGCACCGACCACGCTGCAGCCGCCACCGCTCTCGATCGCCGATTTCTACGCGAAGCACACGTTCCATGGTCCGCGCATGCGCGGCATCGAGAGCATCGCCGGGCTCGACGATACGTCGATCAAAGGTACCGTGCGGTCGGCGCGCGCCGGCGACCTCGGCGACAAGCTCGCGACGTTCGCGCTCGATCCGCTCGTCGTCGATTCGAGCTTTCAGCTCGCGGCGTACTTCGTGCTCGTCAAGCATCGTCGCGCGGGCTTGCCACTCGGCTTCGACGAGCTGCGCGTGCTCGCGCCGATCCAGCCTGGGGCGCGCATCACGTGTCTCGTCAGGTTCGAGGCGCAGAACGGCGATTTGTTCGTCGGCAATATCGATTATCGCGATCCGCTCGGCCGGCTCGTCGCCCAGCTGCGCGGCGTGCGCGGCGCGTTCAAGCCGATCATCGATGCAGCGAGCGCGAGCGCGTCGACGACCGCGTCGCCGAGCGCACCCGCCGTCGACATCCCGCGCGCGCACTACACGATCGAAGAATTCCCCGAGTACGTCGCGCTGCGCGCGCGTATCGACGAGGTCGACGAGAGCGGCATCGAGAATCCGTACTTCAAAGTGCACGAGAAGCTGACCGCCGATACCGCCGTGATCAACGGCCGCGAGGTCATCAACTTCTCGACCTACAATTATCTCGGCCTGTCGGGCGATCCCGCGGTCTCGCGCGCCGCGGTCGAAGCGATCATGAAGTTCGGCACGTCGGTGTCGGCGAGTCGCATCGCGTCGGGCGAAAAGCCGCTGCATCGCGAGCTCGAGCTCGCGATCGCGAAGTTCCTCGGCTGCGAGGATTCGATCGCGATGGTCGGTGGTCACGCGACGAACGTCAGCGTGATCGGTCACATCGTCGGGCCCGGCGACCTCGTCATGCACGATAGCCTCGCGCACGACAGCATCCTCGGCGGCATCAAGCTCTCGGGGGCGCGGCGCCGGCCGTTCCCGCACAACGACTGGCAGGCACTCGACGATGCGCTTCGCCAGGTGCGCGGCTCGTTCCGGCGCGTGCTGATCGCGATCGAAGGCGTCTACTCGATGGATGGCGACATCCCCGACCTCGCGCGCTTCATCGAGGTCAAGAAGCGACACAAGGCGATCATGCTCGTGGACGAGGCGCACTCGCTCGGCGTGCTCGGTGCGCGCGGTGCGGGCATCGGCGAGCTCTACAACGTCGAGCGCAAGGACGTCGAGCTGTGGATGGGGACGCTATCGAAGTCGCTCGCGAGCTGCGGCGGCTACATCGCCGGCAGCGCGAAGATGGTCGAGTTCATGAAGTACACGAACCCGGGGTTCGTGTACTCGGTCGGCATCTCGCCCGCGAACTCGGCGGCCGCGATCGCGGCGCTGCGCGAGCTGCAGAAGCGACCGAAGCTCGTCGCAACGCTCGCCGCGAACTCGAAGCTCTTCCTCGAGCTGTGCAAGGCCAAGGGCATCGACACCGGCCTTAGCAACGGCAGCGCCGTCGTGCCGTGCATCATCGGCGACTCGGTGCGCTGCATGCTCGTCGCGAACGCACTCGCCGAAGCCGGCATCAACGTACAGCCGATCGTCTATCCCGCCGTGGAAGAGCACCTCGCGCGCCTGCGCTTCTTCATCAGCGCGCGCCATACCGAGGCGCAGCTGCGCTCGACGGTCGACACGCTTGCGATGGTGCACGCCACGTTCAATCGCACGCGCGTCAAGCCGCGCGCGCAACCGACGAATCTCACCTCACCACCCGATTGAGGTTGTTCATGCCGAACGAAAATCCTGCTCTCCGTCTGTACGAACGCTCGCTCGCCGGGCAGTGGAACGCCGATCGCGGCATCGACTGGAAGCTGCCGACCGACGTCGCCACGCCGGAGATCGATGCGGCGCGCAAGCGCCTCATCAACGAGCTCTACTGGTCGGAGCAGCAGTCGCTGTGGACGGTGGTGCGGATGAACGAGCCGATCCGCCGCTACTTCAACGATCATCACTTCTCGCTCTGCGCGGCGGCGCATACGTTCGACGAGGCGCGCCACGCGTACGTCCTCGAGCGGTACTGCCAGCAAATCGGCGGCCTCGACAAGTGCCCGATGCTGTGGACCGTGATCACGCGCGTTGCCGATTTCATGGGCAGCAGCGTCACGAACTATTTCCACTCGATCCTCATCAGCGAGACGCTCGGCGAGGTGCTGTTCGCGATGCTGCGCAAGTCGCACGCGGACCCGCTGCTCAAGGCGATCTGCGAGAACGCGCTGCGCGATGAGGCGCGGCACATCGCGTACGTGACCGAAGCGCTCAAGCGCATCCACATGCGGCTGTCGCGGTTGCAGAAGGTGCGCGTCGGGCTGACGCTGCGCGCGATGATGTACTTCGGGCTGCGCAGCCTGAAGCGCACCGAGGCCGATGCCGCAACGCTCGGCATTCCGCGCGATGCGTATCTCGACACGTTCGAGCGCAAGCTGATCAACAGCATCCGTCGCGCGAAGGTCGAGGACGTGCTGCATCCCGATACCGTGAAGGCGATCGTCGGCCACTTCCGCGATGTCAAGAACGACATCGTCTCGGCCGATTCGATTGCCGAGCTCGCGGCGATCGAGGATGGCGTGACGCCACTGCGCGTAGCCCAGGCGTAATTCGCGTAGGCAGTCGTAACTCCGCATCATTGCGAGGGACGATTTCGTTTGAAAAAGCGACCGGCAGTAGCAAGGATGCCGGCGCCATGTCGTGTCCTAGCGCCGAGCAGCTGGCCCGCCTCGCAGAGGGCTCGCTCGACGCAGCCGCGGTAGCGCATCTCGAAACTTGCGCGGCGTGTCGCGAGGTCCTGCGCATTGCCGGAGCTGCCGTCCCGGAGCGCGTTCCGACGGCGGTCGGCAGCTCGTCGTTCGAGGCGGCGCCGCAGAAGCCAACCGCGGGCGACAGCATCGGTCGCTACGTCGTGCTGCGCGCGATCGCGCAAGGCGGCATGGGCGAGGTCTATCTCGGCTACGACCCGATGCTCGACCGCAATCTCGCGCTCAAGCTCGTGCGCGCCGATCGCAGCACGCCCGATTTCGCCGCTCGGCTCGCGCGCGAGGCGCAGGTGCTCGCGAAGCTCGCGCATCCAAATGTCGTACGCGTGTTCGATGCCGGCACATGGCGCGGCGTCGGCTACGTCGTGATGGAGTATCTCGACGGCGAATCGGCGCGCACCTGGTGCAAGACCGGCGAGCGCACGGCCGCGGAGATCCTGCGCGTGTTCGTCGGCGCGACGCGCGGCATCGGCGCGGCGCACGCGCTCGGCGTCGTTCATCGCGACATCAAGCCCGACAACATCCTCGTCGGCAAAGACGGCGCCGGCCGTATCGCCGACTTCGGCTTGGTCTCGGATGTGCCGCGCGCGCTTGGCGATCCGAGCGAGCGTTTGACGCAAGGCGGCCTCGGCACGCTCGGCTATCGAGCGCCGGAGGTCGTCGCGGGCGCCACGGCCGACGCGCGCAGCGATCAATGGAGCCTGTGCGCGGCGCTCTACGAGATGTTGTTTGGCGAGCTACCGAGCGCCGAGCGGCGGGGCACGCGCGGATTGCCCGCCCCGGTCGCTCGCGCGTTGCGCCGCGGACTCGACGGCGATCCGACGAAGCGATTCTCGAGCATGGACGCACTCGCCGACGCGCTCGAGCATCGCTCGCGCTACCCGCGCTACGCCGCCGGCATCTTCGGCGTCGCGACGATGGGTCTCGTCGCCGCGAATCTGATGGCCGGCGGACCGGATCCGAACGCGGCGTGCGAGCGCGAAGCGCGCGAAGTCAGCGCGGTCACGGCGCCGCTCGAAGCACCGTTCTTCCGCGGCCGCTTCGCGAGCTTCGGAAGCGCCGCGCAGCTGCGTCACGCGGCAACCGCGCGCGAGGTCGCGAGCTACAAGACGCGGCTTGCGTCGAGCGCGATCGGTGCGTGCCGGGCAGAGCGGGTTGATAAGGCGGCCGCGGCGCTCGAACGCGATTGCGTTGCGGATCGCCATCGCGAAGTCGGGGCGCTCGTCACGCTGCTGCAGGCCGCCGATCGCACGGGTCTCGAGCAGGCGGCTGTCGCGATCGCGAAGCTGCCGGATCCCGCGCTCTGTGCAGACGCGGGCCGCCTCGCGACGATCGTACCGATCGATCCTGCGCGTCGCGCGGAGGCGGGCCGCGTCGCCGACGAGGTCGCGTCGCTGCGTGCGCGTTGGCTCCTCGGCGAGCGCGCCGGGCTTCTCGCGAGCGCGCGGTCTGTGGCCGAGCGCGGCGAACGACTTGGCTCGACTGTCGCGATGTCGACGACCGCGCTCGTCGCGGACCTCCTCAGCCAGAGCGGCGAGCTCGCGGCCGCGCGCGAAGCGCACCTCGCAGCGGCGCGTCACGCGGCGCGCGCGCACGACGATCGGATGCTCGTCAAACGTCTGATCAGTGCGGCCGGTGTCGCCGGTGTCGAGCTGTCGTTCGAGCGCGCAGACACGCTGCTCGCGTCTGCCGAGATCCTCGCGCTGCGTCTGGGCGATCCCGCGCTCCAGCACGATCTCGACCTCGTCAAGGCGCAGCTCGCCTACGAGCGCGGCGATGGCGCGCGCACCGTCGAGCTGTGCCGCAGCCTCTTGCCGCATCTTCGCGACAAGGCGTCGCCCGAATACTTCGACGCGCTGCTGCAGCTGACGCACGGCCTTCAGAGCATCCGCAAGCTCGACGAAGCGCGGACCGTCGCGCGCGATGCGCTCGCTGAAATCGCCGCACGCTACGGCGCCGATCACCCGTTCGCGGTGATGTTTCATACGCAGCTCGGCGCGATCGCGATCGACACCAAGCAGTACGACGAAGCGAAGCGCGAGTTCGAGCGTGCTCTCGCGATCGCGCGCACCGCGCACGGCCTCGACAGCCTCGTCACGGCGGACGCGATGATGAACATCTCGGGCATCCTCACGCTGCAGGAGAAGGATGGCGAGGCGATCGAGATCGGCAAGCAAGCGCTCGCGATCGCCGAGCGGGCGGGCAGCCGCCGCCTCGCAAATATCCTGCTAACTCTGGGCACGCTCTATCTCGACAAAGGCAACACGAAGGAAGGGCTCCCGTACGTTCAGCGCTCGCTCGCGCTACGCGAGGAGATCTACGGCGCAAGTAGCGGCGAGGTGCTGCGCCCGCTGATCGTGCTCGGCATGGCGAGTGCCGACGCGAAGGATCTCGACGCCGCTCGTCGCTACTGGCGCCGCGCCGTTGATGTGCTCGAGCAGATGCCAAACCCGCCTGACTTCGGCGTCGAGCTCATGCGCGACCTCGCGAGCCTCGAAAAAGATCCGCACACGAAGAAAGAGCTCATCGCCGATGCCGATGCGCTCGAGCGCCGCCTCGCGACGCGCAAAGACCTCGCGGCGAAGCAGAAGTGATGCGGTCGCCGCCGGTTGATTCGGCAGAGGTCGCTCGGAGCTCTCGATGATCGACTGGGCCGCGATTGCAGCTCGAGCGGCAGAGGAGTCCGCTCACGCGCGTGTCGATGTCGCCGCGTTCGCGCGCCATCTGTCGACGCTCGACCTCGACGCGGTGCCGGCGCACCTGGGCGATCTCGTGCTCGCATTCGCGGCGGCACATGCCGATCCGACGGCGCAGAGCGAAGTACATCGTCAGCTCACGCGCGCGGCTCGCACGACGTTGCCGGCGGCGGGCTACGCGGAGCACATCGTCGACGACACGATCGGCGAGCTTGCCGTGACGTTGCTCGCCGGCGCCAAATCGCCGCTGCTGACGTACCGTGGCCAGGCCTCACTCGGCGGATGGTTGCGCACACTCGTCGCGCGGACCGCGCTGCGACTCGCCGATCTGCAACGACGCGAGGCGCGTGCCGCGAGCGACAGCGATAGCGATCTTGTCGATCGCGTGGCCGCGAGCGATCTCACGCGCGACCTATATCGATCCGAGTTGCGCGATGCCGTACGCCGCGCGTTTGCAGCAGCGATCACACGGGTGTCGTACTTCGAGCGCCAGCTGCTCGCAGACTTTCTCGTGCGTGAGAAGGGACTCGACGACATCGCGAAGGCGCATGATGTCCATCGCGCGACCGCGGCGCGCTGGATGGCGCGTGCTCGCGCAGCGTTGGATCGCGAGCTGCGCGCCGAGCTGCACCGGGACCTCGTCGCATCGGAATCGGAGGTCGCGAGCGTTCTCGATTCCGTACGCTCGAGCATCGAGCTGTCGGTCGAGCGACTCTTGCGCGACTAACAGCGCGACGACGTCTGCGCGCGCCGGCCGCGCCTATTGCGCGACAGACGTCTGCAGCACGATGTGGTGCCTGCGGTCCGTGGCCGCGATCAGCGCTTCGACATCTCGCGCCACAGGCGTGAAGTAGGGCGACGGTGCGAGCTCGATAACGTAGCCCGCCGGCACGTTTGCGATCTTCGCGTGGAGCGCGGCGAGCGTGCCCCTCTCGGGATGCCAGCCGACCATCGTGACGACGATCTTGTCGTCGGCTCCTGGTCCGAACGCGAGCTCCCAGCCTGCGCGGTCACCGTTCCAGGCATCGACGACACCGATGGTGTGGCCGAGCTCGAGCAGCTCCCGCGACGGTGGCCACGTGCCCGGATCGACGACGACGATCTTCTTCGGTCGCCTCGTGTCACCGCGCGCGAGGCGCGCGATGGCATCGAAGCGCCGCGAACCCGCGACCACGATCTCCTCCAGCTTCGGCAGCAGCGTCGTGCTGGCGAGCGCATCGACGGTCGACGCGTCTTCGACCGCAATGCGCAGCTTCTCGATCGCCCACGGCCGCTTCACGCCGAACAGGCGCTCGTGATCCTCGTCCGAGTCGAGCATGCCGATCTCGCGCAGCGAGACCATCGATGCATCGAGCACCGCGGCCGACTCCCAGGACATATCGATCCGCTCGACGGTGCCCCACGCTGGGTGGCCGCGCGCTCGTCGCTCGGCCTCGGGCGTCGCCGCGACGTACGCGTGCGCGAGGAAGCCACGCTCGAAGCGTGCGCTATCGTGCGGGATGAGATCGGCCAGCGGACCGAGCCAGCGCTGCGCCTGATCGGCGAGCAGCTGCGCGAGACGGATGCGACCGTCGCTATCGAGCGCGCCGGCGAGCGACAATGCGATGAGCTCGCCGTGCGGATGCTCGCGCTCGAGCAGGTAATCGCCGAGCACGAGGCGTGCGCCGTCATCGCGCGGGTTCGCGCACACGAGCTCGTACAGCGCGCGAGCGCGCGGATCGTCGATCCAACTCGACGTCGTCGGCGGAGGCGCGTGTGCGGCAATCTCCAGCGCGGGACGCTGCGGCACGCCGAGAATCTCGATCTCGACGCCACCGTCGGCACCGCGACGGCCGATCGCGTACGGCAGGTACGCCTCGCCGATGTCCATCCCCTGCGTTGCATCCTCGCGGCAGAACGTCTCGAACGCGCGCGTGTCCGCCGTCGTGTAGATGTCGAGGTAGCCGATTGCCGGCGAGCACCAATTGCAGCCTTCGCCGTGATCGACAACCGGATTCGGCTGCTCGTTGCCCTCGTCGTCGTAGATCGGATCGTGGTTGTACGCACACACGTGCGGCCACAGCGGCATGGTGTGTCGCTTCGATGCGACGAGCTTTCCGTGCAGCTCGTCGTCGGCGTTGTCGTTCCAGTACTGCGAGACGACGAACAGGATCGATTGATAATCCGTCGTCGCGAATAGCTCGGCCATTCGCTCCTCGATCATCGCCATCGTCTGTCGCCGTGTGGTTGCTAGCTCGCTCATCGCATCACCATCTCGATCTGCTCGCGCCGCTGTGCATCGCGGAGGCGGTGCATGTAGCACTCGAGCACCGTCGGCACGCCATCGGCGAGCCGCTCGCGCGCCCAGTCGAGACCAAACGTGGTCTCGGCGAGCGGCTGATGCGTATCATGCTTCCCGGCATTTGCCGAGACGTGAATTTCGGTGATGCGATCGTAGTCGGCGAGGCGCCGCCACGTCGTGTCGCTCATCGCATCCTGCGTGCGCTGGATGAAGACGTGCGACACGTCGACGACGAGCGGCCAGCCGCGATCCATCGCGAGCTCGACCTCGACGCCGGTGCCGAGTGCGTGGCCCGGATACATGACCTCGACGACAGGCGCAGCAATGCCGGCCGCGAGCTGCTGCTCGATCCACGCATCCCAACCGATCGTGCGCTGCGGTGGATGCACCGACTCCGACGCGACGAGACACGCGCCGCACTCGCTCCACACATCCGTCTTGCGCGCCGTCCACGCAAAGCCGTGATGCAGGCGTGTCGCGACACCCGACGCACGCACGTGCGCTTCGAACTCCGCCGTCGGCGCATTGCCGGGCGTGAGCTGGATGGCCGACGTCAGGCGCGCGAGCTCGTCGAACGCCTGCGCCATCGGCCGCCCCTGGAGACAGCTGAGCGCGAGATACAGCACGGCACGTAGGGTAGCGGATCGCGCACGCCGCGCCACGCGTCCGGAGATTCGCGGGGTTATCTAGTTTTTCTGCGCAGCCGATGCCTCCGTTCGCACAAGAGGTCGATGTCGAAGGTATGCGTTCTCCTTCTGTTGGTCGGCTGCTCGGCCGGCTCCGATGACGATTCCTCCAATCAACCCGACGCGGGTGCCGGCGTGGATGCGCCGCGGCTTGTCGATGCGCCTGTGCCCGGCGTGCTGATGCCCGGCACGTGGGTCTACGTGACGTACACGAGGACGGCCGATACGTGCGGCAGTACGGTCGACGGCAACGATTCGATCACGATCGACATGGTGACCGCGACGAGCTTTCGCGTGGTGTGGCCAAGCTCGATCCCGCTGACATCAACGTGCACCGTGAACACGAGCAAGTATTTCGCGTGCGGTGCGGCGACGGCGTCGGCGGATCAAGCGCCCGTCTACGATGCGATCGTCACCGTCGGTGCCGAGCTCTCGGGCCACATCACGACATCGACGCTCGCGACAGGCACGCAGCGCATCAACGTCGGCTGCACCGGCACGCAATGCGCCGAGGTGCACGCGACGCCGTGCAGCGTCAGCGCGGACATCGTGATCAAGAAAGCGGGGACATGATGAGAGCGGCCCTCGTTCTCGTATTCGCACTCGGCTGCGCGAGCGACCACGACAAAGATGCGATTCCATGTCGCAACGATTGCCTGACAACATCGGTCACGTGCAGCAACGCGTGCAACGACCAGCCGTCGCCTGCGCCGTGCAAGACAGCGTGCGCCGCGAACGAGCTGTCGTGCGAGAAGGTGTGCGAAACGGAATTTCCCGGTGACGATTCGATTCGCTGTCGCGGCGATTGCGATCGATTCGGCATCACGTGCAGCAACAACTGCGCTGATTCGGCGTGTCGCTCGGCATGCGCGAACCAAGTGCAGAGCTGCAAGCTCGAGTGCTACGGGCTCTACGGCGAGTAGACGACGGCAACGACATCGTCGTCGCTGCGCGCGAGCACTGCCTCGAGCGCAGGCCAGGCAAAGCGCGGCGGCTCGAGCGATGCGACGCAGCTCGCGCGCAGTCCGCCTTCGAGCAGACCGCGGCGCAATGCTTTCGCCGCCGCTTCTTTGAGCGCCCATAACGTCGCCCAGTCGTCTGCGGCGGCGAGCGCATTCTCCTCCGCGGAAATGAATCGCTCGGCGACGCGACGCACGCGCGCGGATTGTTCGTGCTCGCACAGATCGATGCCGAGCGCGCGCACCTGCCCGACGACAGCAACGGCGAATCGCCGACCGTGCGAGATCGAGACGAGCGGCGGAAGCCCGCGCACTTCGGGAGCGCCGTCGCGATCGCGCGCGATCACCGCATGATGTGCCGCTTCGCCGACGAGCGCTTCGAGCGCGATGCGTGCCGCTAGCTGACCAGCGACATGCTCTTGCCGACGCCTGCCATCGTACGCGCTCGCTGCGTGCCACTCGTCGGCGTGCAGCAGCGCACGATAGCTGGCAGGGTCTGCGAGTGGCACACGCGCGACGCGCAACTTCGACGGAAATCCACCGACGAGCGCGCTTGCTTTTATATCGTCCGGTGTGATCATCGCGCCATGCCGCTCTTCAAGCGCCCCGACGGTGAGCTCGTTCGCGACGAATCCAACGTACGCAAGATGATGCCGTACCTCATGCGCGGGCGAAACGAGAGCGCGGTGTATCACGAGCAGCTTTACGATCTGACGAAGACGCGCCCGTGGCTGCGCGCATACAACCGCGCGCACCCGGATGCGGCCGCGACGCTGTTCCACTTGATGCTGTTCGGATTCGCGCACGGCTTTCACCAGCGGCCCGGCCTCAACCGCTTCGTCGCCGGTGGTCGGATTTATCAGCGCAAGGGCGTTTATCTGTCGTTTGCGGCGAAGAAGCTCATGGATGCCAACGCGCCGCTCGTCACCGTGAAGATGCTCATGCCGCCCGACGAGCCGTTCCACGAGTTCGCGAAGCGCGTCGCGACGACGATCGATGGTTCGCGCAGCGATCGTAAGAGCGTTGTCGACACCGAGCTCAAGCTCGCGCTCGCGCTGCCGGGTCCGCTCGTGCGCGGCGTCATGGCCGGCATCCGCGGTCTAGACAACATGAACCTGTTGCCCGGCTCGATGATCGATCACGATCCGATGTACGCGTCGGCGTTTGTCGGCAACCTCGGTTCCGTCGGCATCGACAACACGTTCCATCACCTTTACGAGTACGGCACGATCAGCCTCTTCAGCGTGATCGGTCAGGTGAAGAAGCGCGTCCTCGTGAGCCGCGATAACCAGCCGGTCGTGCGCGACACGGTGTCGGTGCGCTGGACGTTCGACGAGCGGATCAACGACGGCTTCTACTGCGCGCTCGGCCTGCGCGTGCCCGTCGCGATGATCGAAGATCCCGAGCGCTACTTCGGTTCGCCGACGCAGCCGAACAAGGTCGCTCAGGTTGGCGAGGCACCGGAGCCCAAGCAGGCCGCCGAGCCCGCGGCAAAGCCGTCGAGCAAGTCCGCGACTGTTGCGAACGCGCGCTAGCTCACAAGCATTCGCGCGTCGCGCTCCACAGATCGACACTGCCCATTCCGCCCGGTCGATCCGAGCTGAACAGCAGCGTGCGGCCGTCGACGCTGATCTCGGGATCGTCATCGTTGAAACCGGCGGCGAGCACGGGCGACGGCGTCTCGAACGGCGCGCCGATCGCCGGGCGATGCGCTTGGTAGATCGTTAACGTCGTGCCCACGCCATCTTGGTAGAACAGATCGAGCCCGTTCGCGCTGACCGAGGGATAGCCGTTGGCGCCGCGGTTGAGCTCGCTGACGACGCCGTCGACGATCCACGCACCGGCGCGATGCGCACGCACGAGCTCTTCGACGGGCAGCTCGTGACTGAAGAACAGCTCGCGACCATCCATCGACAGCGTCGGGCCGTGACTATCCTCGCCGGCGAGATCGCTGACGATGACCGGAGTCTGCCACTGCGCTGCCGTCGACGAACGCGTCGCGGTGTACAGCAGCGATGGACCGCTGCGTGTGCTCACAAAGTAGAGCGTCAACGCGTCGAACTGGAATGCAGGATCGGCATCGACCGCGGTGCTGTTCAGCGCCGTAAGCGCGACGGTCACCCCGAACGATTCCGTCATCGAGCCTCGCGTCGCTGCGTAGAGATGACGCCCGCCGCCGCCGCTGCGCGTCGATTCAAAGACGAGCTCGAGGCCGTCGGCGCGCAGCGCCGGCGCATACTCGGCGGCACTGGTGTTGATCGCCGGCCCCAGGTTCACCGGCGACGTGAACGGCCCGAACACGCACGCGGGCTCGCCGCTGACGTCTGGAATCGGATCGAAGAAGATCCGACCACAGCCAGACAGCGTCACGGCGGCGGCGGCGATGCGCACACAGCAATGTTACTCAGAACGCCATCGCACCGAGAAAAATGTTTTTCACCTTATCGTGGTCGAGCGTGAACAACATGCCGCCGTAAACGGATCCGACGAGGTACTCGGTCTTCGGCTTTTGGACCTCCTCATCGGAGCGCGGGTACACCTTCGCGATGTCTGCGCGCGTGCTGCCGATCTTGATGCCAGCGCTCGTCGCGAGCGTGCTCGGTGCGGAGATCTCGATCGCGGAGATCACGAACGGACCGGCTTTTTTCTCGGCGCCCATTTTTAGGCGCACGCCGGGCCACGTCCAATCGCTCACCCACTCGCCGGTCGCGCCTTCTTCGAAGGGCTTCGTCTTCTTCGTCGGTGGCCCGAGCACCGCCGTCACGGCCGCCTCATCCATTCGTAGCTTCAGGCCACCGATCGCTTCGGTCTCGAGGATCTTGTCGGGATCGATCGCTGCGGCGGCGGCGTCCATGACCCACGCGTCGACGACGACTGCGTCGACCGACGCAGCGTCGATCGGCTGCGCGCTGCCGACAGCTTGTTTGCTCGCCTCAGGTTTTCCCTTGTCACAGCCGACAAGCGCGATCAGGATCACCAACGTTGTAATACCCACCACGCGAAGATAACGCACTGTATGCTCGCGGGATGGGTGAAGCGCTTGCCCCCTTGCACAAAGGCTTTCACGGGAAGGCGTTGTTCGTCGATCTGACAGCACGGTCGCATCGCGTCGAGACGATCGATCCGCAGGTGTATCGCGACTTCCTCGGCGGCTACGGACTCGGCGCGTGGCTCATGTGGAAGCATTTTCCGGCCGGCACCGACGCACTCTCGCCGCAAGCATGCTTCGCGTTGTGCTCGGGCCTACTCACCGGCCTCAAGACGCCGTTCTCGGGACGCATTCAAATCGTCGGCAAGTCGCCGCTCACCAATTCGTGGGGCGACTCGAACTCCGGCGGCAGTGTGTGCAGTCATCTGCGCGCCGCAGGCTACGACGCGCTCGTTGTCACCGGCAGAGCGGCCGTGCCGACGCTGCTCGTGATTCGCGACAACGACGTCAGCTTCGAGCCCGCCGGCGAGCTGTGGGGCAAAGAAGTGCCCGAGACGTTCGACGAGCTGAAGAATCGCTTCGGCGGCAAGCGCGATGTCGGCGTGTCGGCGATCGGTCCCGCCGGTGAAAAGCAGATGCGCATCGCATCCGTGATGAACGACCGCTATCACGCGTTCGGCCGCCAGGGATTTGGCGCGGTGTACGGCAGCAAGAACCTCAAAGCGATCGTTGTCGCGGGCACGGGCGAAGTGCCGGTCGCGCGGCCCGACGAGTTTCGCAAGATCTGCAAGGCGATCACCGACGAGTACAAGCGCGACCTCAGCATCTTCGCTCGCATCATGGCGTTTATGGCGACGTCGAAGGGTTGGCTTGCTTGGATGTATCGCTTCATGACGCGCACCGGGCGCAAGCTGCAATCGCCGGCGGCGGCGATGCGGCGGGTCTGGTCGCAGCGCGGCACGACGGCGGCCATCGCGCTGTCGATCGAAAACGGCGATGTGCCGATCAAGAACTGGACGGGCGTCGCAACGCGTGACTTCCCCCTCGCACGCAAGGCGATGAAGATCGACGGCAAGGTCGTCGATAAATACGTCACGAAGAAGCTGTCGTGTGGCGATTGCCCGATGCCGTGCAAGGGCATCGTCAAGGTGAAGTCGCGTGGTCTCTCCGACGTGCGACGCCCCGACTTCGAGACGATCGCGGGCTTCGGCGCGAACATCCTCAACGACAACATCGAGATCGTTACTGCATGCCACGACGCCTGCAACCGGCTCGGCATCGATGCGGTGAGCTCGTCGATGACGATCGGCTGGGTGTGCGAAGCCGTCGAGCGCGGCATCCTGAGCGCCGCGGACCTCGATGGCATCGACATGCGCTGGGGCAATGGCGAAGGCGCGCTCGCACTGACGATCAAGATGGGCAACGGCGAAGGCTGTGGCGCGTGGCTGGGGCAGGGCGTCAAGCGCGCGGCGGAGCACGTCGGCAAAGCGAGTGATGCGTTCGCGATCCATATCCACGGAGGCGAGCCGGCGTATCACGACAGTCGATTCACGTCGCTGCTCGGGGTGACGTACATCGCCAATCCCACGCCAGGCCGCCACACCGCAGGCTCCGCTTCGTGGAACGAAACGTTCGGCGCCGGCTTTTCGCTGCCGAAGGCGGCCGAGCGCAAAGACTGGAACGTGAAGTGGAAGAGCACCGAGGGCAAAGGCAAAGCGCAGGCGCTGCACTCGAACGCGCACCAGGCGATGAATGGTCTCGGCCTCTGCATGTTCACGATGCTGACGGGCCGGTTGCCGTGGACCGATCTCGTCAACGCCGCGACGGGCTGGAACTACACCGATCATGATCTGCTGACGTGCGGCGAGCGCATCCAGAACTTGCGCGCGGCGTTCAACCGGCGCGAGGGCATCAAGCCGGCCGACTTCGCGCCGCACCCGCGCATGCTCGGCGAAGGTGACGGCCATCTCGAGGCCGGCCCGCTGCGCGGCATTCGCGTGCCGCTGCCGATGCTCAAGGATGACTACTACGATCACATGCACTGGAACAAAGCGACGGGTGCCGTATCGCGTGCGCGCGCGAGCGAGCTCGGGATCGCCGAGCTACTCGAGGGCTATCTCGAATGATGGGGTCGTCCTAAGGTGGGCATCTTCGATCGCATACGCGGCGATCAGATCCGGATCCACATCTTGATCCGGGGCCGGATCGGCGATGACTGGAAAGACATCGACGAATACCTGCGTGTGCCCGAGGGCATCACGCTCGGCCGCCTGGTCGAGGTCGCCGAGAATGCCGGTGTGCCGCTTCGCGAGGCGCTCGACAAATCGCCGCATCTGGTCGACACGCTGATGCTCAACGGTGAGCGTTGCCCGTTCACGGAGAACGCAGAACGAGTCCTCGCAGATGGCGACGAGATTTATCTGCTCGCGCCGCTCGCCGGCGGTTAGCTGCACTCGCGCGTACTCGCGCCGCGAGAGTGCGACCCGTGCGCTAAGCTAGCTGCGGATGACGCCCGTGGATGTGAAGGCCGCGATCGCCGGAGACATCCGCGCCATGCGTCGCGTCGCGCGGTTGAAGCAGGGGCCGGTCGCGACGCTGCTCGCCGATATTGCGGTTCGCACGTGCTCGCGTCACGTCGCCAACCAGGCGGCTGCGTCGCTATCGCGTCGCGACAAAGATCGAGCGGCGATTGCCGCGATGGCCAACGTCCTGCGCGCCACACCGGCGGACGACGAGACCGGCGGCTTTGAGTGGTGCGCGAGTGCGCTCGCGAAGCGCAAAGAGCCTGCGGCGCTCCGCGCGGCGATCGCGAGCTATCGAGCCATGCCGCCAGGACGCGCGCGCTACTTCCTCGTGCTCGGGCTGTCCAACCGCACGGAGCGTGACAAGTCGCTGCGCAAGAATGCCGCGTTCGTTCAAATGATGATGGACGTGGTGAAGGATTCAAACGAAGAGGACGCTCGCGGCGCTGCGATCTGGGCGCTGTGGCGCCTCGCGCATCCGCGCTCGATGCCGCTGATGCTCGAGCTCCTCGAGACGGACGCCGACCCGTATGTGCGCACGACAGCGGCACGCGCGCTGGCGGCGATCGGCGGAAAGCGTGCAGTTGCCGCGTTGCGTCCCTTCCTCGCGACGTGCACCGATGACGACCTCGTCGCGGAGCTCACGCCACGATTACGATCCAAAGGGTGAACGGGCAACCTCACTCGGCGATCGCGTCGATCAAGCCGTACCTTTGCGCCGCGACGACATCGAAGCGCGTCATCGCGCGCCGGTCAGCGACGATCACATCCGCAGCTTGCTGCGCATCGCGGGCGAGCGTCGCGGTGATCGTTTCATCGACATGCGCCGAAATCCGCTGAGGCTCCAAGGGCGGCATGATGAAGCGACTCGTGCGCGACGCCGAGCGATGACCGCGTGCGCCGTGCGCGAGACACACAAGTGCCATCGCGTGCGCGGCGCCCAGGCAGTGCGTATGCACGACCAGCTCACCCATCAGATCGCAAATCGCAAGCACGTCGCCGACGTTGCCGCCAGCCGAGTCGAGGTACAGCCAAACGGGGGCGCGCGCGTCCTGCGACTTCAGATACAGCATCTTCGCGAGCGCGATCTGCGCGACACGTTCATCGATCTCGCCACACACGAGCACAGTGCGATGTACGTAGACGAGCTCGTCTTCGCTGAGCGTGGCGCGCACCGCATGCGTGAGCATGCGAGGACTATAAGCGGTCACTGTGCTGATGGAACGTCAGTCGAGCGGCGGACGAGTCACTCCGTGGGGCGCGTGCTCGGGATATCGAAGTACGAGATGCTGCCGTGCTTTCTCCAGCCTTCTCGCAATAGCCACGTCTTCGGTAGGTAGACAGGCAGTGGGTCGTAGGTATCGCGCCACTTCCACAACAGGACTGCGTCCTCGTGCTCCTTCCAGCCCATGAACAGCACACCCGTCGAAAATGGATCGACCTTCCAGCCTCGAGCGAGCGCGCCACGATCCTCTTGGTGCTTTCGCCAATTGTTGAGCACGTAGGCCAGCGAATTACGCGCCTGCTTGGGATTCGTGATGATTTCTTGGTGAAATCGGTCGGGAAAGACGGAACCACGACGTCGTACCGCCAACCGGGCACGCACGCTGAATTCGCGATTGATGTGTTTGGCTGCTGAAATCTGAAAGCTCTGCATGCCGCGTGAGAGCGCCATCTTGTGGTCCGCCTCGACGAGCAGATGGATGTGATTGCTCTGGATGCTGACGTGCACGATGCGAAACGCGCTGCCGGTCTTGTAGTTGAGCTCGTGCCGAAAGAGGCAGAGCGTTGCCTCGCGTAGCGCCTTGTATAGGTGGCGCTTGCGGAGGTTGCCGATGTCGCGGTGCGTGCGAAGCACGACGTGAACGGGGAACCGCCGCTCGAGCGTAGGGCGCACCTTGTGCGGCGAACCTGCGCGGAGGCCCTTCGGCTTGCGACCCGGCTTCTTGCCTCTCCACGTCTCGCCTTTGCGCCGGCCGCGGTTCTGGCCGTTCTTGTCGGGAAAGCGCAGCTGCTGCTGAACGTGCCGTTTGGGGACGCGAGCCATGATGTGGAGTACCACATCGCAAGTCGTTCGCAATTAATTTCGCCGATATTTTGCGACGCGTCAGAGAGTCTGAATCAGCGGAGCCTGTGACCGGTGCCGCTCCGTGCCGCTCCTGTGGAGAACGCGTCATCGGGCTCACCGGCTCGATTCGCGTTCTCCACAGTCGCTTGAAGACCGCGCGCACGCGCTCGATGAGCTAGATGGCGCGGTCTTCACACCGCTCACCACCGCTCACAGGCCTGCTACTACCAGCTTTTTATTTTCGGGAGGAGAAGAGAGAGCCAGTTGTCCGCGACCTGCGTGGCACCGACCGCTGCGGGAGCGCAGATCGCAGATCACGACCTCGCGAG
>Ga0070698_100002601_pt1 | contig 19887 bp, 15 predicted proteins | sample KBSK1502metaG_FD_65477 | JGI IMG/M metagenome (GOLD analysis project Ga0070698, IMG submission 65477) | Corn, switchgrass and miscanthus rhizosphere microbial communities from Kellogg Biological Station, Michigan, USA - KBS K1-50-2 metaG | ecosystem: Host-associated > Plants > Roots >...
ATCGCGGTTGTGCGCCGCGCATCGGCACCTTCCAACCCTATACACGCCGCATACTTCATCAGGATTTCGTTGACCGTTTTCAGCTCGCCGCGCCGCAGCATGTCTTCCAGGTAGGTGCGCACGTTGCGCGGAGGAACGCACCAAGCTTCGTCTGAAGTGAGGACTTCTTTTTTGTTCTCGTCGGGCACTTGCTCCCAAAATTCCTGGTCAAGCAGTTCGGTGTACGACTGCACTTGAATTCCTGCACTTGCCATCATCTCTTCTTGGGTGGTGAGAATCTTGCGCAGTCCCTCAATTTCGGCATTCATCCGGTCCAGCAACTGCTTCACCGCGTTCACACGCAACTCGCCGCGCTCATAACTATCCAGGGCGAACCGGATGGCCACATGTTCGGCCAGCTTCAGGAGCATGGGCTTGTCAGGCTTCTCGTTGGGGGCCTGGGCGGCCAAACCAGCCAGCGCTTGTTGCAAGGTAAATTGCGTGCGCACCGGCATCGCGCTGAGCCTCGACTGGAACATGGGAACGTCCATTCGGGCCTCAGGGTCTTTTCGCGCTTTGCCAAGCTGCGCAAAGAGCGCCAGCATCTGCCGGACGTCTTCTTCAGCTACCGAAAATCCCCCTGCGCCGCTGCCGATTCCTCCCGCCAACTCAGTACCGGCCCCGCGGAGCAATGCCGAAGCGGTCAGCCACCTTCCTGGCGCGGGGGCGCCAGTGCCAGCCGCTCCGGGAGAGCCTCCGCCGAAACCGGCTCCCCCTGAGGCTCCGGAGAAGCCTGGTCCCGAGGCCACTCCTGCCGGGGCAAGTGCGCCAGCCGACCCGGGGCCGCCTCCAGCGCCTCCGGAGCCAGCACGGAACTCCCAAAGGCTCCCTGAACCCACTGACGCTCCGCCAGCTCCGCCCGGCCCATCTCCGCCACTTCCCGGACCTCCGCTCCCGCCACCAGCAGGCCCTCGGGTGCTTTCCGCCGCCAAGATCATCTGCAGCAGCTTGTTTGGATCCTCCAGAAAGTCTCTGAATTTGTCTCCATGGGCTCCCAAGACTTTTGCGGTAAGGTTGGCCGCGACCTTGATTCCGGCTACAGAAGAATCTTCCGCCACGTAGCGAATTTCATTTACTTTAATAGCGGTGTCGCCGGCCAGCGCGGATTTCAACTGTTCCGCTAGCTGAGTGGGTTTGGCATTGCCGCTTGGGAAAGCGCGGACAAACCGCGCAAGTTGCGGCTGAGTGAGAGAAGTCCCGAAATGGATGCTGGCAATGCCCGAGGACGTAAGTAATTGTGCGAAGCTGCGTTCGCCCGCAGCCGCTCCTAAAGGCACTCCATCCAGCAGGATCTGGTTCCCCGACGCACCAAGCAACAGGCCACTGCCGGCGCTTTCGTCCAGTGCCGCACGCAGTTCTTTCCAGGTGATTTCAAACTGCCCGGCTGTTCGCACGTGTCCGAATTCGTACAGGCGCGCAAACTTCAGCAAGATGTTCAGGCTGCGCACAAAAGCCCGGGCCGCCCCTCGTGTATCGCCAGTCATGACTTCGCTTTTATGTTCATCGAGGACCGCACGTCCTCGCAGAGTAGCTGTACTTACTACACTAGGTGGCTAGTTCGATAGAGACAAGCCTCGCGACGCCCGTTGTACTCATCTCAATAACCCTTTGTCTCAGTCGTTTCTTAGGGCGCGTGCCGCTAAGTTGAAACTATTTGTCACTAAGCAACTCTCTGTCTGTTCTGATTGCCGCTGTTCTCGGGGAGTTCTAGAATCGAGTTGATGTCCGACCAGCCGCAGAGCGACCGGTTCAAAGCGGAAATGCCACAGATTCCTGGTGTTTCCAACGTCAAGGCACGCGAGCAACCTGGTCTGAATCCTGCGTTGCGCCTGATTGTCGGTCTGCTCGGCGTCTTGATTCTCACTTTTTTAGGTTCACGCTGGCTCGTTCGTGCCAAGCACAAGGACGCGCCGCCCGCAGCGCCTCCACCGCAAATTGAAGTTCCTGCTCCGGCTGTGGATCCGAGTGCTACACTGCCACATTCCACGGCAGCGCAGCCCGAGATCGCAACCCTCACTGAAATGGCCAAGCCGTGGTCTTCCACGGAATTTTTCTTTGTGAATCGCTTTAGCGGCGAAAGCACCCGGGCGATGCTGATTCGTTTACCCGCAGGTTCGGCCAAGACATCCGACGGTTACTGGGCGTTTGCGATCAAGGCGCCGTTTGGAAGCTGCGAGCTCGAGTATGTCACCGACATCGAGAAGCTGAGGCAAGACTATGATTTCCGCGCGGCGAAGCACCCTATGGTGGGCAATCCGTGCAGTCGCACTCTGTTCGACCCTCTCAAACTCGGCAGCGTTCCAGGAGATATTTGGGTGCGCGGCGCGATTGTGCAGGGATCAGATCTCCGTCCGCCGCTCGGGATCGAAGTAAAGATTCAAGGCAACAATATACAGGCCGTCCGGATGGAGTAGTCGCGAGCCATTCAGTACTTAGTGTGTCGGCGCGGGACACCGCAGTCTCCTGCGTCAGAAATTCGCTGCATGGTTTAGGGTCGGAGCTTTAGTTCACCTGAGCGTCGAGGGGCTACGACATCAACCTTTGTGCTTTGAATGTCCATTAGCCTGAAGCGCCACTGCGTTGTAATCGAGCTTCCAACTCACCACCTTAGCTTGTCGTTAAATTAGATCTGCCCCCCGCCACATCGCCGCACTTCGGCGTCCATTCGTCCGATCAACGTCAGAAACACCATTTTTTGGTCCGCCCACCATGACCAGAGCGGATGCTCGAATGTCGCCGGCCTGTTGTGCTCGACGAAAAAGTGCGAGATCCACGCCAGCCCGTAAGAAATCGCCACCGCCGCTGCGATCCACCACCAGCGGTGTACAGCAATCGCCGCACCCAGCAGAATCCAACCGGCAACCGTTCCGACGCAGTGTACCGCCCGTGTCGCCGGCTTGCTGTGCGCGCTCACATACTCCGGCCAAAACTCCCCAAATCTCACGGAAAGACCCCTCGCTAATGCGACCGTTGACAGAAAGCTATCATAATCTTCAGCCAAAAGCAGGTATCCTGATTTCAAGTGGTATCGCGGCGCGGTAGGGAGTCTAGGGCAAGGCGTTGCGCTCTCATTGCTTCTCGGGAAGGCCCTTGGGTGTTCCGATCTTCTGATTGTCCTCAACAGCGAACAAGACGTAGTTGCTAAAATCGTGCTTTCTATGGAGTCGATGGGCTCTCGTGCGCACGTACCACTCGGCACGGACAGGAAGCCATAGCTCCAGGTTATCTTTGCGAAATCGCACAGGGCCGTACTCAATATCCGTGTGCTGGGCTAATAGTCCCGCAGCGTCCACAGGCTCCCGAAGATCCGTTTGCAGGTGAACGACCTGATAGTTTCTGGCGTCAATCCACGCGCGCCCCTTCAGCGGGACTGGAAACCTTTTTCCATTAAGGTAGTGCACCTGCATCCGGCTCGGACTCTGTTTTGTCTGTTCGAAACGGATTTGCCAGGCAAATCCAGGCCCCTGGCGTGCCAGACCCTCGCACTTCATTTCAAACTCGCGCTGATAGTAAGGATGAAACACGAAGACCTGCGAAGGCAATCCACGCGTGGCGAAGTGGTTGGGAAAAACCGTGTCATCCGGTCGGCCATTCCGGTATTCCTCAACATCCAGAGAATTACGCCGCGTCTCGTGGATCGATACGACGTACGCGAACGAGAGGGTTTCTGCCTTGGACGGGATCCCGTTCTCACTCAGATATTGATGTTCCAGAGTCTCAGTTGCGGAAAAGCGGTCGAGCGTCTCAGGGAGGCGCTGCAATTGCTCACCCGCCTTGGCCAAAACGTCTGGCAGCTCGCAGCTAGCCCCCAGTTCTACGGGCGCTAGCGCTGCATCGACGTCGGTTGGCACCCAATGATCAACGAGCGGCGAAACAACGGGCTGCGGCAGCTCGATAGGATCACTCGGCGCATCGCTGGGAGCAATCACAAACTGCGCCGCCGGGCTATGCAGCCTGTCAAGCAGGCGCTGCGCCAGCTCGGCTTGCTCGCCTTCCGGCTTGGTTGCGAGGAATTGGTTCAGAACCTGAATTGCCTCATCCTTTCGTCCTTGGACGGCCAACGCCCGGGCCAGAACAATGGAAATACTCGCCGCTTTTTCTTTCCCAAGTTCCAGAGCACGTTCGCCGTGCGAGACGGCCTCTGTATATTGACCCTGGCGGAAAGCTACTGTGGAGATGAGGAGATGAGCTTTCCAAGAATTGGGGTCCAATTCCAGGGCTTTCTGACCGACCTCACCAGCTTTTGGATAGTTGGCCTCCCGCAAGTAGGATTGCCCTAATGCGTACAAGGACAGGCCGTGGGTTCGGTCAAGCGAGATCGCCTTCTGCCAATAGCCCTGCGCATCCGGCACATTTCCTTGACGTTCTGCAAGTATCCCCATGACATACAGAACATCTGGATGATTTGGCGCTCTCTTCAGAACGGACCTCAAAACCCTCTGTGCGGCTTCGAGATTGTCTGACCGCAACGCCGCAACTCCCTTGTTGAGGTCCTTCTGAACTTGGGGGGTCAAGAGCAGAGTGGGCGAGCGTAGAGCAGGCGCAGCCCGCGTGGTCGCGGGGGTGAGAGAAACCAGTACTATATTGGTCCCCGCCGTCGGTCGAACCATCGCGTCCTCTCGCGCCTTCCAAAACCCGGGCGCCTCCACCTCAACGTAGTACTGTCCCGCTGCCAACTGCGTAAACGTGGCATGTGTGCCCCTCGTCGTCGCCGTCGAAATGGGCAGCCCGGACAACGCGTACAGGGTTACGACCGCCAACGAGTCCAGAGGACCGCCGCCGGGCGCGCTAACCTGAACATCCAAATTCAACACGAAATTGGGGCTCACAGACGTATTCAACCCGAGCCTTGCGCCCATAGATGGCGCAGGCGATCCCTGGGCAAAGCTAGGCGTCGGCAGAACGGCAACCAAAAGCGCAAGGACAGCTCCAACGCTTGCCCGTCTGCCCGAATCACCCATTGAGCCCATCAGAGATCACCATGCAACCACGTAAAGTGTCGCGTTCTCGCTCGAAAAAAGAGCCAGCCTAAGACCTCAGGCTGGCCCCAGAATGTACTCCAATTTGCGTAGGTCGAGCTAGAAATTAAAGCTTGCGCTCAACTGGGTGATGCGCGCGCCGAAGTTCGTGCGCGTCGTGGTCACTTGTCCAAAGAGCGAACTGTTTACGTTACCAGACGGGTTGGCGAACTGCGCATGGTTGAAGGCGTTGAACAGATCCACGCGCAACTGCAGCTTGAATCGTTCTGTGATCGCCGTGTCCTTGTAGAAAGAAAGATCTGTGTTGTTGATGCCAGGTCCATGAAAGATATTCCGCCCGGCGTTGCCGACTGTACCGAGCGTCTCTATCTTCAAGGTGGCCGGATCGAAGTAGAAGTTGCCGGTATGATTGACTCCCGCGAAATTGGGCAATTTCTGGATCGTGCGCGGATCGGAGAACGTCCTGGTCGCGGACACGAAGTCGGGACGGTCCCAGCACCCGAAGTTGCTGGTCACCGGCGTGCATTGCAAAGAATGGAACCCGGAATCGCTGAGGCCGACCGGGAAACCGGTTTGCAGCGAGGTTACGCCAGCAAAGGTCCAGCCCTTAGTGATGCGGCCTGGCAAAACGTGGAAGCCCCAGTCAGGTATTTGATACAGGTATTCCACCGCCAGACGATGCCGGGCATCAAACGCGGAGTTTCCATAGGTTAAATTAAAGTTGCTCGGGATAATCACCGCGTTGCTGGCACTGCCTTCCAAACTCGACCCGTTGTCGAGCGCGTGAGCATAAGTGTATGCCCCGCGCACGTTTAGGCCATGTGAAAGCGACTTCTCCACCGTAGCCTGGAAGGAATTGTATTTTGAGTGCAAGAACGTCGACTGCTCCCCGAGAGAGCCGAATACCGATGCATCCGCGAGCGTACCGACACCGGTGTAAGCAAATTCGTTGGAACGATTTGCCGGGCACAGGCGGCCATTGATTTTTTGCGTCGAACTGAGGCATACCGCGGCACTATACGGATTGATTTCGTGCCGGCCCTCAAGACGACGCCCCTGTGATCCTACATAGCTAACAGTCGTGAGAATAGTCGGCGTGAGTTGATACTGGACGGTTAATTGCTGGTTCATGACATATTGCACATTGAAATTGGGGTCGACGACGTTCAGAGCAAGCGGCTCGAAGATATTCTTGAAGTCTACGGCTGAGCCCGGAGGGGGCGGTGTGAACGGGAACTTGTTGGAGATAGCGCCTGCCCCGCTGATGTCGGTGAAGGGTTTAGCAAAGCTCGGACTCCCGAAAATGGGGAAATCGCCGGCTCCTGTAGAACCTAGCGAAAAGGGCGGAGCGAGCAGGTTCTGAAGGGTCAGTTCCTCTTCCGAGTTATCATAATAGATACCCCAACCCGCTCGCACAGTTAGCTTCCTAATCGGGTTCCATGCAAACCCGATACGCGGCGCGAAATTGTTGTAGTGGGTCTTATAGCCCGCGGAAGTAATCCCTTGGTCTCCCGGAAACACCAGCCCAGGAGGAGCGGTTGGAAACACCGTCGATTGTTGGTTGAGCCTGAAAGCATTGATGGCAACACCGTGATTGAAGAAATCGGTCAGGGGCGTATCAATCTGCCAGCCGATTCCGTACGTAAACGTCAGATTCGACCGCAACCTCCACTGGTCCTGAATATACGAGTAATACTCCCACGCGCGTGCATCAATACGGCCGCCGCTGGATTGCCCATACGTGTCGGGAAAGCCGAGGAGAAAATCCGCCCCCGGATTGCCAGTGGAAAAGCTACCGCCACCCGCGAACGTGAATGCCCCGTTGTTTTGGAAGAAGAAGGGGTTGGCCACGTGGACTCTCTTGATGTCAACTCCCCATTTGTAGGCGTGCTTCCCAGTCGTATAGGAAAAGTTATCGAGGAGTTGTCCCGTATCGTCCAGGCGAGGCTGCGGACCATTATTGGAAAAACCCATAGTGAAGAGACCGGTCACATCGATTCTCGGCGCACTGGCTGCAGCGGCGTTCTGTGGGTTGATTCCCGTGAACCCGAGGCTCGCTGGTGTAACGATGTTTGAAGGCTCCACGGCATCGAAATTCAATCGGTTATAGCCGACTTTGAGCTCATTTATCATGTGCTCGTTGAAAATGTGCGTTTCGCTGGCCGTGTACTGGTAAATCTTTGTCGTTGAGAATTGGCCGAAACCTGGGAGCGGGGTAGTCGTTCCGGGCAGGAACGGCAGTGTGTCGGTTTGCGTAGTCCTTTGGATGAACAGGTAGAAGAACACGTTGTCCTTGGCGCCAATATTGTAATCCACGCGAGCCAGGTACTGATTCGGGTTCTGCTTTATCAGCTCCGAGTATTGGAACGCGGTGCCGCCAACCGGATTAGGCAAAGGGATGAACTTGTTCAATAAATTGGCCGAAACGGCCGAGAAGTCACTGGTGGGAATGTGCTTCGTCGGGAAAAGGACGGAGTATTTCGTCCCCGCGGGGTGGACGACCCCGTCTTCGCCTATTAGCGGAATCGGGGAAGTGCCGCTCAACGCAGGACCACCACTGAAATTCCCGCCGCGTTGGGCCGGTGTGAATACCTGCGAGCTTTGCGCCACGCCTTGGAACTGACGCGTGCCTTGGTAACCGAAGAAACCAAAGAGTTTGTTCTTGAGAATGGGTCCGCCGATGGTGCCGCCAAACTGGTTCTGATGGAACGGAGGCGTCTGTTTCTTCCCGTTGATGATCGGCGCGAAGAAGTTCGGCGCGTTCATGAACGTGTCACGATAAAACTCGAAAGCGCTGCCGTGAAACTCGTTTGTGCCTGACTTCGTTGTGACCATCAAGGTCCCACCGGAGTTCCGTCCATATTCCGGATTCAGTGTGGCGTCCACCACCTTCACTTCCTGAATGGCGTCTGGGTTGATGGCGTTTGCGATTGGCGTATTTAGGGGCAGATCGTTGGAATCGGTTCCGTTAACGACGTAGTTGTTCGACTGTGTCCTGCTTCCGTTGGTCGAAAAATTGTTGGTGAAGCGGTCATTGGAAGCTACAACTCCCGGCAACGTGGTCTGTAGATTAATCCACGCGCGGTTTAGTAGGGGAAAATCCTTCAACTCGGCACCCGCTAGCTCCCCACCCAACTGCATCGTCGTGGTGTCGGCTTGCAGCTTCTCAGCTGTTACCTCTACGGTAGCCGACATCTCGCCAATCTCAAGGTTCGCCGTCACTGCGTAAGTGGCTGCTGATTCCAGCTTTATATTAGTCTCTCTGAAGGTGCGGAATCCGTTTTTCGTTATCGTTACCGTGTAGGTCCCGGGTGGTAGATCAGGCGCATCGAACGTTCCTACCGCGGACGTCGTTAGATCGCGCTCCAGGTTCGTCCCTAGATTTGTGATCTTGACCGCCGCACCCGCGACAGCAGCACCCTGCGCATCCGTCGCTGTGCCTCGAATTCGGCCATTTGAATCCGCATAAGAAATTGGCGCTATCAGAGCACCCAGTACAAGTGCCGCTACCCCAACCCACCAGGTAAATGGCACACTACCGCCTCCCCGCAGGACACATTTCATAGCTTTGCCCCCGTAAGCATCAATTTGTAGATATAGAATCGAGACCCGGCCACAGAGCGACAAAGCTAGCTGCAAGGGGCGTACCAGAATTTGTCTTATCTTTAACTTATATAGCCTTCAGCCATCATAGACATAACTCATTGATTTATATGTGATTTATACAGAACAACCCCTCGGGCTCGAGGAATGCTCCGGCGTACAACCAGTCATTATTCTAATAACTGTAGATACCTTCCGATTGAGATACATCAAACCGAAGATACTCTGCCAGACCCTATGTGCGGGTTGCGGTCGAGACATCTACCAGTCCAACCGCTTTGGCAGCCCCTGAAGGGGTTCTGCCGCTGGCAGATCGAGAGGAAGACCCAGGTTTGTATCGGCGCTCAGTAAGCTGCTCAGCGCCGAGGGCTACTGTTCCCACACGCGCCGAGAGGTCGCCACTCGCTCAGCCTTCTACCCGCTCGCAGCAAAAATCCACAATCCGCTCTTCCGCCCAGAACCGCTCCGCCCCGCCTTTATCCGAGATAAACGCACAATGCCCGCCGTGCTCCGGAGCCAGAAAACGAATAGCCGGGTTTCGCTCCACCCCGGCCGCTATAAACGAGACATACGGCACAAAGGGATCGTCCTCCGCCGTGATGATCAGCATGGGCACCCGCACCTGCCCCACCACTCTCTTCCCTCCCGCCGCCTCGTAGTACTCTTCCGCGTCGCGATACCCAAAGCACGGTGCGGTAATGGCGTCGTCGAACTCCCGGACCGTCCGAATCGGCCCGAATCCATTCCGCGGGTACCGCTCCGGCAGCATTTTTGCTTTTCGCGCGTAGCGGGCAATCAGCCCTGCGACAAAGTGCCTCTGATACAAGAAGTTGTCTCGTCGCTTCAAAGCATCCGCGCATGCCGACAGGTCCAGCGCCGGACACACCGCGCACACCCCGCGCAGCGACCGCGGGGCCTCATCCCCCAATTCCCCCGCCATTTTCGTCACCAGATTCCCGCCCATGGAGTAGCCCACATAGAAAATCTGCTCGAACCCATCCCCACCCGCCAGCTCCTCCAGCACGGCCCGATAGTCCCCGCTCATCCCGGAGTTGTACAGCGTCGGCGTCAACCGCTCACTGCCTCCGCAATTGCGCTGGTTCAGCCGAACCACATGAAATCCCCGCTGGAATGCCCTTTCCGCGATTCCCCGCACATAATTCGACTCGCTTGAGCCTTCCAATCCATGCACGACCGCAATCACTGGATTTTCCTTGCGCTTTCCTTCCTGCCAATGACAGTGCGCCAGCAGCTGCGAAAACGGATCAACCTGAAACAACCGTTGTTCCGAGGGAGGAAGCCTAAACCGCCTGGGCCAGTACGCTCCTGCGATGGTCATCGCGTGCCCATTCCGCAGCAGCGCGTGCGGTTTGAAATCGATTTCTGGCATGGAGCAGTCCACTCTAGTGCAGCCGCGCAGTCCGGGCAACTCGCGCAGCTCCATCAGGCGCGCCAAAACGCCGCGTTAACAGTTGCTCGCTGGAAAGCGTCTATCCTATGAGACGTTTGTGTCGGAAGCGCATGAGACCAAAATGCTCGGCGGGCCCGAACCCGGTGACGCGATCCTGGAGTGGCCGCTGGTGAGCACCGCGACAGCGGTTCCAGACGATTCCGACGCGGCTCTAGTCAAAGCTTCGCAACACGGCAGCTCGGACGCGTTCGGACGGTTGTACCAACGGTACGCGCGAATGGTGCACGGCATCTTGCTAGCGAAAGTACCCTTGGCCGAAGTCGAAGATCTGGTGCATGAAGTTTTCTTGCGGGCGCTCCCGCGTCTGCGTGGGTTGCGTGAGGCGTCGCGATTCGGCGCCTGGCTCGCCGCAATCGCGCGGAACACCGCTAACGATTACCACCGTCAACGCCGAGTGCGTCTTGAGTGCAATGACGAACCCCCAGATGTAGATTCTGGAGCATCACCGGTCCAAGGCCAGGACATGGAAGCACGCGAGATTCTCGAGTGCATCCGCAGTTTGCCCGACGCGTATCGCGAAACTCTGATCCTGCGGCTCGTCGAGGGCATGACCGGACCGGAAATCGCCGCCAGGACTGGCCTCTCCCACGGCTCCGTCCGCGTGAACTTGCACCGCGGCATGCAACAGTTGCGCGACAAGCTCCGGGAGCAGGGCAGAACCGACGTTTCAAAACCCGGAGACTCAATACGAGAACAGACCGACTGAAATGAGCCAAGAAGACAAATCGATATACAACGATTACCTCTGGGACGCCTCTGGCCAACCCGATCCGGAGATTCAGCGCTTGGAAAGCGCGCTCGCCCGTTTCCGGCAGAGCCGGCCCGCCCCTGAGTGGCCGCAAGCCGATCTCGCGGCCGCCAAAACAGCCTGGTGGTCTGAAATTCAGTTGAGTCTTCGAACCCTGCGATTAGCGGCAGCCACCGTTGTCGCCCTTGCCATCGGCGCCGCACTCTGGCTCTCCTATTCACCAACAGCGCCGCTCTCGGATCGGATTGCCTGGGATGTAGAACTGTCGCCCGCTGGAGGTGAATCGAAAGCCATCGATGCCAGCAGCTCGAAGAGGAAGATTCACCTGGAAGTCGGCGCCGCCTTGCAAACAGACGCTGTCTCCAAAGCGAGCATCGCTGTCGGCGAAATCGGTCGCCTTGAGGTTGAACCGGGGACCCGCCTCCGGCTGCTACAATCCACTAGCGGGCGAAAGCGAATCGCCTTAGATCGCGGCACCATTCACGCGGCCATCTGGGCGCGGCCAGGCCAATTTGTTGTCGATACGCCTTCTGCCGTCGCCGTCGATTTGGGCTGCATGTACACGCTTCAAGTCGATGAAACCGGCGATGGTATCTTGCGCACTACGCTCGGTTGGGTCGGATTCCGATGGAACGGACTCGAGTCCTTCACTCCCGCTGGCGCTGCCTGTCCTACGCACGCGCGTTCCGGTCCCGGCATACCTTATTTTGAAGACGCCTCTGAAGCGTTCCGCTCCGCGCTTTCTCAGCTCGATTCTCGCCACGAACCCCCTGTATCGCTCGCCACCACTCTAGATATCGTCCTGAAGGGAGCTCGGCCCCGTGACGGCCTCACTCTGTGGCATCTGCTCTCGCGACTCAATGGTGCTGAACGCGCCGCCGTTTACCAACGCCTCGCCGCCCTTGTGCCTCCTCCTCGGGATGTAACGCGCGATGGCATCCTCGAACTCGACCGCGCCATGCTCGACTCCTGGTGGAACGCCCTCGATCTCGGTGACATCTCCATCTGGCGGCACTGGGAGCAACAATGGACCGCCACGGAAAACTCGCCAAGGTAGTCTGTTAACACCTTCGCTTCCCTACCCGTCTTTGTTTCTGAACGGAAAAATCCCATCGCCGGTAAGGAAATGCAACATCATGCGAACTCGCTTTGCACGTACTCATCGCGGATTGGCTATCGCCCTCAGCCTAATGCTCATCCTCGCAGGCTCTGCGATCGCCGGGCCTCCCTTGATCTGCCACGCATTCGACATCGGCTCTGCCAAGTCCCTGCCATGGATAAGCCACAGCTGGAATCTCACTGGAGGCGAGACCTACGACACTTCCAAGCTCGTTTCCGACACTTTTGCCATCCTCGCCGCGAATCCACCTGTCCTTGTGCGTATGGAAACTCTGCGTCGCGCCACTCTCTACGCGCGCAAGGATCCCGCTGTAGCCAAGGAGCTCCTTACGAAACTAACGATGGGCACAAAAACCGCCCCATCTGCGGACGCTGGCGCTCTCCACTATTTTGACGTGGGCTATCTCGCCCAAACCTACAAACAGTGGCTTGGCGAGGGCACACAGAATCCAGCTTCCGCGCTCGATGGCTACGCACTCGTGAAACAAGCGATCCAGCTTCGCCCGAATGATGCGCAGATGGAATTTGCCGCCGCACTGATCACGCTCTCTGGACCCGTTTCCGAGCATCAGGACCACGTGCAGAAAGCCACAGCGGGCGCCAAGAACGATCCTCTTCTTGCGCGAAATCTCGCCAGCCACTTCATGGGCGATCGAGGTGAAACCGTCGCGGAAGCGCTAACGAAACCAACAGTTCTAACGGAGTCAAAGCGATGACCACCTCACGGCCGAAGAACACGCTCGCCGCGGCGCCATCCCCGACCCGCCGCATCTCCATTTTCGCGGCAGCGCTTCTTTCCATAGCGCTTTCCACGCCTGTTCTCGTTCGCAGTATCCCGAAACAATTTGCCGGTGCAACGCTTACCGCCCATGAATGGGGCACCTTTACTTCCGTGGCCGGAGCAGAAGGCAAGGCCATCGAGTGGTTCGCGTCTCGAACATCAGATCTGCCCGCCTTCGTCGAGCACTATGCCGGTGCTTACGGCAAGGCAGGCCTTATCGGCACCATTCGCATGGAGACCCCGGTCATTTACTTCTACGCGCCGCGCGAAACTACTGTCTCGGTCCACGTCTCCTTCGCCAAAGGTCTCATCACCGAGTGGTATCCTCACGCCTCCAACGTTTCCCCGACAAACCCTCCTCCATCCAACCAGCCCGTCCGCTTACTTCCTCTTCCCTTCGACGGAAGCATCGCCTGGAACTCTGTGGTTCTCTCTCCGAATACAACGCCCAACTTTCCGCACGAAAGTGCCCCGAGCCGCTACTACGCCGCACGTAGCACCTCCGCGATTCCTGTTTCAGTCAGAACCTCCTTCGGCAACCAGCATGAAAAATTTCTCTTCTATCGTGGTGTATCTGACGCCTCTATTCCCATTGCCGCCACAATTTTGGCCGACGGTCACGTCCAACTGGAAAATCTCGTCACAGACTCCGTCCCCGCGCTTATTCTCTTCGAACGCTGCGGTGACAACATCAGCTATCGGATCGTCGAGCCGCTGCCAGATCACGCCACACTTGAAACACCCGCCTTCACGGGCAACTTGGATTCCCTCCACAGTGATTTCGAGAAAATCCTGATCTCGCAGGGTCTTTACCTCGACGAAGCCCGTGCCATGCTCGAAACCTGGCGCGATTCTTGGTTCGAAGAAGGCAGCCGCCTTTTCTACATCGTTCCGCGCAGCTTCGTGGATTCGATCCTCCCTCTCTCCATTGATCCCGCTCCCGCGCAGCTCACGCGAGTCTTCGTCGGCCGCCTCGAGCTCCTCTCTCCGCGGACACAATCCTCCATTGAGAGCGCCCTTTCCTCTCATGACTGGCAAACTCTTCAAAAATACGGCCGGTTCCTCGAGCCCTTCGCCAAGCTGATCATCGCCAAACAGTCCGATCCAAACTATGTCGCACGCCTCCGCCAAGATCTCGATACTTTCTACGACTCTCCTTCGACTCAAGCTCGCTGAGGCGTTTCTTCCGCGGTCAGCTTGACCCTTGGGGTCGCTATCTCTACAATAAATAATTCACGGTGACGCATTTTTTTCGATCTGTTGACCGCTCTGCGGTCACCCAAGGAAATGACCAGCCCGGCGGGCACCCGCTGGGCTGCGCTGTTTTATGCGGGTTGCTTGCCGGAATCCACAACCTTGAGCCGCGTGTTACGCCAACCGCTGTGCCGTGGGGACACGAGAAAGATCACTTCGCAGCCATTTACAGAGAGGATTTCTGAATGACGGAAGGTCCTATCCCCGAAGCTCTCACCTTTGACGACGTCCTGCTCCTCCCCGGGAAATCTTCCGTGTTGCCTACTGAGGTCGACACGCGTACTTGCTTCACGCGCAAGATCGCCCTGAACATTCCTCTCGCCTCCGCCGCGATGGACACCGTAACCGAGTCTCACCTCGCCATCGCCATTGCCCGACAGGGTGGCATCGGCATCGTGCATCGCAACATGCCCATCGACCGCCAAGCCGAAGAGGTTGACCGCGTCAAGCGCTCCGAAAGCGGAATGATCGTCGATCCCGTCACCATCGCTCCCGATATCACTGTTCGCCAAGCCCTGGAGATCATGACCAAGTACCGCATCTCCGGCCTTCCCGTTACACGCGGCACCCGCCTCACCGGCATCCTTACCAACCGCGATCTCCGCTTCGAGAAAAATCATAACCAGCTCGTTAGCTCGGTGATGACCAAAGACCATCTCGTTACCGTGCCCGTCGGCACCACTTTGGAAGAAGCCGAACGCATTCTCCAGAAGCATCGCATCGAAAAGCTTCTTGTCGTCGATCAGGATTTCAATCTCAAAGGTCTGATCACTGTAAAAGACATTCAGAAGAAGATTGCTTATCCTCGCGCCGCCAAAGACGATCACGGCCGCCTCCGCACCGGCGCTGCCGTTGGCGCCACCGGCGATTTCCTCGAGCGCGCCGTCGAAATGGCGAAAGCCAAGGCCGATGTGCTCGCCATCGACACCGCGCACGGCCACTCCCAGCGCGTCATGGACTCCATCAAAGCCGTCAAGCATCGCCTGCCGGACGTTCAGCTCATTGCCGGTAACGTCGCCACGTACGAAGGCGCTCGCGACCTCATCGCGCTGGGCATCGACGGCCTGAAAGTCGGAATCGGACCTGGCTCGATCTGTACCACGCGCGTCGTCACCGGCGCCGGCGTGCCGCAGCTCACTGCCATCATGGAAGCCGCGCGCGCCGCTCAGGGCACCGGAGTCCCCATCATCGCCGACGGCGGCATCAAATTTTCCGGTGACATCACCAAAGCGATCGCCGCCGGTGCTTCGTGCGTCATGATCGGCAGCCTTTTTGCTGGGACAGAGGAATCCCCTGGCGAAACCATTCTCTATCAAGGTCGCACTTTCAAGTCCTACCGCGGCATGGGCTCCACAGCCGCCATGGACGAAGGCTCCGATCGTTACGCCACCGTGCAGGACGATGCCGAGCGAGCGCGCGGCAAATCAGTTCCGGAAGGCGTCGAGGGTCGCGTCCCTTACAAAGGTTCGCTAGGTGCGCTGACGGATCAGCTCGTCGGTGGCTTAAAAAGTGGCATGGGGTACGTAGGTGCCGAAACGCTGAAGGACTTGATGGGCTGCTGCCGCTTCGTCCGCATCACATCTGCGGGCCTTCGCGAAAGCCACGTTCATGATGTGATCATCACCCGGGAGGCCCCCAACTACCGTATGGAATAGTCCAAGCGCTTTACCCGCCGTTGCTGTAGCCGACCGCGCTGTAGCCGCCTTCTTCAGAGGGCGGGCTTTTCCTACACTCATTGCGAGGTCGCGGCTCCATGGCGCGCTGCGGCGGCTTGCCTCGCACTTTGTTCCTCAGCTCACCGGCTGGAAATGGCTTCCGAGCGGAGTGTGAATGCTGCTGATCTCGAAAGGCTCTTCTTGCGCTTGCAAGCATTCCTAGTCGCAACGGTTTAAAATTGATCTGTATGCATACCGGAGCAAAACCGCGTGTCGTCTGAACTTCGGCCTTGGCGTAATCCACGATCTGCACCCCATCTCCCGGATGTGCGACCTCGTCGCGTGCCGCCGTGGTTGCGTGCCTGGTGGCCGGCGTTGGTCTGGGCCGCCGTGATTTTCAGCTTGTCCACGGACACGTTTTCCTCGGAGCATACCGCTTCTTTCTTCGAGCCTGTCGTCCGCTGGTTCGTTCCTTCCATTACCGCCGACCAGTTCGACATCGTCCACCATTACATCCGCAAAGCGGCACATTTCGCCGAGTACTTCCTCTTTTGCCTGTTGCTTTACCGAGGTGTGCGCGGCGCCCGCACCGGCTGGCGCTGGTCCTGGGCCCTCTCCGCCCTGTTCATTGCCGCTGGATACTCGGCCCTCGATGAGGTGCACCAAGCCTTCGTCGCCAGCCGCATGGCCTCCCCTTACGATTCGCTGCTGGACAGCGTCGGCGCTTTCGCCGCCACCGCCGCTCTCTATGTGTGGTTCCGGTCTCGGCCGTCTCGGCCATCGCAGCCTCAACCTGCGCCTGCGGCGGATCCAGCAGCGACTTCTTAGCATCCCGCATGGTTTGTAAAGTGACCGCTTACGAGTAACGTTGCTCTGCAACGGCACGAGTCACCACATTTCGGAGACAACATGAAAACACTAATGAAGTCAGCGCTCCTCTGCCTCCTGATTCTCATTCCTGCGATTTTTCTTCGAGGTTCGCCGTTGAATGCAGGAGAGGACTTGCAGGCCATTCGAGCGGCTATCACAAAGAATTATCGTGATTGGATTGACGCGACAAAGCGGAAGGATGTCAACGCGGTGCTTGCGTTGTACACAGACGATGCTATTGTTTTGCCGCCGGGCGCCGCGCCGGTGACCGGTCGCGATGCCATCCGGGAGTTTTACAAGCGATACTACGCCGATCCGTCACAACTCCTGGATGAACAATTCATCAGCACGAGTCTGGTCGTCCGCGATGATCTCGTCATAGACACTGCGGAATATTCCGGGGAAATAGATCGCGGCGAGAAGGGAAAAATTCATTTCCGCGGCAAGAACTTGGTCGTCTGGAAACGCCAGAACGACGGCTCGTGGCGTTTATTTCGCGATATGTGGAGCTCTTCCACCACACCGTAAGCTGTGGCCACCGCCGACAGCGCCGGCACACATTTTCCGGTCTGACTCACTGCCTAGCACTCTATGAACTTACCTGCTCGCAATTTGTATGTCGTTAGGACGTGAGATGTCCCCTGAATTACCCCATGAAATGTTTGTATTGACCTGAGATCATTTATCCTGTAGAGTGAAATTCAGGTAGTATTGCGTCGAGCTTCCATCGCGCCAGCGTCTCGCTGGCGTTTTTGCTTTGTACCCGGTCTTTTGCTTTGTGTCCGTGGACTCGATTCAGTCGTCTCCCTGAGCGCTGCGATTTTTAGGCCGTGTTAAGACAGGGGGCGCGGCACTGCCGTGCCCCGTCTTGCCTTTCTCCGACGTAACTGTGTAGGGGCGCGCTTTAGCGCGTCCGCCTCCGGCGCACTGTACTCGGGGCAAGAAGGGGCGGCCGACGAGCACCTGTGACAAGAGTACCGGGGGCGTCCCACGCGGTCTGAAGAATTGAATGAACGTTCATTCAATTCTTCAGGCGCGTTTTGGCTACTCCCTAGCACTTTTTTGCGTAAACGCTTCATTCTTAAGATACTTAAAGTCAATTTTGGGATACACTTTCACAAGCAGCTAAATCTACAGGGGTTACGAGGCGTTTCCTACCTCAAGCACAGCCCATTCAGACCCTTATTTCCGCACGGAAACACCCGCTTTTTGGGCAAACTGGGCCTCAGATCGCACGGGCAACTTCGCACCGACGTAGTTGGTCAATGGCCTGCCGTTGTTCTAGGGCCGCCAATCTAGTGTCGAGATTGTGGACAACCTCGAGCAGCGCGTCGACTACGTTGCGCAAGTCCTGCGCGTCAACATGAGGCGTGCGAGCTAGTGCTGATACGCGTAGCTTAGATCCGTCGGAAAGCTCTACTATGGTGCCGCCGTCGAGGTCGCTTGTGAGTTTTGCCATTTCTTCCAATTCTCCTGCAGCCTTTGATTCGGACAGCTCCGGTTTCGGTATGCCCATCTCGACGTGCTGCCGGGTAGGCAAGGCCGCAAGGAGGACGACGGCTAGGAGGTGGCTTCGGCGGTCTCTTCCTTCTTGGTTTTTTCTTTCTTTTCTTTCTTCTTGAGCTCGTAGCCGATGAGCTCGAGGATGGCTACCTTCGCTCCATCGCCGACACGCACGCCTGCGGGCACGATGCGCGTGTAGCCGCCGGCGCGGTCGGCGAACTTCGGAGCGATCTCGCTGAACAGTTTTTGCGTCACCTGCGGCGTCATGATGTAAGACGCGGCTTGGCGGCGCGATTGCAGCGTGTCTCGTTTGCCGAGCGTGATCATTTTTTCGGCCACCGGCCGCGCGGCTTTGGCGCGCGTCAGCGTGGTGGTGATTCGCCCGTGCTCAAATAGATTGGTGACCAGATTCCGCAGCGTGGCACGGCGATGCCACGGATTGCGGCCGAGTTTCGATCCCGACTTCAGATGTCGCATCTTTCGTTTCCTTATCGTTAAGAGCCAAAGCTTTGAAGAGGCACGCGCTAGAGAGTGCCCACAGGTCGTCTTCTTCAAAGCAGTCCGACGTTAAGTCCGCGGTATCGCTAGGCCTGTCATCCTTCGGGTCGCAAACTGTGGACCCTCAGGATGACAACTCTTTTCCTAGTTGTGGTAGCTCACAAGCGTCGGAAGCGGAACGCGCTAAAGCGCGCCCCTACAACTGTTGCCTTAGCGCGCACAGGCAAGAGTGCCTGTGCTACCGAGCTACAGACCGCCTCCCAACGTCTCTTCCGAGGAAGGCGGCGGCGCCGTCTGACTCGGCAATGGCGGCCAAATGATCCGGCCGTGCTCGTCGAACTTCATGCCCAAGCTGAGGCCCATCTTCGTCAGTATATCCTTGATTTCGTTGAGAGATTTGCGGCCAAAGTTCTTGGTCTTCAGCATTTCGTTCTCGCTCTTCTGCACGAGCTCGCGTATGGTCTGAATGTTCGCGTTCTTCAAGCAGTTGTAGGAGCGCACAGAAAGCTCCAGCTCCTCCACCGAGCGGTCCAGATGCTCGAGTCGCGGATCGTTTACGGTTTCCTGCGGGAGCTCCGCCATTTCCGTGGGTTCCTCGAAGTTGATGAAGATGCTCATGTGATCCTTCACCAGCTTCGCGGCCAACCCGATGGAGTCCTGCGGGGTGATGGCGCCGTTGGTCCACACTTCGATCATCAGCTTCTCATAGTCGGTCATTTGGCCGAGGCGCGCCGCTTCCACCGAGTAATTGACCTTGCGCACCGGCGAATGCACGGAGTCGACCGGGATGTAGCCGATCGGCAGGTCTTCGTCGTAGTTGCGATCGGCAGCCACGTAGCCGCGCCCGTTCTTCGCGCGCATCTCGATCTGCAGCTTTCCGCCTTCGCTGACCGTCGCGATGTACACGCTCTTGTCGAGCACAGCGAAGTCCGCGTCTTCCTCGATCTGCGCCGAGGTGACCGTGCCGGGAGTCTCCACGTTGAGGTAGATTGTCTTCGGCAGATCCGTGTTCAGCTTGATGGGCACCTGCTTGAGGTTGAGGATGATATCGGTAGCATCCTCGACCACGCCGGGAATCGAAGAAAATTCGTGCAGCACTCCTTCGATTTTCACCGCGGTGATGGCCGCGCCTTCGATCGAGCTCAACAGCGCACGCCGCAGCGCGTTACCCACCGTCGTGCCCCATCCGCGCTCAAACGGCTGCGCGGAGAACCGCCCGTACTTCTCGGTCAGCGACTCCAGTTCGGATGCTAGACGCTTCGGCTTCTGAAAACCTTTCCACATCTTTTGTCCTTCCTTTCGGGTGATCGCGAAGCGATCAGCCCCTTCGGCAGCCGAAATGGATCAGCCGCCTGAACTTGTTATTC
>Ga0070698_100002603_pt1 | contig 19881 bp, 7 predicted proteins | sample KBSK1502metaG_FD_65477 | JGI IMG/M metagenome (GOLD analysis project Ga0070698, IMG submission 65477) | Corn, switchgrass and miscanthus rhizosphere microbial communities from Kellogg Biological Station, Michigan, USA - KBS K1-50-2 metaG | ecosystem: Host-associated > Plants > Roots >...
GTGATGGTGCGCACATCAGGCGATCCGCTCCAGCTAGCTAACGCAGCACGCGCGGAGATCAAAACACTCGATAGGGATCTACCTGTGACACTCACGACGATGGATCAGATCTTTTCAAACTCCGTGGCAGGTCAACGATTCAACGCTCTTCTGCTCGGCATTTTTGCCGGGCTCGCACTGGTTCTGGCGACCATCGGTGTCTTTGGTGTCATCAACTACTCAGTCGCGCAACGCACTCAGGAAATCGGAATTCGACTCGCATTAGGTGCGCAGCGCAGTGATGTTTTCAAGCTCATTGTGGGTCATGGGCTGATTCTGGCGCTTGTTGGCGTGTTGATTGGATCTTTAGGTGCGTTCGCAATGACGAGATTGATCGCGAAGTTACTTTTCGATGTAAGCCCGACTGATGCCTCAACCTTTGTGCTCGTGTCAGTGCTTATGACAGTCGTTGCGTTGCTCGCTTGCTATCTACCGGCAAGGCGTGCAACGAGAGTCGATCCGTTGGTTGCGTTGAGATACGAATGAAGGGATTGCCGATTGTCGATTGCCAATTGCCGATTTGAACACACAAACGGCTCTAGCAATGAAGTCAATCGGCAATCGACAATCGACAATCGGCAATAGTAACTATGGACTCTCTATTCAAAGACCTTCGCTTCGGCCTTCGCGGCTTGTTGAAGCATCCATCTTTCACAGCTATCGCGGTGATCACGCTTGCGCTAGGCATCGGCGCGAATACTGTGATCTTTAGCGTCCTGTATGCCGTATTGCTTCGGCCTTTGCCTTATCCCGACTCGGATCGCGTAGTGCGGATTGATGAAACTGAAGGACGAGGCGGCATGGGTGTTTCACCACCAAACTTCGTCGACTTCCAGCAGCAGAATCAAACCTTCGAGAGTGTCGCCGCATATTCCGCAGGCAATTTCATTCTCACTGGTGGCAGTGAGCCCGTGCGCATTCAAAGCTCGACAGTCTCGCATAACCTGTTTTCGCTTCTGAAAGTTAATCCACTTATTGGCAGAACATTCTCAGCCGCTGATGAGAATGAAAGTCAAAATCGGGTGGCCATTCTCGCGCATGGTTTGTGGGTCCGACGTTTTGGTGGCGATCCAGAGTTGGTGGGAAAACAAATTACTCTCGATAGCAAAACCTATTCGATTATTGGCGTCATGCCGCCCGACTTTGAATTTCCGATTCAAAGCGACCGCGTTGAGGTATGGGTACCTTTGTCGTTACCCGCTGATATGAGCCAGCTGCGAGGCGCTCACTATTTGGATGTCGTCGGTAGATTGAAACCAAACGTCTCGTTGGCTGCGGCGCACACAGATCTTGAATCGATTGCCTCGGGCCTTGCCCGACAGTTTCCAGACCTTGTTCCGGGTAGGACAACGGTTGTGCCGCTGAAGAAAGATCTGGTCGGTGAGATACAGCCATATTTGTGGATGTTGGCGGTCGCGGTTGCCCTGGTATTGCTAATTGCTACGGCGAATGTTGCTAGCTTGATGCTTGCCCGAGCCTCTGAACGTCGCAAGGAGATTGCGTTGCGATTGGCGCTCGGGGCAACCAGGTTTCGCATATTGCGGCAACTACTAACCGAGAGCCTCACGCTGTCGTTGCTGGGTGGAGCGGGCGCGCTACTGGTTGTGACCTGGGGCACGAACTTCCTTATCAGCCTTGGCCCCGCCGACGTACCGCGTCTGCAAAGCGCACATCTCAACATACCGGTCTTTCTGTTTGCACTGTCTGTTTCACTAATCAGCGGAATATTGTTTGGTCTCGCCCCTTGGCGTTCAGCCACTCACGATCTGCAGTCAACGCTCAAAGACGGTGAAACCAGAAGCGCGACGGCACCGCGTCAGAGCCTCCGAAAGATCCTGGTGGTGACGGAGGTAACTTTGGCGCTCCTTCTGTTGTGTGGAGCTGGATTGTTAATAAGAACTCTCTGGAAACTTAACGCGGTTCGTCCTGGTTTTGATCCGGAACAGGTCTTAGTGGCTGAAGTCGTACTCCCGGAAACCAAATACGCCAATGAAACAAGACAGGGAGCTTTTTTCCAACAACTGCTTGAACGAATTAAGACCTTACCCGATGTTGAATCAGCTGCGGGCACAACCAATCTGCCGATGAGCGGAACCAATATGGTCTTTATGGCCTCGGTTGAAGGTTCGGATCGTAAGTTGCCCGCGAGCTTTCGCTCAATCAGTCCAGACTACTTCCATGTGATGCGTGTGCCACTTATTAGAGGGCGCTATTTCGACGACAGAGATACCGCTTCGAGTCCGGCAGTCATTGTCATTAACGAATCGATGGCGCGTCAGATTGCGCCGGCGGGCGAAGCCATTGGCAAGCGGATCAAACATGGGTTCAAGGCACGGATTGCCGAAGTTGTTGGCGTCGTAGGTGACGTGAAATATGCAGGTCTCGATAAAGAAACAAAGCCCGAGATGTATGCGCCCTTTGCGCAAAAATCGTGGCCGTTTCTGCGTGTCGTGGTACGAGCAAAAGTCGACCCAGCCAACTTAGCCGCAGCGATCCGTAGTGAAGTTCAGTCAATAGATAAAGAACAACCAGTAGATAAGATCACTACCATGCGTTCAGTCGTGAATTCCTCAATTCGGCCGAGACGCTTTTACATGCAGCTACTCGGTAGCTTTGCCGGGATGGCGTTCATTCTGGCTTCGATTGGTATTTACGGACTGGTGTCCTACTCGGTTGCGCAGCGAACGCATGAGATTGGAATTCGTATGGCTCTCGGCGCCAAGCGAAGTGACGTACTGCGATTGGTAGTTACTGAGGGACTCGGGCTGACGGTTGTTGGCTTAGTACTTGGATTGGCGGGAGCCTTTGCCAGCACAAGGGTTTTGAGGAACCTGCTGTTCGAAGTGGGACCTACAGATCCGTTCACATTTATTGCGGTCTCGTTGAGCTTGCTGGTGGTGGCGCTGCTGGCTTGTTACATCCCAGCGCGACGCGCGACCAAGGTCGATCCTTTGGTGGCGCTGAGGTACGAGTAGATCTCAGATTGCAGATCTCAGATCTCAAACGGAAATCAAGAAATTGAAATCTGAAATCGTTTTATGAATTCACTTCTGACAGACATTCGTTACGGATTGAGAAATCTCGTGAAGCACCCGGGCTTCGCCGTGATTTCTATTCTCACGATTGCGCTGGGTGTTGGTGCAAATACGGCGATCTTCAGCGTTGTTAACGGTGTGTTGCTGAAGGCGTTGCCGTTTCCGGATTCTCAACAACTGATCTCGATGACCGAGAGTTCGAAAGAAGTTCCAGTGATGGCTGTTTCATATCCGAATTACCTCGACTGGCGCGCACAGAACACTACCCTGGAAAACCTTGGGGCGCGCATGCCAGCTGGTGGAGTCCTGATCGGTGGAGGTGAACCGGAACGCATTACAGGTCGATTAGTTACGGCGAGCTTTTTCGCAACCTTGGGAATGGAGCCAGCTGCTGGACGTTTCTTCACGGACGAAGAAGACCGGCCGGGTGGCGAGCGCGTGATCGTGCTCAGTCAAGGCTTGTGGCAGCGCCGATTTGGGGGAAAGACAGATGTAGTTGGCAAGCCGATTCAGTATAACGGCGGAAGTTGGACCATCATTGGAATCCTACCCGGCAACTTCGATTACTACGGAGTTAACAATGCCAATAACGACTTCTTTATCCCTATGGGCCAGATTAGCGACTCCGATTTCATGCGCGACCGCTCAGCGCACGCAGTATTCGTGACTGCCAGGATGAAACCCGGAGTCACCGTTGATCAGGTTGACAAAGAATTCAAAACAATCAGTGCTCGATTGGCTTCACTCTATCCAGATACGAACTCCGGCAATTCGATAGCGGTAAGTTCATTTCTAGACGATTACGTGGGAGACATACGTCGCGCTCTGATGACAGTGTTTTGTGCTGTGGCGCTACTGCTTCTTATTGCCTGTGCAAACGTCGCTAACCTTCTATTGGCGCGTGCGACGGGCCGACAACGAGAGATGGCTATTCGAATTGCGATGGGTGCAGGCCGGTTGCGAATAGTGAGACAGATGTTAACCGAGAGCCTTCTCATTGCGATTAGTGGAGGAGTTTTTGGCCTCTTGATTGCGACGTGGGGAATCAACGCACTCATCCGGCTGAACCCCGACGCCTTGTCACGAACCGAAGACATCAGCATTGATCCGCGCGTCCTTCTGTTTACGCTTTCGGTCACATTGATCACCGGAGTGGTCTTTGGTTTGGCTCCAGCACTCCAGACTTCTCGGATCGATATTCAGCAGCTGCTCAAACATGGATCGCTGAATATTTCGGGCGGTGTGCGATCGCTGAAACTAACCGGGACATTTGTAGTTGCTGAGCTAGCTCTGTCGCTAGTTCTACTTGTTGGCGCCGGTTTATTGCTAAGAAGCTTTCAGCAACTCATGTTTGTGAATCCCGGGTTTGACGCGAACAACGTGCTCACAGTACGCCTCCGCTTGTCAGACGCAAAATATCGCGAGGTTGAGCAAACAACGGCATTCCTAAAGAACGTGATGGAGCAAACCAGCGCGCTTCCAGGCGTGCAAAGTGTAACCATAGGCACTGGTTTCCCACTCCGATCAGGCGGCGACAGCGATTATCAAGTTGAAGGAGAGCAGCAACCCAGCAGATCGAATGAAGCACCGGTTGCGATCTCGCAATCGGTTAGTGAGCGATATCACCAAACGCTCAACATTGCATTACTTGCCGGGAGGTATTTCACCGATCGCGACACTGCGGAGTCGCCGCTGGTTGTAATCGTTGATGACACTTTTATGCGCCGCCATTTCTCAGGCGCGTCAATAAACAAAGTAATCGGTAAGCGCTTGCGTTTGGGTGGGGATGATGAGCCATGGCGCGAAATCGTTGGCGTGGTCAATCACGTTCGAAATAACGGACTGGAAGAAGAAGGGCGCGCAGGTATCTATCGTCCGTGGATGCAGATGAATCCCAGGTGGATGCTGTCGAGAATGCGCGCGCTGGACATGGTTGTGAAGACCTCGGCGGACCCCCAGACTTTTGTCGGTCCGATCAAGCGAGTCGTTCAGAGCATCGATCCGGATCAGCCGCTCGCGAATGTTCGGACATTAGGTTCGATCGTGGATGAGTCGCTGGCGCCCCGACGATTCACACTTTCGGTGTTAGGCGTATTCGCCGGTTTAGCCTTTTTGCTCGCCGCGATCGGGCTTTATGGAGTGATGGCGTATCACGTCGCTCAAAGAACTCGTGAGATTGGCATTCGCATGGCGTTGGGTGCTCAGCGAGCAAGCGTGTGGCGACTTATTGTGAAGCAAGGGATGAGCCTTGTGCTTTTGGCGGTAACCGTTGGGCTTGTCGCATCCTGGGCCCTCACTCGTTTGATGAAGAGCCTGTTATTCGATGTGAGCCCAACGGATCCACTTGTATTTGGAGGAGCGCCGCTGATGTTGACGTTGATTGCGTTGCTAGCGTGCTATGTGCCAGCGCAACGAGCGACAAAGGTCGATCCATTAGTGGCGTTGAGATACGAATAGATCTCAGATTTCAGATCTCAGATCTCAGAAAAGACGAAGGGTTTAACTAAAGACCAAAGCCCAAACATATGGACACCCTACTTAAAGACCTTCGGTACGGAGTCAGAGGTTTACTAAAGCGACCAGGATTTACGCTGGTCGCGCTGATAGCGCTGGCTTTGGGAATTGGCGCTAACACCGCAATCTTTAGCCTGGTCAACGCAGTGTTAGTTCAACCGCTACCCTTTGCGGAGCCGGATCGATTGGTGTGGATGTGGGGCAACATTCGTCAAGGCGGCAATCGTGCCAGCGTGTCGCCTCTTGATTTCCTCGACTATCGTCAGCAGAACACAACGTTCGAACATTTTGCAGCCTCGTTTTCAGTTCCTGCCCACGCGATTCTTACGGGTAACGGCGAGCCCGAACGACTCACAGCTGGGGGAGTTACCGGAAATTACTTTCAGGCACTGGGAGTAAGCCCAGCTCTTGGTCGCACCTTTGTCCTCGAAAATGAAAAGCCTGCCTCGGATCACGTGACGATTCTGAGCTTTGGACTTTGGCAAAGACGGTTTGGCGGCGATGCGGAAATTATAGGCAAGACCATAATTCTAAATGGGGAGAGCTATGCAGTGCTTGGCGTGATGCCAAAGGACTTTAACTTCCCACGATCCTCTGAGTTGTGGTTTCCCATGAGCTTCGACCGCTACGAGGGAATGAAACAGCGCAAAGCTCATTTCCTGCGACCAATCGGTCGACTCAAACCAGGCGTAACAATCGCGCAGGCCCAGGCTGACACGGATGCCATTGCTCGGCGACTTGAACAAGCGTATCCGGACACGAATACAGGTTGGAATTTACGTCTCGTAAGTCTTCGTGATCAGCTCGTCGGCAACACCAAGCCCACTCTGTACATTCTGCTCGGCGCCGTAGGTTTTGTTCTGTTGATTGCGTGTGCAAACGTGGCAAACCTGTTGCTCGTCCGAGCTGCGGCACGTCAAAAGGAGATCGCTCTGCGCACTGCGCTTGGTGCGAGTCGGCTTCGCATCGTGCGGCAGATGCTCACCGAAAGCACTCTACTTGCGTTGCTTGGTGGGGTACTGGGTGCGCTTCTGGCTGCATGGGGTATCGATCTGCTCGTTCTGGTCAGTGCCGACAATCTACCTCCCACTGCCCATGTGCGCATCGATGCGACAGTGCTCATTTTCACACTCCTTGTTTCTCTCGTAACTGGCGTGCTCTTTGGATTGGCACCGGCATTCCGCACCATGAAGCTGAATCTGTGCGACTCGCTCAAAGAAGGAGGGCGCAGTGTTGGTGAAGGAGTGCAGCGAAACATTACACGCAGCGTTTTAGTGGTGATTGAGAGTGCAGTCGCGGTTGTTTTATTAGTCGGATCTGGTTTGTTGATTAAAAGTCTAGTCCGTTTGCAGAACGTTAGTCCCGGCTTCGATTCGAGCAACGTGCTCACAATGCGGATTGATTTGCCCGAGGAAAAATATACAACAACTGAGAAGCGGACCAACTTCTTTCAACAGCTAGAGACCCGCCTTGGCGGTTTAGCTGGAGTGGAAAGCGTTGGACTGATCAGCGAGCTCCCTTTGAGCGGACAACCAAACGACATTCCTTACACGGTTGAAGGCAGACCACCCGCCTCACCCGACCAGATGTTCGATGATGATTTCAGACGAGTCAACACTCAATACTTTCGAGCGTTCCATATTCCATTGCTCCGAGGTCGCAATTTCACCGATCAGGAGGTCGCAAAAGAGGCCAAGGTTCTGCTGATCAGTGATCTTTTAGCCAAACAAGTATTTCCCAATGAAGAACCGATTGGTCATCGGTTGATTCTGGGTATTGGTGGCGAGGCCTACGAGATCGTCGGCGTCGTGGGAGACATTCGACACCATGGCCTCGAGAATCAGCCCTCACCAGCCATGTATCTGCCAACTTGTGAAAGTTCCGAGATGAACTTGGTGATTCGCGCGCAAGGCGATCCGGCAAATCTTGCTGCTGCGGTAAGAAGGGAAGTGAAGGCAATCGATCCGGATCAACCGGTAGCCGCCGTCAAAACCATGGATGAGTGGTTGACCACAGCGGTGTCCGGTCCTCGATACAGAACCTCACTGCTGGGGTTGTTTGCTTTGGTAGCTCTCATTCTCGCCTCAACCGGAATCTATGGCGTGATGTCGTATTCGGTTATGCAGAGAACACACGAGATTGGAATACGGATGGCGTTGGGTGCGCAACGATTCGACGTTCTCAAACTCGTCGTGCGTCAGGGAATGAGTTTGGTTGTCATCGGAGTTTCGTTGGGGTTGCTTGGCGCGGTTGCGCTGACGCGGGTGATGTCGAGTTTGCTTTTCGAAGTTACGCCGAAGGATCCGCTGACGTTCACCGCAGTGGCGTTATTTCTGGCGGCGGTAGCGCTTATTGCTTGTTATATCCCGGCGCGACGTGCGACCAGAGTCGATCCGTTAGTGGCGCTCAGGTACGAATAGATCATAGGCGGCTTGGCCGCGTCCCTTGCGGAAAGCCTCCGGCTTTCCGTAACGCTCGTGGTTGTTCGGCGGCTAAGCCGCCCGAGGCGAAGCCTCTATTGCTTGAAGTGAACTCAACGGAAAGCCAGAGGCTTTCCGCAAGGGAAGCGGCCAAGCCGCCCGAGGCGAAGCCTCTATTGCTTGAAGTGAACCCAACGGAAAGACAGAGGCTTTCCGCAAGGGAAGCGGCCAAGCCGCAGATCTCAGATTGAAAACCAAAGAACAAATAACCAAGAACAAAGTGCAAAGCACCAATTTCAAAGCACAAGAGTCAACATCATGAACACGATTTGGCAAGATCTTCGTTACGCGGCGCGGATGCTACGAAACCGTCCAGGCTTTACGCTGATTGCCGTTATCACACTCAGTCTCGGAATCGGCGCAAACACAGCAATCTTCAGCGTCGTTAATGCTGTGGTACTCAATCCGCTACCGTTCCCTAATCCCGAACAAATCGTAACCGTGCGTGACGATCTTACTGGCCGTCAACTTGAAGACATCGGGCTGTCGGTCGACGAGTTGAAAGACTTTCAAGAGCGTTCAGGCGTATTCGATCAAATCTCTGCCGTTTGGCCCGTTGACGCAAATCTCACCGGCTCGGATCGTCCCGAACGCGTCGAACTGCTCGCCGTTAGTCCCAACTACTTCTCTCTACTCGGCGCGAATGCTCAACTAGGACGTGTCTTTGGTCCACAGGATCAGGCCCAGGGCTTCGCGGAAGGTGTAGTGATCAGCGACGGACTCTGGCACCGCCTGTTTGGTGCTGATCCAAACGTGCTCGGCCGCAAAGTTTACGCCGATACAGATCTGTATACGGTTATCGGGGTGATGCCGAAAGAGTTTCGTCATCCGGGTAAGACATTGCGAAACGAAGTCGACATGTGGGGAACTGCGGGCTTTGCTGCCAACCCATTTCCCAATCCACCGGTTCGTGGACAACGAATGTTGCCTGGAGCAATAGGCCGGCTTAAGTCGGGGCTTACTGTTCAACAAGCGCAGGCGAAGCTGGACGCTTTCACGGCCGAACTAAAAACGCAGTTTCCAAAAGACTACCCGACTGAACTTGGTTGGACAGTGCGACTCCTGCCAGCTCGCGAAGCATTAGTTGGCAATGTGCAGAAGACGCTCCTGGTCCTGCTCGGAGCGGTGGGCCTGGTCCTCCTTATTGGCTGTGTCAACATCGCGAACCTTTTATTGGCGCGCGCCTCGGGACGAAGACGCGAAATGGCAATTCGCCTGGCGCTGGGCGCTGGCCGCAGACGTTTAGTAGCTCAATTGTTGACGGAGAGTCTGTTGCTGGCGTTCATCGGAGGGGTTGTTGCGTTCATCGTTGTCGCCTCGGTGATGAAAGTTCTGATAGGTCTACTCCCTCCTGAAATTCCCAGGCTAAATGAGGTTGGTATCAATGCGACTGTTCTCGGGTTTGTCTTCTTGATCTCTGTGATAACGGGACTACTGTTCGGCCTCGTGCCCGCTCTGCAAACGTCGCGTCCCGAAATAGTTGGCAATCTAAAAGAAGGAACACTTGGCTCAGGCAGTGGAGGCGGTCATCAGCGTTTTCGAAGCGGGCTCGTAGTTCTCGAGTTTGCTTTATCGCTTGTCTTGATGATTGCAGCAGGATTGTTGTTGCGATCGTTTGGTCGGTTGATCGAAGTGAATCCAGGGTTTGATCCGAAGAATGTGTTGCTGGCTCGCATCTGGTTGCCAGTGCCAAACGATCCGGAAAAGGACCCCTATCGTGATCCGCTCACACGAGTAGCCTTTACAAAAGAAGTGCTTCAGCGACTAAGTGTTTTGCCAGGCGTCAAGCACGCCGCAATTAGTGTTGGCAACGGTGTACCACTCCTGGGCCCACACAACACAAACGGTTTCACAATAGAGGAACAAGGGAGCACTGACAGCACGATTCCCATGGCCCAGGGAAATGCAGTTAGCCCTGAATTCTTTGATGCGCTCAGCATTCCCGTCGTCAAGGGTAGAGTGTTTACAAATAGCGACGAGCAGAAGACCGTACCGGTTGTTGTGATTGATGAAGCGTTGGCAAAGCGCTACTTCGGAACTCAGGATCCCGTTGGTCATCGCATTAAGCCTGGAGGAAGGGCGTCTAATGCGCCATGGTCCACGGTTGTTGGTGTCGTGGGAAACATCAAGTCAGACGGATTCGATCAACCTGACCAGCCTCATATCTATTTTCCAATTCTTCAAAGACCTGCAAAGGCGATGGCTGTCTATCTGCAGACTGGGCCATATCCAATGTCATTGGCTAAGTCGCTTCGTGATCAGGTGCAATCCGTCGATCCAAATCTGCCGGTGTTTGGTGAGCGAACATTGGAAACTGTCGTTGCAGATTCGTTAGGACAGCGACGCTTCGCGATGCAAGTGGTGGCTTTGTTTGGAGTACTTGCATTGTTGTTGGCCAGCATCGGTATCTACGGTGTGATGGCGTATTCGGTTAATCAACGCACGCGTGAAATTGGAATTCGAATGGCGCTGGGCGCCTCACGAACGACCATCCTGCGCTGGGTCTTACGACAAGGTTTAGTGCTGATTGCGATTGGTGTTGCCAGCGGGTTGTTAGCTGCGTTCGCATTAATGAGGCTGTTGCGAAGTTTGTTGTTCGAGGTAGCGACTACTGATGTTGTTACCTACGCAGCCCTCGCAGCGGTATTGGGAGTCGTAGCTTTGGTGGCTTGCTACATACCGGCGCGTCGGGCAACGAAGATAGATCCGTTGGTGGCGTTGAGGTACGAATGATGACATTGCCGATTTCTAAATGCCGATTGCCGATTGACCCTGCTTCGCCCAATTTCGAAATCGGCAATTTACAATCGGCAATCGGCAATACTTGAGGCTTGTTATGCAGACACTTTGGCGCGACATCCGTTACGGGTTTCATATGCTGGTTAAAACGCCAGGCTTTACTATTGTTTCCGTTTTGACTCTGGCGCTTGGCGTCGGCGCCAACAGTGCCATCTTTAGCGTCGTCAATTCGTTGCTGTTGAATCCGTTACCCTATCGTGATTCAGATCGGCTGGCGATCATTTGGACTCACTCACCAGGAGCAAATGTAGATAAGGATTGGCCCTCCCCCGGACAGTACGAAGCTGTAAAAGCAAATACCACAGTTTTTGAAGATGTCGCCATTATCCATGGTCGGAGTCTTAACGTTGGCGGACTCAGCAATCCAACGCGTGCGGGCGCCGTAGCCGCATCGTCAAATCTTTTTCCAATGCTCGGCGTGAGACCTCTCCTCGGGCGACTGTTTGTCCAGGAAGAAGACACCCCCGAAAAACCCAACACCGTAATTCTGAGCAATGCATTTTGGCGTCGTGAGTTTGGAGCGAATCAGAATGTCCTGCAGAACACACTTCTTCTCAACGGTGAGAAATACCAAATCGTTGGCGTGCTGCCGGCTGAATTCTCGCTGGGTTTTGAAGTGGTACCGACAGTCAGCTCAATACCTGAGCCGGACATATATTTACCGTTGCCAATGAGTGCAGAAGAAAGGCAGGAGCAGGGAGACGAGAATTATAACCTTCTCGCGCGCCTGAAACCTGGCGCTTCGATTGCTCAGGCACAAAGTGAATTGGACATAGCCACCAACCGGTTGGCCTCGCAATTTCCCAACCGGTATCCGGCAAGTCGGCGCTTCAGTTTCAGTGTGAAGCCGCTATTGGACCAAGTAGTTGGTGACGTTCGTCGTCCACTCTTTGTTTTACTAGCGGCCGTCGGTTGTGTGTTGCTCATTGCTTGCGCAAACGTAGCCAATCTATTGCTCACGCGAGCCACCGCCCGAGAACGAGAGATGTCAATTCGCAGCGCGCTGGGTGCTGGCCGCGCTCGACTCGTCCGCCAACTTTTGACTGAGAGCGTAGTTCTCTCTGTTCTGGGCGGCGTGCTGGGATTGGTCCTCGCGTATTGGATATTGAGTACGTTGCGATGGCTTAGTCCCGGCAACATTCCTCGCCTTCCTGCGATTCGGATGGACGCCCGCGTTTTGGTTTTCACTTCTACTATCGCGGTGCTGACTGGAATTCTCTTCGGAATGGCTCCAGCGTTGCGAAACTCAAAGTTGAATTTGAGTGAAGCTCTGAAGGAAGGTGCTCGAAACGTTGCTGGTGGACGTCACGACAAATTGCGAAAACTGCTCGTCGTGTCGGAACTGGCGCTCTCATTGGTTTTGCTAATCAGCGCCGGTCTCCTGATTCGCAGCTTCATCAGTGTTGAGCGAGTGAATCCCGGATTCGATGCTCAGAACGTGCTGAGCATGCGGCTGTCCCTAGCCGGTACAAGCTACAAGGGAGATCGAACCGAAATCTTTTACCGTGAGTTGTTGGATCGCGTGCGTCGAATACCGGGCGTGAAGTCGGCTGCCGTTGCTGACAATCTGCCGCTCAGCGGAGGTATTGGGTGGGGCAGTATTTCCATTGAGGGTTATCAACTCTCAGCAGAGCAGGAAATGATTCAGTCTGACGGGCGTATAGCGGGTGTCGGTTATTTCGAGACGATGGCAGTTCCCCTCATCAAAGGTCGTCTCTTCGACGAGCACGATATCGAAGGCTCGCAACCGGTGATAGTCATCGACGAAAAAATGGCTCGCAACTACTGGCCCAGCGCTAATCCCGTCGGAGGCCGCATAAAGTTTGGTCGATTGGAATCAAAGAACCCCTGGATGACGATCGTGGGCGTAGTTGGCAACGTGAAGCAATACGACCTCGAAAGTGAATCACGTGTAACGATGTATTTCCCCGCGGCCCAGGCAGGAGCCGGCACGATGTATCTCGTTGCGCGTACTAGCGTCCCACCTCTGAGCCTGGCGGCAACCATCAGCTCGGAGGTCCGTTCGATGGATGCCAACATTCCCATCTTTGATATCAAAACTATGGACCAGCGTCTCTCCGAGTCGTTGGCTCGCCGGCGCTTTGCGATGTTGGCACTTGGCGTCTTTGCGGGCTTCGCGTTGTTGCTGGCGGTCATAGGTATTTACGGTGTGATCTCTTTTTCGGTCGCGCAGCGCACCAGTGAGCTGGGCATTCGGCTCGCACTTGGGGCTCGGCAGGTTGATGTGCTGCGTTTGGTTCTCTCGGATGGCTTTAGGTTGGTCCTGACGGGAATAGCGTGTGGAGTGGTTCTTTCTTTTGCCGTCACGCGATTTCTGTCGAGCTTACTATTCGGCGTGCGCGCGACGGATCTCTTTACTTTCGGTGCGTTATCAGTATTGCTCATCGTGGTGAGTTTGCTTGCTTGTTACCTGCCAGCGCGGCGCGCAACGAAGGTCGATCCGCTGGTGGCGCTTAGGTACGAATAGATCTCAGATTTCAGATTTCAGATCTCAGACTGAGAGGACAAGGGGTAATACATGCTAAACGATATACGCTTCGGCGTTCGAATGCTTTTGAAGAATCCTGTGTTCACCACGGTGGCTGTGTTGTCGCTGGCGCTTGGCATTGGGGCAAACACTGCCATCTTTCAGTTGCTCAATGCGGTTCGTTTGAAACCATTGCCAGTGCGAAATCCGCATGAACTCGCTCAAGTTAGGCTTCGTGAGAGTGATGTGCAACTGACGCGAGGGAATAGAGGGCGGATCCGGTTCGCGCCGCTCACGAATCCGCTGTGGGAACAGATTCGCGATCGCCAACAGGCTTTCTCCGGGCTTGCGGCATGGGGAGTGGCCGGGTTCAACCTCGCGCAAGGAGGCGAAGTCAGACCTGCGCGTGGGCTATGGGTGAGTGGCGATTTCTTCAATGTACTAGGCATTAATCCGGAACGCGGACGGCTCATTAATAAATCGGACGATCAGCGTGGTTGTAACTCGCCTGGCGTTGTAATCAGTCATGGCTTCTGGCAGTCGGAATTTGGCGGGGCCGCCGATGTCGTTGGCCGCAACATCATCCTTTCGGATCGGCAACTTCAAGTAGTAGGTGTAACGCCAAAGGATTTCTTTGGACTCGAGGTGGGTAAGTCGTTTGATGTTGCCCTGCCCATATGTGCGGACGCGATGTTCTCGGGTGCCAATCAAAGACTCGACTCCGGAACAAACTGGTGGTTGATGGTGACTGGCCGGCTCAAGCCGGGATGGACCATCACCCAAGCCAGTGAACATGTCGGCTCGTTGTCGAGTTCGTTGTTCAAGGAAACACTTCCAGCGAACTATCCAGCCGCAAGTGTTAATGACTACTTAAACTCACGACTTGAAGTCTCAGAACGTTCTTCAGGCTATTCGCTTGTTCGCGCTACCTACGAACGTCCACTTTGGTTGTTGCTGGCCATCGGCGGGTTGGTGCTACTCATTGCCTGTGCCAACCTGGCGAATTTGTTGTTGGCTCGAGCCAGTGCACGCGAGCGCGAGATTGCAGTCCGCCTTGCCGTCGGCGCTTCACGTCTCAGAATAGTTCGGCAGTTATTAGTTGAGACAGTCTTGCTTGCGACTGTCGGGACTGTACTTGGCGCAGGCCTCGCGCAGCTCCTCAGTCGTTTTTTAGTGGCTTCGATTGGAACGACAAATAATCTTGTGTTCCTGGATGTTGCTCCTGACCTGCGAGTACTTGGTTTCGCCGCGGGAATCGCTGCGCTCACGTGCCTTGTCTTTGGTCTCACTCCAGCGCTCCGGGCGACACGAGTAGGACCTGGCGCCGCAATGAAAGCCGCAGGAAGGGGTCTCACAGCCGGTCGCGAACGCTTCAGCCTGAGACGCGGTTTGGTTGTGGTCCAGGTCGCGCTTTCGCTCGTGCTCGTAGCTAGCGCGCTCCTCTTTACGAGAAGCCTGAATAATCTTCTAAAACTCGACGCGGGATTCAATCAGGAGAACCTCTTGATTACACGAGTCGGTTTCAATCGACTCAAAGTTAATGAGGAACACCGCCTGGCTTTCCGGGCACAACTGCTCGAAAAAATTAGAACGATACCGGGAGTCGAAGATGCGACTGAGTTCGACACCGTTCCTTTAACTGGTGGTGGACGCGGCAATGCGGTCTGGCCGGAAGGAAAGACCTCAGCTGAAAAGGTTGACGCATCCTTCAATCGCGTTGGTGTCGATTATTTTCGCACTCTTCGTATTCCGCTATTGGCTGGCAGATCATTCGGAGCTAATGACGGACGAAACGCTCCGAATGTGGCAATCATCAACCAGACACTCGCTCGCAAGTTGAACATTTCGAATCCGGTGGGCAAGCGGTTTGTTGTTGAAGCCACTCCAGGTGAGGGTGAGATCACTTACGAGGTTGTCGGCCTTGTAACCGATGCAAAATTTGAAGATCTTCGCGACGTTGACTTACCCGTCGTTTACCTTTCCAGCCTTCAGGATGCTTACCCATCTTCAGGTCGACAATTCCTGATCAGATCAAGTCTGCCACCAACATCTCTAACAGCGTCCCTCAAGCAGAGCCTTGGTGAAGTGAACTCCGGCCTCGACATCAGTTTTCAGGTCTTCAGAACGATGGTCGAAGAATCCCTGCTGCGCGAGCGGTTGATGGCGAAACTCTCCGGTTTCTTCGGTGCCTTGGCGTTGTTGTTGGCGAGCATCGGTCTCTATGGCCTTCTTTCTTACGGCGTAGCAAGTCGTACAAACGAAATTGGCATTCGCATGGCGTTGGGCGCCGCTACGCGCAACATCCTTTCACTGATTCTTCGAGAAGCAATCCTGCTTGTCTTGATTGGTGTTGGAGTTGGTGTGCCGATAGTTCTTTATGTCTCGCGATTCGCTAAGTCGTTGCTGTTTGATTTGTCGCCAACTGACCCGGTGTCTTTGAGTCTGGCAGCTGGAGTTTTGCTTTTTGTTGGAATGCTTGCAGCTTATTTACCTGCGCGACGAGCGACGAAAGTCGATCCATTAGTGGCGCTTAGGGACGAGTGAAGACATTGCCGATTGCCGATTGCCAATTGCCGATTGAGCTTGGTGGTAGGCGTTCTGAAAATCGGCAATCGGCAATTGGCAATTGGCAATAAACAGATGGAAACACTACTCAAAGATCTGCGCTACGGCTTTCGTGGACTGTTGAAGCGCCCGAGCTTCACGGCGATTGTGATTATTACGCTCGCACTAGGCATCGGCGCGAGTACTGCGATCTTCAGCGTCGTGAACAGCGTCTTGCTTCGTCATCTGCCTTATCAACAGTCTGATCGCATCGTAGCGATTCAGGAATTGAATCGTGAAGGTAGGCGCGGTCAGGTGACTGCGGCCAACTTTTATGATTGGCGGCAGCAAAACACCGTGTTTGAACATCTTGCGGCAATCAAGACAACAACTGCGAACCTGGCCCTCTCCGATCATGCAGAACGCATCGACGTCGCGCAAACGAACGCAAACTTCTTTTCAGTCTTCGGCATCGAGCCCGAATACGGCCGGTTATTCATTCCGTCTGACGAACAAGCTGGTCACGCACCTATCGCGCTTCTGAGTCATGTCTTGTGGCAGCGTCGCTTCGGTGGTGACAAAGAAGTCGTTGGCAAGTCGATCACGCTGGATGGCAAGAACTACACCGTTGTCGGAGTAGTGCCCCCAGGTTTTCAGTATCCGGACAAGACTGAATTGTGGTTACCACCGTTGCGATTGGTTCCTGAGCTGAACGATAGGATGGATGTTACACAAGTTCGGGGCATGGGGTACCTCGCGGCGGTCGCATTATTGAAGCCAGGAGTCTCACTTCCTCAAGCGGCGAATGAAATGGAGACGATTACGTCTCGCCTGCGTCAGCAATACCCGGACACAAATAACAGACGCTTCAATCGAGTCGTCGGACTGCAAGAACACTTGGTTGGGAATACCAACAAGATGTTGTGGCTGCTGTTTGGTGCCGTGACGTTTGTTCTCTTGATTGCCTGTGCAAACGTCGCAAACCTGCTGTTGGCGAGTTCTGCTGCGCGGCATAAGGAAATGGCGATTCGTGCAGCGCTGGGCGCCTCGCGTTGGCGTGTGATGCGCCAGTTGTTCACCGAAAGCACGATGCTTGCTCTTGCCGGCGGTGCATTTGGTTTTCTGCTGTCGTTCTGGCTCTTGTCCTTTATTAAGAAGCTACTGCCCGGGGACTTTCCACGTGTCGAGGAAATTCAAATGGACTGGCGCGTGTTGGGTTTCACTCTAACTGCCTCGGTTCTGACTGGAATTCTTTTTGGCTTTGCCCCGGCACTTCAATTCTCTCGAGCGGATGTTCAAGAGTCGATACGCGAGACTGGACGCGGCACGGTTGGAAGTATGAGGCGGAGTCGCTTGCGCCAGGCGCTTATTGTCGCTGAAGTTGCGCTCTCAGTTGTCTTGCTCGCCGGTGCCGGCCTCTTGTTCCGCAGCTTTATGCGCTTGCAGGCAGTCAACACTGGATTTGTTGCGCAACAAGTCCTGACAGCACGGTTGTCTCCTTCGGGAACAAACTTCAAAGACGACGCTGACTACGTCGCTTTTTACCAGCGGGCAATGGAAAGAATTAGCGCGATTCCCGGCGTGCAAGACGTTGGCGCAATCAATACGTTGCCCCTTGGAAAAGGACCAACCACGGGATTCCAAATTGAAGGACGTCCGTTTACAACGCCTGACAAATGGCCGGGAGCGAACTATCGCAGCGTCACTCCGAACTACTTTCGCGCGATGAGTATCCCGCTGATGCAGGGTCGTGCGTTCACAGATCGCGACACGGCCGGGGCTCCCCTGGCAATGATTGTCAATCAGGCTTTGGCTGACCAGAACTTTTCTGGTGAAAGCGCAGTAGGCAAGCGAATCACCTTCGGAAACACTGACAGCAACAGGCAACCAGTCTGGTTTGAGATCGTAGGTGTTACTGCAAATGTTCGCAGCATTGAACTACGCGAAGAACCTGAGCCAGAACTCTACTTTGCGACACTCCAAGATCCGTTTGCAAACATGTCGATCGTGGTTCGTTCGACTGTTGAGCCGGAGAGTATTGCGGGTACTGTTCGCCAGGTAGTCACGGAAGTCGATCGAACGGTCCCGGTTTCAAACGTCGAGACGATGGAGCACATCGTAAGTTCGTCTGTTACTCAGCCTCGCTTCAATCTCTTCCTGCTTGCTTTCTTTGGTGTCATCGCTCTCCTGCTGTCGGCTGCAGGCATCTACGGGGTGACTGCTTACACAGTGACGCAAAGAACGTATGAACTTGGCATTCGTCTGGCGCTCGGGGCGCAAGTTGGCGACGTGTTGCGCATGATTCTGCGACAGGGCATGGCCGTGATCGCTGTAGGCGTAGTTCTTGGACTGGGCTCCGCTTTTGGGCTGCTGCGTTTGATGAAGAGTTTGCTGTTTGGAGTCAGCGAGACTGACCCGCTGACGTACGTTGGGATCACTTTGGTGTTAGTCGTCGTTGCCTTGATTGCGTGTTACATCCCCGCACGACGCGCAACGAAAGTGGATCCGTTGGAAGCGCTTAGGTACGAATAGATCTCAGATTGCAGATCTCAGATCTCAGATTGAAAACCGAAGAACAAGAGTAAGAAACAAAGGACAGGGAACAAAAAAGGAGTGGCATCGCTTCCTAAATCTGCAATCTGCAATCTGAAATCTTCAATAGACATATGGACACACTACTCAAAGACATCCGTTACGCACTACGCGGCTTTCTAAAGCGACCTGCCTTTTCGGCGATTGCCATTATCACTTTAGCACTGGGGATTGGTGCGAACAGTGCCATCTTCAGTGTCGTCAACTCGATAGTCTTGCGACCGCTGCCTTATCAGGACTCTTCGCAACTCATGGTGCTGTGGGGAAATCTTCATAACAATCATCTCGACGAAGTTGAACTCTCAGCGCCGGAACTCGTTGACGTGCAACAACAATCTCAAGCGTTTGCGGACGTCGCCGGATATACGACCCAGGGATTTAATCTTTCGGGTATTGATCAACCAGAAAGATTGCGAGGCGCGCTTGTCTCGGCAAACCTATTTTCCACTCTAAAGACGCAGGCCTTTCTGGGTCGAGCCTTTCTAAAAGAAGAAGATCAATTCGAACATGACCGGGTTGTCGTTTTGAGCCATGCACTATGGCAACGGCGCTTCGGGGCGGATCCAACAATAGTAAATAAAACGATTACTCTCGATGGTCAGCCAATCACGATTGTCGGTGTTATGCCTGCGGGTTTTCGGTTTCCGGAGAAGGACACGGAGCTGTGGCGTCCACTCGCGTTCCAACCAGATCTGCTGACCGAGAACAATCGTGGATCGCATTTCCTGAATGTGGTTGCGCGCCTCCGGCAAAATACGACCGCTGCACAGGCACAAGCAGAGCTCAATGCGATCACCGCGCGAATGTCGCAAGATCATAAGACGACGTACCCGAGTGGATTCAGCTTTACCCTTAAGTCGCTTCAGGAAGATCTGGTTGGTGCGAACCTGCGTAAAGCGTTGTTCCTTTTGCTTGCTGCAGTTGGTTTAGTTCTTGCCGTCTCGTGTGCCAATGTCGCTCATCTCTTACTGGCTAATGCTGCTGGCCGTAATCGTGAAATTGCCGTGCGGGCCGCACTCGGTGCGAGCCGTGGCAGAATGATTCGCCAGTTTCTCACTGAGAGTTTGTTGTTATCAGCAATCGGCGGGCTCGCAGGCCTGACACTCGCTATCTGGGGAGTGCGGTTTCTCGTCGTGCTGATACCCAAAGACACTCCTCGAGTTGAGGAGATCGGACTCGACTATCGAGTCGTAATCTTCACTCTCGGCATATCTGTGATCACGGGTGTGCTGTTCGGTTTATTTCCGGCGCTTCAAGCCTCAAAGACCGATCTGAACGCCACGCTGAAAGAAGCAGGTCGTGGTGGTGTTGAAGGACCAAAGCGCCTTCGCGTACGCAATGCTCTGGTGATTTCCGAGTTTGCACTTGCACTCGTGCTGCTGATCGGTGC
>Ga0070698_100002605_pt1 | contig 19879 bp, 15 predicted proteins | sample KBSK1502metaG_FD_65477 | JGI IMG/M metagenome (GOLD analysis project Ga0070698, IMG submission 65477) | Corn, switchgrass and miscanthus rhizosphere microbial communities from Kellogg Biological Station, Michigan, USA - KBS K1-50-2 metaG | ecosystem: Host-associated > Plants > Roots >...
TGGCGAATCACGTTGTGTTTGCATTTTGCATTTTGCATTTTGCGTTACGGCGGCGTCGCCTCCGCGCAGACTCCGCCTCCGGCCATCACTGAGGTTCGCGTCGAGCAGGAAGGGCAGATCGTTGCCGACGCACTCGTTCTCAGCCTGATCGAGACCAGAGTCGGGGCGCCTCTGTCGATTGCCGGCGTTCGCGAGTCGATCACGCATCTCACGAGCCTGACGCGCTACGAGGATGTGCAGGTGTACCAGGAGCCCGCTGGCAACGGCGTCCGCCTTCGCTACGTGCTGTTCCCCATCCATGCCGTCGACCGCATGGAGTTCCGCGGCATGATCGGCATGGGCGAAGGCGATCTCCGCCGCGCCGTGACCGAGCGCTTCGGTGCCGCGCCGATTGCGTCACGCGCGCCCGACGTGGTCCGCGCACTGCAGCTCGTCTACCGGGACCGCGGGTACCTGCAGCCGCGGATCACGCCCCGCATCGAGGTCACGCACAATCCGGATCGCGCGTCGATGATGTTCGACATCGATTCCGGCCCACGCGCATTGATCCAGCGCATCGAGGTCGATGCCGAGTCCGACGATCGCGCTGTGTTCACCAGCGCGCGATTCCGCGTCGGGCAGCCGTACGACGCCGCCGTGGTCCTGGAGCAACTGCAGAAATACGAGATGGCGCTGCGTGGGCAGGGATTCTACGAAGCGCGCGCGACCTCCAGCGTCGACTTTGCCGATAACGGCGCGGTGGTGCGCATCTCCGTCGACCGCGGCCCTCACGTGTCGGTGGCCTTTTCCGGCGACCCGCTGCCCGAAGCCGACCGGGATCGGCTCGTGCCGATCCGCGCCGAAGGATCCGCTGACGAGGATCTGCTCGAGGATTCGAGCCGCGCCATCGAGGAGTACCTGCACGAGCGCGGCTTTCGCGACGCGATGGCTCCCTATGCGCGCGACGACACGCCGGAGGAGTTGACGATCCGCTTCACGATCTCCCGCGGTCCCCGTTATCTCGTTGACGACGTGTCGATCACGGGGAATTTGGCGATACCGACGGCTGACCTCGCGCCGATCGTGCGGCTGAAGAATGGCGACCTGTTCGTGCAGGCGACGCTCGACGGCGCCGTCGCCGAAATCCGGACCACGTACCGGGGTCGTGGCTTCACCAGAGCGATGGTCATGCCCGGGGTCGCCGTGCTGCCACCGGGGACCGGCGCCGGGGCGAATGAAGATCGCCGCGTTCAGGTCAGTATCGACGTCACCGAAGGGCCCCGCACGCTGGTCGGCACGGTGGATATCACCGGCAACATGGTGCTCAGCGACGATCAGCTCGGGAAGATGCTGACCGTCGTACCGGGCCGCGCGTACGCCGAAGTCGAGGTGGCCTCCGATCGCGACCGCATCGATCTCGAGTACCGCAACCTCGGCTACGAGAACATCGTGGTCGAGCCGCGCATGATGCTCGCGGATGGCGACACCCGCGCGAACATCACGTTTACGGTCCGTGAAGGGCCGCAGGTCATCGTCGACCACGTGATCATCGTCGGGAATCGCCGCACCAGCGCCTCGACGATCCAGCGCGAACTCACGCTGAAGCCCGGCCAGCCGCTTGGCTACGCGGCGCGCATCGAGAGCCAGCAGCGCCTCAGCGCGCTCGGCCTCTTCCGGCGCGTCAGTATCAGCGAGCTGCAGCACGAATCGGAGCCGCGGCGCGACGTGCTCGTTCAGGTCGAGGAGGCGCCGCCGACGACCATCTCGTACGGCGGCGGCCTCGAGGGCGGAACGCGGTTGCGGCCGACCGGACCGGGCGGCCAGGCGGAGGAGCATTTCGAGCTCGCGCCGCGCGGGTCTTTCGAGATCGGCCGGAACAATCTGTGGGGCAAGAACCGATCGGTTGATCTGTTCACGCGTGCGAGCTTGAAGTCGCGCGACATCGTGGTCACCGATGCCGGCGTGCGTCTTGCGACGCCGGCCGCGGGAAGCGGCTATGGATTCAACGAGTACCGCGTCCTCGGCACCTATCGCGAGCCGAAGGTGTTCAACACGCGGGCGGACCTGCTGCTGACGGGGATCCTGGACCAGGCGATTCGATCGACCTTCAACTTCCGGACGCGCGAAATTCGCGCGGAGGCGGGGTGGCGTCTGGCGCGGTGGTACAGCATGTCGGGACGCTACTCGTTCCAGCACACGAAGCTCTTCGACCAGGTGTTCACGCCCGACGACAATCCTGTGCTGATCGACCGAATCTTTCCGCGGGTGCGCATCTCGAAGTTCTCGCACTCGATGATCCGCGACACGCGCGACGATCTCCTCGATCCGGCGCGCGGGACGTTCTTTGCGTTGACCAACGACGTGGCCGCGCGCGCGATCGGCTCGGAGGTCGGGTTCGCGAAGACGTTCGTGCAGCTGTTCGACTATTACCGGCTACCGGTCGCCCGCCGCATCGTTCTCGCGACGGCGGTGCGGATCGGCGCAGCGCGCGGTTTCTCCCGCACCGTGCCGCAGGTCGCCAACCCCGACGGCTCCGTCACGCCCGACACGGTGGAGGACCTCCCGGCGAGCGAGCGCTTCTTCGCCGGCGGCGACACGACGGTTCGCGGCTTCTCGCTCGATCGGCTCGGCACGGTGGAGACAATCAGCAAGTCAGGATTCCCGACGGGTGGCAATGGCGAGGTCGTGCTGAACGCCGAGCTGCGGGTCACGGCGGCGAAAGGATTCGCGGGAGTGATGTTCCTCGACGCCGGCAACATCTTTCTGCACGCGAGCGATCTGACCTTTACCGATCTGAGACCCGCGGCCGGCTTCGGGGTGCACTACCGATCACCCGTCGGCCCGATTCGCGTCGAGCTCGGGTTCAATCTCAGTCCGCGCGAGCTCGTGCCAGGCGTCCTGGAGCGAAAGACCGTGCTGCATATTTCATTGGGCCAGGCGTTCTGATTCTGGAAGGGTAGCGATGTTCACTGAGACGAAACACCGAGGCACCGAGGCACCGAGAATCCTAGGAAGGCCCAGGCTCGTGAAAGAGCCGTCTCGGAGTCTCAGTGTCTCGGTGGTACGTCTCAGTGAACGTCCGGTGCTGTGGCTTGTTATTGCAGCTTTCATGGTGGGGCTGTCCTCGCTCAGTGCGCAACAGCTTCTCGATCGCGTCGTCGCTCGTGTCGAGGGGTACGCGATCACGCTGACCGATGTGCAGGCGGCGCTGGGCCTTGGAGTGACCCAGGTGCCTCCCGGCGCGGATCCGATCGAGACCGGCACCCAGCAGATGATCGATCGTCAGCTGCTGCTGGCGGAGGTCCAGCGGTTCCCCCCCCCGGAGCCAAGTGCGGCCGCCGTCGATCGCGAAGTCACGCAGCTCAAAATGCGCGCCGGCGCCGGGCTGGGGCCCCTGATGCAGTCGACTGGACTCACCGAGGGCCGGATCCGCGAGATCGCGCGGGACAGTCTGCGGATCCTCGACTATCTCGATCAGCGCTTCGGCACGACGGTGCAGGTCGGCGATGAAGACGTGGCGCGCTACTACCGCGAGCACGAGTCGGAGTTCAGGCGTGGGGGAGACCTCATCCCGTTCGACGAAGCCGAGCCCGTGGCGCGGCAGCGCGCGGGCGCGGAGCGTCGCCGCGCCACCATCGATCAGTGGCTGCGCGACCTTCGTTCCCGCGCCGACATCGCGATCAACCCTTCGGTACGAACACAGTAGATCCGGTCGTTTTTCTCGATTCGAGATCGCGGTGCGCCTGCACCGCGGCCGTCAACGGGTACCGCTGGTTGACGTCGATCGTGACCTTCCCAGATTTCACGATGTCGAAGAGATCGTTCGCGGTCGTCACCAGGTGATGGCGTTGCGTCGTGTAAGGGGGCAGCGACGGGCGCGTCACGTAGAGCGTTCCCTTCAGCTTCGCGAGATCGAACGGCGGCACGGCGCCCGACGCGTTCCCGAACGTCGCCATCATCCCGAAAGGCGAGAGACATTCGAGCGAGCCTTCGAACGTATCCTTCCCGACACCGTCGTAGACGACCGGCACGCCCTTGCCGCCGGTAATCTCCTTCACGCGCGCGACGAAGTCTTCCTTCCTGTAGTTGATGCAGTGCGCGGCGCCGTGCGCCTTCGCCAGCGCGCACTTCTCATCCGAGCCCGCGGTGCCGATCACCGTCACGCCCAGCGCCTTGAGCCACTGGCAGGCGATGAGACCCACGCCGCCCGCGGCCGCGTGAAACAGGACGGTCTCGTCCGCGCTGACCTTGTAGGTCCGTTTGATCAGGTACTGCACCGTCATGCCCTTGAGCATGATCGCGGCGGCCTGCTCGAAGCTGATCGCCTCGGGGATCGTCACGACCCGCGCAACCGGGACGTTCCGCACCTCGGCATAGCTCCCGACCGGTTGGAGCGGCGTTCCGCTCCCGTACGCGACGCGATCGCCCACCTTGAACTCCGTGACCCCGGGGCCGACGGCTTCGACGATGCCGGCGCCTTCGCTGCCGATGCCGCTCGGCAATGGAACCTTGTAGAGGCCGGTGCGGTGATACGTATCGATGTAGTTCAGGCCGATCGCCTCGTGCCGCATCTGGATCTCACCCGCGCCCGGCGGCGAGATCTCCACGTCTTCCCACTTCATCACTTCGGGTGGTCCCTGTTCGTAGATGCGAATCGCTTTAGGCAAAGTCTGCTGCTCCTGAAATTAAGGAATCGATCCAAGCTCCTTGGGAGTTGGGAGTTGGGAGTTGGCGTTTGGGGATTGGCGCAGTATTTCTCACTGTCCAACCACCGCAACGCGAAGTATTTCGAGTGAATTGAATCCCGCGTGACTGGCCACCGGAGCGATGCTGCTGCGCCGCCGCAGGTACATGCTCGCCCAGACCGCGCCCAGTGTTCCCGTAGTGATGACCGCGTCCCACCCCTGCACGATGTGGCCGAGGCCGAATGCGACGCTGAGCACGAGCACGCCGACTGCTGCGCCACCCAGGTACTGGTCGAAGCGGTGGAGCATGAACGCGCGCTGCAGCTCCTCGCGCACGCCCCCCGCAATAATCGCGACGAGGGAAAACATGACGGCTTGTCCTGGCGTGGCAGCCATCTGCTCGAGCGGATTGGTCCCCACGTTGTGCAGCGACGGCATGACCAGCCGCAGCGCGTTCAGCATGACGCCGACCATGACGAACACGAGGGGCACGGTCAGCAGACCCACGATCACTTCGCGCGCGACCGGGCGATCGCCGATCCACAAGCGAACGGCACTCTCGCCGTGCGCGCGCATCACCAGCACCATGATGACGACCAGTACCACCGTGTCGGCGAGTGACAGGACGAAAACGAAAGGCAGAGACAGCCGGCCGGACGCGTCGGCGGGTGCCCAGCCGGCCGCCCGCAGGAGAGCGCCGATTGCCAGTTGCGTCGGAACACTCGAGCACAAAAGTATTTCCAGGATCGCGAGGACCCGGTCGCGCCCCTCGACGACCGCCGGGCGCCCCGGGCCGAACGAAGGCCCGACGTCGTCCCTGGTGGGAGTATCTGGCGTCAATGGGTCAGGATCCGAATCGGACAAGCCCCACATTCTATCGCTGTGCTTGACCATGTAAATTCTACAGATGTGCTAGACCGTGTAAAAACGACAGGCTAGTATCGGTGCAGCCGTCGCGGGTTCCCCCCGGCGATGCGGCTTACGAGGTTCAGATGGTTTCAACCACGTCCGGTGAGCGTGTCCTGATTGTTGAGGATGAGCCCACGACGCGCCTGGGACTCACCGAGCTGGTGCGAACCTGGGGATTTACAACGGAGGCTGCGGCGGACGGTGAAGAGGCGCTTCAACGCATCACCGCGTTCCGTCCGTCCATCATCATCAGCGACCTCGTCATGCCGCGCATGGGCGGGCTCGAACTGCTGCGCGCGCTGAAAGATGAGGGCAGCTCGCTCACCATCGTCATTCTCACCGCGCAGGGGACGGTCGAGACCGCGGTCGAAGCGATCAAAGAAGGCGCCTACGACTACCTGACCAAGCCGATCGAGCCGCAGCGGCTGAAGATCCTGCTCGACAAGATTGTCGAGCGGCAGGACACGCTCCGCGAAGTGAAAGTTCTGCGCAAACAGCTGCGGGAGCACGGCAGCTTTGGCCGCATGATTGGCAACAGCACGCAGATGCGCAGGGTCTACCAGACGATCGAGCAGGCGGCGCCGACCGCCGCATCGGTCCTCATTTGGGGGGAGTCGGGCACCGGCAAGGAGCTGGTCGCGCAGACCGTCCACCAGCTCAGTCCACGGGCGCAGATGCCGTTTGTGCCGATCAACTGTGCCGCGATCCCCGAAACGCTGCTCGAGAGTGAGATTTTCGGCCACGAGAAGGGCGCGTTCACCGGCGCGTCCGACCGGCGCGAAGGCTGTTTCGAGCTCGCCGACCGGGGCACCCTTTTTCTCGACGAAATTGCGGAGATGACTCCCGCCACTCAGGTTAAGCTCCTGCGCGTGCTGCAGGAGCGGAAGTTCCGCCGCCTTGGCGGGAGGCAAGAGCAGTCGGTTGACGTCCGCGTCATTGCGGCAACCAACGTCAACCCCGCGGACGCCGTCAAGAACGGGAAGCTTCGCGAGGATCTCTACTACCGCCTCAACGTCTTTGCCATCGAGCTGCCGCCGCTGCGGATACGAAAGGACGACCTCTCGCTGCTGATCCAGTCGTTCCTTGCCGAGTTCAACGAGCGCAATAACAAGGCCGTCTCCGCACTCGATCCCGCGGCCATGCGGATCCTCGAGCAGTACAACTGGCCGGGCAACGTGCGCGAGGTGCGCAACATCATCGAGCGCGCGGTGATCCTGTCCACCGGCGAGTTCATCGAGCCGAAGCAGCTTCCGCCGCTCGTCACCGAGTCGCCCGACGTCGTGAAGCCGACGCTGTCCCTCGTGCCTGGCACGACTGTCGAGGAAGCGGAGCGGCGCCTGATCCTGATGACGCTCGAACACACGCGCGACAACAAGACGCGCGCCGCCGAGATCCTCGGCATCAGCCTCAAGACACTGCACAACAAGCTCAACAAACTTCGCGGCCGGGTGCCTGGAAAACGGCCCGAGGAAGAAATAGTGTCCCAGTCGTGACACCCTACGCTCCCACGAACCACCGAGGCACCGAGGCACCGAGGACACACATGATTTCTCAGTGTCTCGGTGTCTCGGTGTGTCGTCGCTGTGAAAGTTGCATCGAGTGCGGATAGGGATCAAGGCCAAGCAGATCGCCGGCGTCACCGCCATCGTCGGGCTGGCGGTCGTGGCGTTGAGCGCCGTGCACGTGACGCGGCTCGCGCGCGTCGTGCTCCACGAGAGCCACGCGCGCGGACAGCTCCTCGCCAATGCGATCTTCCATCGCGCCCGCGAGGTCGTCGTCATCAACAACAGTGATCCCTATGTTGCGTTGCGCAGCGATCCAGGCCTCCGCGCGATCCTCGAATCCAGCATCTACGGTGAGAACGTCACCGACGCCGCCATCCTCGACACCCACGGCATCGTCCAGGCCGCCAGCGACCCCACGGAGGAAGGGAAGCCGCTGCCCGAGCGCGCCGATATGGCCACGCTTGAAGACTCCGGCCCGCTCGACCAGCTGCGCGTGATCTACTCGGGAGAAGGCCGGACCTTCGAAGTGCGCCAGCCGATGCTGCTCGGCGAGGAGGCGTTCGGATCGATCCGCATCGGCCTCTCGACTGTGCTGGTACGCCGCGAGCTGAACGCCTCGCTCCGGCCGGCGGTGAACATCGCGATCGCCTCCCTGTTCATCGCGGTGATCGTGGCGGCGCTGCTCGCGCAGTTGTTCCTCCGCCCCATCAACGTGATTCGGAGCGGACTGACGCGCCTCGGCAAAGGGGAGTTCGGGATCACGCTCGATCTTCCACAGGACGATGAGTTTGGCGAGCTCGGGACGTTTTTCAACACGATCAGCCAGCAGCTTTCTGCGGATCGCAGCCTGCTCGCAGGGCAGAAGGCGAACCTCCAGTCAGCCGTCGAGCATCTGGAGGATGCGGTCGCGCTGTTCAACCCGCAGGGTGAGCTGCTCTTCAGTAATCCGGCGATGCAGCCGGCTCTTCCAGCCGATGCGATCGGCCGTGCGCTGCGGGGATTGCTGCCAGACGGCGACGCGTGTCGGACCATCGTGGAGGAGACGCTTGCGACCAGGACCTCGCGCGGTCCGGTGCAGGTGGCCGATGATGTGCTCTTAATGACGCATGCGATCGAGGGGACGGATGGTCAGCTCGTCGGGGTCCTGCTCGTCTCGCGCAATCTCTCGTACTTGTCGCGCATGCAGTCGACCATCGCGTATTCGCGGAAGCTCGTCGCGCTCGGACGATTGACCGCGGGCATCGCGCACGAGGTGAAGAACCCGCTCAACGCGATGATGATTCACCTCGAGCTGCTGCGTACGAAGATTCGCCACGGCATGGCGCGCGAGGTGGCGCCGGTCGGCGCCGGCGGCATGAGCATCGCCGAAGCGCGAACCCCGGGCCGCGCTGAGGCGGGTGCGCTCGAGCACGTCGAAGTGATCGAAAGCGAGATCCGCCGGCTCGACGAAGTGGTCCAGGGCTTCCTGAAGTTCTCGCGCCCCGAGGACCTGCGGCTGCAGCCCGTGCGTGTGACGGCGATCTTCGATGAGATTCTGCCGGTGATCAAGCCGGAGGCGGCGGCCAACCACGTGCGCGTCGAGGTGGATTCCCCCATCACGGTCCCCTCGGTCAATGGCGACGCCTCCATGCTGCGGCAGGCGTTTCTCAACCTGGCGATGAACGCCTGCCAGGCCATGCCGAACGGTGGAACCCTGCGCCTCTCTGCCGCGCCCGCTCCGCGCAACCAGGTGGAAGTGAAGTTCGAGGATACCGGTGTGGGCATCCCGGAAGGCCACCTGGGAAAGATCTTTGACCTCTATTTCACAACGAAGGATCATGGGACCGGCATCGGGCTTTCGATGGTGTACCGGATCATCCAGCTCCACGATGGCGAGGTCGAAGTCCAATCGACGCCCGGCCGCGGGACGACGTTCCGCGTCCTTCTACCCAGAGCAAACGAGATTTGAGATGACCGTTCACTCCCAACGGGCCAGCTCCCTCCTGCCAGGGGTCGTGCGCGCGGCGATGTTTGTCCTGGGAATGGGTTTATTGGGACTCGGGAGTGCCGCCTGCGCAAAAGCGCAGGCGGCGAGCGCGCCCGAAGGCCCTCCGCTCGACGTACCGGCTCCCCCTGCGCGCGTGCTGGCGCCGGTCGAGGAACCGGAAATCGCGGTGGCGCCGCCACCCGAGCTGCCGGCGGCGGCTGCGCCGCCCCGCACACCCCCGCGACCGCCGGTGCGGCGCATTGAGCCCCCGCCGCCGGCCGAACCCGTGCCTGCCGCGGCAACGCCGCCTGTAGAGGTTCCAGCCGAACCGCCGCGCGAGTTGCGTCCTGCGTCGCCCGCGCGCGACGCGGCGGCTGAGAAGCAAGTGCGCGACACCCTCAATCTCGCCGCCCGCGATCTCGGCGGGGTCAACTACGGCCGGCTGAGCGCGGAAGCAAAGGCGCAATACGATCAGTCCAAGCGCTTCACGCAACAAGCCGAGCAGGCACTGAAAGATCGGAACTTCGTTTTTGCTGCGACACTTGCCGACAAGGCGGCGACCCTCGCGGCCGGGCTGGCGGGGCGTTAGGGAAATCCCAAATCCCAAAGTCCTAACCCCTTCCCCCTTCCCCCTTCCGCCTTCCCCCTTCCCTTCCCCCTGATTTCCCCTTGCATTCGGTGCGCTATCTGTTTTACTGTCCGATTTAACTAAATGATTAAATCGCGCAGTCAACGCGATGAGTCGACCGAGCAGCGGATCCTCGACGCCGCGCACGCGGTCTTCATCCGCTCCGGCACGGCGGGTGCGCGGACGCAGGAAATCGCGAAGGAAGCGGGGGTGAACTCAGCGCTGCTGCACTACTACTTCCGCTCCAAGGAGCGCCTCGCTGAAGCGGTGTTCACACGCGCAGCCGGTCAGCTCCTCCCCGCCGTCATCCGAATCCTCGCCTCGGACGCGGCGCTCGAAGACAAGGTCGATCAGGTCGTGCAGACCGAACTGCAGCACCTCGCCAAGGCGCCGTACTTACCCGGCTACATCCTCAGCGAGCTTGCGCACCACCCGGACCGTGCGGGGCAACTCGTCTCGGCGGTCACCGGAATGGTGCCCGCCGAAATCGGGATGCGCGTCAGCGCGGTCCTGGGCAGGCAGATAGACGAGCGAGTCCGCGCCGGCCGCATGCACCAGATCGCCCCCGATCAGTTCATCGTCAACCTTCTTTCGATGTGCGTGTTTCCCTTCGCAGCACGGCCGATGCTCATGGCGCTGCTGGGGTTCGATCAGGCGGGCTTCGACCGGTTCATCGACCGGCGTCGCAAGGAGCTGGCGCCATTTTTCCTGAGAGCCTTACGCCCATGAAGATTCGTTCGCGTTCCTTCATCGCCGCCTGGCTGTTCACCGCGCACGCTGTGATATGCACGGCCGGGCAGCTGACTCCAGGTGGACGTTCCTTCGACCTTGCCTCGCTGCAGCAGGCGGCGGTGGACACCGATCCGCGGCTGCAGCAGCTTCAGCTGCTGACCACGCAGACCGAGCTGCGGCTCCGTAACATCGCAGCCGGGCGTCTGCCGTCGGTCACCGTCGACGGCCAGGCGCAGTACCAGTCGGATGTGCCGCAGCCTCCGCTCACGCAGCCGGGGGGCCGTCCCCTCTTCTCGCCGCCGAAAGCGACCTACGACAGCGGCCTCCGCCTCGATCAGCGCCTCTTCGACGCCACGATCAATGCACAGGGCGCGCTCGAACGAGCCCAGCTCGCCGAACAGCAGGCACGCGTGCGGACGACGCTCTTCAGCCTGCGGCAGCAGGTGAATGAGGCGTTCTTCACGGCGGCGACACTGCAGGCGCGGCTGGGCGCTCTTTCCGCCACCATCACCGATCTCGGTGCGCGGCTGGCCGAGACCAACGAACGGGTGGGAGCAGGCACCGCGTTACCGGCTGAGGCGGCGTCGATCGAGGCCACGCTGCTGCAGCGGCGGCAGGACGAAGAGGAGCTGCGCGCCACGCGCCGTACTGCGCTGGCGCGTCTGGCGATTCTGACGGGGCAGACGATCTCGGAGAACGACGCGCTCGCGATGCCCGATCTCGCGGCCGCGGTTTCTCGGGCACGCCAGGCCTCAGGGGAGTTGCGCGCGCGGCCCGAGTACGACCTGTTTGCCAGAACACGCGAGCGTCTCGCGAAACAGCAGGACGCGGCGGCGGCACAGGAGCGTCCGCGCGTGTCGACCTTCGCGAGGGTCGGCTACGGCCGTCCGGGACTCAATTTCGTCAGCGACCAGTTCGACTCGTACGGACTCGGCGGCGTACGAGTGCAGTGGAATGCATGGACGTGGGGAAGCGGCAGCCGTGAGCGTGAAGCGCTGGCGATCCAGCAGCAGATCGTCGCGGCCGACCAGGCCGCGTTTGCGAAGGGGCTCGGCGAATCAATCGAAGGGGACGCGGCAACGGTCGATCGCCTGCAGGCCACGCTCGCGCTCGACGATCGGATCGTTGCGCTGCGAGAGCAGATCGAACGGTCGACGCAGGCTCGTTTTCAGGAGGGAATCGTGACCGCATCAGAGTTTCTCGATCGGAGCAGCGAGCTCCTGCAGGCGCGCTTCGCCCGCGCGACCCACCAGGTGGAGCTCGCGCAGGCGGGCGCGCGGCTCCTCACCACGCTCGGACTGGAGGTGCGGTAATGGAAAATCCCAAAGTTTTGGGATTTTTTGCCCACTTCCCAACTTCCAACCTCCAACTCCCAAGGCGCCTTGGGAATTGGGGCTTGGGAGTTGGAAGTTTGTCTGGGCTTCTGGCGATACCGGCGATTGCTGTTGCACTGGCCGTCGCTGGGTGCGCTCGGGAGGTCGCTCCAGACGCCTACGGGAATGTGGAAGCTACGGAGGTGGTGATCTCGCCGGAAGCGGCCGGGCAGCTCACGAAGTTCTCCGTCGAGGAGGGACAGCTGCTTGCCGCCGGCGCGGTGGTGGGCGAAGTCGATTCGACACCGCTCGTGCTGCAGCGCAACCAGTTGACGGCGCAGCACGCCGGCACTGTGTCGCGTGTTGGCGAAGTGGACAAGCAGGTCCAGGCGCTCGTGGCCCAACGCGACGCGGCGCAGGCGCTGCGGGAGGCGGCGATCGCCCAACGTGGTGCACTGCAGGCGCAACTCGAGATTGCGCGGCGCGCGCACGAGCGCACCGAGCGGCTGTTTGCGAAGCAGGCGGCAACCGCGCAGCAGCTCGATCAGGCGGAGCGTGACGATCGAGTGCTCCAGGATCAGATCAAGGCGCAGGAGCAGCAGATCGAAGCGCAGAGCCGGCAGGTTGCCGCCCAGGCCGCCCAGATTGCCGCGGCGCAGGCGCAGCGTCAGACCGCCCTGACCCAGGTCTCGTCCGCCAACGCGCAGGTGGCGCAGGTCGACGATCGCATTCGGCGGAGCACGGTGACGAACCCGAGCGCCGGTACAGTGCTCGTCACCTACGCGCGCGTGGGTGAGATGGTGCAGCCGGGCCAGCCCCTCTACAAGATCGCCAACCTCGCTGCGGTAGATGTGCGCGCATACGTCACCGAGCCGCAGCTCGCGTCAGTGCGAGTCGGCCAGCAGGCGCGTGTTGCGGCCGATGCCGGGGACGAGCGAACAACACTCACCGGAACGGTCTCGTGGGTCGCGGCGCAGGCGGAGTTCACGCCGACCCCCATCCAGACGCGCGACGAGCGCGCCGACCTGGTCTACGCGATCAAGATCCGCGTGCCCAATCCGGACGGCCTGTTGAAGATCGGAATGCCGGTGGACGTGGAGTTTGCGCCATGAGCACTGAAGGGCCGGCTAAAGCCGGCCCCCACGAAACCGCCGGCCCCCACGCGAATCCCGAATCCCGAATCCCGGATCCCGGATCGCTTGCGGTGCGCGTCGAGGGACTCCTGAAGCGCTTCGGCTCAACAACGGCCCTCGACAGCGTGACGTTTGGCGTCGAGTCGGGCGAGCTCTTCGGCTTCATCGGACCTGACGGCGCCGGCAAGACCACGCTGTTTCGAATTCTCGTGACGCTCCTCGTGCCCGACTCGGGGCGCGCGTCCGTGCTCGGTCTCGACGTTGTCCGCGAGTACCGCGCGTTGAGGCAGCGCGTCGGATACATGGCAGGGCGGTTCGCCCTCTATCCCGACCTCAGCGTCGAGGAGAACCTCCGCTTCTTTGCCTCCGTCTTCGGCACGACCATCGAGCGTGAGTACGCGCAGATAGCGCCCATCTACACCCAGCTCGAGCCCTTCAAGGATCGCCGCGCCGCCGCGCTTTCGGGCGGCATGAAGCAGAAGCTCGCGCTCTGCTGCGCGCTGGTCCATCGACCGGACATCCTGTTTCTCGACGAGCCGACGACGGGCGTCGATGCCGTGTCGCGACGCGAGTTCTGGGATCTGCTCGGCAATCTGAAACGCAGCGGGCTGACGATCATCGTCTCGACGCCGTACATGGATGAAGCCGACCGCTGCGATCGCGTTGCGCTGATCCACCGAGGTCGGCTGCTGGCCGTCGACGCGCCGGCGGCGATCACCCGCGCGTTCGATCGCCCGCTTCTCGGTGTGCGAGCCAAGGAGCGATACAAGGCGCTGCTCGCGCTGCGCCGCTACGAACACGCGCACAGCGTGTACCCCTTTGGCGAGGTCATCCACTATACCGACAGGCGGACCGAGGCAGCCGTGGAGCGGCTCGAGCCGGAACTGCGCGCGTTCCTTGTCGCCAACGGCTTCGCCGACGCCTCCGTCGAACCACTGGCACCAAGCGTCGAAGACACCTTCATCGCCCGGACTGCCGCGTCTGACGAATCCCGAGTCCCGAATCCCGAATCCGAGTCCCGAATCCCGACTCCCGAATCCCGAGGTGCCTCGTGAGCGATGTGGCGATCGCGGCACAAGACCTGACGCGGACCTTTGGTTCGTTTACCGCCGTCGATCACGTTTCCTTCGAGGTGCGCACGGGCGAAGTGTTTGGTTTCCTGGGCGCCAATGGAGCCGGCAAGACGACCGCGATGCGCATGTTGATCGGGCTCCTTGCGCCGAGCGGCGGAACCGCGCGCGTCGCCGGTCACGACGTCTACACCGAGAGCGAGGCGATCAAGCGCAGCATCGGCTATATGAGCCAGCGCTTCTCGCTCTATGAGGACCTGACGCCGCGGGAGAACATCCGCCTCTACGGCGGCATCTACGGGTTGACGCGGCAGCAGATTCGCGAGCGCACGGAGCGGATGCTCGCGCGTCTCGGCCTGGCGGGTGTCGCAGACGAGCAGGTCCACAGCCTGCCGCTCGGCTGGCGGCAGAAGCTCGCGTTCTCGGTCGCCCTCGTCCACGAACCGCGCATCGTCTTTCTCGACGAGCCGACAAGCGGCGTCGACCCGATCACGCGCCGCCAGTTCTGGGAGCTGATTTATGAAGCCGCGTCGGCGGGCACGACCGTGCTCGTCACGACTCACTACATGGACGAAGCCGAATACTGCGATCGCATCTCGATCATGGTGGCGGGGCGCATCGGCGCCATCGGCACGCCCGCGGATTTGAAGAAGCAGTTCGGCGTCGATTCGATCGACGAGCTGTTCGTGCGCCTCGCGCGCCCCACGGCGGATCGAATCCCGAACCCCGAATCCCGAATTCCGGACCCGGGGGCGGCGCCGTCGGAGAGGCGACAGTGAAAGCGCTCAAGGGCCTGCTGCGAAAGGAGGGGTACCACATCCTGCGGGATCGGCGGACGCTCGTGGTGCTCCTCGCGCTGCCCGTCGTGCAGGTTGTCCTCTTCGGCTTCGCGATCCGCACCGACGTCAACGACGTGCGCCTGGCGATCGTCGATCCCGCGCCGGACCGGGCCACGATCGAGCTGCGCAACCGGTTTGCCTCCAGCGGCGTGTTCCGAACCGTAGCCGTCGTCTCTCGCACTTCCGAGCTCGACCCGCTGTTCGAGACCGGCGCCGCGCAGCAAGCCGTCGTCTTCGAGCCCGGTTTCGCGAACGACCTTGGCAGCGGAGAGCCCGCGCACATTCTCATCATCAGCGACACCACCGAGCCGAATACCGGCAACCTGGTGCAGGCCTACGCGCTGGCGGTGATCGACGGCTATCAGCGAGAGCTGCCTCGACGTAGCGCCCGAGTATTGCGTGGCGCGGAGGCGGGCTCAGCATTGCTCGGCGTGAAGGCGGGGGTCGCGATCGTGCCCGATGTGCGGATGCGCTTCAACCCGACCCGCGAGAGCTCCAATCTGTTCGTGCCCGGGCTCATGGCGTTCGTGCTGACGATCATCTCGTCGCTGATGACGGCCATCTCGCTGACGCGCGAGAAGGAGACGGGGACAATGGAGGCGCTCCTGGTGTCGCCGCTCCGCCCGTGGGAAATCATCGTCGGCAAGGTGGCGCCGTACCTGGTGATCGGGTTCATCAGTGTGATCGCGGTGCTTGTCGAGGCGCGTCTGGTTTTCCGCGTTCCGCTGCGCGGCAGCGTGGCGCTGCTCCTGCTCGAAGGCGGCCTTTATATCCTCGTGTCGCTGTCGCTCGGCATCCTCATATCGGCACGCACCTCTTCCCAGCGCGTCGCGATGATGGGGGCCCTGCTCGGTACCATGCTGCCGAATGTCCTTCTGTCCGGTTTCATCTTTCCCATCGAAAGCATGCCGGCGGCGCTGCGGATCGTGTCGTATGCCGTGCCCGGGCGGTGGTTCGTGCTGATCGCGCGCGGCATCATGCTGAAAGGCGTCGGACTCGAATACCTCTGGCTCGAAACACTGATCCTTGCGGCGATGGCTGCGGTGCTGCTTGCGGCGAGCACCCGATCGTTCAAGGAGCGTCTGGAATAGCCATGCGCCGCATCTTCTTCCTGGCGGAGGCGGAAGTCCTGCACATCCTGCGCGACCGGGTGCTGCTGGCGCAGGTGCTGATCGTCCCTGTCGTCCAGCTGCTCATCCTCTCGAACGCCGCCACGTTCGAGATTCGCAACACGCCCATTTACACCGTGGACCTGGATCGCACGAGCGTGTCGCGCGGCCTGATCAACCACCTGGCAGCGTCCGGGCACTTCCAGATCGTTGGCACGGCGCCCTCGCTCGACCGCGCCAACGATGCGCTCCTTGCCGGGACCGTGACGATGGTCGTGGTGATCCCGCACGATTTCGAGGTGTCGCTCCGGAGAACCGGCGTTGCGCCTGTGGAGCTATCGCTCAACGCCGAGAAAGGGTCGGCTGCCGGGATCGTCCAGTCGTACGCGTCTCGCGTGCTTGCCGAGTACGCGACGGAGTTGTCGCCGATGCGCGCCTCGCCCAGCATAGACGTGCGCGTGCGGGGCCGCTACAACCCGACGCTGAACTACAAGCACTACATGGTGCCTGGCATTCTCGTCGCACTGGTGACGATGATCGGGACCCTTCTTACCGCCCAGAACATCGCGCGCGAGAAGGAGCTGGGAACGCTCGAGCAGCTGAACGTGACGCCGATCACGCGCGGACAGTTCATCGTGGCGAAGCTGCTTCCGTTCTGGGTGCTCGGGTTGCTGGAGTTGTCGCTCGGGCTGATCGTCGGCAAGCTCGTATTCGACATACCGATGAGGGGCAGCGTGCCGCTGCTGTTCGGCGTCGCGAGCGTCTACCTGGCGGTCGCGCTTGGCATCGGGCTCTGGATTTCGGCCATGGTCGAGACGCAGCAGCAGGCGATGTTCGTGACCTTCTTCATCATCAACATCTACCTGTTGATGAGCGGCCTGTTCACGCCGATCGACAGCATGGCGCCGTGGGTCCGTGCGGTATCAGAGGTGAATCCGGTGAGGCATTTCGTCACTATTGCGCGCGCGATCCTGATGAAGGGGGCTGGACCGGCGGAAATCGCCCGGCCCTTCCTGATCCTGGCCACCTCGGCTGTAGTCGTCCTCAGCATCGCCGTCCGTCAGTACCGGAAGCGAGCGGTGTAGTACAGCATTGCGCATGGGTCGCCATCTTCCCACCCGCATCCCTTCCGTTACCCACTGATCAGGTGCGGGGGTCATTTCCCCCACCGGCCATTGAAATACTGTCCCAACGGACTTTGCGGGAAACCTCTCGCAAATACGCGTATGTGAATAGACCGGCTGCGAATTGGCATGCCGCCTGCTCTAAGTAGGACAGAGATTGAAAGTCACCTCACCCCGCAGCGAAAGTGGCGGGGCTATCCGCTAAACACCCTGCCTGTGCACCCGGGGGAGGCCAAAAGCCTCCCTCCAGCCTTCTTCCCATCCAGCGCACGTCGCACCGTGCCTCGGTGCCTCGGTGTTTCGTCTCGGCCTGATCAGAATGTCAGTCCCAGCCCGAAATGCCAGCGCGCGTGCCCGTGTCTGGGCCACGCCACGTCGAGTCCGGCCGTGAGGGCGGCTGCACCGAAATAAATTCCTCCTCCGGCGCCGTGATCGAATTGCTGCTTCGAGAGTGGCATCCCGGCCGGCCACGTAGTGCCTGTATCCACGAAGACCTTCGCGCCGAATCGGCCCACGCTCAAAGGAGAGGTGATCGGCATTCTCACTTCTGCGGACGTCGCTGCGATGCCATCTCCCGCGCGATACCCGGCGCGATAGCCTCGAAGCGACTCGCTTCCCCCGAGCAGCATCTGCTCTGATGGCGGCAGCGCCGCGCCGGCGCGAACTGTCTGCGCCCTCAGCGCGAGGACGGAACCGCGGATAAGGCCCACGTATCCCCGAAGATCGGTGGACCACCGTCCCGAACTGCCACCCTCGAATCCGATGCGCTCCCACGCCACCCTGGCAAGCGCGCCATTGCGCGGAAATGAAGGATCGAGCCGTGTGTCCAGGACGAAGTGTCCGCCTGCTGCCTGGTGGCGCGCATCGCTCTGCCCGAAGTCGATCTGCGTCACACGCGCATCGCCGCCGACGCGCAGCCATGATGTGAGCGCGCGATCGGCTTCGAACCTCGCCTCTCGCCGTAGGTCGGGCACCTGAAAATGAGGGTTGACGTTCCGATGCACGGCGACACTCCCGCGTATCACGCTGAGCGGACCGTTGTCGAACGCCCGTTCCACTTCCAGGGCGGCGCGGCGCTCACCGCCCCATGTGAGTGGCGTGGAGATGCGGCTTCGTGATCCCAGCTTGTTGACGATGCTCACGCGGGCGCCGTAGGTAAAGCCGTACCCGTCGGCGAAGCTCAGGATTGGAAGCCACATGGCGGCTTGACCCAGGCGTCCGAGTGGGCCGGGTATCAGGTTGTCCCTGCTGACACCGGGCAGCTCATCGACGAGAAGGACGATGAGAATCTGCGAGGGATCGGCGATCGACTGGTATCGGCGGCGAACCTCGATCGTGGTAAACCGTCGGCTCGCCAGAAGCCGTGATTCCGCCTCAGTGAGGCGATCTGGCGTCGCTGCCTCGCCCAGCGCCAGTCCGGCGATGGCAAGTATGTCGGCATCAGGCGTGGTGTGGTTGCCGTGAACGCGGATCTCCGTTATCCGTTCGACCGCCTGCGCGGTCGCTGCCGGGGGAACAGCGAAGGCCAGCGCGATCGCGAGGGCCGATGCCGTGGGCAATCTGATGCCAAGGCTCAACGCCCGAGGGTTCAAGGTTGGGCATTGAACTTTGAGCATTGGGCCTTGAGCATTGAGATCGTGACGGCGCCGATGTTCATTGCACTCTGATGGTTACATCCGCAAGGCGGTAGTCGTGGTAATCGACGCTGTAGCGCGCATCGATGTTGCCGATCGCCAGCGACGCCTGGAAAGTGACCGCGATGGATTGCGGCAGCCAGACGTCCGGGAACGGCTGCGTCATCCTCATCGTCGCATCCATGCCGTCGATCTGGACGATGGATCGCCCCGGAAGGAAATCCATATCGATGTTGTGGAAGTCGTACTGGAGGATCTGGCGTGCCGCCGGATCGACCCAGAGGGTGACAAGCGACGACTTGTTCATCTTCTCGTCGATCTGATCGTCTCGATTCCGGAGGTTTCGGTTGGGTCGCATGCGGCCTTCCCCGAAGAGCTTGGTCGGGTAGTACTCGATCTTGAGCACGCGCCGGCCGCCGAGCTGCTCGGGTCCCACCAGCGCGTACTGGCCCGGATCGAATTTGAACCGGAGGAAGTACGCCGCCTGGATGAACTGCGGCTCTATTGACTGTTTGAGAACGTCTTCGATGGAGCCGGCCGGCGCGGCGGGATCGGTAAGCTCGGACGTCGTTCCGTCGCGCGCTGCGCGCCGGGTCTCGCGCCGCCGCTGACGGGCCAGCCACTCGTCCTCGGCGCGGCGGCGCTCGCCCTCACCGATCGTCACGCCGTCAGCCCGAATCGGACTGCGGATGAAAAACCCCTCGCGGACGAACCAGGAGTAATCCCGCTCGAAGCCGTAGAGGCGGGCACCCCCGGTGGCCGCAAGCTGGAACGCCTCGCGCTCTTCGAGGACGTACTGCTGCAGCTTCTTCCAATTCTCGTCGCGGCTGGAGAGAACCTGCGACATCAGCTCGTCGAGGTCGGACTGCGCGGAGACTCCGCAGAGGCCGATAATCACGCCGAGGGACGCCACGAAAATTCTCACGGCTCTCCTCCTTACGGATCTAGCTGGACCGAACCCTAGATCGCGTTTGCGATCGCTTTCCCCATTTCCTGCGTCGACGCTTTACCTCCGAGATCCGGCGTACGCGGTCCGCTCTCGCACACTTTCTCGATCGCATCTTCCACCGCGCGAGCGGCGTCAGGCGATCCGAAGTGATCGAGCATCAGCGCGACTGACCAGATCGTCCCGATCGGGTTCGCGATGTTACGTCCCGCGATATCGGGCGCCGACCCATGCACGGGCTCGAACATCGACGGGAACTTCCGCTCCGGATTGAGATTCGCCGATGGGGCGATGCCGATCCCTCCCG
>Ga0070698_100002606_pt1 | contig 19867 bp, 18 predicted proteins | sample KBSK1502metaG_FD_65477 | JGI IMG/M metagenome (GOLD analysis project Ga0070698, IMG submission 65477) | Corn, switchgrass and miscanthus rhizosphere microbial communities from Kellogg Biological Station, Michigan, USA - KBS K1-50-2 metaG | ecosystem: Host-associated > Plants > Roots >...
TTTCTTCGTGTTTCTTCGTGTTTCTTCGTGTTTCTTTCTTTAGTTTCTTTCTTTATGTTTACTTGCAGAAAGTGCTTCGCCAAAACGCAATTCGTCACGGACGGCGCCACCGGGGCAGAATCGCTGCTCTTATTTTGAGGTGTCGAATCGTTGCATCGTAAAGTTTGATCGAATAACATGGTCCTTCGATGCGAGCGCGTGAACTTCTGCTGGGTTTCCTTTTATTATCCATCGCGACTCTCGCGCACGGGGTGCAGTATCGTCCGGCTTTCGAAAACAGCTTAAGTTACCGGTCCTTCTACTACAGCGAGGGCTCCTTCGTATCCCCCAGTGAACTGGAGCTTATCGATGGCAAATTTCCCACTGATGAAACTCATTATGTTAGTCCGCCCAACTCTCTGCGCCTGAAGTGGCGCTCGCAGTCTGGCGGTGACTGGCTCATGACTCTGAAGGTCAAGGCACGGTATGGTACCGCGGACTTTTCAGGCAGTTCATTGTTTTTCTGGTGCTATTCAGAAACTGATGTTCCTGCAGACGAATCACCCCTGATCTATTTGAAAGACGTGAATGACGAAGGCACGCCCGGCATCCGGTTGATCGGTCGCCTGGACAAGCTGCCCGCCCGCACGTGGACCAGAGTAAAGTTGCCCTTCGATTCATTCGTAGGCCCTGTCAAGGAGACGCGGGCGCCGCAGTTCGATCCGCGCCGTCTTGCACGGATAACCATCTTTCAGGGGCTGGACGATGGGAAGCCCCACACGATTTATATCGATGAGATTACAGTTGGCGATGAGGTCGCGGATAACCACAACGGCCCCACGGTACCCTCGGGCCTCAACGCGAAAGGCTATGACAGGCACATTGATTTGACATGGACTCCCAGCAACGATGCTGCCTTACGTTATTACAAGATTTACCGCTCCTTCGACGGGAAAAAATACACTCCAGTCGCTATTCAGAAAGGCAGCGTCACTCGCTATGAGGACTTCCTCGGTGAAAGCGGCAGGCCTTCCTTCTATAAGATTAGCGCGGTAGATGTGAACTACGAGGAGTCACCGCTCTCCGCGGAAGTAGAGGCCGCCACCCGCGCAATGAGTGATGAGGAACTCCTCACCATGGTTCAAGAAGCCTGTTTTAGATACTACTGGGATGGGGCGCACCCGATAGCTGGCATGGCAATTGAAATTTTGCCCGGCGATGAAAACCTAGTCGCGGTGGGAGCTTCCGGCCACGGAATCATGGCCCTGCTTGTCGGTGTCGAGCGCGGCTTCATCACCCGGCAGCAGGGTGTCGAGCGCATGCTGAAGGTCACTCGCTTTCTGTCCAACGCCGAACGATTCCATGGCGCATTCCCTCACTTCCTGGACGGCAGAACAGGGAAAATAATTGCGCGCTTCGGGAAATACGACAATGGCGGCGATCTCGTCGAAACAGCATTCCTCATGCAGGGACTTCTGGCGGCTCGACAGTATTTCACCCGGGATACCGCCGCGGAGCAGGAGATCCAGAAGACTATTACTTCACTGTGGAGATCAGTCGAATGGGACTGGTACCGCGGCGACAGCAACAGTAACTTCCTGTACTGGCACTGGTCGCCCGATTATGGCTTTTACCTACATCATCCTCTGATTGGATGGAATGAGACGATGATCGTTTATCTGCTCGCGATCGCATCGCCTACTCATCCCATCCCGGCCACGATGTATCACACCGGTTGGGCAGGACAGTCGGAGGGAGCGGTCCAATATCGCCGCTGGTGGAGTCGAACTACCCAAGGCGATCACTACGTCAATGGAAATAGCTATTACAGCATCAAACTCGATGTCGGAGAGGGAAATGGAGAAGAGCTTTTTTTTACCCACTACTCGTTTCTCGGCTTCGACCCTCGCGACAAAAAAGACGCTTACACCAACTATTTCAAGAACAATCGCAACATTGCGCTGATCAGCCACGCTTACGCTGTCGCCAATCCCGGGAAATATGTTGGTTATGGGGATAATGCGTGGGGGCGTTCCGCCGGCATCAATGCCGCTGGCGCGCGCGCGTACCCGCGAGACGACAATGGAACGATCACCTGCACCGCGGCGCTCGCTTCGTTCCCGTACACTCCCATTGAATCCATGAAAGCCCTGAAATATTTCTATCGAGATCTTGGCGAAAAGCTATGGGGGGTTTACGGCTTTCGCGACGGCTTCAGTCTTTCAGAAGACTGGTTCGAAGACGTCTACATGGGACTTAATCAGGCTCCCATTGTCGTGATGATCGAGAATTACCGGTCTAGTCTCATTTGGAAGCTCTTTATGTCCAATGCAGAAATCAAGCCAGCTCTGGATCGAATCGGCTTCCAACCGGATTTGGAAAATAAGGCTTCCGCCAATCAATAAGGCCCCTGAGATTCGCGAATCATCAGCTTCCGACTCTCGTCTCGATTCGCTCGCGAACGACAGGCACACAGGAAGTTATCGAGACGGTAAGCAGGGGTCTACCGACGAAAACGGGAAGGCGGTGAACTGGCATTATCGAGCGAAGGTGGCTGCATGTGGGTGCAATTCACGCGGATTGAAAAATGAAGCCTGCGATGAGCCAGGAATGCTGCCGCGTGAGGGCAAGACTTCGGGCAAAATCTGGGTGCAATGCGACAACACACTGGCGATTGGGTGAGATCGCGGGCGTGCCAGTGCAGTTTGCCTGCCAGGCGCGGGATTCCCCCATTAGGGTCTTTTCGGAGCGTCTTTTTGGGGATTGACATCCGCCGGCGTCTGGCGGAACATATCGGAATGTCGCGGTGGACAATTTCCCCAGCCCGGCTGTTCGTGTTGGGGCTTGTGGTATTCGTCATCTTGCTGCTGGTGCTGCTGCCGCAAGCAGATCCGCTCGACACTGCCTTTCACCGAGGAACGGCCCCCGCAGTCGTTCACACCAACGCGACTTCCACTCCGGCGATTCTGAGTCTCGCCGTTCCGTTCCATTTCCTTCTACGCGCCGGCGCCCCGGGGCATTCTCACGAACCGCCGACTGTCACGGTCTATTCCTCTCCTAAGTTCCTGCGCATTCTTCACCATTCATTTCGCTGCTAGGAGTTTCGCTTCACTGCGCTCAAGCTTGCTTCGTATTTCCGGAGCATGAAGAGGGGCAGTTCGGCGACTATTCCGGGGTTCGGGGGGACTCCCGGTCCGGTTTCCGCTGCCCCGTTCTTTACCAACGCAGGAATGAAAAACGAAGAGGACGCAATGATTACGGAAAAGGACCTGGTGCCGATTCTCTGCGGGGCACCTTATCTGCAGGAAATACTGGCCGCGTCGGGTTTCACGCCCGCTGACTTGGAAGCTCTGGTAAATTCTGAACTGGAAACATCCGACTTGTTGCGCTACATCGACGCGCTATTGTCGAACCGCATGAATTAAACTGAAAGCCGCTCGTTTGGACGGTTTATCGCGAGGACAGCGAAGAACGACGCTTCTGGCCCAGAAAATACATCGACATCCTCGCGGGATGGCTTCCTCACCTTCTGCCGCGTACACGTTCTCCCGCGTACAATAGTGGGCTGGAATTGAGAACCGAGAAAGCGTCCAAGAGGATTCATGACGGCCTCGCACTCCATCCGTTCCAAGACCGTGACCGCGGAGACCCCTCCCGTCCCGCTCACCACGGAAGGCTACAGCGTCCTGCACCAGATGATGCGTTTCCGCCGAACGGCGTGGCGCGTGCTACCCGAAGCGGAACGCGCGGCCATGGCCGAGGAAGCATCCTCGCTGCTCGCTGCCATGGAGCAGAATTCAGGCGGCCAGTCGGCCCTGTACTCGCTCATCGGACACAAGGGCGACCTGATGTTCGTACACTTCCGCGAATCATTCGCTGATCTGAATCAGGCCGAACTGAAGCTCGCCAATCTGCGCCTCAGCGATTATCTCGAACCCATGAGTTCCTATCTGTCCATCATCGAACTGGGACTTTACGACTCCACGGTCAAGATATACAAAGAGCTGACGGATCAAGGGATCGAACCACACTCTGACCAGTGGAAAGCAGAAATCGAATGCAAACTGGGGCGCCACAGGGAAGCCATGCGCCCGCGCTTGTTCCCTGAAATTCCTCCGCATCGCTATATCTCCTTCTATCCGATGGACCGGCGGCGCGGCGAGGACAAGAACTGGTACAAGCTCCCCATTGAGGAACGAGCCCGTCAGATGAATGAACACGGCCTGATCGGCCGCCGCTATGCGGGAGAGGTCAAGCAGATCATTACCGGCTCAATCGGATTCGACGATTGGGAGTGGGGCGTCGATTTGTTCGCCGATGATCCGCTTGTGTTTAAGAAGCTAATATATGAGATGCGCTTTGACGAAGTCAGTGCGGTGTATGCGCTCTTCGGCCATTTCTATCTAGGCGTACGCTGTCCGGCGGCGGGTCTTGATAGACTGCTAAGCGGAGAATTGCCGAAGTAGCGGCTGGTTGAAAACCAAGACAAGTCCTGAGTCGCAGAGCTCGCCGAGAAAATCCGCAGAAAACGCCGAGAACCCACAATGCCCGTACTGTTTTTCTCGGCGCCCTCTGTGGAGATTCTCTGCGGGCTCTGCGATAAAGTTTTTGCATTGATCTTTCGTAAGAGACTGGAGGAGTATGGCAACTTTCGGACTCATCGAATACAAGGATGCCAGCCCAGAAGTCAGGGCGGTCTACGACGACATCATGGCTACGCGCAAAACGGATTGGGTGAATAACTTTTGGAAGGCAGTTGCTCATGATCCGGCTACGCTTAAGCGAACTTGGGAAGACATCAAGCAGATCATGGCGCCGGGCGCGCTTGATCCGCTGACCAAGGAAATGATCTACGTGGCCGTGAGCGTGAGCAATCAGTGCGACTACTGCATTGCATCGCATACCGCGGCCGCGCAAAAGAAAGGTATGACCGACGCCATGTTCAAAGAACTGATGGCAGTCGTGGGCATGGCCAACGAGACTAACCGCTTGGTCGCGGGATATCAGGTGGAAATTGACAAGCAATTCAACAGCGGTCGTTCGCCACTGTCCGTTGGCGGCTGAAGAACAGCGCGTCAACAAGCCGGCACCGGCTTACAGAGAGTAGAATGGCCGCATGAAGATTGACGCAGCAAGTTCGCAAGAATTCTTCTTGCCGGCTAGGCTCTACTCTTGGTTGGTACGTTGCTAACCTTTGTACTTGCCATTCTGACTCCCGGAGCCTTCGCAGGACACCTTATCACCCCACTTTGGATTCTGAACATTTTCGTGGTGCTCGGATCTTTCTCATACGTCGCTGCTTATACTATTGGTAGGCTCTCTTAAATTATTTGGGTACGCCGTGGCGGAGGAAAGACGGTAGAGCCGATTCTGATCGCTGGTTGGCTCCTGTTATCGCAGCGGCTCTGGCAGGGTTGCTCTTCGCACGGGAACAATGGGTTCTGGCCTTTGGGACTGAAGTTCTCTTCTCGCTCTTTGTGTCGTTCTCCCTCCTCGGCGGCGTACGGCTCATACCTACTTTTGCGTCAAGTGATGAAGCAACTCAGGAGCAGCTAGCGGCGGTGTAGTGGCCAGGATGTGGGGAAGACATTTTAAGGAATGAAACGCTAGTTCCGTCGACCCACTCGCCCAAACCTAAACTCATGCCGTTTGATATCTACGCGCCGCCCCCGGAAGCGCACGCCCTCAGCCTCTAGTCGCAACCGCTGCTCGATGGCGGAATCGCCGCGCAACTTAATCTCGCCACCCGCTCCCAGCACGCGCTGCCAAGGGAGCCCGAAAGAGCGCCTCAAAACTGCTGCCACCTGCCGAGCTGCTCCGGGATATCCCGCAGCCTGCGCTATGGCGCCGTAGGTCGAGACTTTGCCACTCGGAATTGTCCGAATCGCCTTTTCGATCCGTAAGCGCATTCCTGCCGCGTTGCTTTCACCAGATTCGCTGACAATGGAACGCATGATTTTTTTCACAGTCCAATCCATCCGGCCCCAATCAGCCACAGCGATCCCACCGAGACCAACAGCCACAGAAGGATTCCCTGCAGCAAGGGCCGATGTCCTACTTCCTTCAGCGTTGCCACCGAAATGCCGCTGCCGATGAGATAGAGCGTGGCGGTCAGCCCGACCTTCGCCACTTTCACTAGCACGCCATAGACGGGCGCACCTGCAGAAAGATAGGTATTGCACACCGCAGCCAGGCAAAACAGGCCGATGAACCACGGCCACTGGATCTTTGCCTTTGCGCGGCGTACCATGGCCGTTGCCAGTGAGAGCGGCACGATCCAAAGCGCGCGCGCCAACTTCACTGTGGTCGCTACCGCCAGTGCCTCCACCCCGTACTTTGCAGCCGCTCCCACTACCGAACTCGTGTCGTGGATTGCCAGAGCAGCCCACAGTCCAAACTGGGTCTGCGTGAGTTTGAGCCCGGCTCCAATCGCAGGAAAAATCAGTAGTGCCACGGAATTCAGCACGAACACAGTTCCCAGCGATACCGCCATCTCTTCGTCGCTCGCTTGCAGGATCGGTCCAACCGCCGCAATAGCGCTGCCTCCGCAAATTGCGGTCCCCGTCGAAATTAGAAATGCGGGCGTCTTCTGCACGCCCAGCCGCGTCCCGAGAACCATACCGGCGACCAGAGCGATGGTAATCCCGAGGACGGTGTAGAGAAAACCGCTTCGACCGGCCCGCATCACCTCATGCAGGTTCATGCCGAAGCCGAGTCCCACCACGGAGGCCTGTAAAAGAAACTTGGAGTATTTTTTTGCTTCGCGGTCGTAGGGATGAGAAAACAGCAGCCCGAATACGAGCCCCATGGTCAGCGCCACGGCCGGAGAGACAAAACTGCTGGCGCTGATTAGCAACCCAAGAAGGAAAACTAGGCGTGAGGCCATTCGAGAACGGACCGCGTGCGGCAGTGGATGCCGCACGCGCGGCGACGGACTAAGCCGCCGCCCCCTTGCGGAAAGAGTCCAAGGCTTCAGCCTCGGAATTGTAAACGTCGAAAACTGTCAACAGCTTGGTGACCTGCAATAAATCGCCAACGCGTTTGGTTAGATTGGCAAGCTTGATCGTTCCTCCGGCGTTGCGCGCGGTCGTGTGCAGGGCCACCAGCGTACCCAGCCCGCCAGAATCGATATAGTTCACCTCACCCAGATTGAGCACGATGCGCTTATGCTCAGCGATCGCTTTCTTGATCTGGTCTCGCAGAAGAGATGACTCTTCTCCGAACACGATTCTCCCGTTGCAATTCACAGAAAAGATGCCATCAATGGTCCGGGAATTAAGCTTTAGTTGCATGAGAACGCTCCTTTGCGCGGTATCGGCTTAAAGCCGGACCACCACGCCCTCCATTAGGTTCGACGCACTAGCCTATCGCGTGGGTGGCGGCTTAGCAAGACCTTCGTGATCGCCTATCACGTATGCCGTGGGTATTTTTGAGTCGTTGAATCGATTCTCTCGGCGCCCCCTGCGATTCAAGGTTTTGCCCCGCAGCCCTGTGGACGCCCTAGCCGATCACGTATAATCAGTGTTTCGTTCCCCATGAGCTACACCGTCCTGGCACGTAAATACCGGCCGCAAAAATTCTCCGACGTCATCGGCCAGGAGCACGTTACCCGCACTTTGCAGAACGCCATCGAGCAAGGCCGAACGGCTCACGGCTACATCTTCAGCGGACATCGCGGCATTGGCAAGACGACCGTAGCGCGCATCCTGGCCATGGCGCTGAACTGCCGCTCCTCTGAAAAGCCCGTGTCTGAGCCTTGTGGCATCTGCGAATCCTGCACTGAGATCCGCGCCGGAAATTCGGTCGATGTAATCGAGATCGATGCAGCCACCAACCGCGGCATTGACGAGATTCGCGAATTGCGCGAAGGCGCCCGCTACCGTCCGGCACGCGACCGTTTCAAAGTCTACATCCTCGACGAAGCTCATCAGATCACCGATGCCGCCTTCAACGCCCTGCTGAAAACGCTAGAGGAGCCGCCTGATCATATCGTTTTCATGCTGGCCACCACGCAACCCGAGGACATTCCCCAGACCATTCGCTCGCGCTGCCAGCACTTCAGTTTTCGCGCCGTGAAGTTCGACGACATCGTGGGCCAACTACGCGACCTCACCAACCGCGAGAATATTGAAGCTGACGATGACGCTCTCGCTCTGCTGGCCGAGGCCGGCGACGGATCCATGCGTGACGCGCTTTCGATTCTCGACCAAGCCATTGCAGCTTCCAGCGCAAAGCTTACGGTCGATGCGGTTCGCAACCTGGTGGGGGCTGCTCCGTCGCACATTCTCGAAGAAGTGATGCAGGCGGTATCTAGCGGCGCGAGCGAAGACATTCTGCGACGGGTGGATCATCTGATCAGCGAAGGTCACAGCCCTACTCATTTTGCTCGGCAAATGGTGCGCTTCCTGCGCAATGCCACGGTTGCCAAGATCGCAGGTAAGGGCTCTGGATTGCTGCAAATCTCCGACGAAGAACGTGAGCGGGTTGCTCGCGTTGCTGAATCGTTCAGCGAGGAAGACCTGACCCGCCATTTGCAGATCATGCTGCGCACTCATGGCGAGCTAAGTTACAAGCAGGAGCAGCGCTTCCATCTTGAACTGGGCTTGCTGAAGATGGCACACGCTCAACGGTTGCTCCCGCTTGAGCAGTTGCTCAGCGAGGCGGCTGCTTCACCCGCCAGCGCGTCACCCGCAACCTCACGTCAGCCGGCGGCGATCAAGAACATTGCCGCAGGTGCGTCCGAAACTCGCCGCGGAGAACCGAACTCGCCCTCTCGTGCCGCACAGGCTTCACCCTTCGCTGCCGATTCCGCCCGCAAGAGCGGTTCCAAGCCGGAACTCTCGGCCGACTCTGCACCTGCAAGCGGGCCGCGCATGGTTTCGGCTCCCAGCACAGCGCGTGTTGTCATGGGAGCTGCCGCCCCAGCAAACCTGGCGGAAGACGAGCCCGAAAGCCAATCCCGAATCCCCGTTGAATTCCGAGCTCAGCCCACGCCGCAACCACAATCGGACTCTGCGACGCTGCAATCACCGCCAGCTGGCCGCAACTCGTCTTCCTCATCGGCCCAATTGGAAAACGTGCGGACCGTTGTCTTACAGGCCCTAACCAACGGCAATCAACCCGTGCTGATGTCGATGCTCGAAGCTGGCGAATGGGCCGTGGAGGGGAACGAGTTGGTCATCGGCGTCGAGGCTTCGGCAAGGGTAATTGATATGTCGCTGAGCGCGGAGGCCAGACGGCTGGCAATCGCTTCGGCCAGCGGAGTTCTCGGTCGGGCGATGAAGCTGAAGATAGTCCCTGGCGCAGCGATCGCGACCAGCAGAGGAACGCAAACAGACGCAAAAGCGCGGTCTGGCAAGGCCTCCAATGGCGGAGGCCGCAGCCGGGCAGAACAAGATCCCGTGGTGCAGCGCATGCGGGAAAAATTCGGGGCGCAGATTCGTACGGTGATTGACTACAAGGAGAAGCGGTAAAGCCACTATGGGCGGATTCAATCTGCAAGATTTGATGTCGAAAGCGAAAGCGCAGTACGACACTCTGCAGAAGAAAATGCAGGAGACGGTAGTCGAAGCCTCGTCGGGCGGCGGCACGGTCACGGCGAAAATGGATGGCCGCAAGCAGCTCCTTAGCTTGCGTATCGATCCGGAGGCGGTGAAGTCGGGCGACGTCGAGATGCTGCAAGATTTGGTTCTCGCCGCGGTGAACGAAGCCGCACGCAAGATCGATACGATGATGCAGTCCACCGTCGGCGGCATGCTGGGTGGGCTCGGCATCGGCGGACTTTAGATGTTTCCCCCTTACTCTTGTCATCCTGAACACAGTGAACGACCTCTGCATTTTCCTGCTGCAAGCAGACAGCATGGTCTTCACTGCGCTCAGAATGACAATTGAAGTGAAACTGGACTGACGACATGTCTCGATTTGCTGAGCCGATGTCCCGGTTGATTGATGAACTCAAGAAGCTGCCGGGCATCGGCAGCAAGAGCGCGCAGCGCCTCGCATTTTACATCCTCAGATCGAGCGACGAGGATGCGGAAGCCCTGGCCGCCGCCGTCCGCGACGTCAAGGCCAACTTGCGGCTGTGCTCAGTGTGTAACAACATCACGGACCTTGACCCATGCGTCTATTGCAGCAGCGCCACACGCAATCAGAGCCTGGTGTGCGTGGTCGAAGAGCCTACCAACATCGCCGCCATCGAAAAGACAAAGCACTTTAACGGCGTGTACCACGTGCTTCACGGCTCGATCTCGCCGCTGCATGGCATTGGGCCTGAGCAACTTCGCATCGCCAACCTCATCACTCGTGTCGACGCGGGCAGCGTGGACGAAGTCATCATCGCCACCAACCCCACCGTAGAAGGCGAAGCCACCGCCACCTATCTCTCGCAGCAACTGAAGCGCGCGGGCGTGAGAGTCACCCGCATCGCGATGGGCATCCCCGTCGGCAGCGACATCGAATACACCGACGAGATCACCATGCTGAAGGCGATGGAAGGGCGGCGAGAGTTGTAGACGGCTATAGCACTTTCTTTCTCTCGCCGAGAGCACACGTTCATCTCCTGAATGGGGGTTCACACTTGGTAATTGTGTTGCACAGATTATTATGCATCTTATGCAAGAGTTTGCTCTGACCCAAGCTCTTTTCTTGGCGACCATGCAATGTCACGGCACAGATAAGACACTTTATCCACAGCAAGTTACGAACATCTCCTAGAGTTGTTCTATAACAAACGAGTGGACCATTACGTGCACTCTCCAGTCTGTGTCCTCGCTTCTCGGATCTGTCAACGTTTGGGCTGGCGCGAGGAGGCCGTACCGGGTGACCGGACTGGTCCTAACCCAACCAGCGGCAAGTCACAGCGCCAGTCCGCGCCGAGCTGCGATGTAACCGCATCTCAACCCGACGCTCAACGAACCGGGCCAACCAGCCCGGTTTTGTTTTTGGCTTCTAGCTCTAGGTTTAGCCCTCGCCTTCGGGGTATCGCACTTCAGCCGCTCGCTTTCACGGGCTAGCCAGATTCGTGTCCGCGATGCACACACTTAACACGTCAGTTCCTTTTCGAGGAATACGTTAGCTTCTTCCTCAGCTGAGGTAAGTCCTTCGGGAAGTCTGCCGCGGTTGTATTCCACCATGCGATTCTTCCATTTCAGGAAGTCGGTAATGCTTTGAGGTTGGATGCGCACTTCCACGCGGCGCAGGCTGGCGAGCAATAGGTTCATCTCGTATCGAAAGCCGGTTGGGGTGCGGAGATTCTTGGCTGAGGCACGCACCATCTGGATCCTGCCTCGGCGATGTTCGAGCAATCCCCAACCGGCAGTCAACTCTTCGGGGCGAATAAGAGCTGCCGGGGTCAGATAGAAGCGCTCGCTGCCCACACCCTGTTCCGGCTTCTGACGACAGGACTTGGCGCGGTCGGCAAGAAAGTCGGCGCGAGTGACCTTGCACTCGACGAGTACGGAGTGGCAAGCGCGCTTCCAGCCAATGGCGTCCGGCATCTCGCCGCTAGTGCAGGCCTGTTCGGAGAGCACCACTCCACAGCGATAGCGGCGAAGCCAGCGGACAGCTTTTTCGACCAGTTGGGCGTGAGTCATGAGCTGCTTACGTTGTATCCCCTGAAGCCGGCTGACGGAAGTGACTGCGGAGCTTCGGGTATCGCTTGGCCACTCACCGATTTGAATGCGGCGGAGCTAGACGTCGTGAAGGAGTGCTTACGAGCAGTTCTTGATGGACCGTTCTTTCCCAACTGGGAGTTGCACGCACTATTTGGGCTGGAACGCGCTGAGGTGAGAAAAGTTTTGCAGTCTTGGCCAGAGCTCAACCAAGCTGGCGACACCGTCGCTATCGCGATTAACAACTCGTTCAATAACCTACTCGGATATCCGGTTCCTAACGAGAAAGAACTGTGGCCAAAGTTCCTGTCGGTTAAAAGAAGTGAGGTCGCCAGAATGTTTAACAAGTGGAAAGGGAGGCCACCAGATTGCTCCAACCCACGCGACTATTTTGACGACTTGCCGTAACCCTCAGGGCCCAACCGGTGTTTTCCCTTGCCCAACGGCGAATTCTTCATCCGCCTAACAAGAACAGGTCGGCGTAGAACCGTTTCCAGCAAATGGCGTTCTGCAGCGATGGCTCGGGCATTTCGCCCAAACGCATCGTATCCTTCGACCGCGATGGTGATTACCCTGTGTTTTGCTTTGGAGCCGGAGCCCTGATGCGAAGAATTTCGTTCACCCTGACCCGAACGAATTGGGTTTCTGTGGTTAGTATCGCGGACCTGGTTTTCGAGCCGCACACGGCGAATGCGACCGTCATGGGCCGCGTCCAGAGCATTCGCCAGGCGCAGAATCGCCGCCAACTGGATCGTCAGTTCTCGTTCGGGAGGAGGAAGATCCTTCAGCGCCTTATGCCTTCCCGTGGGCAAAGCGCCACGGTGATAGCGGGCGACAATGGCGGCACGCCGCAGGTCTTCAGTTTTCCAGCCTAGCGGAGCATCGTGGTTGCGAATCCACTTGAAGGAGGCCTTATGATGTCCACTTTTTTGCTTCGACTTGCCGACATCATGGAGCAGTCCGGCGGCCAGCAGAGTCGAGCGGGCGTCAATTCCATCAGTCGTTGACAGCCACCCTGCCGCAGTCAAGTCTTCGAATAGTTGCATTGCGAAGCTAGTGACGCGCTGTGAATGCTCGAAGTCAGGATCAAGGACCTTCGCCCACAGTTTCATGCGATTGGTGGCGATGGCATGAATCTGACGGCCTTGTGGCAACGCAGCACGCCAAATGTTCCAGAGAGAATGAGCACCGACCATTTTTTCGCGATAGAGATCGATCCGCGCAGTCCGTTCGGCGAGGATTCTGGCATGCCAGCGACCTCGAGCTTCCTCATCAGCCAAGACCTGGCAGGAAGACGCAGTCGCCCACAGCACGTCTAAGTCATGCACTTCGCCGAGCAAATCCTGCAAATCTTTCAGATCGTGACTCCAGCCGAGATGCAGTTCGGGGAGAAAATTTTCGACAGTGTAGCGAAACCGTTTTATGCCGATGCGCAGTCTGTGGAAAGCCGCCTGTGAGCGGTTGCGCAGCGCAGCCCGGTGGAGCTCGTGGGCCTGCATCCAGCGCTCGAGAGCGAGATGCTTGAACAGGAGACTCCCCAGTCGGATACGAGCAGCACGTCGAGGCAGAGTCCTGCTCCACTGGCGCCACTGTTTGCGGTCGAATTCATTCAGAGCCACACGGGCAGCGCGCGTTTGTTCCTTCTCACGACGCGCAAGAATCTCGAGTAAAGCATGGCCGACCGGGTCCCTCGGATCTCCATCTTGAGATGATTCTTCATGGGATTGCCCCCAAGGGTTGGGCGAACCTGTGCTCGCCTCCTTTCCCGAGTCGTGCGAGCGGCTGAGCTTCTCCACCCACTCCATCATAACGTGCGCATCTCGTAATTCGCCAAGTTTTCCGAACAGGCGCCTGCCCGCCTTCTTCATCATCCCCCATTCGGGATCGGGGTCCATTGCCATCATGCCGTCAGCCAAAGATCGGCAACGCCGCAGGGCAACGCGCAGATCATGCACAGGATCGGGGGTAAAGTCTGCGGCGGCGCGGTCGCACTCTTCGAGAACGCGTCTCATCCAGACACGTAGGCCAGTGGTTTTCCTGGCTGTCATCGGAGGTGCGGCTGAACGAGGCAAGTCAGTCCCTGGAATCAGAGAATCCACGTTACCATTTTCACTCCTGAATCGGCCAATCCCAGGATCAGGGCCAAATGGCGATTCTGCTGTTCCTCACGGGTCCCGATGGACGTTGAAATGGCTGATCGCAGCGGCCCTGAGATTGCCCGTTTCCCCGAGTTTTGGCCGATCTGCGCGGGAAAAGTGCTGGTTCGTTCTATTACCTTCGTAATGTGCGATGTCTTATCCCCAGCTTTAAGCTTGTACTGCAGAGCCTGCGGTTATAGGAGCTTTCTTATCGCTGCCACCAGCACAACTCATGAAAGCCGCACCGCCTCGGCTCGGGCCTTCGTCCATAGTCTCAACATCCTCATTAAGTATGCGCGGATGTATGGCTTCGGTCACAAACGCACCGAAGGCCAGTTCGAGACCGCCTGGAACGAATTGCAACAAGGATTACCCAAGGGAGGAGAGGGCGGGTTTCTCCTCGGGGTCTCCGACAACAAGCTGCTGCTGGATGGGATCCCGCTGGAAGCCGGACAGGCCGAAAAGAGTTTCGCCCAGCTCTTGACTACGGCAGGGCTAGCCAGCCTGCACTTCTCCAAAGAGGTTACGATCGAGGATTTCACCCGTCTGGTGCGCGCCTTTACGGTGGCCGGCTCCAAGGCCCAGGACGTCTCCAAGCAAATCAAAGAAGCGTTGAGTGGCGGCAGTAAGAAAAGCACCATCAAGATCAACGAAGTGAAATTTGTGGCGGCCGATCCGTTTACCGGAGACGTTAGCATCGCCGCGCAGATAGCCGCGCAAACACTGGGACCGGAATTTAAGAAGTGGTTGAATGATCCCCAAAAATTGTTGCAGCTCATCGCTGCAGCCGAAGGTGCCACTTCGGGGGGCGGAGGCCAAGCGGGCGGAGCGCCGCTGGGAAGCACTCCTAACGTTCCGATTGGGGGAGCTGGCAGCCTGGTACCAGGAACGGGCGCTGCCATGGACTGGAGCGGATCTGTGGTGCCGCTTCAGGAGGTCGAAGTAATCCAGGCCATAAGGCTGCTGACCCGGTTCGGACAAGTCCAGACCGATCCCAACTTTCGCCCCGAAGATCTGCAAAAAGAAGTAGGAGAAACCGATCCGAATACCCGGCTCAACCTGCAGCAATTGCTGGGAAGCCTGGCAGCGAAGACAACTCAAGACGAAAACGATGCTCCCTTGCTTATGAAGGCGGCGGAGCACATGGCGATCCGGTTTGCCATGGAGCGCTACCAGAAGGGCGAAATCAAAGTCAACGCCGTGCACCAGATGATGGAGCACATGAGCCGGCAGATGGACTCACTGCGCCAGATTCTGCGCCTGCAGGAAGACAAGATGAGCAAGGCCGGCATGCTGGTCGAGTCACACGCCGACATTTTGGACCGCATGTTCTGGGCGGAAGTGCCCGAAGCCGGGAAAAAGAGTGTTCTGCTGTCGAACGAAGCTCCCTGCGTACCTGCACGCAACCTGCGGCAGTTCGTTGAAGTATTGCTGGAGCGGGATGACAAAGAAACAGCGACCGCAATTCTCAACAACTACTTTGCCTGCCTCAGCGCTAAAGAGCTCGAGCCACGCCGCAAGGCCGCCATCGGACTGAGCCAGCTGGCGGATCTGTATTCGCGGCTGGGCGGGGAGACGATGGGCGCGGCCATCCGCAAGCTTAGCGAACAACTAGCAGCGGAAAAAGATCCCGAAGTGCAAAGTCTGTTCAGCGCGGCTTTCGTCCGCCTCAGCCAGGAAGCCAGTGCGTCCAAGAACTACGCCGCGGTAAACGAAGTTTGCACAGGCATGGAAAGGGTGGGAAAAGACCGGCCAGTGCTGGTGAATGACCTGCGCCCGCGCGTAGGCGTTGAAAACCGTCTGCCCGAGTTCATCGAAGATGCCTTACGCTCGGAATCTATCCCACCCGACTTGTTGACTTTACTTCGGCGCACTTCACAGACCGGCGTGGAACACCTCGCAGATCGTTTCTTCCGCTGCCTGCGGCGTGACGAGTGCGATCGTATGGTGGAACTGGTCAAGGAGCTCGGTTCTCCCGCGCTGCTGCAATTGCGGGAGGTGCTGCGCACTGGTCAGCCGCGCCAGGCCTCAGGAGTTGTTGGAATTTTGAGCCGTTTGGATGTCGGCACATTGCTTGAATTGCTGCCCGCCCGACTGCCCGAATGGAATCGTTTTTATCACGATGTCGTGGTCCGGCAAACGGCTTTCGGAGCGGCACCTGACCGCGGTCGCACGCTCTTGGAGCTGGCGGAGATTTTAGATCCACTTGTTCTGCCGGAGGCGGTGGACGAGATCGGCATGAGCGGTGACCTGACAGCCGCACCCCCGCTGGCGGCAATGGCACAACCGGGAGAGACCGCCTCACGTTCGCCTTTTCTGCAGCTCAAAGCGATCGAGTCGCTAGGCCGGTTGCGGGCCACGGAGGCGGTGTCGTTGCTACGAGAAATTGTGGAAGCAAAGAAGAGGTTCGGCTGGGCGCATCATCGCGAGTTGCGTATCGCTGCGGCGCAGGCACTATCGAAGACCGACCCGCGCTACGGGACACAGATTCTGAGCGATAGCGGGCTGGAACCGTCTGAATTGGCCATCGCGCCTCTGGATTTCGCGCCGGCGTGTCCCTGGGTAAGGCAACGTCGCTACGAACGCATGGTGCTTTCGCGCTCCGTGGCGGCGACGATTGGGAGTTCCTGGGGAAAATCGAGGATATTGATCCGCGAGTTGAGCCTCGGCGGCGGCATGGGCACCAAAGAAGACAACCTGCGAATCGGCAGCGAGGCGAATCTGGAAATCTCCGTGGGTATGCGGGCGAAGATCCGTGCCCATGTGCTGCTACGGCGAGCGCGAGTGAATGAAGTAGGATTTGAGATCGTCAGCACCGACTTGGAGAGCCGCTACCGCTTACGCCGGGTGTTGGTGGAAGCGATGGATCGCGCTCCCCAGGCCAGGGGACAAGAGTGGGACGGACAGCGCAAGGGTTAGCTTCCTCGGCCGATTCAGGGCTTGACCACAACTACCCACGAAAAAGCCTCTACCGACTGAGCCGGCAGAGGCTTCAACTTGAAGTTCTTCCCTAACAGCGATTACTTCACCTTGGCGAAAATTATGACCAGGGTATAGAGGGCCAGCGACTCGATCAGGGCCAGACCCAAGATTAGGGCGAGCTGGATGCCCGGACGGGCCGCCGGGTTGCGGGCCAGACCTTCAGCCGCAGCGGCTGTAGCCTTGGCCTGTGCAATGCCGCAGCCGGCCGATGCGATTGCCATGGAGAAGCCGGCAGTAATAGCGACCCAGTTGGTTACACCAGCTTGGCCACCCTGTGCGAACGCCGGCACAGCAAAGCAAAACGCGGACAAAATCAGGAACAGATAACTCAATTTACCCATGGTGTTTCTCTCCTCGTGTTTATGAATTGCCGCCAGTGGGTGGTTGACGTCATCCCGTGCAGACGCCCTCACGCTTGCGACGATTTCTCGCTTCCAGCTTCTGGTTTAGGTGGACTGCTACAACCTCGCCACAAGAAACCGGAAAATCTAAACTAGAACTCAGTCCTCTTCTCTGTGTTCTTCGGCTCAGTGTTCTTCGGCGACCGCGCCGGCCAGATAAACGGTCGTCAACAGAATAAAAATATATGTCTGCAGGAACGACACACCAATATGAAGCCCCAAAAACAGGATGGGAATGCCAATTGGAACCAGAGAGAAGAAAACCCATGTCACCATGTCGCCCGCGAACATGTTGGCGAAGAGACGAATAGTCAGTGACAAGGCACGAGCGAGATGGCTGACCAGTTCAATGGGCAGCATCAGCAGCGCCAAAGGCAGCCGAATGAAAATGGGCATTGTCGGATCTGAGGGCCCGAGGAAATGCTTCAGATATGTTATTCCCGAGTGCTTGAATCCCTGAGCTTGGTAATAAAAGAACGCACAAAGGGCACATCCCAGCGGCACAACCGGAACGGCCGTGGGCGATTCGAAGCCCGGAATCAGGCCGATCAGATTACAGAAAAGGATGAAGAATCCCAACGCAGCGAGAAATGGCGTGTAGCCTTCGCTGTGGTGCCCAATGATCTCCTGGCTTTGCTGATGGATGAATCCCTCTGCCCCCTCGAAGATATGTTGTAGTGCTCCCGGTCTTTCGACTGACAACCCCGAACGCAGCATCAGGAACAATACCAGCAGGAACAGAAAGACCAGCAATTCCATCGCAAAGCTGTTGGAAATGGGTGCCTGCGGGTGCCGCGGCTCAAAATGAACTGACCGCAGCAAAGCGGTCACCGGGGCGGCGAACAGGCGATTGAGAATTGCGGCAACCCAGAGTTGTTCAGGCATGAAAGAGTTCAAACGGTAATCACGCAGTCTTCGCGGGCTACGTGATCGCGTCAAGCTGAACGCTAAACCCGTCGGATCAGCGCTGCATAAGCTTCATATGCGGCTTCGCATGCGATTCCTCCAACCGGCAAAGACAAGCCCGCAAAAAGCCCATTCAGGCTCGCGGGCGAAACAGTCAATATAACATAGGCCGCGAGGGCCATCAAAACATAGCGCAGCAGGAATCGAACCACGATGCCGGCACCCGATTGCGGTTTACCAGCCTTAGTAATCCGGTCCGCCAGTCCGCTGACGCCGCGCTTGAGCCAGTGAAAGTTGAGATATGCAATGGCGCACCCAAGTGCAACTCCCAAAGCATGGCGGAGGTCCCAACGCCATGCGACAGCTGCCACGGAGACAAGGCTAAGCGCAATCATGAAGCGGCGGATCCGGTCGAGAGCGCCAGCGTAAAAAGTTTCCTGTGCGCCTGATTCGGCATTCTTCGAAGCTACGAGTTGAGTGGGGCCTTCTTCCATCGCGCAGATCTGTTGGGATCACGGTAGGCGCTCAGCGACTCTGGCTGAATCTTTATGGCTCTGCGGTTTCAGTCCGCGTTCTTCACCACAGAGCGGATCAACTCGACGAACCCCGCGGCTATGCCCACAATCAGCCCCGCCAAGTATAGCCACGTGGTGTGCAGCCAGCGATCGAGTCCCACACCAATGAGCAGGCCCACAACCGTAGCCGCGGGAAATATGACAGCCAACTGGCTGTACCGGGCAAGCTGTAGCCACATACTCTCGGGTTTATCTGGATCTCGGGGATTATCGAATTCGTCTTGGCCGGGCATTGGAATCAGCATTCGAGTGCTGCAAGATGGTTCCGACAAGTTTGATCTGGCAAACTCTTTCTACGCCTCTTTCGTCATGCGCACAATGGGGAGCGATTCGCCATTGCCCAAGGGAACCTCGAGATGCTCCGTGGCAATGTAACCTTTGGCCCTGTAGAAAGGGACGCCAGTCAAGGTCGCTCCCATTTCCAGCCGTGTAAAACCAGCGGTTTTCGCAGCTTCTTCGCAGGCCTCGAGAATCATACTTCCGATTCCCTGACGCGCCCACTTTGGATGAATAAAGAAAGCCCGAATCCTCGCGGCGTCATGGCGTAGATCGAGTAGTTCGTCGTGTCGGCCAGTCCAATGGTCTCCACCGTAGAGCGTCTTGCGCTTGCTCCATCCCCCGCAACCCACAATGAGCGGCCGAGACTGCCCGGACATCCGCGGGGCTTCGCCCTGCTCGACTTCAGCGACGAAATACGTACCATCCTCGATTAATTGAGTGTCCACGCCATAGACCGTTTTGAGCGCACTCTCCATCTGCGCTGGAGTGTAATCCTGTGCCTGCAGGCCCCGAACTGAGCAATCGATCAGTATTTTGAGGAGCGGGATATCCGAGTGAATGGCTTGCCGGATGTGGAGCTTCACGGGTTTAGCTTCCCTGCGAGGAATCCTGCTAATCCATTCTAGCCCTTTGGTTGTGTTGTTATTGGAGCAAGCGCGCCACCGCGGGATTTTGCGCCAAACCCAACGACCAATTCACCAGCCGAATAAATTGTTCGGGCATGACCCCGATGTAGAGCGTAGCAAAGCCGCTGAGGCCCAGCGCAGCGCGCATACCGAGGCTCACTGGCAGCGGCTCTCTTTCTTCCGCCTTCCCCATGAACACGGCGTTGGCAATTTTTAGATAATAGTAAAGTCCGAAGACGGAATACAGCACGCCCAGCGACGCCAACACGTAATGGCCGGTTTCGATCAGACTCAGGAAGATGAAGTACTTTCCCCAGAAGCCTGCCAGCGGAGGAATACCAGCCAGCGAAAGCAAGAAGATCAGCATGAGCA
>Ga0070698_100002607_pt1 | contig 19863 bp, 11 predicted proteins | sample KBSK1502metaG_FD_65477 | JGI IMG/M metagenome (GOLD analysis project Ga0070698, IMG submission 65477) | Corn, switchgrass and miscanthus rhizosphere microbial communities from Kellogg Biological Station, Michigan, USA - KBS K1-50-2 metaG | ecosystem: Host-associated > Plants > Roots >...
GAATTATTGACAAAGGTTTATGGATTAGATAAAGACAGGTTATATGTCACCATTTTTGAAGGAGATGAAAAGGAAGGTTTGCCAAGAGATGATGAAGCGTACAATGAATGGAAAAAATGGGTACCGGAAGACAGGATACTGAACGGGAACAAGAAAGATAACTTTTGGGAAATGGGTGATACTGGTCCTTGCGGACCTTGTACCGAAATTCATTTTGATGCCCGACCAAATGCAAATAATGATGGTCATGCTTTGGTAAATAATGATGACACCGGAGTCGTGATGGAAATATGGAATAATGTATTTATTCAGTTCAACCGGTTAAAAGATGGCAGTCTCGAACCATTACCAGCGAAACATGTAGATACTGGAATGGGTTTGGAAAGGTTGACGAGAATGTTACAGAGAAAGACTTCAAATTATGACACGGATGTGTTTACAGGGACGATCGCAGAAACAGGTAAGAAAGTAAATAAAGTATATAAAGGAGGTGATGATAAAGAAAGCGTAGCCTTTCGTGTTATCGCCGATCATATCCGTGCCATCGGATTTACAATCGCTGATGGGCAATTGCCATCAAATACTGGGGCAGGTTATGTGATCAGAAGAATTCTTCGTCGTGCAGTTCGTTATTATTATTCTTATTTGGATTATAAACAGTCTTTACTTTTTCAACTGATACCGGTGTTGGCAAAGCAATTTGAAAATGTTTTTCCTGAATTATATAAACAGGTTGATTTTGTAAATAAAGTGGTGAAGGAAGAGGAAGAAGCTTTTTTGAGAACACTGGATAAGGGATTAATAAGAATTGAACATATTTCGGGAAGTGCCCACGGCACATCTACTGCGACTACAGAAATAACAGGAAAAACTGTTTTTGAATTATATGATACATATGGATTTCCGCTTGACTTAACTAAACTGATTGCAAAAGAGAAGGGACTAAGGGTTGATGAAGACGGTTTCGAAAAAGAAATGCAGCAACAAAAACAACGTAGCCGTGCTGCTACTACAATTGATACAGAAGATTGGATCGTACTTGATGACTATGCAAGAAATGAATTTATTGGATATGATGAATTGGAATCAAGAACCAAAGTAGTTAAGTATAGAAAAGTAAAAGCAAAGGGTAAAGAAGCATATCAGATCGTATTGGAAGTAACTCCTTTTTATGCAGAAGCTGGCGGCCAGGTGGGTGATACCGGAGAGTTAATAGTTAATGGTGAAAAGTTAATTGTTACGAATACTAAGAAGGATAATGACCTGATCATTCATTTCACAGAAAAAATTCCTGGTGATCTTTCTGGTGAAGTAATTGCAAGAGTTGACCCGGTAAAAAGAAAGAACACCGAACTACATCATTCTGCTACGCATCTTGTACATTCAGCTTTAAGAAAAGTATTGGGAACACATGTGGTGCAAAAAGGAAGTTTGGTAAATGATGAGCATCTCCGGTTTGACTTTTCTCATTTTGCAAAAGTTAGCGATGAAGAAATTGCAACAATTGAAACTTTGGTAAATAAAAAGATAAGAGAGAATATTCCGGTTGTAATAAAAGAAATGCCGAAGGATGAAGCAATGAAGCTTGGAGCAATGGCATTATTTGGTGAGAAGTATGGGGATGTGGTAAGAGTAGTTATTATTGATCGAAATTATTCAGTTGAGCTTTGTGGTGGTACACATGTTGGTACAACCGGAGAGCTTGGACTTTTTAAAATTACTCATGAAACAGCAGTGGCTGCAGGTGTAAGGCGTATTGAAGCGATTTGTGGCGAAGCTGCAGAACAATATGTCAATGACAAATTAAATGAATTGAATTCTATAAAAGAGCAATTTAAAAATCCAAAGGATATTCTGAAAACTGTTGAAGGCATTTTATCTGAAAATGCTTCTTTAAAAAAACAACTTGAGAGTTTTGAGAGCAAGTTGTTGGGCAGCATCCGAAATGAATTACTGCAGAAGAACGAAATTATTAACGGGATCAATTTTATTGGCGAGATTATAGAGGTGAGCAATGCTGATGCATTAAAAAAACTCTGCTTTGATCTTAAAAATAACCTCCATAGTTATGTAGTTGTGCTTTGTGCTAACATTGGTGGAAAACCATTTGTAGCCGTCAGTATTGATGAGAAAGTTGTTGCAGCAAAAAATCTTGATGCAGGAAAAATAATCAAGGCGCATGTAGCTCCACTTATAAAAGGCGGCGGCGGTGGACAAAAAACTTTGGCAACTGCAGGCGGACAAGATGCAAGTAATTTAAAAAAAGTAATTGAAGTCGTAAGGGGATTAATTCAATAGATCATCACTTTCTATATTCTTCCTGATCTTCGGACTTTCTTTATAAATACGAATAACAATGGTAATGACCACAACACAAACAGCCAAAGCAAATATTGCTATCAATTCGTTCATGTAATTACTCAGTTAGTTATTTATCAAAAGTCCTAAATCAAATCTTTTTACCAATACTACTTTCTGGTAAGGAAGAATTACTAATCGGCAATTGGTAATTTTACCAATATGAATGTTGTTATTGAAACAGAACGTCTCTTGCTTAGAACTTTTACAGAATTTGATGCAACTCTCATATACGCATTAAATCTTGACCCGGATGTTACCCGCTACACCCATGACCCGGTAAAAGATATAATTCATGCAAAAGAAATTCTTGAAAAAACTATACTTCCGCAATATGCTCTTTATAATCACGGCAGGTGGGCAGTCCATTTAAAACCAACACTTGAATTCCTGGGCTGGTGCGGATTAAAATATCGTTCTGAATCAAATGAGATCGATCTGGGATTTAGGTTCAAAAAAGATTTTTGGGGTAAAGGTTTTGCTACGGAAGCAGCTTATGCCTCAATCAAATATGGCTTTGATAAACTGAATTTGCAACGTATTGTTGGCAGGGCTGAAATTGACAATATCGGATCATGGAAAGTCTTGGAAAATTACGGAATGACCTATATTGGAGATGAGGAAGTGGATGGTTACACGGTAAAAACCTATGAGATACATAACCCGTTTGTCAGATAAAACAGCCGCCTGAATAGGCAATGACCATTTAACACTTCCGAAACATTTCGTAATCCGAAAAATGTCTTTATATTTGGTCTACGAAAAAAAACGTAGGAAATTTAAAAATACTTTTTATGAAAAGACTTGCTGTAAATTTTGCAATGGTTGCTTTACTTGCCACCTTGACTATTCCTTCATTCGCACAGGATGAAAAGGAAAAGGAAAAAGTAAAAGAAGAGAAACTAAAAGAAAAAGAGACAAAGAAAAATGTTGAACAGATCGTCATTACCCGCAACACTGATACTAAAGAAAAAACTGTTATTGAGATTAATGGAGATAAAATAACGGTAAACGGAAAGCCGATCGAAGATTTGAAAGATGGCGACATTCAGGTACACCGCAATAAATACAAAACCATGGCAGGGTTAAATGCTTATGCTCTTCCAAGGACAAGTATTGGGCAAAATTTTAGTTGGGATAACGATCATAATAATGCTTTCAAATTTTTTGGTGGTGCGGATGAAAACCGTGCAATGCTTGGCGTAGTTACTGAAGAAGCAGAGGGTGGTGTGAAAGTAACTGAGATAACTGATGAAAGCGCTGCAAAGAAAGCTGGTATCAAAGAAGGTGATATCATCACAAAGATCGACGATACAAAAATTGATGACCCCGATAAATTAACAGAAGCGGTAAGAAAACACAAACCGGGAGAAAAAGTATCGGTTACTTTACTAAGGGATAAAAAAGAACAAAAGGTAACAGCAGAATTGGGTAAATGGAAAGGAGCTGGTGCTTATGGTTTTGGTCCTGATCAGAATTTTAAAATGGATATGCCGGATTATAAAGATTTGCTTGTTACTCCAAAGATCCAGGGAAATCCCCGGAACGTATGGGGATATCAGAGTAATACCCCAAAACTTGGACTATCAGTTCAGGATACTGATGATGGCAAAGGAGTAAAAGTTATTGAAGTAGATGAGGAAAGCAATGCAGCAAAAGCTGGATTAAAAGAAAATGATATTGTTACTCATTTCAATGATAAAGAAGTGAACAGCGCTGACGAGGTAGCTAAGCTGGTAAAAGAAAATAAAGACAAACCAACAATCAATTTGAAAATAAAAAGGGATGGCAAGACTCAAAGCATAGAAGTAAAAATGCCACGCAAGCTTAAAACAGCTGATATCTAAAAAAGCTCATATACATAGTAAAAAGCCGGTTTTTGATAGCCGGCTTTTTGTTTACCTCTTTCTCAAAAGCCATTAAGTATTTGAGACGTATTTTTGCCGTTCTTATTTAATGGCAACAGATCAGCAATATGAAATAGTTGTAGGGCTTGAAGTTCATGCAAGGCTTCTTACAAAAAGCAAATTGTTTTGCAGTGATAGCTCGGTTTTTGGCGATGAGCCCAATACCAATATTAGCCCGATAACACTTGCTCATCCGGGCACATTACCGAAGATGAATAAAGAGGCAATTGCTTTTGCAGTTAAACTTGGTCTTGCTTGTCATTCTGAAATAGAGAGGCAGAATTATTTTGCCCGCAAAAACTATTTTTATCCCGATCTTCCTAAGGGCTACCAGGTTTCACAACATACTACTCCAATTTGCAAAGGCGGGTTTGTAACAATAAAAACTGCACAGGGTGAAAAAAATATTCAATTGAACCGGATACATATGGAAGAGGATGCAGGTAAAAGCCTGCATGATGTGTATGCTGATGAAACTGCGCTTGATTATAATCGTGCGGGTGTTCCTTTGTTAGAGATAGTAACCGAGCCGGATCTTCGCAGTGGAGATGAAGCGTATGCATATTTGACTGAATTGCGCAAGCTTGTACGCTATTTGGAAATATGTGATGGCAATATGGAAGAAGGAAGCCTTCGCTGTGATGCGAATGTTTCTGTAAGAAAAAAGGGAGACAAGAAGCTGGGTACAAAAGTGGAAGTCAAAAATCTTAACTCGATAAGAAATGTAAAAACAGCGATCGAATATGAAGCAAGCCGGTTGATCTCTTTATTGGAAAAAGGAGAAACGATCCAGCAACAAACAAGAAGCTTTGATGCAGCAAATGGGACAACATTTGCAATTCGTGATAAAGAAGATGCTGAAGATTATCGTTATTTCCCCGAACCTGATCTCACCCCATTCGATCTTACAGATGATTTTATTCAATCGATAAAAAAAACCATACCAGCGTTACAAAAAGAAAGAATAAAAAACTACGTTTCAATATTTCAATTGAACGAATACGATTCCACTGCATTAACCGAGGAAAAAGAATTTGCTGATTATTTTGAACGGCTTGTTCAATCAAATCATAAAATCGATATTAAACCAAAATCTGCAGCTAACTGGATGCTGGGCCCCGTAAAAACCTGGCTGAACGAGACGAATAAAAATATTGATCAATTACCGATAGAACCGGCTAAGCTTGCGCAGCTTATTAAACTTGTTGAAGAAAATAAGTTGAGTTTCTCCGCTGCTTCGTCTAAAATATTTCCAATTCTGATTGAAGACCCGAAGGCTGATCCATTAGAACAAGCCGTGAAAATGAGTTTGATAATGGAAAGTAACTCAGATTACATTCAGCCAATTGCCGATGCTGTACTTTTGCAGTTTGAAGATAAAGTAAAGGAATACAAGAAAGGAAAAAAGGGTTTATTCGCTTTGTTTGTAGGTGAAGTAATAAAAAGATCAAAAGGAAAAGCCGACCCAAAAGTTGTAAATGAAATTTTGAATCAAAAACTTAATAGCTAAATATACTTGTATGCGGAATATCGTTTTACTGATAGGAACTTTTTTATTGTTTGGTTTTACAGAAAATAACTCCAACCCATTTACTGTTTCGGGCACTTTAAAGAATAGCCCGTCCAAAGTTGTGTACCTCGAGGAAACTATTATAGCTACGGGTCAAACAATTTTAAAAGACTCGGCTAGGATAAATGCTGATGGTAAATTCTCGATAAGTATTGATGTACCCGGTGAAGGTGTTTATAATCTTCGTTTATCAAATGAACCTGCTTTTGCGACAATAATAAATGATGCCGAAAAAATTAATATCGAAGCTGATTTCAAAAAGCAATTTGATTTCTATAATGTATCAGGCTCGGCAGCAAGCAAAGGCATCAAAGATTATCTCGCTAAATTAAATGAACTCCAGCGGGAGAAATTCAACTATTATAACCAGGCAGATAGTATCAGGAAAAATAAAGGTGATTCATTGCTGGCGGCAAGTCTTGAACAAAAGCAAAAAGATATAACGCAGCAAATGAAAACTATCACAGAACAAACTGTAAAGCAATCAAACAAAGCACCGTTCTCATTATTCATTCTTGCCACTTACCAGGGCATGGCAAATAACCAGGGCTTTAGGATGTTTGCATTTACTGCGGAAGAGTTGGTTGGTTTGTTGACTGAAATGATCAATAAATTTCCGGGTAACGATGATATTGTTAATATTAAGAACTCAATAGAAGCACAAATAAAAAGATCACTGGTTGGTAAACCGGCGCCGGAAATTTCTTTGCCTGATACCGAAGGCAAAGAAGTGAAGCTAAGCTCTTACCGGGGTAAATATGTGCTTGTTGATTTTTGGGCAAGCTGGTGTGGTCCATGCCGTAGAGAAAACCCAACTGTAGTGGAAGCTTATACTCGTTTCCGGGATAAAAATTTTACCGTACTCGGTGTTTCACTCGACAAACAAAAAGAAGCATGGCAGAAAGCAATTGCGGATGATAATCTGAACTGGACACATATCAGCGATCTGAAATATTGGAGTAGTGCGGTAGTACCTCTTTACGGGATCCAGGGTATTCCTTTTAATGTTCTAGTTGACCCAGATGGAAAAATAGTTGCAGAAAACTTGCGTGGGACAGCCTTAGAACAAAAGCTCGGAGAAATTCTCGGAGGTTATATTCCACCCCAAAAATCATCAGGATCTTCTTCTACACTTTTAATAGTAGCAGCAGTGACAGTAATAGTATTATTGCTGGGTTGGTTTTTATTTTTCAGAAAAAAAGAAACAAAGAAAATAGTAAGTAATAAAAACCAGGGTAGAAAGAAACCTAATAAAAGATAATTTGACCAAATTATTTTTTAATAAGAAAGGGTTGCCATTGGCAACCCTTTTAGTTTTCTCATGTGGCAAATTCTTTTAATTATCTGTCATAAGAGGATTCAATGATAATTCATCTGAAGAGATAGGCCAGATATAGCCCGGCTCTGAAGCTGCTTTGGCAGCAACTGTACCTTTTGCAGGAATTGTTTGAAGCAAACGCATAATATCAAAATTGCGCAGCCCCTCACCCAAAAACTCAATTCTTCTTTCAAGCAATATTGCATTGATAAGATCGGTTTGAGTTAGCGGTGCTAATATTGTAGCCGCATCAGATCTCTGGCGAACTGCATTTAACAAAGCCAATGCTTTTACATTTACTCCAGCATTAGTTCTTGCTAATGCTTCCGCAAGATTGAGCAATACTTCAGAATAACGGATGATAGGCGCCCAATCTGTAAAGGGAGAAGCTACAGTGTATTTGGTATTCAGATAGAGCTTAGGAGGCGTTCCTACTAAAGCATTAAAAGATCTTCTTGCATCTGTTGCAGTCCAACCTGTATTAGTAACAATTCCTGACACTGTGTTTAATGAAAACTCTCCATTACCAACTCCTGTTGGTGTTCTTGACCAATAATATGCCAATTGATTCTGAGTGCCGGGATTATCACCACCTGTACTGGTCATTGGCATTGATAAAATAGATTCTGTAGTAGTATAAGGAGTTCTGAACACATTTACAATATTTGCCTGTAAGGCATGAGCAACACCTGAAGTAGCGCTAAACGGTGCCGTATTTTGAGCCACTATTTTATTTGCTTCAGTTATCACTTTCGCATAATCCTGCTTGGCAAGAAAAACTCTTGTCTTTAAAGCAATAGCAGTATTGCGATGAGCACGGGTTGTATTCAGTGTGGCGGTAGCATATGTCAGGGGCAGATTTGCTTCAGCAAAATCAAGATCGGCAATGATCTGGGTATAAACTTCGGCAACTGTGTTTCTTGCCATTGGAGAAGATCCCGGTTCTTTAATAGCTGTTAAACGCAATGGGACACCCGGTTTGCTTCCATTACCATCTGCATAAGGCCTTGCGTAGTGTTCAAGTAATTTAAAATAACTGGCCGCCCTAAGAAGTCTTGCTTCTGCAAGATAATTACTGGATAAAGCTGCACCCACTACGGTTGTTCCTTTTGCTGCCATGCCCTCAATAAAAATATTACAACCATTAATAACCTGGTAAGCCTGTGCCCACAAGTTCTTGATAAAATTTTGAGAAGTACCTGTTGCATTAAGGAACCATACATCATAACCTGTAACACCGTTTGTTGTTTCATTAATAAAATCTTCGCCACGTATGTCGCCAGCTATTTGTGCACGGCCACCATAAAATGTTCCACTTTTGAAAGTTTGATACAAACCAGTAACCTGGTTGGCAACACGGGCAGGTGTTTCGAATGCTGTAAGATCGATGACGAAGGTCTGAGGGATCGGCGATAACAATTCCCGCTTGCAGGATGTTACCATTACAAGCCCCAGACAAAAACTTATAATATATTTTAATTGCTTTTTCATTCTTTTAGCTTTTAGTTATTGAAAGGTTACATTCAGGCCAATAACAAAATTTCTTCCGTTGGCAATGGTATTTCTGTCAATACCCTGGTTGGTATTTCCATTTCCGTTAGAAGATACTTCAGGATCAGGACCGGGGTAATCTGTAATGATCGCCAGGTTCTGACCTCCCACAAAAATTCTTGCTGAGGCAAATTTTGCTTTATTAGCAAGCTTTGCAGGAATGTTATAAGCAAGCGTTATATTTTTCACTTTCACAAAATCACCTTTGAAAGCATTATATGACATCGGTAAAGCTGAACCATTAGAAACATTATCACCATACATTGGTTTGGGCACTGTTGTTACGTCACCTGGTTTACTCCATGCTCCCAAAACATCTCTATGATTGTTCCAGAAACGCTGATCATGCAAGCCGGCCCATGTTCCATAATATACCCAAAAACCAAACTGGTAGGTAAGCAGCACATTTAAATCAAAATCTTTAAAGCGGAATGTGTTGTCCCAACCACCATAAACTTTAGGAATCGTATTTCCAAACATTACTCCATCTTTTGCCTGGGTTACACCTACGCCAACTGCCTGACCGGGTTCTGAATACCTTGTTCCATCAGGATTGATCCAGTTATAAATGCCAGCACCGGTATTTTGATAGAATGAATACAATACTTGTTGACCTGCTTTATTCAAAAGGATTCTTCTGCCTGTCGTCGGATCAACCCCCCCATTACGTACAAGCCACAAATAACCTAAAGAGAAGCCTACTGCAGTGCGGCTTACAGTTTCAAGGCCTGAAGTTGAAGTAAGTATTTCTGACAAGCCAGGGGCCAGAGAAGTGACTTCATTTTTATTTGTAGTAACATTCAAAGTAGAAGTCCAACTAAAATTCTTGCCTCTAAAAGGATTTCCAATGATTGAAAACTCAAATCCTTTATTATACATTGTTCCTACATTTAGCGGTATAGCGTTAGGAACCCCGGTAGATGGCGCCTGGGGTACATTAAGAATAAGATCTTTAATATCGTTATAATATCTTGTAGCTTCTATTTGAAGTCTGTCTTTAAACATGCTGAAATTAACTCCTACATCAATCTTTGTACTTGTTTCCCATTGCAGGCCTGAATTACCGGCATTATTAAATTGCAGAGTTGGAAGGCCACCATATAAGCCCGATCCATAAGAAGAGTAAATAACAAAATCGCCTATCCCTGCCGTATTACCCACTTTACCATAGCTGCCACGCAATCTGAAATTATTAAATATGTTACTCAACCCTGATTTATCCCAGAAGTTTTCTTTTGCAATTTCCCAAGCAGCAGAAGCTCCCCAAAAGGTTGCTGCTTTATCTGCGAATGCTGAATATTCATCTCTCCGGATATTTCCTGAAAGAAAATATTTTTTATTAAAATCATAAGTAGCACGGCCAAAGTATGACAAGAGATAATTTTCACCGAAGGCAAGGCCTGAAGTATTTGGTGTGACCCAACCAGCTTGTATCACTGTAAATGCAGGATCGGAAAGTGTTTGCCTGTTAAGACCAAAACCTTCACTGGTTCTTCTATCCTGTTCATTACCCACCAGCAAACTTACATTGTGCTTTCCTGAAAAACTATTATCAAATTGAGCAGTGTTTGTCCAGGTCCATCTTTTGTTTTTACCCAAAGTGCTCGACGCACTACCAGTTGCAGAAAAGCCATCACCATGGATTGGATTAAGAAAACTTTCATTGTCTACCAGCAGATAATCTACACCATACAATGTTCTTAATGTTAGCCATTTTACCGGCTTAATTTGGGCAAATACGTGTGATTGAATATGATTGGCCTCCGAATTTTGTCTGTTCAAATCCAAAACAACCACAGGGTTGTAAAAACCAACCTGCGCTAATGAGTTATTCATTGGGCCAACCACATTGTTTGCAGTAATATTATATGATCCATCATTGTTATAAGGAGCTACATTAGGCGACGTTACTAATGGTATGCGACCCAAACCTGCAGTTGCAAAACCTTCACCTGGAAGTGAGCCTGAGGAATTTGCAGCGAGATTTTTTTCATTGGAATAAGCGATCTTTCCACCCACTGTAAACCAGCTATTTACTTTACTCTCTACATTGAATAAAATGTTTTTACGGATAAAATCATTTCTTATCAGAATTCCTTCCTGGTCGCTGAATCCGGCAGAGAAATAATATGTGGTAGCATCATTACCTCCGGAAACGTTTATATTATGATCATGTGAAAAGCCGGTACGGTAAACATAATCAGACCAACGGGTGTCAATTGTTTTACCGCTTGCATCGGTTGCCAAAGCAAACTTTGTATAACCAGACGTCGCAGGATTTGTTGAATTGATTCCCGGATTATTGGCCGCAGCCATATTTTTATAGTCAGTATATTCCTGGGCATTCAATACATCAGGTAATCCATAAGGCTGAGTCCAGCTTACCGAAACATTATAGCTCACTTTTGCTTTTCCCGATCTTCCTTTTTTAGTAGTAATAAATACAACGCCATTTGCAGCACGGCTTCCGTAAATAGCAGTTGCAGCGGCATCTTTAGCAATGTCTATGCTTTCGATATCATTTGGATTGATACTTGCCAAAGCATTTCCGGCGGCGGAAGTTGCGCTAAAGTCTCCCGTTGGTGAAGGCACACCATCAACAACGATCAAAGGATATGAGCTAAGTGAAATTGAGTTTGTGCCTCTGATACGGAACACTGGTGGTGTATTTAATACACCGTTTGGAACTGAGATTTGTACACCAGTCGCACGACCTGCTAAAGCTTGTTCAAAACTTTGTACAGGCTTATTGGCAAGAGTCGACCCTTTTACCGTCGCAATATTACCAGACACTTCTCTTCTTCGTTGAGTGCCATAACCAGTAACAACAACCTCGGTAAGGGTTTTGTCTTCTGATCTTAAGCTTACATCAATTTCATTCTGTGTGCCGATCGCCTTTTCAGTTGTAGTCATATCTACTGCTGAAAAGATCAAAGCTTTTGCATTGGCTGGAACGGTAAGCGAATAAGTACCATCTGCTTTTGATGTGGTACCAGTGGTAGTACCTTTTACGATAACTGATACATTAGGAATGGGAATGCCTTTGTCATCAGTTACCTTTCCTGTTACTGTGCGTTGTGCCAGTGTAATAATACTGAGCAGCACAAAACAGGACAAGAGTAGTAATTGTTTCCTCATGTGCATGTGTTTTAGTGATGAAAAAAATTGTATGCCAATATAAAATATTTAGTCGCATTACAACCTGCATTTTTCTTAAGGATAAAGATTAATGGATAAGGGTGTAAAATGGTTGGGATTAGATGATCAGTCCTAAGCCAAAAGACACAAACGTTTGCAGTTTTGCTGCACAAAAATAGGAGGTTAGCCTATTTCTTTTTCCTGATAAATGTAATTAGTAATGAAGGGAGCAACACCAGGTTTGTAATTGTTGCTGTAACCAGGGTAAGAGATGTAAGCCAGCCAAGGGATTGAGTGCCTCCGAACCCGCTGAAACAGAAAATGATAAAGCCGGCAATAAGAACCAATGAGGTATAAATGATACTGATCCCTGTACCATGTATGGTCTCAATTACAGTCTGCTTCATATTGTAATTATTGCGGGGAAGCTCCTGCTTATAATTTACTAGAAAACGTATGGTAACATCGATAGCAATTCCAAGTGCCACACTAAAAATTAAAACGGTAGAAGGTTTTATCCTTACCCCCAGCCAGCCCATAACTCCTGCCGTAATGATGAGCGGAATAATATTCGGGATTAATGAACAGATAAGAATTCGGAATGAACGGAAGAGATACATCATACAAACAGCGATCAACCCAAATGCCCACATGATGCTTTCTTTTAATCCATTGATGATAAAATTACTGCCAGTAAGAAAAGTAACACTGGCGCCGGTAAGTTGTACATTATAATTGCTCTTATCAAAAATTGAATCTGCTTTCTGCTGTATGGTATCAAGTATTTTGGGTAAACGATAGCTGCCAACATCTCTCATACTTACACTTATTCTTGCTTCCTGCTTGTTACTGTCAATAAAGGATGAAACCAACCTGTTGAAAGAATTATTGCTTATCGAATCTTTATTGGCTTCCAAATAAGGTTTCAATGGGATCATATCAAACTCTGTTGGCGGAGAATAGCTATTCGTATCACCTTCAAAAAAAGCTTGCTTCGCAAATTTTAATCCTTCTGTAATATTCAGCGGTCTTCCTATTTCAGGCATGGCAGCAAGGAATTGTGATAGTGAGTCGATCTTTAAAAGATTGGTGAGGTTCCTTGTTACCCCGCGTTTCTTTTTTGTGTCAATAATAATTTCCAAAGGCATTACACCTTTAAAATTTTTTTCAAAAAATTTCAGGTCAGTATAGATCTTATCGGTTTTTGGAAGATCATCGACTATATAACCATTGCTTTCCAATCGCATCATTCCAATTACTGCAACGATCAGGATTACTCCGGTAACCCCATAAATAAATTGGCGATGATTAAGCGACCAGCGTTCAAGACGATCAAGCCAGCGCCTTAATCTTGGATTATCCAAATACTTTGTATGCTTGCTTTTTGGTGCAGGAAGAAAACTTAAAACTGATGGAATAAAAATAAGTGAGATAAAAAACAAAGCCATGATATTTAATCCTGCCACTGCGCCAAATTCTTTTAATACCTGGCTGCGTGTTAAGAAAAAAACAGCGAAACCAATAGCTGCAGAAATGTTGCAAAACAGTGTAACGATTCCCATCCTGTCCACCATTTTTACAAGTGCTTTTGTCTGATCGCCTGTTTCATTATACGAAACATGATATTTATTCAGGAAATAAATACAGTTTGGTATCCCGATCACAACCACTAACGGCGGAATAAGGGCAGTAAGTAAAGTGATCTTATATCCCATCAATACCATTGTACCCAGGCTCCATATAACACCGATACCAACGACAGTAATAGACAAGAGCATGCTTGTTACCGATCGGAAAAAAAGCAAAAGAATAATTGCTGATAGAATTACAGATATCACAAGGAACCATTGCATTTCATCAGCGATTCTTTTTGCAAGCACGGTACGGATAAGTGGCAAACCACTAAGATGTATTTCTAATGAATTCTTTTTCCCAAAGGCCTCACTTAAAGAAGTAATTTCCGCTACTGACTTCTCTCTTTTTTTGGATACAAGCAATCCTTTATTAATCGGAACTCCCACCAGCCACGCATTTGTTTCAGGATTATATAATAAACCACGATAAAAGGGAAGAGAATAAAAAACTTTTCTGGCGCTGTCAATTTCAATTTGTGAAAGATGGCTATTATTAAATATTGCCTGTGAGTTCAGCTTTTCAGTTTCAGGATTTTTTATAAGGTTGATTGCAGTTGTCAGCGAAATGATATTTTCAACTCCTTCTACTTTTTTTATGTCGTTTACAAGCTGAATATAATCGTTAAAAATTTTTTCTTCAAAAAGATTGTCGGTTTGTATCCCAATTACCAATAGATTACCATCTTCTCCAAATTTTTTTCTGAACTCCTGGTACATCTTATATTTTGGATGATCTGTAGGAATGGCATTTGCAAATTCATAGCTTAACTCTAACTTTTTTGCTTCATAAGCCATAAAGGCGGTGATCCCGGTCAGAAGAATTAAAAGAACGATCCTGTATTTAAGAATAAACTGGCCGAGGCTTTTCCACATGTTGCTTTCTTTGATAAAACTGGCGCAAAGAAACAGAAAAATGACTGAACTGCCTGTTAAACTAAAAAGCCATTTAGATTAAGAGTGATATTTTTGAAATGTGAGTGTAAAGCGGGCAATATTATTTTTTTCAATTGCATTTACTTTTTTAACTAAAGCGGTTTCTCAGCAAGCTATTCCACCTATCGGATCTTGGAGAGAGCATCTGCCTTATCATTCCGCGATTGATGTTGCTGCAGGAAATAATAAAATATTTTGTGCGACACCCTACAGTGTTTTTAATATTGATCTTGGTGATAATTCTGTTTCACGAATGAGTCGTGTTACCGGCTTACATGAAACCGGTGTTTCTGCGATCGGCTATGATGCAGTAAATGAAAAATTATTCATCGGTTATCGCAGCAGCAATATCAATATTATATATCGAAATGATGTTTTTAATATACCGGATATTAAACTCGATAATATCATTGGCGACAAGACCATTTACGATGTTTTTTCTTCTGGAAAATATTTTTATCTCTCAACAGGTCTTGGTGTGATCGTTATCGATGCAGATAAATATGAAGTAAACGATTCATGGTTTATTGGTAATAGTGGAGGACAGGTAAAAGTAAATGGCTTCACAACTGGCAATTCTTTTTTTTATGCTGCAACTGAAGAAGGATTAAAAAGAACTTCAATTAATACGGTTGATCCGGCAAATTATTTGAGTTGGCAAAATCTTAGCGGTATAAATGGGTTGCCCGCTGGTTCATGTAGTAATGTTATTACAGTATCCGGTAAGATCATTGCATTAAAAAATGATTCAGTATTTGTTCTTAATGGAACCAGCTGGAATTTATTTTTTGCAGAAACAAACTGGAGAATTCAGACCATCAATTCTTCGTCTGGTAAAATAATTGTGTGTTTAATAAAAAATGATGGCACTGCTAAGGTTGTTTCATTAAATGCGGATGGCACCATAGCCCGTACGATCCAGCAGCCGGGAATTATTGTGCAGCCAAGAGCTGGTGTTTTAGTAAATAATGATTATTGGATTGCCGATAGTATAGGTGGGCTAAACAAATTCACGTCAATGAGTTTTGAAAATTATAATTTGAACTCCCCACAATCAATTGCAACGGGTGAAATAGTTTTTTTAAATAATGTTTTTTATGCTGCAGCAGGTAGTGTAAATGAAAACTGGCAAAAACAAAATAATAAGAATGGCATTTATAAATTTTCGGAAGGGCAGTGGACAAATTATAATAACAAACAGTTCATTCAACTTGATTCATTACCTGATCTGATCCCGGTGGTAATTGATCCAGGAGATGAATCAATATGGGGAGGTTCTTATGGTGGAGGGTTATTGCATATCAAAGCAGGAAATAGTTTTGAGATATATAAACAGAATTCTTCAATAGACCAGGCAACATTTGCTCCGGGAAATTACCGGGTGTCGGGTTTGGCATTTGATAAAGAAAATAATTTATGGATAAGTAATTACGGCGCTGCGCAAAATATTATTGTAAGAAAGAATGATGGAAGCTGGAAAACATTTGCTCCTCCTTTTGCACTTTTCGAAAATGCTGTTTCACAGATTGTGATTGACGATGAAAACCAAAAATGGATAATATCACCAAAGGGAAATGGGCTGATTGTCTTTAATGATAATGGTACGATAAATAATACAGCAGATGATAAATGGAAACTTTATCGAAGTGGAACCGGAATTGGAAATTTGCCAACAAATAATGTATTAAGCATTGCAAAGGATAAAAACGGTTTTATATGGATTGGAACCAATGATGGGATTGGTGTCATTCAATGTCCGCAAAATGTTTTTTCATCACAGGGATGTGATGCTGTATGGCCGGTTGTGACACAAGGCGGTTTCAATCAATATCTTTTTAAAGGAGAAGAAGTAAGAAGTATAGCTGTTGATGGTGCTGATAGAAAATGGATAGCAACAAAAAATGGTGCATGGTTGATAAGTGCTGAAGGTGAAAAAGTCATTTATCGTTTTACTGAAGAGAATAGCCCTTTACTGAGTAATGATGTAAAAAGGATTGCTATTGATGGAAAGACAGGTGAAATATTTTTTGCAACTGCTAATGGAATTTGCTCATTTCGTAGTACAGCAACTGAAGGTGGTGAAACAAATAATAATGTGTTGGTTTTTCCTAATCCCGTACCGCCGGGATATGACGGAACAATTGCAATTCGTGGCCTGATCAATAATGCAATTGTAAAGATCACTGAAATGGATGGAAGATTGATTTATCAGACAAGAGCATTAGGAGGACAAGCGGTTTGGGATAGTAAAGATTATAGAGGAAGAAAAATTTCAAGTGGTGTCTATTTAGTTTTGGTAAGTGATGATGGAAGAAAAGATAATCTCGTAACAAAAATTGTTTTTGTTAGTAAGTAATGCCTGCACAATTACATAAAACCAAAGGGATCGTTTTACGTGTTGTAAAATACGGCGAGACAAGTTTGATCGTCACCATATTTACTGAGTTGTTTGGTGTGCAATCATATATTGTAAACGGTGTAAGAACTTCTACAAAGAAAGGAACTGGTAAGGCAAATCTTTTTCAGCCAACTGCAATTCTTGACCTGGTTGTTTATCACAATGAATTGAAAAATCTGAATCGTATCAAAGAGTTTAAATGGCATTATTTATACAAACATATTTTTTCTGATGTTCCAAAGAATGCAGTAGCTCTATTCATGATAGAGCTTTTGACGAAATGTTTGAAACAACCTGAAGCCAATCCCGACCTTTTTGAATTTTGCGAAGATGCGTTTATGCATTTGGATGAAAGCAGCGGTGCAGTGATGGCGAATTTCCCCTTGTTCTTTGCGCTGCATCTTCCTGCTTTTTTCGGATTCAGGATCAGTGATGATTATTCAGAAGAAAACTCAACACTTGATATGCAGGAAGGGACTTTTGTATCGGAACGCCCAAATCATTTTCATTTTTTGGAAGGCAAGCAGGCCGAAGTAACAAGTGAGTTATTAAAAATGATGCAGCCTGAAGAGTTGGAACAAATAAAACTCAATCATGACTTTCGCAGGCAATTGCTATTTGCTTATGAAACCTACTATGCTTTGCATATACAGGATTTTGGAACGATGAAGACGCTGCCGGTACTAAGAGAGGTGATTTCTTAAAATATCCCCTCAATATGGTATTTATTTTTGAATACTTATATCGTAACTTTCAAGGAAAGCCACAACAAATGAACAAGTTTTTTGATTTCTTTCGGGATATCTACGATTATTTCTTTGAAAGTATTTCCATCCAGGAACGCCGTTTTAAATCTGATTACGAACTGTTAAGATTAAAATTTATTGCTGATCATCATTCAGATTTAAAGGATCCTATAGCTAAAGTACTAGCTTTTAAGGACGAGCCTCCAAAGCCAATAAGTAGTTATGCTGAACTTTGTAGAAATGTTATTAATCTTCTCCATCCCAATAATAGAGAGGCGAAAAGACTTGACACAGACAGTAAGTTTAAGTTGTTGAATGTAGCCAGGAGAGAACAAATATTAGTGTATAATAATTTCGAATGTGATACAAGAATAAAGCAGATCCTCGTTGAATCTACCAAGCTGGATGCATGGCGAAAGGAGGCAATTCTCCAACTCTTGAGTAAATATAAGGATATGGAGATTGTTGAAGATCCTAAAATATATGAACCAGTTAGAACATCTTTATACGAAGCTGCCTATATAAGGGATGTTCATTTTGATAACTTATATTATAAATCGAAAATTGCGAAAAGGACTATTAGTTTTTTAAACAGAATTCTGAGTATTCTCTTATTAACAATTTTAATTTATTCAGCCATTCTTGAATATGCTTATGAAAAACCAAGGCCCTTTCTCCTTGGTCCGTTTTCTGATTTATGGCTGGTTGTTCTTTTTGGTTTGTTGGGAGCAGCATTCAGCACTTTGCTTAATTTATATAAAGGGGATAAATTAAAAAATACGATCATAAAGCAAATCGATGCTGTGAATTTAACCAGGGCCAGGTTAGTTATTGGGGCATGTGCCGGGCTAATTGTTTTTTTGATTTTAAATTCTAATCTGATAACAATAAAAGGCTTTAACGAACCACTTGATCCCACCAGTACTAGTAAATTACCGTTGCCTTTAACAATACCGATGCTCTCATTGATCTTTGTTGGAGGGTTTACCGAAAGATTGGTATTGAATTTTATTGATAAACTTTCGGCGCAGGCAGGCAATTCAGGCGATGATTCAAATAAAGCAAAGGAACTCGAACGAGATTTAGGTACTGTTCAATCTGCGAGACCAGGAAGCACAAATGGTAAGCCAAAGAAAAATGAGGAAACAAAAATTTTGGAAAATATCGCTGAAGAAATGGCTAATAAAACTAAAGATGATAAATCCGACGACAGCTGAAATATCAGAATAGATCGTGGCCCATTGAAAAATTGAAGATACTGCCTGTGTTAAGGGAAGTGCTGGTTTAAATATCAAACGTAACGATCAGCGGAGTATGATCACTGTGTTTGCACCACTTGCTATGCTTACCAATTTCCACATGAGATAATTTTTTGACAAGATCATCCGAAGCAAAACAATAATCAATGTGATATGATTTGTTTTTATGCCTGTACATGAAAAGGGTGTTGTGTTTTTCTTTTCCCTGCACTTGTTTAAAGAATTCGTGATAAGTACTGTGGATCCCTTTTCTTGCTAAAAGCTCAACAACAGTTGAATGATTTCCTTCTCGTCGCGGCTTATCCCAAATTGTATTGCTGTTAAAGTCACCAATCAGCATAGTTCTTTTATTCTTTAGTTGATCGGTATAAAAATTTAATGCTTTCCAAACCTGGCCAACATATTCAAAGCCTTTATCCTGTGGATTATTAGCCCATATTGCAAACAGGGTAAATGAGAATTTTTTATTCGTTGCAGTTAGAGGAAGCACAATCCGATAATCAGGATTATGCATATCACTTAATTGAAATTTATAATTGCTATATGAAAATACACCAAGACCTTTATTATGATTATTGCCAAACCATAATATATCATTCGGTATTGAAACTCCGGCCTCGAATTTTAATTTATCAGGATTCTCACATTCGGGAACGATTACAATATCCGGTTTGTGTGCTAGCACAAGACTTGCTTTTTTCCTAAAAGCCATATTGCAATTCCATGTAATTATTTTCATTACCTTATGATCTTTGAAGCGTATTTAGCACCAGTATCAAACCAGCTTTTTCCTTTTTCAAGAAAATACATCATGGCTGAAGATTTGTCTCCAAGGAAATAGATCATATATTCTGCTGGTATTTTCTTTTTGCTTCTAAAATGTTTTTTTGCTGCTTCATTTATGTCCATCTTAAAACCATTTTTTATATTATAGATCGCAAATAGCACAATACCACGAGGGTCGTCTTTCGGTTCGAGATAATGTATGATCCCGACTTCCTCATAAACGGATCTTGGTTTATATATATCTTGTTCTTCATATCGTTTATAA
>Ga0070698_100002609_pt1 | contig 19861 bp, 13 predicted proteins | sample KBSK1502metaG_FD_65477 | JGI IMG/M metagenome (GOLD analysis project Ga0070698, IMG submission 65477) | Corn, switchgrass and miscanthus rhizosphere microbial communities from Kellogg Biological Station, Michigan, USA - KBS K1-50-2 metaG | ecosystem: Host-associated > Plants > Roots >...
AGCTCGCGCCGCAGCTGCTTGATATAGTCAGCCGTCGGGGCGTGACCTTCCTTCAACTGCAGCAGGATCTGGCCGTCATTGACGCCAATTGTAGTGCCGTCGGTGAAGGCGAGATTGTAGACGCGTTGCGGCAGGCCGATATTATCCAGAACCAGACCCAGGTCCGAGGCAGGGATCTGCTGACGGATATTGTCTTCGATCGCTTGGAAAATCTGCTCGGTCCGCTCGACGCGGGTGCGCGGCGGAGCACGAACGTGCAGCTGAATGAGCCCGGCATCGACTTGCGGGAAAAAATCCGAGCCGACGAACAGCGACAGCACCGCCGCGCCCGCCACAACGGCGCTAGCGACGAGCGGGGTCAGCACGCGTCGGCGTAGGATGCCTGCGAGCAGCCACCCGTAGTAGTTCCGGAAACGGTCGAACCCTGCATTGAAGGCCGAGTGAAAGCGGCCGAGCCAGCCGGGAGCGGCGCCGTGATGGGCGTGTTCGCCGCGCAATAGCAGGCGGATGATGATCGGGGTCAGTGTGCGCGAGATGCCGTAAGAGGCAAGCATCGCGAACACGACCCCCATCGCCAACGGTGTAAACAGGTATCGAGCCGCGCCCTGCAGAAAAAAGACTGAGACAAAGACGCAGCAGATGGCGAGCGTCGAGATCAACGTCGGCACGGCGATGCCGGCGGCGCCCTCGAGAACCGCGGTGTCGAATGCGCTGCCTTCCTCCAATAGCCGGTGGGTGTTTTCGATCGTGACCGTGGAGTCGTCCACCAGGATCCCGACCGCGAGTGCGAGGCCGCCCAAGGTCATGATATTGATGGTCTCCCCGAGCGCGGAGAGCACCGCGATCGAGGTCAGGATCGACAGCGGGATCGAGACCATCACCACCAAGGTGGACCGCCAGGAGCCGAGGAATAAGAGGATCATCAGAGCCGTCAGACCGGCGGCGATGGCGCCCTCGCGCAGCACGCTCCCGATCGCCTGCTCGACAAACAATGACTGATCGAACAATAGGTGGATTTGCATACCCGGAGGCGCGGCTTTCTGGATAGCGGGAAGGGCCTCCTTTACCCGACTGACGACGTCGAGGGTCGACGCGTCGCCATTCTTGATGATCGTCAGCAGCACCGACCGCTTACCCTCGGCACGCACAATGTTCTGCTGCACCGCCCAACCGTCGCGCACATGCGCAACATCTGAAAGGTATACTGTCGTCGCTCCGACCTGCTTGATCGGCAAGCGGTTGAGCGCCTCGATCGTTGGAGCCACCGAATTTACGCGCACGATGAACTGCTTATCCCCCAGCTTGGCATCGCCTGAGGGAAGCGTCAGATTTTGCGCGTTCACCGCGCTGACCACGTCGGCCGGTGTGATCCCGCGCGCGCGCAAAGCGTCAGGATCGATGTCGACCATGATCTGCCGGTATTTGCCGCCATAAGGCGTCGGAAGCGTGATCCCGCGGATCGGGGCCAGCGCTTGCCGGATCTGGTAAATGCCGTAATCGTAAAGCTGCTGCTCGTTTAATGTGTCGGAGCTGAGGCTCAATTGCAGCACTGGCACCGACGAGGCGTTGTACTGGACGATGATGGGCGGGTTGATGCCAGTCGGCATCAGCGCCCGGATCGCGTTGCTGGCAGAGACGATCTGGCTGATTGCGAGATCGATATTGACGTTGGGCTGAAAAAAGATCTTTTCGACCGCAATCCCCGATAGCGTTTGGCTCTCCATGCTTCGGATGTTGCTGACGTTCGAGCTGATCGAGTACTCGCTATAGGTCGTGACGCGCTGCTCCATCTCCTCAGGGGTCAGGCCGGTGTATTGCCAAATCACGGTGACCACCGGGATGTTGATCGCCGGGAAGATGTCCTTGGGCGTGACGAGGATTGCGCTGACGCCAAGAAACAGCATCAGTCCGGCGAACACGTAGAAGGTGTGCGGAAACTTCAGAGCAAAGCGTACGATACCCATTAAACAGGCTCCTGAACCAGCCAGGCGATCCTCCCGCCTGTCGCGGGGTCGAGCCCAAAAGACAGGAAGCCCCCTATTTAAGGGGATAATCGTTGAATCAGTGCGGGTCGTACCGCATGGCAGCATTTAATCCAAAAAGAGTCAAGTATCACAACATGATAAGAATTTGTGCACTGCCACAAATTTGCTCATCTTGCGGCAATTGTGGCGGGCGGCTCTGCCAACCCATACAAAATTTTACGGATGGAAAAGTCCGCCGCGGAGTTTATCCAACAGATCGACCTGCCAGCAGGGGGCGTCGGAATGCGTGACAGAACATCCCAGCAGTTGAGCCGTGTGACTGCTGTGTTCCGTGGCGGGGCGCTCTCCTTGGATCTGGCGCGTGAGACCACTTTGGCGCAACTGGCCGAGCAACTCGGTGTGCTGGGTGAGATTTACGGCGGCCTCCTGCTCCCGGTCAATGTCCTGGTGGCCGCCGACCGACTGGACTGAATTCCTCAGACGTGGCCAACACCCGCCTGAGGATATTAGGGGCACACTCCTAGGTTGCTGCCTGTTGAGCTGGCGACATTTGGTCGCGCGGCCCGGCTGTGGCGCCAGCGACGCGCATCGTACGCTATCGCCGGTGCGCTGATTGCCTTCTCGTATCACCGGAGCGAAGCGGCGGTCGACTTGACTGCCTGGTAAGTAAGCGCTTACTTTGCGCCGCTATGGCCATGATCCGATTAGATAGCGACGAACGGCGTAAGGCGATCGTCGCAGCCGTGGTGCCGCTCTTTGCGCGGAAGGGCTTCTCCGGCACGACCACAAAGGAGCTTGCCGAGGCGGCGGGCATTTCCGAGGCACTCTTGTTCAGGCACTTTCCGAGCAAGAAAAACCTCTACGGCGAGATCTTGCGGCTCGGCTGCGAGGGTGATCCGGCGCTCGAGCGGCTAGCGACGCTCAAAGCGTCGACCGCCACGCTTGTCCATATGACCCATTTCATGGTGCGATATTTCCTGCTCGGCGGCGGGGTGGACCGGACCGAGCTCGACACCCGTCTGCGCCTTGTCCTCCACAGTTTTCTCGAGGACGGCGAATATGCGCGCGAGCTGTTCGACACGATCTTCGAGCGAGTCCATCCGCTTTTTGCTGCGTCAATCGAAGCGGCAACGGCGGCGGGCGATCTCAAACCCGGGCCGATCGCCTCGGCCAATCGCTTCTGGTTCGGTCACCACGTCGCCGCGATGGTGGCCTTTGTTTTTCTGCCCGGTCGAGCCTCAGTTCCTTATCAGGGGGCGGTGGCGACACTGGTCGAGGAGGTGAGCTGGTTCGTCCTGCGCGGCATTGGGATGAGGGATGCGGCAATTGCCGCAGCGCTCGTTTCCTGCACAGAGAACCCGCTAGATCTCGCGCCGGCTTAACAGGGGGATTCGCTTATGGACGGCGAAAGGATGGCGACTGTACCTGCCGAAAATCTTATCCCAGATCATGTCCTGCGCGACCGCGGCAGCACCGGACGCACGATTACGCGACGGCCACGCACGATCCTGTGGTTCGTCATCATGGGACTGCTGCTGGCGATCCTGCTTGGCCTGCTTTATGGCTACAATTGGTTGCGAGTTCAGGGGACGGCTGCCTATTTTGCCAATAACAGGCCGCCGCCCGCGCAAGTTAGCGCGGCCGAAGTCAACACCGAGGCGGTGCCGCGCTTTGCCGCCGGGATCGGTTCGGTGACTGCCGTCCATCAGGTCACGATAAATCCCGAGGTCGGCGGGCGCGTCACCAAGATATTCTTCGAGGCGGGAGCCGCGGTTAAAGCCGGCGACCCGCTCGTTCAGATCAACGATGCGCCGGACCGCGGCGACCTCGCCAGTTACGAGGCGCAGGCGCGCTGGGCCGAATCCACCTTGCAGCGCTCGAGCCAGCTCGCCCAGCGCCAGTTCACGGCGCGGGAGACCGTCGATCAGAAGCAAAGCCAGCTCGATCAGGCGAAGGCGATGATCATCAAGACCGAGGCGCTGATCGCGCAAAAGCTGATCCGCGCTCCGTTTTCCGGCCAGCTCGGCACCAGGCAGATCGAAGTAGGGCAATACCTCACTCCGGGTGCCCGGATTGTTACCCTGACCGATTTGTCGACCCTTTACGTCAACTTCACCCTGCCCTCGCAGATGCGCCCGCAGATCTCGGTCGGGCAGCGGGTTAATGTCACTGCCGACGCGTTCCCCGGCCGAACTTTCACGGCGGAGATCTCGACAATCGAGCCGCAGATCAGCGCCGATACCCGGACGATGGCGATCCAGGCAACGATGCCGAATCCCGACGAGGCTTTGCTGCCCGGCATGTTCGTCAATGCCGCCGTGGTGTTGCCGCCGCAACCCGATATGGTCGTGCTGCCCGAGACCGCCGTCGACTATACGCTCTACGGCGACAGCGTTTACGTGATCCGCGAGGACGGCAAGGACGCCAAGGGCGATCCGATCCTCAAGGCGGTCCGCACTCCAATAAAGACAGGGGTGCGGTGGGGCAACAAGGTGACGATCATCGACGGGCTCAAACCGGGCGACCGTGTCGTTGCTGCAGGTCAGGTCAAAGTCCAGAACGGCTCCCAGGTCGCGATCAGCAATTCGCCCGCCCCGCAACCGCCGCCGGCACTGACGCGGAACTGAGAGATGTCCTTTACCGACCTCTTCATCCGCCGGCCGGTGCTGGCGCTGGTGGTCAGCCTGCTGATCCTGCTGATCGGTCTCAAGGCGATGACAGGGCTGCAGATCCGCCAGTACCCCAAGCTGTCGAACACGACGATCACGGTCACGACGATCTACCCCGGCGCTTCGCCCGATCTGATGCAGGGCTTCATCACCACGCCGATCTCGCAAGCGGTGTCGACCGCCGAGGGCATCGATTACCTGACCGCGTCGTCGATTCAGGGAACCAGCACGGTCACCGCCTACATCCGGCTCAATTACGATCCGAGCCAGGCATTGACCGACATCATGGCCAAGGTCCAGCAGGTCAAGTTCCAGCTTCCGAAAGAATCGCAGGACCCGGTCATCATAAAGGCGACCGGGCAGACCACGGCGGTCATGTATATCGGCTTCGCCAGCCCGGAATTGTCGAGCGCGGCCATCTCCGATTATCTGACCCGCGTCGTGCAGCCGCTGCTCGCCACCGTCGATGGTGTGTCCTCGGCGGATATCCTCGGTGGGCAGACGTTTGCGATGCGGCTCTGGCTCGACCCGACACGGATGGCTGCACGTGGGATCTCAGCGAGCGACGTTGCTGCGGCAATCCGCGCCAATAACTTCCAATCGGCGCCGGGCCAGGCCAAAGGCTATTTCACTGTCACCAACGTCAACGCCGATACCGGGCTCGCCAGTGTCGAGCAGTTCACCAAGATGGTGGTCAAGGCGAGGGACGGCGCGGTGGTGCGGATGGAAGACATCGCCACGGTCGACCTCAATGCCCAGAGCTGGACCCAGAGCATCGAGATGAACGGCCAGCACGCCGTGTTCATCGGCGTCCAGGCGACCCCGACAGGCAATCCCTTGTCGCTGGTGGCGGGTATCCGTGGGCTCTTGCCCGAAATCGAGCGCAACCTGCCGCCCTCGGTCAAAATGCAGGTCGCTTACGATTCGACCAAGTTCATTCAGGCCTCGATCGATGAGGTCAAATTTACGCTCGCCGCCGCGGTCGTCATCGTCATCGGCGTGATTTTCCTCTTTCTCGGCAGCCTGCGAGCGGTGTTGATCCCGGTCGTGACGATCCCATTGTCGCTGGTCGGCGCCGGGATCATTATGGCGGCGCTCGGGTTCAGCCTGAACCTGTTGACGCTCCTCGCTATGGTGCTGGCGATCGGGCTCGTCGTCGACGATGCGATCGTCGTCCTCGAGAACGTCTATCGCCATATCGAAGAGGGCCGCACCCCGGCACAGGCGGCGCTGATCGGAGCCCGCGAGATCGCCGGCCCGGTCATCTCGATGACCCTGACATTGGCGGCGGTGTACGCGCCGATCGGTTTTCTCGGGGGCGTCACCGGTGCTTTGTTCCGTGAATTCGCATTCACGCTGGCGGGCGCCGTCATCATTTCCGGCGTCGTCGCGGTTACCTTGTCGCCGATGATGTGCTCGCTTCTGCTGTCTCGCGAGATGTTGCGCGGCCGGTTCGTCCACCTGATAGACATCGTCTTTTCCCGTGTGACCGAGTGGTACGGGCGCAAGCTGGAGCGATCGCTGGATTATCGCCCGGTGACTGCATTATTCGCTGCCGCAGTCTTCGCCAGCCTCGTGTTCATGTACATGAACACGAAGGCCGAACTGGCGCCCGAAGAAGACCAAGGAGTTCTGTTCGCACTGACCAAGGCGCCGCAATATTCCAATCTCGATTACCAGGAGGCCTATACCGACAAGCTCGACCAAGCCTTCGGCTCGTTTCCGGAGACCGATCTACGCTTTATCGTCAACGGCAGGTTCGGACCCAACCAAGGCATTGCCGGTGCGATCCTCAAACCCTGGGGCGAGCGCTCGCGTTCGGCGCAGCTGCTGAAGCCCTTGATGCAACGCAAGGCGGCGGCAGTCGAAGGGATGAACGCCTTCGTCTTCTCGCTGCCGCCATTGCCCGGATCGATCGGCGGGCTGCCGGTGCAGATGGTGATCTATTCGACCGGCGACTACAAGGACATCTACTTGGCGATGGACAAGATCAAGGCGGCCGCACGCAAGAGCGGCCTGTTCATCGTCACCGACAGTGATCTCGATTTCAACCAGCCGACAATTCAGGTCAAGGTAGACCGCTCGAAGGTCAACGAGCTCGGGCTAACAATGCAGTCGATCGGCGATACATTGGCACTGCTGGTCGGCGAGAATTACGTCAACCGGTTCAATCTCGGCGGCCGGTCCTACGAAGTGATACCGCAAGTGACACGGGTGGACCGCCTGACGCCGGACACGTTGACGCAATATTACGTTAGTGCGCCGTCGGGGCAGCCGGTGCCGCTGTCCAATCTCGTGTCTCTTGAGATCGACACTCAGCCCAATTCCCTGACCCAGTACAACCAACTGAACTCTGCGACTTTTCAAGCCGTGCCGATGCCGGGTGTGACGATGGGCCAGGCGGTCGATTTCCTCGAGCAGCAGACCAGGAACCTGCCGGTGGGCTTCAGCCACGACTACCTCTCCGACACGCGCCAATACGTGCGGGAGGGCAACCAGCTGACGATCACGTTCATCTTCGCGCTGATCGTGATATTTCTCGTATTGGCGGCGCAGTTCGAGAGCCTGCGTGATCCGCTGGTGATCCTCGTCAGCGTGCCGATGTCGATGTGCGGGGCGTTGATGCCGCTGTTCTTCGGCCTGGCGACGATGAACATTTACACGCAGGTCGGGCTCGTCACCCTGATCGGCCTGATCAGCAAGCATGGCATTCTGATGGTGGAATTCGCCAACACGCTGCAGGTGCGCGAGAGCCTCGACCGCCGACGTGCGATCGAGCAGGCCGCTCGGGTCCGCTTGCGGCCTATCTTGATGACGACGGCGGCAATGGTCGTCGGGCTCGTGCCGTTGCTGATCGCGACCGGCGCCGGCGCCGCCAGCCGCTTCTCGATCGGCGTGGTGGTCGTTGCCGGGATGTCGGTCGGCACGCTGTTCACGCTCTTCGTCCTGCCGGCCGTCTATACGGTGCTCGCCAAGGATCATCTCGCGGCCGCGGGGTCGACCCGGGTCCGCGAGATCGCACAGGTCTCGTGACGATGTAAGGAACCTCCAGCCACAAGATCGCCTAGCGCGAGGGCTCTGCTCCGACCCGAGCGTTCGACAGTCGGAACCGCCCAGATTGATCCGCGTTGGTATTTGATCTCGTTTTGACTCGATCGACGGTGCTCGTCGGCAGCTTGGAGGAGGGCCGATTGGATAAGGAAAGAGACGCGATCGCAACGCGCTCTGGTCCAGCTGTCCCGGGAGCCGAAGATGATCGCGGCTCGTACGACGCGAACAAGCCTCTGCACGAGATCGAGGAGGACATTGCCCGCACGCGAGTTAGGCTGAGCGCCACGATCGAGGCTCTCGAACGCGAGCTGGCGCCTCGGCGGTTCATGGACAACGCGGCGGAGGTGTTGCGGGACGCTCTCGAACCGTCGCCGGGCTCCTCTCGAGATCTGGTATCGCCGTATGCGATACCGCTGGCGCTGATCGCGACCGGTCTCGGCTGGGTTTTCATGCTGCGACGCCGCAAGTGGCAGGCGACGGTATCAGCCAATTCCGGCAAAGCCTCGGCCAGTGCGGTCGAAACGGGCGAGGCGCCAGCACGTGCGCCTCTCTACGCCGATGTTGTCGACCCTGCCGAACCGGTGTCCTTGGCAGACAAGAAGACGGAGATCTGAAGATAGGCTCGCGCGGTAGGCCCGGCAGGATTCGAACCTGCGACTCCACCGTTATGAGCGGCGTGTTCTAACCAACTGAACTACGGGCCCCCGTGGGGCTTGGATACCCGGCGCGCTCAGGTATCCAAGAAGCTACGCAGTTTGCGCGAGCGGCTCGGGTGCTTCAGCTTGCGCAGTGCTTTTGCCTCGATCTGGCGGATGCGCTCGCGGGTGACCGAGAATTGCTGACCGACTTCCTCGAGGGTGTGATCGGTGTTCATGCCGATGCCGAAGCGCATACGTAAGACGCGTTCCTCGCGCGCGGTCAGCGAAGCGAGCACCCGGGTCGTGGTCTCGCGTAGATTGGCCTGGATCGCGGCGTCCAGCGGCAAAACCGCGTTCTTGTCCTCGATGAAATCGCCGAGATGCGAATCCTCCTCGTCGCCGATCGGCGTCTCGAGACTGATCGGTTCCTTGGCGATCTTCAGAACCTTGCGCACCTTTTCGAGCGGCATTGCCAGCTTTTCGGCGAGCTCTTCCGGCGTCGGCTCCCGACCGATCTCGTGCAGCATCTGGCGCGAGGTGCGCACCAGCTTGTTGATCGTCTCGATCATGTGGACCGGGATGCGGATCGTCCGCGCCTGATCGGCGATTGAGCGGGTGATCGCCTGGCGGATCCACCAAGTCGCATAAGTCGAGAACTTGTAGCCGCGACGATACTCGAATTTGTCGACCGCCTTCATCAGCCCGATATTGCCTTCCTGGATCAGATCGAGGAACTGCAAACCGCGGTTCGTGTATTTCTTGGCGATCGAAATGACGAGACGCAGATTGGCCTCGACCATTTCCTTTTTCGCCCGGCTCGCCTCGCGCTCGCCCCGCTGAACCGTCTGCACAATCCGGCGGAATTCGCCGATCGGCAGCTTGGATTCGGCGGCGACCCAGGCGACATTGCCGCGGAGCCTGGCCGCTTCCATCCCGTGCTTCTCGACTAGCCTTGCCCAGCCACGGCTCGGCAAACTTTGCACGCGCTCCAGCCAGTCGCCGGAGAGTTCGTCGCCGAAATACTGCTGAAGAAAGTCCGACCGCCGGATGCCGGCGTTCTCTGCCAACCGCAACAGACGCCCTTCATCGGCGACCAATCTGCGATTGACCTCATAGAGCTGCTCGACAAGGTGCTCGATGCGCGTGTTGTTCAAACGCACGCGTTTGACGTTCTCGATAATCTCCGACTTGAGCTTTTCGTAGCGCCGCTCGGTGACGCGCGGCAGCGGCTCGCCTTTTTGCAAGGCGTTGATTCGCTGATCCTGAAGCCGGTGCAGCCTCTTATAGGTCTCCGCAATCGCGTCGAAGATCGCCAGCGCGCTTGGCTTCAGCTGCGCTTCCATGGCGGCGAGCGAAATCGAACTCTCTTCGCTCTCGGCTTCTTCAGCAGCGAGCTCGCTTTCGATCTCGGCGAGTTCGCTTGTAATGTCTTCACCGTTATCCTCCCCGTTTGCGGCTTCGGCGCCCGTCTCTCCGCCCACTCTCGAGGGGATTTCGGCGTCGGCGGTCGAGCTCGCTATCGCGGCCCTGACGGCAGCGACGGCTACGACCTCGGCTGGCACCAGCTCGAATGCACCGCTACCGTAGGTGGCATCGAGGTCGATGATATCGCGCAGCAGCATTTTCCCTTCGTTGAGCGCATCGCGCCAACCGATGATCGCGCGGATTGTCATCGGGTTTTCACAGATGCCGCCAATCATCATCTCGCGGCCCGCTTCGATCCGCTTAGCGATCGCGATCTCGCCTTCGCGCGACAGCAGCTCGACCGATCCCATCTCGCGCAAATACATGCGAACGGGATCATCGGTGCGGCCGACATCGTCATCGTCGAGATTGCCGCGGACCTCGCCGTCACCCTCATCGGTTTCGGAAGCGGCTGGTTCCTCGCTCTCTTCGTTCTCGATGACATTGATCCCGAGCTCTGAGAGCATCGTCATCGTGTCCTCGATCTGCTCCGAAGACACCTGATCGGGTGGCAGGGCGGCGTTCAGCTCGTCATAGGTCAGATAACCCCGCTCCTTGCCGCGAGCCAGCATCCTCTTGATTGCTGCTGCTACGCTGTCGAGCAGCGGGGCCTCCGCCGCTTCTTCGCGGGTTTCCGTCACTTCAGCCGAATTTGCCGCTTTGCTTGCCATTCCACCGTCCCTAATCAACTTGTACATTCGTCCGGCCGGAGCCGAGCGCGAATAAGAGCCTGCCTCGATAACCGGCTACCGACGATCCGCCGAGAGTTTGCGACCGATCACGTCTGGTCCTCGCCAACGGGACCCTCATGCAACGTGCGTTGCCGGGCAGCGAGGAACCGCTCCCAGCTCTCGGACGAGACATCGCTGATCAAGTCGTTTGCGGCCTCGGCCAAAGCGCAGCGCTCGCCTCCCGTCAGCATCCTGGTCGCGCGGACCCATTCCCTGCGTGTGGAACTCGGGTCGGAGCATCGAGCCAGGAAAATTGTGTCGACCGAAGGCAAAAGTAAACCATCCACGGTCGCCGCAAGCCCGTTCTGCACAAGGTGTTGCTGGAGCGCACGGGCGTCAAGCCCTGGTGGCAAGGCCTGGCCGTCTAAAATTTCGTGTCTGAGCCTGTCAAGCTCCTGCTCGGGAAGCTCCAGCGTTGCGAGCTCCTCCGCAACTTCATCGATCAGCCACGGGAAGTTGAGAAGAATACGAAATAAATTCTCCCGCTGGACCCGCCCTGCCGGGCGGGGGGGCGGCGGGGGCCCGTGGCGAACGGCCGTGCTCGGGGGTGTGCGCGGGCTTTTGCGATGCGCTTCCCAAGGATCGCACCGTTTTTTGAACAGTGTCTCGAACTCGGAGCGAACCGTCCGGTCCGATATGGCTTTCACGTGCTCCAGTAACCGGCTTCGAATTCCGGCAAGCCGTTCCGGCGTATCGCGCGGGGTCCCGCGGACTTCCGATTCCCATAGCATGTCGACCAGCGGTCGAGCCGTGGAGAGAATCTCGTCAAAGGCGGCAGAGCCGGCCGCGCGGATTATCGAATCTGGGTCTTCCCCCGCCGGCAAGGTTGCGAAGCGCAGGCTGTGACCCGGGCGCAGCAGGGGGAGCGACCGGTGAAGGGCTCGGACGGCGGCACGTTGTCCCGCCGCATCACCATCGAAGCAGAGGATCGGCTCGGGCGACAGCCGCCAAAGCTCCTGCAGCTGGAATTCGGTCAGCGCAGTTCCGAGCGGTGCCACCGCGCCGGCGAGCCCGGCCCGATGAAGCGCGATCACGTCCATATAACCTTCGGTGACGATGACCCCGGTCCCGTCTTGCGCCGCGCCGGCTCGCGCCGAGGACCAGCCGTAGAGCACCCGGCCCTTTTCGAAGAGCGGACTGTCCGGTGAATTCAGATATTTCGGTTGCCCGTCACCAAGTACCCGACCGCCGAAAGCGATGATCCGGCCGGCGCGATCGCCGATAGGGAAGATCACGCGGTTGCGGAAATAATCAAAGATCTCGCCTTCCTCAGGCTGGCGAGCAAGGCCGGCCTCGATCAGCATCGCATCCGGAAAATCTGCTGCGAGAGCGCGCCTCAGTACTTGCCGATCGTCGGGCGCCCAACCCACACGGAAGCGACGGATAGTATCGGGATCAAGCCCACGCCCTTGCAGATACTCGCGTGCTCGACCGCCTGCGGGTGACCATAGCCTTGATTCATAGAACGCGGCGGCGGCTTCTGTCGCTTCGAGCAACGTCTTTTGCCGCTGCGCCCGCTCCCGTTCTTGCCGGCTCGCCTGCGGGACGGCCAACCCAGCCTCGCCGGCCAGCTTTTCGACCGCCTCAATGAAGTCGAGGTTGTTGGCACGCATGAGGAACCCGACAACATCGCCATGCGCCCCGCAGCCGAAGCAATGGAAGAAGGATTTGTCCTCGACAACGTAGAAGGACGGCGTCTTCTCGTTATGGAATGGGCACAACCCGGCAAATTCGCGCCCTCGGCGGTCCAGCTTGACCCTGCGGCCAATGAGCCCCGAAAGAGAGATCCGGCTGCGTAACTCGTCGAGAAAGCCTGGCGGAAAAGCCACTATCGCCGCCCCGCAGGCTGGGGGAGAGGGTCTCCTATATGTATCATCCCAAAAGCCGCCTTACGATCATAACAGCCTGCCCGAGGTCAATGACGCCGGTGTGGCGTTCGCGCAGCACTGCCATGACCTTCCCGATATCTTTGGCAGTCGCTGCGCTCGTCTCGGTAATGGCCGCCTTTGCCGCCGCCTCGATCTGTGCCGGGTCGAACTGGCAGGGGAGAAAGCTTTCAATGATGGTGATCTCCCCGCGCTCTTTCTGTGCCAGATCGGTGCGATTTCCTTGTTCGTAGAGCGCGATCGATTCGCGGCGCTGCTTGATCATTGTTTGCAGCATTCGGGAAATTTCGGCGTCGGAGAGACCCTCGGCGTTTCCTTCTGTGCGCGCCGCGATATCCCGGTCTTTAAGTCCGGCTATAATCATCCGTACCGTCGAAATCGTGGGGGCATCCCTGGCCTTCATCGCTGCTTTGAGCCGGTCGGCGAAGCCCTGACGCAGCATCACGGCACCTCTGCATGCTACATGAGTATTAAGGCTAACCTGTTTTGAACTTCGCGGCAATTCCGCACATCCGCTCCTAAGTCTTTGAAACACCGAATGTTCCGGGGGCACACAGGGTTGACGCCGCGGATCCGATTGTCTATTTCGTAAACGCTCTGCTGTTCGCCTCTGGCCGCGCCGTGCGGTCCAGGTAGATCGCGGCTGTGCACAGGACCTCCCGTGATTCGCGATCCGATGCCGCGACCGCCCGACTGCAACGCCGCGCTCGTCCTGGCGGACGGGACCGTATTTTGGGGCCAAGGCCTCGGCGCGAACGGGACGGCAGTCGGCGAGGTCTGCTTCAATACCGCAATCACCGGGTATCAAGAAGTCCTGACGGATCCCTCCTACGCCGGTCAGATCATCACTTTTACCTTCCCGCATATCGGCAATGTCGGGGCGAATCGGGAGGACATCGAGACTACGACCCCCGCCGCGCGCGGGCTAGTCCTTCGCACCTCGATCACCGCGCCGGCAAACTACCGCGCCACGCAGTCGCTTGATAGTTTTCTGAAACACAATGGCCTAATCGGCGTCTCGGGGGTGGATACGCGTCGGTTGACCCGGCGTATCCGCGATCTCGGACCGCCTAACGGCGCAATCGGCTACCATCCCGAAGGACGAGCCGATATCGCCGCCCTGCAGGCCCAAGCCCTCGATTGGCCCGGTCTCGAGGGAATGGACCTCGCCAAGGAAGTCACCTGCCGGCAAACCTACGAATGGGACGAAATGGTATGGGATCGTGAGCACGGTTACGGTCGCCAATGCCGTCCACTCCGTCGTGTTGTCGCAATCGATTACGGGGCCAAGCGCAACATCTTACGCATGCTTGCCACGCATGGCTGCGGAGTTACCGTAGTGCCGGCTACCGCCTCGGCCGAGGATGTTCTGCGCCATCGACCTGATGGAATTTTTTTATCGAATGGACCGGGCGACCCGGCCGCGACCGGGGTTTATGCAGTACCGGTCCTGCGCGACCTGATCGCTTCCGGCAAACCGATTTTCGGCATTTGCCTCGGTCACCAATTACTCGCGCTGGCGCTCGGCGGCACGACCCGCAAAATGCCTCGAGGTCATCGTGGCGCGAACCACCCGGTCAAAGATCTGCTGACCGGCAAGGTGGAGATAACCAGCCAGAACCACGGCTTTGTCGTCGATCCCGAGAGCTTGCCGCGAGGTGTCGAGCCGACCCACCTGTCGCTGTTCGACAATACGAATGAAGGACTGCGCATCCTCGGTAAGCCCGTGTTTTCGGTCCAGCATCACCCCGAAGCCAGTCCGGGTCCACAGGACAGTAATTACCTTTTCGAGCGGTTTGTCGCACTGATGGACGAGAATGCCTAGGCGCACCGATATCGACAGCATTCTTATCATCGGCGCTGGCCCAATTGTCATCGGGCAAGCTTGCGAATTCGATTATTCGGGCGCCCAGGCCTGCAAAGCGCTCAAAAGCGAAGGGTATCGGATCGTGCTGGTGAACTCGAACCCGGCGACGATCATGACCGATCCCGAGCTGGCTGACGCGACCTATATCGAGCCGATCACCCTCGACACAGTCGCAAAGATCATCGCCCGTGAGCGCCCGGATGCGTTGTTGCCGACAATGGGCGGTCAGACGGCGCTCAATATTGCGATGGCGCTCGCCCGGTCGGGTGTTCTCGATCGGTATGATGTCGAGCTGATTGGCGCCAGTGAAAGTGCGATCGCCAAGGCCGAGGACCGCCAACTGTTTCGCCAAGCCATGGACAAGATCGGCCTGGCCTTCCCCCGGGGTTGCCTCGTGCGCTCACTCCCCGAAGCCGCCGGGGCACTCGAAACGGTGGGGTTGCCGGCGATCATCAGACCCTCCTTCACGTTGGGGGGTACCGGCGGGGGCGTGGCCTACAACGCGGAGGAATTCGAAGACATTGTTCGCGGCGGGCTCAGGGCTTCGCCAGCACACGAGGTGCTGATCGAAGAGTCCGTCCTCGGCTGGAAAGAATACGAGATGGAGGTGGTCCGCGACCGCGCGGACAACTGCATCATCGTCTGCTCGATCGAGAATATTGATCCGATGGGGATCCACACGGGCGACTCGGTCTGCGTGGCCCCGGCTTTGACATTGACCGACAAGGAATATCAACTCATGCGTAACGCCGCGATCGCGGTGCTGCGTGAAATCGGCGTGGACACCGGTGGGTCGAACGTGCAGTTCGCGGTCAATCCGGCCGACGGCCGCCTTGTCGTTATCGAAATGAACCCTAGGGTGTCTCGTTCGTCGGCGCTCGCCTCGAAAGCGACGGGTTTCCCAATTGCCAAAATCGCAGCCAAGCTCGCCGTCGGCTACACGCTCGACGAGCTCGCCAACGAAATCACGCGGATCACTCCGGCCTCGTTCGAGCCGACGATCGATTACATCGTCACGAAGATGCCCCGGTTTACCTTCGAAAAATTCCCCGGCACCGAGCCGCTGCTGACGACATCGATGAAGTCAGTCGGCGAGGCGATGTCGATCGGCCGCAGCTTTGCCGAATCGGTGCAGAAGGCGCTGCGCTCGATGGAAACGGGTCTCACCGGCTTTGACGAGGTCGCGATTGACGGCGTTGAGAGCGCTGGCAAGGAAGCGGTCAAGGCTGCGCTGGCAAAACCCTCGCCCGATCGCCTGCTGTTGATCGCGCAGGCCTATCGGCACGGGCTCACGACCGCTGAGATCCATGCCGCGTGCCATTTCGAACCGTGGTTTCTAGAACAGATCCGTGAGATCGTCGAAATCGAGGAAGTGGTGCGGCGCGATGGACTGCCGCGAGATCGCACCGGCTTGTTGCGCCTGAAGCAAATGGGCTTTTCGGATTCCCGCCTCGGCAGGCTCGCGGGGCTCGACGAGGAAACCATATCCGCGCGACGGCGGCGCCAAGAACTGCACCCCGTTTACAAGCGCATCGACACTTGCGCAGGCGAGTTTCCCTCGCTCACCTCGTACATGTACTCCTGCTACGAGGGCGACGGGTTCGAGCCGCCGGAATGCGAGGCCGATCCGAGCGAGCGGCGAAAGGTCGTCATCCTCGGTGGCGGGCCGAATCGGATAGGTCAGGGCATCGAATTCGATTACTGCTGCGTGCATGCCGCCTACAGCCTGCGCGACGCCGGGATCGAAACGATCATGATCAACTGCAACCCGGAGACCGTGTCGACCGATTACGACACCTCCGACCGGCTCTATTTCGAGCCGCTAACCATCGAGGATGTGGTGGAAATCGTCCGCGTCGAGCAGCGCCGCGGCGAGCTTCTCGGCGTCATCGTGCAGCTCGGAGGGCAAACCCCGTTGAAGCTCGCGGCGGCGTTGGAGAGCGCCGACATCCCTATCCTTGGGACCTCGCCCGATGCCATCGATCTGGCGGAGGATCGTAGGCGATTCCAGGGATTGCTAACCAGCCTTGGCTTGCGTCAACCAGCGAACGGGACAGCCCATTCAGCGCGCGAGGCAGAGGAGATCGCGCTGCGCATCGGCTACCCCGTCGTCATCCGGCCCTCCTATGTTCTCGGCGGCCGTGCAATGGAAATTGTCGGTGATGCTGCCGGGCTCAACCGCTATATCCGGCACGCCGTCAGCGTTTCCGGGACGAGCCCGGTATTGATTGATCGTTATCTACAGAACGCGATCGAGATCGATGTCGACGCTGTCTCCGACGGGAAGCGAGTCGAGGTCGCCGGCATCATGGAGCATATCGAGGAAGCCGGGATTCATTCGGGAGACAGCGCCTGCTCGCTGCCGCCTTATAGTCTCGACCGCGCCACGGTTAACGAGATCGAGCGACAGACCGTTGCGCTAGCCCGGGCACTCGGCGTCGTCGGTCTGATGAACGTCCAATTCGCGGTTCAGGATGGCCTGATCTTCGTCCTTGAGGTCAATCCGCGGGCCTCTCGCACGGTACCATTTGTCGCCAAGGCCACCGGCGTGCCGATCGCGAAGATCGCCGCGCGGGCAATGGTGGGCGAACGCCTCGCAGATTGGTGGAGGCACGATGCGCGAAAGCGCCTTCGGGACAGCGGCCATGTAGCGGTGAAGGAAGCCGTCTTCCCTTTCGCCCGCTTCCCGGGGGTCGACCCGATTCTCAGCCCCGAAATGAAGTCGACGGGCGAGGTGATGGGCCTCGACACCGATTTCGGGCGCGCCTTCGCGAAGGCGCAGCTCGGCAGCGGCACCAACCTGCCGCTCGAAGGCTCGGTCTTCGTTTCGGTGCGCGATCAGGACAAGGCCGCGCTGGTCGAACCCTGCCGCCGGCTTGTCGAGATGGGCTTTACCCTGGTCGCAACCAAAGGGACCGCTGACACGCTCGGAGCCGCGGACCTCTTGGTGACCTCGGTCAACAAGGTGCGCGAGGGGCGCCCGCATGTTGTCGACCGCATGTTGAGCGGCGGGGTTCAGCTGGTGTTCAACACCACCGAGGGAAGTCAGGCGATCGCCGACAGCTTCAGCTTGCGGCGCACGGCGCTGACACATGGGATACCGTATTATACGACTGTTGCCGGTGCGCGGGCCGCAGTGCAGGCGATCGCTGCGCTGCGCGCCGGGAGCCTTGAAGTCGCGCCGCTGCAGTCATACCTTTGATTGCTCCGTGGCGGCGCTCCCAGCCGTATCTGACACTCGATAGCAGGATCCGACGCGTTCTCGATGAACAAGATCCCGATGACGGCCGAAGGCTTTGATCGGCTCCGGGAGGAGCTAAAGCGGCTGAAGACAGTAGACCGCCCCGCCATCATCCGCGCAATCGCGGAGGCGCGCGACCACGGTGATTTGGCCGAAAATGCCGAATACCACGCCGCTCGCGACCGGCAGAGCTTTATCGAAGGCCGGGTGATTGAGCTTGAGGACAAGGTGGCTCGTGCAGAGGTCATCGACGTCTCCAAACTGTCGGGTTCAGTCGTCAAATTCGGTGCAAAGGTTACTCTTGCCGACGAGGAAACCGACGAGGAGCAGACGTTTCAAATCGTCGGCGAGGATGAAGCCGACATCAAAGCCGGTCGGCTGTCGGTAACCTCACCGCTCGCGCGCGCGTTGATCGGCAAGGGGAAAGGCGACAGTGTCGAGGTCGCGACCCCGCGCGGTGCCAAATCCTACGAGGTCGTGACCGTCGCTTTCGGCTGATCATCGGATACGGGCTCGTCCTCGCGCGCCGGCGGGTGCTCGGAGATCGGGATACCCGGATCGCTCTTCGAGAGATGCAGCATTAACGCTGATTTGACGTGGCTCACCGTCGGCGCCGAGGTTAGCTTTTCACTCAGAAAGCGCTGATAACTGTCCCAATCGGGTGCGACGATCTTCAGCAGAAAATCGGTTTCCCCGGCCAGCATGTACGCTTCCCGCACCTCCGGCCAAGTCGCGACGAGCCGTTCGAAGGCCTTGAGGTCGGCATCGGCTTGGCTCGATAGACCCACCTGCGCGAAGACGGTTACAGCGTAACCCAATGCCTCCGGTGCGAGATCGGCATGATAGCCGCGGATGATTCCCGCTTCCTCGAGCGCACGGACACGGCGCAAACAGGGCGGTGCCGAGATCCCGGCACGACGGGCGAGTTCGACATTGGTCATGCGCCCGTCCGTCAGCAGATTCCGCAAGATGCGGCGGTCGATACGGTCGAGTTTGATTCGCCGCATCCTGTCCCCTTTCCGTCGATTTCGGGATCATAAAAAGCCTCGGCTCTTGGCGCAATTTTGTTGCGCAAAGAGTTCGGTTGGCTTGCCGTCGGGAGGTTGTTTCCTTAAACCCGACGCATGGTCTCGCTTTCGACGCCAGCCAGCCCCACGGTCTGGGCGTTGCACGACGGAAAGGCAGGCATGGCTAGCCAAGCGCTTGGGCTTGCCGAAGCTACCGGCTTCCGCCTGGTCGAGAAACGGCTTGCCATTCGCTTCCCTTGGGCGGTTCTGCCGCCCCAGCTCTGGCTGTTGCCGTTCCACGCCGTGAGGGACGTGAGCGAGCGCTTGACGCCGCCCTGGCCCGAGCTTGTCATAGCGTGCGGCCGCAACGCGGCGCTCCCGGCGCTGGCGATCAGGCGGGCGAGTGGAGGACGCACATTCGCCGTGCAGATCCAAAATCCCGGAGTCGGCCGCGCCGAATTCGACCTGTTTGTGGTCCCCGAACACGACCAGATTCGCGCTCCGCAAGTGATCATGACACGGGGCGCCGTCCATCGTGTAACGCGAGCCAGGCTCGCGGCCGTGGGGGACCGTTTCCCCGCGCTCGCAGCGATGCCGCGTCCTATCCTCTCTGTCCTGATCGGGGGTGCGAATAGGGCCTATAGGCTGAGCTTTCAGCGACTCGGCGAAATTGCCGAGGCTATAGGTATCATTCTTCGCACTAACGGTGGCTCGGCCCTCGTTACGCCGTCACGCCGCACCGGGGAGGCCGGGCTCTTGCTGTTGCGTGATCGGCTCAAGGGCTTATCGGCGTCGGTCTGGGACGGCACCGGCGAAAACCCTTATTTCGCCTTTCTCGCGCTTGCCGATGCGTTCTTGGTGACCGCCGATTCAGTCTCGATGATCAGCGAAGCGGCGGCAACAGGCAAACCCGTGCACATTCTCCGCCTCGATGGCGGCAACGCCAAATTCTCCCGCTTCCATGCGGCGATGCGGCAGGCCGGCATCACCCGACCGTTCGCCGGCCGCATTGAATCCTGGTCTTACCCGGTCCCCGACGACACCGCGCGCGCCGGAGCGGCTTTGCGAGCGCTCGTGTTGAGCCGGCTCGAGCAGTAGGAATGCGCATGAAGGGGATCGTGATCTACGTCGGGGTCCTTGCCTTCGCGGTGATCCTCTTTCTTTTTTTGCCGCAGATCGACTTGCTGACGAGCCGGCTGTTCTACGTTTCCGGCCAGGGGTTTGCTCTAGCCGATTGGCCGCCGGTCGCGATCCTTTACCGAGTGGTTCCGTGGATCACTTGGGCCGTTTTGGCCCTCGGAGCGGTTGCGGCGCTCTGGTCT
>Ga0070698_100002611_pt1 | contig 19856 bp, 21 predicted proteins | sample KBSK1502metaG_FD_65477 | JGI IMG/M metagenome (GOLD analysis project Ga0070698, IMG submission 65477) | Corn, switchgrass and miscanthus rhizosphere microbial communities from Kellogg Biological Station, Michigan, USA - KBS K1-50-2 metaG | ecosystem: Host-associated > Plants > Roots >...
AAAAAAAATCCAAATGTTGATCAAACTAAGATCGCAGGAATTGGATATTGTTTTGGTGGAGGCATGCTGCTCAATCTTGTAAGAATGGGTGAGCCATTAAATGGTATTGTAAGTTTTCATGGAAGCCTTTTAGGCACACCAGCTAACAAGGATCTTACAAAAGCTGAGATACTTGTTTGCCATGGTGAAAAAGATGATTTTGTAAATGGAGAGGTGGCAACATTTAAAAAACAAATGGATTCAATAGGTAAATCGTATACTTTCAAAACCTATCCCGGAGCTACACATGCATTTACTAATCCCGAGGCAACTGAATTGGGTAAAAAATTCAATATGCCTATTGAATATAATGCAGCAGCAGATTCTGCATCATGGAATGATATGAAAGTTTTTTTTGGAAGAATATTTCACTAAGAGTATAAAAGAGAAAATGAGTAAAGAGATTTTCTAAACGGAAATCTCTTTTTTATTGGTATTTACTTCTTTTCTCTTTGTCTCATTTAATCTCTTAGCTTTATTCCTTAACTTTCTCATCAACGAAAAATTAACCATATGAGAAAATCATTTCTTGCATTTCTTTTTATTTCAACATTTGCATCAGCACAGCAACAGGAAAAATTCAATGGTCTTAACATGAGTCTTGGAAATCTGTTTCGTCTTAGTGATGCAAAAACAAGATCAATAAGTCCTGAGAATTTATCGGGTGAACCGGGCAAAGGCGGAATGGCAACATTAGAAAATGGCAGCGCAAAAAATGCTGCAAGGGATCTTGGCCAGGGTTGGAAAGTGAATCCATTTATTGTTATTAAACCCGGTGAAACTTTTACAATGGCTGAGATAACAGGTCCCGGAGCTATTCAGCATATATGGATGACACCAACCGGCAACTGGCGTTTTTCGATCCTGCGATTTTATTGGGACGATGAAACAGAGCCATCTATTGAAGTTCCGGTAGGAGATTTCTTTGGTGCAGGCTGGGGTGGCTATTCTCATTTGAACTCATTGGCGGTGACGATAAATCCTGGCAGCGCATTCAATTGTTATTGGGTAATGCCATTCAGAAAGAAATGTAAGATCACCATGACAAATATCAATGTTGAGAATATGACCGTGTATTACCAGGTTGATTATACTCTTACAACGGTTTCCGACGATGCTGCTTATTTTCATGCGCAATACAGAAGAAGCAACAAGGTAAAAGATGGAATATGTACTTTAATTGACAATATTGAAGGCAAAGGACATTATGTTGGTACTTACCTGGCATGGGGTGTTCATAATAATGGCTGGTGGGGTGAAGGAGAAATAAAATTTTATATAGACAACGATTCGAAGTTTCCAACCATCAATGGTACAGGTACTGAAGATTATTTCTGCGGCTCTTATGATTTTGATACAAGAAAGAAAAATGCCGCTGGTATGGATGTTGTTGACTATACAGAATTCTCAACAGCCTATGCCGGTTTGCACCAGGTGGTAGATGGAGATGGACATTATAATGTAATGCAACGATTCGGCATGTATCGCTGGCATATCATGGATCCCATTCGCTTTGAAAAAGGTTTAAAAGTAACGATCCAGGATCTCGGGTGGAAAAGCGGGGGCAGATATCTTGTTCAGCAATCTGATATCAGTTCTGTTGTTTTCTGGTACCAGTCAGAACCACATCATAGTTTTCCAAAACTCCCGCCGAAAGAGGAACTTGAAATAAACTGATGGCTTTTTAAAATTGCTTAGATTAGTAAATAATTTCAAAATATACTTTATGAATAATTCACGAAGAACATTTATCAAAAACTCCGCGTTTGCTGTTGCAGGAACTTCTTTATTATCTAAAATACCTTTTGTTAATCCAAAAGATAATGAGCTTGTCGGGATACAACTTTATTCTGTAAGAGATGATATGACTAAAGACCCACTCGGTACTTTGAAGCAACTGGCAGCAATGGGATATAAAAATGTAGAGCATGCGAATTACAATAACCGGAAATTTTACGGTTACACTCCTGTTGAATTCAAAAAAATATTAGATGACCTCGGGATATACATGCCAAGTGGTCATACTGTAATGGGTTCACTGCATTGGGATGAGGGCAAAAAACAATTTACAGACCTGTGGAAATACACTGTTGAAGACGCTGCAACGATGGGGCAGAAATATGTTATCAGTCCCTGGCTTGATAATCGTTATCGTAAGGATCGTAATGCTTTGCTTGGTTTTATGGAAGTATTTAATAAAAGCGGTGAATTGTGTAACAAGTCAGGAATGAAATTCGGATATCACAATCATGATTTTGAGTTCAGCGAAAAACTGGAGGGTGAACCTTTATACGATATTATGATGGCCAATACTGATGAAAGATTAGTCATTCAACAGCTTGATATTGGAAACTTATATAATGGAGGTGCAAATGCTATTGAGGTGGTGAAAAAATATCCTACACGTTTTTCATCGCTTCATGTAAAAGATGAAATAAAGGCAAGTGGTGGCAATGAGAAATATGAAAGCACCATTCTTGGTGCTGGCATAGTGAATGTGAAAGATGTGATCGATTTTGTAAGAAAGAATTCAAAAAATGTTCATTACATCATTGAACAGGAATCATACCAGGACAAAACTCCGCTTGATTGTGCTAAAGAAGACCTGGCGATCATGAAGAAGTGGGGCTATTGAAACCCCTGGATCCCCTAAAGGGACTTTTAACAACGTCTTCCAACAAAGCCCCCTTTAGGGGGTTGGGGGTATAGAATCGTAAACAGTGACTTTGGTCCAAAGAGAAGAGCATTCTTCAACAAATTTTAAATGTATCGGATCAGTTTGATAACTGTCCTGGTCAGAAGCATTTTCAAAAAATAATAACCAGCTAACATCATAAGAACTATCAATGACTTCACGGCGTGTTGCTGCGGGCTGACCAATATAAAAATTCTTAATCGTTTTAACTTTCGAAAGTTTTTTTAATCCCTCTATTAGTTTGGCCTTATCTTCTTTGTTGCCGGAATTCTTAAGCCAGAAATAAACATGGTGTATGAACATTCCCTTTTTTTGTGCGAAGATAATGCTTGACTTTAATGCAGCTGCAAATGGCATTGTCAAAGCCATATTGCCTAAAAACCGGCGACGTGAAGATGATCTCATTTCATTTAATTTTTTCCGAACTTAATTGTTCTTTAGAAATTAAAAAAGTCTGAAGCCTCTGTATCAGTAAAAATTATACTCTTACCACTGTCACTGTCCTGCTCCTATTGTTCGGCGCTTATATGGTTTCCTTTTGTACAAAAGGAAAAATACTAACTCCAACCATAACCGCGGTAGGCTTTAAAGTTATTGCCATTGCTTTTCCGGGCCTCAGGAATAAGTAACACCTGTTTGGCCAAGCTGAATTATCACCACTTGTTGGTAATAATTTCTCACCTTTTATATAATTTTCACATTTTGGGCGGATTTTTTGTCTTAATTTTTGATGGTGAAATTTCTTCTGGCATTTAGTTTTTTGACAATTGCTGTCACTTTTCAGTGCATCGGCCAGGACATTAGCGGATATTGGAAAGGCACTCTCAGCATGAGAGGATGTTTTCCTGAAAACAATATCGAGCTTCAAATCAATTCAAAAGGAAATCTTGTTGCAGGCGACTCTTATCATTACCAGGATATCGATAACTATGTAAAGAAAAATTTTCGCGGGTCATTTGATCGTGCCACAAAAAAACTGAGCATACAGGAAGGCTCCGTAACCACATATCATATTCCACAGCGTTGTGTTATCTGTGTAAAAAACTTTGAACTTACTTATAGCCGTGAAGGAAAAGTAGAAACATTAAAAGGTCAGTGGAATGGTACTGTTTTAGGTTCTTTGCAAAGTTGTGATGGCGGCAGTATTATTTTAACCCGTATCAGGGAATCTGCTTTTAAAGAAGTCCCCGAGATAAAAGTTGATACTGGGACCATCCGTCTTGACTTTTATGATAATGCCCAGGTAGATGGCGATTCAATAACAGTTTTAGTAGATAAGCAGGTTGTGCTAACGCATCAGCGGCTTAGTGCAAAGCCACTTACAACTTATGTAAAAATTGACCTCAACAATACTTTTCACGAAGTAGAAATGGTTGCTGAAAATCTCGGAAGCATTCCTCCTAACACAGCTATACTGATCATTACTGCTGGTAAGAATCGTCACTTGCTATCTATAAGTTCTTCCGAAACGAAAAGTGCAAGAGTAAGGATCGTTTATGATGAAGACATTTCTAAAATTGGACAAACGGTCGCTTCTCTGTTTAAGAAAGAACAAGATTGATGTTTCCCTTTCATTTGAGTTAATCACATTCTGTTCACACTTTTGATTTGCCATTTCTTTATTGATCAAAGCCACTCAGTATTAAGTAGTTTTACACGAATAAATTACCAGCCCATGTGCAATATCCTTTTCAACCGCCGCCTTATCCTGGTTGCGTGCCTGTGTTTTTTGATCAATTTTCTATCAGCTCAAACAAATCTCAAGCTCAAGTATAATAATTCAACTGTTTATACCGGCATTGAAGTAGGGTCAAAAGGTGTAAAGATGAGTATGGTGGAGCTTGGCAAAAATGCCCAATCAAATGGCAGCTTTAATATTTTAAAAGATACTTCTGTAAATACTGATTTCATTTCTTTTAACGATCCAACATTCTCCTCCACCCTTGATGCGCTTTGTGGTTTATATGCAAAAGCACAGAAGGATTATAAAATTCCTGACAAAAGGATCTTTACTGCGATAAGCAGTGGGGTAAAAATGCAAGCCGAAAAAGATGAGAAAACAGAAAATGTAAAAAAATTAATTGATTCATTCAGGGCAAGGATCAATGATCCGTCAAAACAGGTAGTTGTGATCGATGTAAAACAAGAAGCCTTGCTTTCACATCTTGGTATTGTTCCGGAGTCAAGAAGATATTCAACATTCCTTATTGATATCGGAAGTGGAAATACAAAGGGTGGTTACTTCCCTTATGGAAATACAAAAGATTTTTATTTGTTCCAGTTGAATTGGGGAACAAAGAGTGTATCCAATACCGCTGAAAAAAGAATGGAAGAAGATAAAAGCATGGGCAACTATCAAAAGAACCTTGTCCGTGTACTATCTCAAGCTGAGAATGCTGATATTATTTATGCCGTTAATGCAAGCGGCGCATACCCTTTGAGTGATTATATCGCATTCAGTGGCGGAGCTGCATGGGCTGCTGCTAACTTAATGCATCCTGAACTGGTTGACAATGCTGTTGTGCCGGTTACATTTGATGAGGTAGTAAAATTTTATGAAAGGCTCTATACAAATTTTTCAGCTTATTCTCCTGAGAACCTGGCAAAGGTTGGAACTGATGACGCTGAAAAAGTTGCTATTCTAAAAGCATCAAAAACTGTTCATGGTGTCTTTGATCAAAAATCATTAATGGCAGGAAGCGGATTGTTGCTAAAAATAATGAGACAGTTTGCCTCGATCTACGAGACCAAACAATTTTATCTTGTAAAGAATGGGCAAGTGGGCTGGATATCTGCTTATGTTGATCAAAGTCTTTCCAACAAACAATAGAGTTACATATTCAATACATGATCCACTCCTGCTGCGGAGTGGATTTTTACTGTATCAAATAAAGGAATATCACAATCGGATTGATTAATTAAACTCGGAATTTCAGTGCAACCCATGATAATTCCTTCAGCACCTCTTTGCTTTAGTTTTGAAATAATATCGAGATAAGCAGCTTTCGTTTTAGCTGAAAAAATGTTTTTGCTGAATTCCTGGTAGATAGTATAATTTATAAAATCTACATCGTCCTGATCCGGAATGATTGTTTCAATACCAAACCTGGCAAGACGATCGGTATAAAAACCTAATTGCATTGTATATCGTGTTCCAAGCAAACCCACTTTCTTCAAACCACTACCACGAATATCTTTCGCTACAGCTTCAGCAACATGGATAATTGGAATTTTTATGGCAGCCTGCACTTCATCAGCAAGTTTGTGCATAGTGTTGGCACCAAGGAGAAGACAAACGGCTCCGGCGTTTTCAATTTTTTTTGCTGCATCACACATTATGAAGGATATCTTATCCCAATCGTCTGCTTCAGTAAGAGTTTTTATCTCGCCAAAATTTACCGAGTACATTATGATCAATGCCGCTTCAGCATCGCCAAGTTTTTCATTTGTTATTTCATTTAAATAACGATAGTACTCTATTGTGGACACATAAGTAAGTCCACCAATAAGCCCGATAGGTTTCATACGATAAAATTAACGGTAAAACATTTACCCACCTGTTGATAAAATACTTTCATATCGCAAAACACAGAAGCTTAATTTTGCTAATCAATCTTAAACCCAAACATTTACACTTATGAAAAAATTCTTTTGTTCACTGCTGATGACTGCCCTGTTGAGTTCAATGATCCCCTTTCAATCTTCAGCTTTAATTGTACCTGGTGGCGAGCCTGATCCTGCTATTGTAAAATCTGCATTAGCGGAGTTCAAAAATCTTTCTAAGCATGATAAAAAAGAAAGAATAAAGGAAGTAAGAAAAGAATGGAAGCTTTTTAAAAAAGAAAAGAAAGCAAACAAATCAGCGAAAGTTGACCAGGTTGTGCTTATCATCCTTGCTATATTACTTCCGCCACTTGCAGTTTATCTGCACCAGGGTGAAGTAAATGGTAAATTCTGGCTGAGTCTTTTACTTTGGTTCTGTTTTATATTACCAGGAGTTATTTATGCATTGCTGGTAGTAACGGACAGTGTTTAAAATTAACAGCCCTAAATAAAAAAGTCTCCCCAGATTTAATCAGGGGAGACTTTTTTATGATTTCTTACCAATATGAGTTATAATATAACCACCCTTTGTTTGTTTCCATTATCCCAGGTAAGTAATGCTTTATTATCGCATTGTCCGTTATCAGGAAAACCATAATCAAGGAATAATACACGGTCATTGATCCTGATCTTTAATTTACCATCACTGATCCATGGGCAAGCCACTTTTTTCACTAATGGAGTTTCAGTATTCAGAGTTATAGTTAAGCCATTATTGAATTCAGTTTGTGAACGGCCTGTAAGTTCATACACATCATCACGAACGATCCTTGTATCCATACCGCCAACTTGTGTTTTTACTTTTATGCTTTGATAGCTGTAACCTCTGCCTGAAGGGAATGTTACTTTACCACCTACTACCTGTACACTCCATTTATGTACCGGAGGTTCGCTAAGATTACTGATGATCTTTGTTCCTTCCAAATGAACACGATTCACATAAAAATTCCTGAATGTAATAGTAACTACTGAACCAGGTCTGCGTAAAGGAGCAGTAAGATGGATAATGATGGCACCGGAACGAAATTTACCATCAAGACCTAAACAACCATTACCGAAATCAATTGTGATGGTTTTAGGATAAGTTGAATCATTAGGAGTAATTGTGATATCTGCACAATTACCGATAGCCGCTCTTAATTCGGTAAATAAAGGGTGAAACCCAGCTACGCGGCCATTAAGACCAAACTCGCTGGCATTATTTTCTTCGTCAGCCGCAGTTGTAGCAATGTCTTCTGCATCATCAAAACTTGCTTCAGCCATTGTGCTTTCTTCAGAATAAGCTGTAGCCTGTTCTTCCGTTAAAGTTTGATTGCTGCCTGAGCTAAGATCTTTTTGACAAGAGAAAAGCATAGTGGCAAATAAAAATGTAAGTGCGGCTATGCTGATTTGGTTAATTGAGAACTTTTTCATTTTATTTAGTTTTTTAGGGTTGTGGAAAATTAAACACGCAATATGAGAAGCTAAGCTTTGAAAAAAGTTTAAACCGTAGTAAAAAAACTTCTATTTTCCATTTTTATGAAAGAGATCTTCAGGTATATTACTGATTATATAAGATGGCTGAATATTGGAGTATTTATAGCCTGCAGCTTGTTTACCGGTTTAATGATCTATTTTAATTTCCATTATGGTATTGATTATAAAATTGAGGTTCTTGGTTCTATCCCCGCATCTTTTTTCTATCGCTATCTTATTTTTTTAATAGCATTCGCACTACCCTATTTTTTTTATGTTTTCCAGGACAAAAATTATTTTAAAACCCGATTAATCCTTTTGCTGATTTTATTGTCGCCTGCAATTTTCTCATGGAAAATGGTAATGAACACTCAATTTCACCTATCAGTCAGTTACGAATGGGATTATTACTGGAACCAGGTTATTTACTGGCCAATGCGGTTAATAATGGTGGCATTCATACTATTTATTATATGGAAATTGTTTTATAAGAATGAAAGTTTTTTTGGTTTGACCGTGAAGAATTTTGTATGGAAACCCTATTTAATAATGTTGCTGATCATGGTACCACTTATTGCGGCAGCTTCCACACAACCGGATTTTTTGAGTATGTATCCAAAACTCAGGGATGTCGATCCAGTTTTATATAATGTAGAAAATAGGTGGCTTTATCATTTCCTACATGAGCTTTCCTATGGCAGTGATTTTATTACAGTAGAACTATTCTTTCGCGGCTTCCTTATACTAGCTTTTATAAAATTTGCCGGTAAAGATGCAATACTTCCGATGGCTTGCTTTTATTGTACGATACATTTTGGTAAACCATTGGGTGAATGTATCAGTTCCTATTTCGGAGGATTAATTCTTGGGACAGTTGTTTATAACACAAGATCAATTATAGGCGGCCTGGTCGTTCATCTCGGCATTGCGTGGCTGATGGAACTGGGTGGATATATTGGTAATTCGTTGCATGGATATTAGATCGTCCATTCATCATGAACAATCCCTACTAAGAAAAACCTTCCATTTCTTTCTTTAAACACTAATCGAAGAGTCTTCCAGTCCATCCCGGCATATTTTTCTTCAAACCCTGAGAAGTGACTTTCGGTGAAATCACAGTCCTTATAAACTGAATCAAGATTGTTCAACGAATTTCCGCCACTGATAAATTTATTTACGCTTCTTTTTTCAGGCTTGACAAAATCAACATCATAAACAAATCTTTGCATATAATTATTCAACGTCATTCTTATCGGGTCACCGGTTCCATCAAATGCGCCCCAAACGATCATGTCCTGATCAGTTTTTCCTGCCTGAGTTATAAATTTTGTTTTTGAAAGAATGATATCATTAGCTGTATCTACATACCCATAAGGAGAAAATCTGATACCCGAAACCGGATGAATATAATTTGCAAATGCTGAATAGTTTTTATTCTTAACCGTTAGCAGGATGCTCTGAGTTAATTTTAATAATATGGAATCTTTACGATGTACTAATTGAACGCTATCCTGAAGACTTTTAACCTGTAACAAAGAGTCTGTCTTGCGATTGACAGTTTGAATGCTATCGCTGGTTGCTTTTTCAATCTTATTTCCTGATTTGTTCTTGCAAGCAATAAAAAATGAACAAATGGAAATAATAGATATAAAGAAAATTTTCATACTAAAAAAATGCTGCAAACCTGTAAGCCGGATCCTGTGTTATCCTCCGAAGCCTTAGCAAAGGAGGATGTGCTATCATTTATCTGTCCCGCTAATTACTTACCGGGATCAATCTGCCTACCCTGTACCGCGTCCGCCTGGGCGGATCTCGGGCGAGCAGCCCTCAAGCGATACTATACGTGGCATTTCAGTATGCAAGGTTTACCCGCAAATGATGTTACCATCAAAAGCCGTGGGCTCTTACCCCACATTTTCATCTTTCCCCCGCAAGCGAGGTAGTTATTTTCTGTGGCACTATCTGTTACTCCAACTTACTTTTCAGCATTGGTTGAAATACCCGGCTATTCACCGGTGCATTGCTCTGTACTGTCCGGACTTTCCTCACAACTGGTCCTTCGACAAGCTCAGGACGCTGAGCGATAGCCCGGTTTGCAGCGAATGGCAAATTTACTTTTATTCCGTTATTAAACCTCAATTCAATGCGGGTTCAGTTTGTTGTGATTTCATCCATGCAGTCAATCCCTTTTGAAGATCATCGGCATTCATTACTGGATGGAATTCTACTTCAGCATTCAGTTGTTGAAAGAAGGGTTCTGCTATTTGTGGAATTTCTGAAGGGTCTTTCATGTCAAACACCAACGTGCAGCCACGTTTACCATGAATTGTATAAAAATAGCTTGCTTCAGGTTTAAGCCTTTGAATTGTGCTTTCAATAATCTTTGGAAGCGAACCATCATTGATAGCTTTATTAGATGCAACAACATCTAAAGAAACTCTAAGCATTGTACGCATAACTTTAGTTTTTGATGAAACTAAATTTACGGATTTTCAAAACCAATGGTTTTAATCAATTGTTAATCGGGTCAGTACTCGAAAAATATCTCAGTAGCACCGTAACCAAACCGAGGGTCATATTGATTGACAAAAGTCTTTACTTCTTTCCGAAGCTTAAGTACTTCGTGAATTTCATCTCTCAATCGTCCGCTGCCCACACCATGGATAACGATCAGTGATGGCTGAAGATGAGCTATTGCGAGGTCATAGAATTTTTCAAAAGTTTTTAATTGAATTGCGAGTATCTGAAGATTGCCAAGATGTTGCCAGTTATCGGTTAGCTTTTCAATATGCAGATCGATCACAGACCGGGGCGGTTCAAGATGTTCTTTTGCTTTTGAAGCATCGAATACTTTATATTTTGAAGCAAGCGAACCAATATCAATTGTATCATGGATCACTTTATCGGGGTATTTATCAAATAAACGATATGAAAAACTTGCTTCATTCTTGCTTCTTATTTCTTCGATTTTATTAAAAAGTTGTTTTGGTTTAAGCTTTAGAGAAGCCGTACATATCTCTGCTTTTGCTTTATCGGGATTCACCAATGAGAATTCAAATTCAAAAAAAGGACTATCACTCAGATCTTCAAAAGGAACATCGTGGATATAAAAATCGGCAAATGGCAGAATGGTATTCTTTAATTCGAATTCTGGTTTACCAAAAAATGCAAGCTTATAATCGAAATTATAAGCTGTGCTTGTTTTGTTTACTAAATGTACTTTTAATTCATCAACCACATCATCACCAAACTCATCTGTGTCAATTACGGGCAAAAAAGTAAGCCACATGCCATCTTCATCTCTTTTTTTGTCGATGATCTTTTCTTTTTTTACATCATCAACATATTGTTTTTGTTTTTTACCGTTTCCATTACCATTTTTCTTCTCCATAAAGCGTTTCAGGTAAGGGAAATCGATCTGGTCCTTATAAACAGGGAACTGTACACCACCGGCATCAACCAGCACCATTTTATCATTGATGATGTCAACCACCTCGGCTTCTTCATTGGAGTGGAGAATAAGGACCCTATCGCCTATTTGAAATTTCATACCCCTAGCCCCTAAAGGGGAATTATAAATTTATCTGGTTGAAAAAAGTTAAGCAAAGTTACTAAGCAAATCCGTTGTGTGTTTCATAAGACCGTAATCCTGCAAATTATTATTAAGTATCACGAAGTTCCCCTTTAGGGGACAAGGGTTTTTGCCAGCTTACTCTTATTGTAACCATATATAAAATAAATGATCAGTCCAATAACTAACCAGCTTAAGAACCATGCCCAGTTACTCTTGGTCATACCGGTAAGTAAGTAAAGACATGTTGTAACACCCATCAGCGGGATCAACGAATATTTTTTGATAACTGTTGCGATAGCAAGTAAGATACAAACGATCCAAAATATAATGACTGAAATATTTGGGGTTGCAAGATCCATAAAGCTGGCCTTGCCTTCATTGTAATCGGCATTTGATGAAAAATCAAAATTGAAAAGGTTAGCAAAATAGTTTTTACTCAGAACAGCAAACAGGATAAGCGAAGCAGCAATGATCAGTGGATACAATAACTGTCCATTGATATAAGGAATGTGGAACCGGCCTGCTACTTTTTCTTTTCTTGGTATCAGCAATACTCCCCCGCAAACAAGAACAAATGCAAACAGTGTTGCGATACTTGTAAAATCAAGCACAAAAGTTTTATCAGTAAAAAGGATCGGGATACCAACAACTAATCCTGTAACTATAGTTGCGAATGATGGAGTTTTAAACTTGTGATGAATTTTTTGAAAAACAGGTGGCAATAACCCATCACGACTCATGCTCATCCAGATCCTTGGCTGTCCCATTTGAAAAACAAGCAAGACACTTGTCATAGCTATAACTGCACAAATTGACACCAGCAATTGCATCCATCCAACATTCAGATTCTGATTTTCAAAAATAAATGCAAGCGGATCACCTACACCTTCGAAATTTTTATAATGAACCGCACCCGTAAGTACAAGCGACAATAAAATATAAACAACGGTACAGATAACCAATGAATAGATCATACCACGGGGCAGATCTCTTTGCGGGTTCTTACTTTCTTCAGCCAATACACTTACAGCATCAAAACCAATATAAGCAAAGAAAACACCGGCTACTGCGGACATTACTCCACTAAATCCATTTGGCATAAACGATCTTACTCCCTCTTCATTTGCAGGGTACCAATTAAAAGTTAATCCATGAGAAAATACCAATGACCCTCCAACTAAGATCACTAATGTAACGATAGCAAGTTTTAAGATCACCATTACATTGCTGAAATTGCGGCTTTCCTTTATACCCCGATAAACCAAATAAGTGATGAGAAGATTGATAACTATTGCCGGCAGATCGAGAATGATGCGCAAGCTTCCCAATATTGGTGCAGTGTTCCATGCATTGATCAGTTCTTCATTTGAACTATTATTTAAAATCGCTTTATGTGCTTCAGCATAACTGCAGGTAAGATAATCAGGAATATGAATGTTTACTTTGTGTAAAAAGGAAGTAAAGTAATCACTCCAGCTAAATGCCACATAAATGTTACCGATAGAATACTCCATGATCAATGCCCAACCAATGATCCAGGCAAATAATTCTCCAAAACTTGCATAAGCATACGTGTAAGCGCTGCCTGCAACAGGAATACGACTTGCAAACTCAGAATAACAAAAGGCAGTAAAAGCACAGGCAATACCCGTAATAACAAAGAGAATCACAACACCAGGGCCGCCTTTAAAAACTGCTTCTCCCAATGAACTAAAACTTCCTGCACCTATAATGGCTGCAATTCCAAAAAAAGTGAGGTCACGAACAGTAAGAACTCTTTTTAATTCGTGAGCATGCACATCGGTATCGCCTTTTTGTGAATCTGTTAGAATTGAATCGATCGTTTTCCGGCGAAACAATGAATTAGACATCAGTGTCGGTTTTGAATGTTCAAAATAGGGAAAAAATCGAAAGACAAGCTGAATACTTATAAGATTTCAGGGTTTCTATGGCCCTGGTTATTGATAAAAATCAGCTCAACAATTAACCGGCCTCATAATTGCGCATCTGTTTGTGATAGACTTTTGTGTAAAATAATTGATATGGAAACGACCGTAAAACATTTATATGCTCACCCCCTTGATACAACCAATAAGGTATCTGCATGGAAAAAGTTTATTGCCTGGTGTGACGGACAAGAGAAATATCGCTTGGGTTGGTTAGCAGCTGCAATTACACTTCATGGTTGTGTACTGACCATCCTTACGATGTTTGCCGTAATACTTGCAGGCAATCATTTCATTTTCTGGCCGTTCGTAATAGGTGCAATGGGAATGACACTCCTTACCAATCTTGCGGCCATGCCAACTAAAATAACAATACCTGTTTTCTTTTTTAGTGTTTTAATAGATCTTATAATAGTTGCAAGTTGTATTGCTATCGGGTTTGATGCCAGTGGTACAACAATTTAAAATCAATAATCCCTCCTAACCAGGAAAAGAGCCAGTTCTTTGAGCGGCTCTTTTCTTTTTGATAGCACTGCAATATCTTCCAAATGACTTAACGCTTCATCAAAATATTTATTCTTTAATTCCAATGCCCATTCATCTGCTTTGCAATCCTTGTAAACTTTCAAAACTTGTTCTACTTTATTTGCGGGGTTGGTTTTTATTAATTCTTTCAACTGTTTTTGATGAGGAGTTGATTCCATTGCATGAATGAGCAGGAATGTTTTTTTATTTGCAAGAATATCGCCACCCACTTGTTTGCCTGTTTTATTACTATCGCCAAAAGCATCGAGATAATCATCCTGTATCTGGAAAGCAATACCCAGTTTTCTTCCAAACTCGTATAATAGATTTTGATTCCTTTCTCCACCTCCGCCAAGTAAGGCACCTATTTTTAAACTTGCTGCTAATGCAACTGATGTCTTTAGTTCGATCATTCTTAAATAATCATTCATACTTACACTCTCCTGCGATTCATAATCCATATCCATTTGCTGGCCTTCACAAACTTCCACAGCAGTTTTATTGAACAAAGACAAAACTTTGCTCAGGTATGACGAAGAAATTTTATTCAGATATTCATATCCTCTTACCAACATTACATCTCCTGCCAGTAATGCTGTGCTATCATTATATTTTGTGTGTACTGTTTGCTTTCCTCTTCGTAATGGCGCTTTATCCATTATGTCATCATGAATGAGAGTAAAATTGTGAAAGAGTTCAATTGCAGTTGCTGCATGCCATGCATCAGGAATAATTTCATCAAAGAGCTCATTTCCCATCAGGCATAAAACTGGTCTTATCCTTTTTCCACCAAGCTTCAGAAAATACTCGTTCGGCTCATATAAAGAGGCAGGCTGATCAGGGAAATGCCTTGTGTCAAATTTCTCAGCAAATTGTTTTGATAACGTTTCAAATGATTGCATAAATGAATTTACTCTTTCTTCTTTTTACTTTTAACTTTTGATTTTTCTTTTAACCCGCTTGCCACTACCCATTCATAATCCAATTGTCTTTTTGTAAGATTGGCAGCGATCACTTTTATCCAAACCTTATCCCCCATTCTGAAAGTTCTTCCTGAACGGGCACCAACAAGACAATAATCACTTTCCACATGTCTGAAATCATCATATTCGGATAAACTGTTTATACTAACAAGCCCCTCGCATTTATGTTCAATTGTTTCAACCCAAAACCCAAAAGATGCCACACCACTTATCACTCCTTCAAATTCATCACCCAAAAAATTCTGCATATACTCAACCTGCTTATACTTATTAGCCGCTCTTTCAGCTTCCATTGCCGCTCTTTCTTTCTCACTGCAATGCTTACATTTCTCTTCGATCTTCTTATCAATGATAATATTATTATTTAATGCCTGTTCCAGTATGCGATGGACCATTACATCCGGATAGCGGCGAATGGGAGAAGTAAAATGACAATAATGCTCGAATCCCAAACCATAATGACCAACATTTTCTATGGTATATTTTGCCTTCGACATTGTTCTTATTCCCAATTGTTCTAAAACATGTTGCTCAGGTTTTCCATGCACTTCCTTCAGCATCTGATTAAATGAAGCTGCAATTGCATCAGGATTTGAAATATCAAACTGGTGCCCGAATTTTTTTGCAAAAGCTATGAACGGCAATAGTTTCTCTTCGTCAGGATCATCATGAATGCGGTAAGGAAAAGGAACCGGTTTATCATTGATCTTTATTTTCCCAAGATTTTCCGCTACTGTACGGTTAGCAAGCAACATAAACTCTTCAATCAGCTGGTGTGCTTCTTTGCTTTCTTTGATCATAATTCCGATTGGCTTATTTTTTTCATCTAACTTAAATCTTACTTCCTGTGATGAAAAATTGATTGCCCCATTTTTAAATCTTTCATTTCGCATTTGCTGAGCAAGTTCATTCAGGATAAGAATCTCATCACGATATAATCCATCTTTTGTTTCAATGATCTCTTGTACTTCTTCATAAGTAAACCGGTGATCAGAATGAATAATTGTTTTACCAAGCCAGTATTGCTTTATTTTCCCACCCGGAGTCATTTGAAAAATTGAAGAGAAAGTGAGTTTTTCTTCATGCGGTCTTAATGAGCAGAGAACGTTTGAAATCTCTTCAGGTAACATTGGATTCACCCTGTCAGGCAGATAAACAGAAGTCGCTTTTTCATAAGCTGCTTTATCTAACGATCCACCGGCTTCGAGATAATGACTTACATCTGCAATATGTACACCAATTTCATAATTTCCATTTTTTAATACCTGAAATGAAATTGCATCATCAAAATCTTTTGCATCGATCGGGTCAATTGTGAAAGTTAGTATATCACGAAAATCTTTTCTTCTTTTTATGTCTTTGTCGGAAATAACATCGGGTATCCTGGCCGCTTCTTCCAATGCATCTTCAGGAAAGCCCAATGGAAATCCGTATTGCAATAAGATCTCTTTCATTGCAATATCATTCTCATCTTCTTTATCCAGGATCTGGATTACTTCGCCTTCAGGTCTTTTTTCCTCGTCCTCCCATTCCAGCAACCGCACCACTACTCTATCCCTGTCTTTTGCCCCATTGAATTTTGAAGAATGAATAAAAATGTCAGGCATTTTTTTATTTGTATCTGCAACAAAAAATGCAAATCCCTTATTCATTTGAAGTGTACCAACAAATTCAGTTTGCTTACGATTTACTATTTGTATTATAACGCCTCGCTGTCTTTTATGCTTCTCCTTTGCATCTTTTATTTTCACTTTCACAGTATCACCATGCAATGCAGTTCCCATATCATCGGGCCTGATAAGAATATCAACCGGCATATCTTTCACAACGACAAAACCTGTTCCCGAGCGGCTAATATCCAATACTCCGGTTAAAGACTGGTCATGTGAATGCTTACGTTTTTGTTTATCCTTTTTTTTCTTTGAATTTTTTCTTCCCATTATTTTGTTTATTCTTTTATTTTAAAATCTTTTATATACTCTTTTATTAGTGATAGAAATTTCTCTTTCTCATCAAAAAGAAAATGATGCTCCAATGGAATAACATACAGGGGAACATCATTTAATTGTTCTTTGAATTTTGCCAACCTTACCGCATCTTTTTCTGTGGTAAGGATCATTTTTTGTTTTGACTCTATTTTATCAAACCGTTTTTTTATGTCTTTCCAGTCATCTATGGTAAAAATATGATGATCGGGGTAATGCAGCATGTAATAAGATTCGGTATGATCCATCAGAAGATCTTTCAAAGGTTGGGGGTTGGCAATACCGGTTACAAGCAAAATTTCCGTGCCCGGAAGAAAACTTGTTGTTTCATAATTACGAATCATATGATATGGTGCAGGGTACCGGTTAGCTGTAAAAAAAATATGCTGTTTATCTAAGGGCTTGATCTCTTCAATAATTTTCTTTTTTTCATTTTCTGTTAAGAATGGGTCACACTTTGTCACTACAATTATCTCAGCCCTTTTATAACTTGATTTCAGATCCCGCAGATCACCGGTAGGTAAATAAAAGTCACGGGTAAAAAGATTATTGCAATCTGTGAGCAAAATATTCATCCCGGCTTTTATAGTGCGGTGCTGGAATGCATCATCCAAAATAATAGATTGCGTATTGGGTTTGTCATGTAAAAGCTGTGAGATGGCATCCAATCTTTCTTCTCCAACTGCCACGGGCACTTCGGGAAATTTTATATGAAATAACATTGGTTCATCTCCAATTTCCAATGCATCGGATCTTTCATTTGCCAATGCATAGCCTCTTGTTTTTCTTTTATATCCCCTGCTAAGCGTAGCCACTTTAAACTGATCTTTCAAATTTCTTACCAAAAACTCAACCATTGGCGATTTACCGGTGCCTCCAACCGATAGATTACCTACACATATCAATGGCAAACCAAATGTGGCTGAGCTCAATATATTTTTATTATAAAATGTATTTCTGATCAAAAGGATCAACCAATAAACAATAGCAATAGGAAATAAGAGTATGCGGAATGATTTCAGGAAAATATTAGAATACATAAACAGTGGTCGGCGTTACACAAAGGTTTAAAGGTACGTCAAAATCGTTGGTGTCATCAATTGAATCTAACGGTTCAAAGTAGCTGAAACCAATTGTGAGACATTCTTCCCGGCATTGGGAAAGATAACGATCATAAAATCCTTTTCCATAACCAACACGAAATCCTTTTTTATCAACCGAAAGCAACGGTACAAAGATCATATCCATACCGCCAGGATTGACGACAACTCCATCTTCAGGTTCATAGAGACCATATTGATTTTTCCTGAAACGGGTATCATCATTTGTTTGTACTGATTGTATGCTTTGGTCTTTGAAATCAGATCTTGGATAACAAATGATCAATTCAGGATTTTGAAATTCAAGATAATCAGTAAACAAATGTGTATTCGGTTCATGATTTTGTTCTATAGGCCAGTATGAAAGTAAAAAAGTAATAAAAGGTAATTGTACAGATTGCAGTTGGATCAGCAACAGATCGTCGAGCTTGGCTCTTTCCATTGCAGAAAGAACCTGTCGTTTTTCTTTATATAATTTTCTTGCCTCTGCTTTAAGCATTCTTCAAGATAATGATTTAGATGATAACTGATAATTTATAGATGATAGTTCGGAAACAAACTATCAGTTGTCATCTATCAACTATCATCTCACCGGGTTTCAATAAAAATGGAAAAGACTGTTGTACCATAATTTCTTTCGGTGGTATAAAAAGGGAATTTCTTGTAATCGTTTCTTGGTGTATGTTCAAGTACAAACCATCCTTTGTTTTTCAATATTTGTTTTTCAAAAATAAGTTTAGGCAGATCATCAATATTGCCAAGAGCATAAGGCGGACCGGCAAAAATAAAATCAAATTTCTCAGCACAATGGTCAATGAATTTAAAAACATCAGTTTTCAGCACTTTAAAATTCTCGAGTTTTAATTCGGCTGCAGTTTTTTTTATAAACTCATACATCTTTGCATCCTTCTCAACTATGGTCAGGTCTTTTGCACCACGGCTTGCTAATTCATAACTGATGCTGCCTGTGCCCCCGAAGAGATCAAGTGTTTTTAAGTCTTCTATATCAAGATTATTAGAGATGATATTGAACAATCCCTCTTTAGCAACATCAGTTGTCGGTCTGGTATGTGGCATGTGCGCCGGTGGATTGATCCTTCTGCGGCCATGTTCTCCCCCTATAATACGCATGCCGCCAGTTTACTGATTGATGAATAATAATGCTCAGGGTGTATTGTTAATGCCGTAGTAAGTTTTATCTCTTTAGCTAGCGACTCAAATTCAAGATTGATAAAATATTTATAAAGTTCCCTGTAAAGAGCAGAATCTTTTTCGATCAAGCCAGATAAAAATAATTGTACTTGTTGTTGCGATAAGTTCAACTGCTGACAACATTTTAATAAATAATATAAAACATCTTCAGGCGCAGTGTAAGCAAAGGTTTGACAAAGCAGCAGTTTATTTTCTTTTAAAACAACAACAGAAAATTCGTCAGTCTTAAAATCAATGAATATAGTTCCGGCCTGTTGCGAAGAAAAGTTTTTCAAAATAACAGTATAAAGATGCCAGAATTTACCACTCAAAAACTTTCTGCTGATTGATGAATGAATGCCCGAAGGCAGGCGGTAAACATTATACAAATTTAAAGCGGGCAGGTTCTCCGAAATAGTATTTGTGTGGATCGTTTTTCCATAGATCGCATCTAAATGCAATTGGCCATCTTCATATTTATAAACAACTGACGGTATTTGAACAGATTCATTTGCATCATAGGCGACCGCTGTTTGATAATAACGGTTATTCATTAACCCGGTCTCATCCAGGAATTTCAAATAATCTGTTTCATCCCCGGCAGTAAAATACCCAAACTCCACTAATTCTTTTGATAAATAATTCATAACAGCAAAACAGCAATGTCTTGTTCCTGCGATCAATAACAAAATTGAATTTGCAGGATCATGTTCTGTATCAGGCTTAATATGAAATGAAGCTTTCAGATAGTTGGTTTATT